>ERZ772924.580-NODE-580-length-17685-cov-23.529325_pt1 | contig 17685 bp, 24 predicted proteins | sample MGYA00512116_ERZ772924 | MGnify/ENA primary metagenome ERZ772924 (study PRJEB29015, sample SAMEA2737920) | human oral metagenome | biome: human oral; feature: human-associated habitat; material: dental | place: China | collected 2134 ...
CGGCCTCGGCCTCGGGCGCCGCAGACTGGGCCGCGGAGTGGCGGCCGCGCACGACGGAGTCTTTGCCGTAGACGTTGACGGTGCTGGCTTTGGGTTCGCCGGGCATCAGGTCGTAGAGGCCGGAGGCGGTCAGGCCGAGCACGATGCCGCGGGCGACGGCGTCCAGGTAGCCGGATCCGGTGGAGTAGGCGTCCCCGCAGGCGACGGCGACGCCGGCGAGCACGGAGACGAGCGGCGCCAGCCGGGACGGGAGTCCGGTGCGCTTGGCCAGGTTGGTGAGGGCGACGATCGCCGGGACGGTCAGGAGGATGCTCATATCAGATGCTCCCTCCCAGCGCCCTCAGGTCCTCGATCAGGGTCTTGGCTTGTGCGTGGACGGCGCCCATGAGGGTCTGGACGGTCTCCGGATACGCCGAGTGCTCGGGGATATCGGGCCAGGCGATCTTGTACGCCTGGTATTCCTCCCACGTGAGCTGGCGCATACTGTGGGCGGTGACGAGGTAGGCGGTATTGTCGCCGATCCTCCATACGATGAACATAGCATCTCCTATAGGGGGTTTGATCGGGTCGGGTTCGGTGGAGCCGCCTCCGAGCGCGGCGTTGTATATATCGTCCAGTTGGTCTATTTTGGCGTCATACGGGCAGTTTTTCCCGTAGGCGGTGGACCAGCGGGCGCCGGTCTGGGTGCGGCACCAGGTTTTCCGGTCGGTCGGGTCGAATCGTCCGAAGTCGCCGGCGCAGCCGAGACGGTGCCAGGCGAGGCCCCTCAGGTCTCCGGGGGTGGCGATACGGCGGGGGACGGACGGGTGGGTGTCCCATATCCAGGCGAGCAGCTGGCCGAGCGCGGTCACCTGCGAGGCTGTGAGGGCCCGCTCGGAGGCGCCGTCCCACGTCTCCACCGAGATGTCGCCGTAATTCCCGGCGCCGGAGGCCCGAGTGGCCTGGCCGGTGGAGGCGTACTGGTAGACGTCCCCGGAGCCGTTGACGTAGAACGTGGAGTATGTTCCGCGGTAGGGGCCATATTTGTAGAGGTTTTGGGCGCCGGAGACGGCGGTGTGGAGGGTCATCCGCACCGGCGTGTGCGACCGGTCGGTCGTCTCGGCGTTGAGGGGCCAGTGGTTGGCCCCGGGATACCAAGCCATGAATGGTGCCTTTCTTTAGTATCCTATTGCGGTCCACATGAAAGCGTACGGAACATTGCCGCCGGTGCCGCGGAAGCGCGCCCTGAACTTCTCCATGCTCAGGGAGTCGATTTCGAGGGGGCCGGGCGGCGGTTGGCACTGGTACTGAGCATTGTTGATTCCAGACAAGGGCGTGCAGGTAATAGAGCACACTCCCTCTTGGAAGGTAACGGGAAAGCCTGCCTCGGGCATGTAGGTGAAACCATCCTGAATCGACGTCGGGTAGGCGAATACGATCCCGGTGACGATCCTGCATTTCTTCCAGTAGGCGGCTTGCGCGGTCCCCGAAATCGAGGTTCCGTTGGTGTGCGACACCACGAGCGAGTTGTCTATGGCTTCGGTACGGCACTCCAAGAGCGTGTCGTTGAGCTTTTTCGCCGTCAAAAGCTCACCGTCGGTGAAATTATACACCTTAGTCTCTTCCTTTCCACCGGATGGCTTCCAGCCATGCCGGTACGTACTCGTAGGGGATTGGCTTCTGCAGGGTCAGGGTCGTCTTGATGGACGTGGTGTCCAGGGACCATTTGACGCCGATGACGTGGCAGGGGTATGTGTCTTGGATTGTGGAGACCATGACGATGTCGGTCAGGTCTATCTGCGCCGTCTCATTGACGGTGTACATGGCGTCGCCGTGGGAGCGGTTCCAGTGGGCGACGGCCGGGTCGGCCTCATGCCAGGCGGGGAGGGTGATGGACGATACCCACGCGGACGGGTAGTTGTAGTAGAGTTTCTTGGTCAGTGTGCCGACGGTGCGTGACTGCCAGGAGTTTTGGCTCGTGAGGCCTTCGAAGCCGTTGAGGGATATGTGCACGGACTTCTTGCGCTCCCCGAATTCTTCCTCGATCGTCCGCTCATACACCGTTGTCTTCTGTTGACTCATGGTGCCTTTGTCGGTCCATTTCTTTTTGTTAGTGTCCCATTCTTGGTCTATGTGGTCGGTAGTGATATCGAGGCGGGAGATGGCGGAGGATGCGTCGTAGTCCACGGACGCCTCGATAGCCTGCGGGTAGACGATGTCGTTCTTGTAGTCGGTGACGCCGCCGGCGTCGATCAGGTAGCCGGTGGGGAGGTTGTCGGGCGGGGACCAGGCGAACGCCAGCCAGCCGCGCGAGTCGATGAACCATGGCCGGCATCCGGTGCTCGTGACGATATCCAGCCATTGGGCGAGGGACCGCTCGGCGTAGGGGGCCCGGTGGATGCCGAGCCGGGACCAGCCATTGTCGGATTTGAGGGTGGTGTGCCACGAGATGCCGTTGGGGCCGGTGATCTCGCCGATCCCGTTCGCCGTCCACACCCACCCCTCCGACAGCGGGCCCACGCTGGTTTTGGCAGCGAGCTTGGCGGTGGAGTCCACGGAGGTTATCTCGGTGGTGTAGGTGCCGTCGGGCTGGTAGTGGGAGACGACGGTGTCCACTATCCCGGTGAAGATCGGCGTCGCGGAGGGGATGTGGACGAGGACGGTGCGGCGGCCGCGGTGGATTTTGGCGACGCGTGGGTCGTAGGCGTCCCGGTAGGTGGCTTTCATGGTGCCGATCTTGTAGGCGGAGGTGATGCCGTCGTAGTCCATGCCGCGCTCGGTGGTGACCGAGGTGGCGGTTTCGAGCATGTCCACCCAGATCAGGTCGGCGTCGCTGGGGGGCAGCGTGTACTGGCCGAGCTTGATGTTGCCGAGTGTGTCCCAGTCGCCGACGCGCCTGTTCGGGTCGGGGAGTGTGGTGGAGCCGAGGATGATTTTGCCGAGCCGCTGGTCGTTGGTGGCCGGGTCGGGGAGCTGGGCCATGAGGGCGTAGGCCTCCGGGCCCGTGGCCGCCGTCTTGTCGCCGGGGATTTCGAGCTCGTGCTCCACGTGGAGCTCGCACTCCTGCCCGTCGCACACCTCCGGCGTCTCTATTGTCAGGCGTTGCAGGTATTTCGGGTTGTAGGAGAGCCAGGTGCGGTCGGTGCCGTCCATGGTCTGGGTGCGCACCGTGCCCTGGATCCCGATCCGCGCGGTGGCGCCCGGGACGGTCGGGCATTTGATGGTGACGGTGACGGCGGGGGACCAGGATGCGGGGACGGGCGGCAGATCGATCGTGACCAGGTCACGGGAGTTGGCCTTGAACGTAAAGTTTCCCTTCGGGTGGTGCCGCTCGGCGTCGGGCACGAAGACGCGCACCCGGTCTTGGGTCCACTGGTCGCCGCTACGTTGACGCCAGTGCTTGGGCGCGAAGTCGAATCTGTGGACTGGCGGGTAGACGTGCATGATACTCCTTATCTTACCAGGGTGCGGCCGGTCAGGCGTTCGTACTCTCGGATGGCGTCCACGACGGCTTGGCCGGAGCGGGCGTCGGCGGTCAGGGACTGCAGGGTGATGTTGACGGGCCTGGTTTCACGTGGAACCGTCGCCCACGCGGGGGCGCCGAGCGGGATGGAGGCTCCGGCGTCGGCGAGGGCGCCCGAGTCGATCATGCCGGGCATGCCGCGGGTGAGCCGCTGCAGGCTGCCGCGGACGGTCGTGTACTGGGACTCCATGCCCTGGACGAGGCCGCCGATGATGAGCCGGCCGGCGCCGTAGAGCAACTGCTTGTCGGTGGACTCGGGGCCCTTCCACGACGTGAGCTTGCTTGTGAGCCATTTCAAACCGTCTTTGACCATGCTGAAACCGGACTTGATTCCGTCCCAGAGTCCCTTGATAATGGACTTGCCGACGTTGAGCAGGATCTTGCCGGCGTTGCCGAAAGCCTTGACTATCTTGCCGGGGATCTGCGCGACCCAGCCGACTACCTTCGTGATGCCGTTCCATATCGATTCGGCGACCTGGCCGATCACATTCCAGACCTTGGACAGGAGCTTGCCGAACCACCCTATAACCATGCCGATGCTGCCTATGATGGTCTGGAAGGTTATTTTGATTTGATGGCCGGCCCACGAGATGACGGCCCAGATGCCGCGCCAGATGGAGGCGGCGACAGAGCCGATCCCCCGGAAAGCGCTCATGAGGAGGCTACCGGCGGCTTGGATCCCGGCCCACACGCCGCGGATGACGGCGCCGGCGCCGGAGATGACGGCCTGGATCCCGGACCACACCCAGCCGGCGACGGTGCCGATCCCGGTGAAGATCGCGCCGATCGCGGTCGCGCCGCCCCTCAGGAGGGCGAGGAAGCCCTCCCAGATGAATTTCACGACGGCGACGGCGCCGGAGAAGACGGCCTTGACGCCTTCCCAGGCCCAGCCGACGGCGGTGGCCAGGCCGGACATGGCGGCCTGGACGCCGGCCACGCCGAGCACGAAAGCTCCCTTGATGAGCTCCCAGAGTCCCTGGAAGACCCAGACGACGCCCTGCATCGTCTTGAGGAGCGCGACCCACGCGAGGGCGAGGCCGCCGCCGACGATCTTGATGACGCCGCCGAGCACCGGCGAGAGTTTCTCGAAGATCGGGATCACCTTGTCGGAGATGAGGCCGGTGATCTTCGTGACGGCGGGGATGAGCTTCTCCCCGAGCTTTGCCTTCGCGTCTTCCCATTTCGCGCTTAATACTTGCTGTTTGTGGGCGAGTGTGTCCGTCTCGCGGGCGAATTTCCCGGTGGAGTCCGCGCTCTGCTTTTGGATGAGGGAGAGCGTGGCGGCTTGTGTCGCTTGTGTGGTAAGCTGCCCGTTGACTTTCTTGTACCCTAAGGCGGCGGCTTCGGCGTCGATAGCGGACTGGGTGAGGGAGATGCCGTATTTCTCGATCGGGTCACGTTCGCCCTTGAGGGCGGCGGACAGGGCGTCTACGGCGTCTTTGGTGTTGCCGCCGAACTGGGCGCTCAAATCTGCGCCGATCTTGATGACTTTGTTGGCCTGGCTGGCAAGCTGGCCCACTGCGGTGCCGCCGTTCTTCAGCTGGGTGCCGATGAGCGTGGCCATCTCATTGTATTGGTTGCGGGAGAGTCCGACGGCGGTGGCGGCGTTCTTCGCGTAGGCGTGGACCTGCTTGGCGGAGTTCTTGAAAACGTCGTCCACGGCGCCCATGGACTGCTGCAGGTTCGAGGCCGCGGTGACGGCTTGTTTGCCGATGGCGAAGGCGGCGGTTGCGCCGAAGGCCGCGGCCCCGGCGGCGGCGCCTTTCATGCCGACGCCGAGCGCGGAGAAGCCCTGCTTCAGCTTGCCCATGCCGCCTTCGGCCTGACCGATCTTGCCGAGCTCCGACCGGAATCTCTTCGTGTCGGCCGTCACAGATATTTTGATGGACTGCCTTGCCATGCCGCCTCACTTCCTGCTACACTAGGTTATGCACGAGGCATCGTGTGACTCCTTTCAGTTGGTTCTGGCCGATCAACCCCCGCCCTTCTCCTTTCGGGCGGGGGTTTTTCGTGTCACCAGCTCACGTGTTGGCTTTCCGCCACGCTTTCCGCAGTTCTAGCTCCTCCACTGCGGTCAGCGTCCAGTACTGGCTGGGCGTGGCGAGCAGTCCGGCGGCCGTCATCTCCGCCATCCGCCGCACGAAACGGCCGGGCAGCCTCACCCGCCGGGATCCCGGGGTCGTCGCCGAGCACCTGGTTGATGCGGGCGACGAGCGGGGCGAGGGCCTGAGGCGTCTGCGGGGCGGTGCGGGCGCCGGCCCGGATCAGGTCGGCGAGCTGGACCAGGGAGAGTCCGTCCACGACGTCGGGTGTGAACGGGGGGGCGCCGGCTTCGGCGAGGCGCTGGGCGGAGATGAGGCCGAGCGCCCGGAACATTGCGATCGGGTCTACGTCTTCGAGCTTGTCCAGGGAGACGCCGAGGGTGGCGGTGAGCAGGACGTGCTCTCCGATGGTCAGCGTCTCCATCAGCTTCTCTGCTTCGACGTCGGCGATGGCCGACACGGGCGATTCGTCAGACATTGAGTCCTCCTATGTTGTTCTCTAGACCGAGTTTGGTGCATATCTCGCCGATGCCTTTGACGAGAGTCCGGATGATGTCCTCGTTTTTGGCTTCCAGTGCTTTGACGAGGAACATCGTGGCTTTGATGTGGTGTGCGGGCCACCCGTAGTGCTGGACGCCGGCGTACGGGATGCTCTTGCGTCCGGCGGTTACGACGGCTTTGGTTTTGCCGCGGCCGGCGCGGATCGAGCCGGCGAGCCGGCCAGTCTTGTGGGGCGTGAGCGGCCGGGCGGTCTTCACCACGAGGGAGCCGAGGGAGTGCATGAGGTCTTTCATGTCCTGAGTCTCGGCGCCGGCCCGGTTGAGGGCCCGCACGGTCTTGTTGAAGCCTTCGATGCGCATGACGGCGCCGCCTCCGAGGTCGTAGAGGCCGTCGCCGGAGACGGTCACCGCCATGGCCTACCCCCTTCTTCCTTATGCTGCGGTTTTCTTCTCGCGGGTGCGAATCGTGAACTTAAGTTCCGTGGTGGCGTCGTCGTCGCCAGCTTTGATGCCGAGCGATGGCCGGAGCTTCGGGAACGCCAGGGTCCCGACCCAGTGGGGTTCGTCGGCGGTCGGAGTGTCGTTCCCGTGCGGTGCCAACACGAAAGGCACGTTGTCCTTCGCCGGATTGTCGAACACTTTCATACACAGAGCGTCTCCGCTTGTGGACTGGACGACGGTTACTTCCAACGTGGCTTTGCCGACGGAGCCGTGCCGGACGTCCCCGAAAGTTTTCGTGCCGGCGTCTTTCGTCTCTTCCTCGGGGAATTTCCATTCGGAGACTTCGGCCATATAGTCGACATTGTCGATCTTGAGAGTGAGGTTGGAGCCGCGGAGGCGCGCAAAAGCCATTACTTACCTTTCCTTCTAGTGATGATGGTGCGGAGGGTGACCCGGGTGGCGGGGAGCGGGGCTGCGAGACTGTCGCTGGATATCGCCGTGTACTCGCCGACGGTGATGCCGCCGACGTCCAGGCCGAGCAGGGTCTGGGTGACCCGGTCCAGCATGGACGTGGCGTCGGCGATGGCCATGCCGGGCCGGGCGGTGACGGTGACCCGCCACGTGGCCCGGGCCTGCCCATAGGGCAGGTCCTGGTTGTCGCCGGCCTCGATCCCGACCAGTTCGATCCAGGCGGATGCCGGCTGGATCGTCTGCGGCGGGTAGGCGCGGACGTCCACCAGGGAGTCGTGGTAGACGTTCCCGAGCAGCCAGACGAGCGTCTCTTGGAGCTCGTCTCGGCACTCGGCGATCGTGGGGACGGTCGGGTTCATGCGAGGCCTGGCCTGACGTAGGGTGCGAGCATGGGGTAGACGGCGCGGAGCGGGTCCCTGGCGAGCCGCACCGGGCTGCCGGCGTCCGCGAAAGCCGAGAACACGCCGCCGGGGTTGAGTGCCCGGGTGTTGAGTTCGCGGGCGACTTCGAGGACGGCCCGGGCGGCGATCCGGTCGGGTATCACGGAGGATCCGACGTAGGCCTGGATCATCTGGATCGCGTCGTCGACCATGTCGGCGATCTCGCTGGGTTCGATGGTGGAGGCCCCACCCGCGAGGTGCAGCTCGCGGGTGAGGACCAGCCGGACCTTTTCCAGGTCTACCGTGAACGCCATCGGCTTAGGCGGTCTTGAACGTCCAGGGAAGGATCGCCATCGGCATCTGGCAATAGTGCGCGGCTTCGCCGTAGACGGCGATATCCCGCTGCAGATCCAGCACCTGGTCCTGCTGCAGGGTGATCGGGGCGCCGGGGGCCTCCTGACAGACGATCGCCCGACGGTCGTAGAAGGCCGCGATGGTGGAGCCGGGCAGCGGCACGACGGGCACACCGTACAGGCTGAGGGAGATGGGTGCGGTCGGGTCGATTTTGCCTTCGTTGGCGACCGCGCCGTCGGAGCCGACCCAGCGCAGAAGCCTCTTCTCTTCGCCGAGCTTCGCGATCGTCTTGATCAGGTCCCACGTCAGGAAAAGACCGTCGATCACATACTGGTCGGAATCGTCGAACCTCTGCTGAGCGTCTATGATGACGTCACGCAGCGAGTCGGCGGTGATAGCATCCGCCTTCGTGGCGCCGCCAACGGACTGCTTGGCGGCGACGGCGATGATGGTCTCGCGGACAAGCTGCACGTTCCAGGATTCGATCTGCTTCGCGTATTTGATGGCCTGGCGTTCGAGCAGGTTGTTGATGAACGCGGGATCGGCGCGGGTGAGGGTCTTCCGGGTGATCTGGGTGCCTCCGGCGAAGCCCTCGATCGTCGCTGTCTTCTCCTCATCCTTCATCCCGCCGGTGGCAACCTTCGTGCCCTCGGTGTAAGACACGACCTTCAGGTCGTCTTCCTTGTAGACGCTGTACGCGATCGACGTCCCCTGCGCCGGGAGGTTGGTGGTGTGGGTGAGCGCGTTGGTGACGCGCTGCTTGGCGGCCATCCGGGCCTGGATCCTGCCGAGCCAGATGGGCGGCTGGACGGAGTCCGTGGACTTGACGGCGTCGCGGAACTTGAGTCCGGCGGGGGCGCGCTTGGCGTAGTCGCCGAGCGAGGTGTAGGCGGCGAGGGGATGCTCGGCCGGAGCGGCGTCGCGGGTCTCGATACCGTCGATCCGGTCTCGGAGCGCGGCGATGTCGGTGTGGGCGGTGTTGACGGCGTCTTCGAGTGCGTCGATCGGGTCGGTCACTGGGTGGGCCTGCCTTTCTGCAGTGGTGTGCGCGGTGCGCTGGTCGGTGATGGGAGTGTCGGCGTAGGCCGGGAAAGCCACGACGGAGACCTCGTAGAGGGTGGCGGATCGGATGATCGTGTGCTGGGACCCGTCGGCCCGGCGTTTCACGTCGTAGCCGTCGGCGTCGGGCCGGAATCCTATGCTCATCCGGGTCAGGACGCCGTCGGCGATGAGCTTGCGGGTTTCGTCGCCGAGCGGCGTCGCGGAGATGACGGCGTCTATTTCGAGGCCGTCGTCGGCGTCGCGGAGCTCGGTGATGCGGCCGATGGGCTTCTCGTGGTCCCGGAAAAGCAGCGGGCCGGTCTCGGTGGCGCGGAGGGCGCCGGGCGCGATCTCCTCGGTCCAGCCGGGGAGTATCTCGGTGGACTGTCCGTAGGGGACGGCCCGGGCGGTGATGGTCCAGCCGGCGCCGTCACCGGTCTCGGTCGGCGTCGCCGTCAGGTCGGCGCTGCGGCGTCTCATCCCCGTCATCGACGGGTGCTGCCTGGTCTTCGTCATCGCTGCCTCCTTCCTCGTCTTGTTTCTCGGTTGCGATCGGGTTGAGGCCTTCGATGGCGCGGACTTCGTCTATGGTGAGGAATCCTGCTTCGAGGGCGACTTTGTGAGCATTGTAGCGGGTGGTCGTGTCCGGCCGGAGGAATCCATCAACATTGAATCGGACGTCGTCGGCCAGGATGGATGACAGGGCTTGTTCGATTTCCCGCATGTACGGCATCAGCGTATGCCGTACGAAAAGAATGGATTCTTGCTCCATGTTGGCGTAGGTTTTGGAGTCGCCGTCGCCGGAGGTGAGCATGAGCCGTGCCGGGATCCCGAAGATCCTCGCCACGCTGATAGTGTTGACCTTTTTGACGTCCAAGAGCTGCAGCTCGGCCGGCGTCAGGTAGCACTGCTTGTAGGTGAGGCCGGAGCCGAGCACGGCGACGCCGCCGCTCGGCGTCATGGTTTCGTTCGCCGCCTGTTTCCAGCGTTTGGCGTCGTCGGCGGAGAGCGTCTGGTCGGTGGTGAGGATCCCGGTGGGGCGGCCGCCGCGCTGGGTCCACCCGGAGGCGTACCGGTTGGCGTCCAGGGCGCCCGTGAGTCCCTCGGCCCACGCCTGGATCGGGGAGACGCCGAGCGGCTCGCCGGCGGCGTGGGTGAGCCGGAGCTGCAGGATGTCGGTGGCCCGGTAGCCGTCGTAGGTGATGGTCTTGGCGCCGGTGGCCTGGTCCAGGACGGCGCCGCACCGACGGGGATCGAGCAGCCGGATCCGGGCGGTGACGGGGGCGCCGGAGACGTGGCGGATCCATGCGTTGCCGGTCATGGCGAGGGACCGGGTGGTCTCGGCGAGGAAGCCCGAGAGCGTGACGTCGTCGCCGAGCATCCGCTGGATATCCCGGGTGGCGGAGCCGCGGGGACGCCCGAGGGTCTTGGAGTAGCGGTCCAGTGTGAGCTGGGCTATAGATCCTTCGAGGATGGCGAGGGCCCGGTAGACGGAATCCAGAGCTTGGGGATCGTCGGGGGCGCCGTCCCAGCGGAGGGTGACGCCGCCGTCGGTGACGTGCTGGATCGCCGGCCGCCCGCGACGGACGCTTAGGACCGCGCGGGCGGGGCGCAGGAGGGAGGCGAGCGGCCCCGAAGTTCTCATGGTGTTCATGCTACCACATCTGCATTGTCGGTTTTGACAGTTGGCGTGCCTCGTGGACGGCGAGGGCGGTTGCCCGGAGCGCGTCGATCGGACCGTCGGATTTGGCGGCGTCGAAATCGGTGCCTCGGGACGTGACCCGGGGCCGGGCGGCTTGGATGGCGGCGACTACGGCCGCGGACTGGACGTGCCGGACGGTGCCCGTCCGAGTCCGGTCGATCAGCTCCTGGCAGGCATCCTGATAGTCGGTGTAGGCGCCGAGCCGGCCGATGCCGTCATCTAGTAGGGTTTCGGCGATGAGCCGGGTGGGGCCGGTCGGGTCGGCGACGATCCGCCGGTAGCCGTCGGCCCAGAGACGCCGCAGGTAGCCGTCCAGGTCGCGAACGTCGGCGGAGGACCATACGACGGCGGTGATCGGGTCGCCGTCCGGGTCCAGCCAGGCGGCGGCGATGGTGGCGGCCGTGTTGTCCCGGGCGACGTCGTAGGCGATGACGGTATCCGCGGGGCGGGGCCGGGCCGGCGCCTCGTCCAGGGCGAGGCCCGTCCACACGGCGACATCGATGACCGCCGACGCGTCGCCCTCGGTCGGCAGGTTCAGGAAGGCCCGTCGCCACTCGGCGAGCGGCAAGCCCGAGGCCAGGTCCCTCAGGCGCCGGAGGGACTGGGTGTGGCCGATGGCCGGATGGAAGGCCAGAGCCTCATCCGAGTACGGATCGGCGTCGGCGACGGCCGGGTCGGCGGAGAACTCAAGGTAGAGCGTCCGGCTGCCCGGGTCGGCGACGGCTGCCCGTCCGGCGGCTATCTCCTGATCCAGCCATCCGCCGGAGGCGGCTTCGGAGCCGCGGGTGGACAAGAGCAGGAACTGCGACAGCGGCCTCGTGGCTTGGGCGGGCCGGACGGCGGCCTGGATCGTGGCGCCCTGCTCGATCGTGTAGGCCCACGCCTCGTCTACGGAGCAGTCGTCGATCGCGTCGCCGTGGATCGCGGCGTCCGTCGGCGGGAAAGGCTCCAAGTAGGAGCCTGTCTTGTCGTAAGTGAGCCTTTCGGCGCCTTTCCCGCGCATCACCGTCACTCCGGACTCTTCTACGTCGGGAATGTCCTCAACATAGCTTCTCCATCGCTTGCCGGCGTCTTTCCCGGTCTGGGCGGTCATGACGGCCCGGTGATCGGCGAAGGCCAAGAGCCTGTGCGTGTGGATGGCGCCGATGACGTCGGACTTGCCGGCCTGCCGCGGGACGCAGACGATGGCCTTCTTGTACCACCACTCGCCGGGATGCTCAGGGTCTATCTCGCAGAGCACGTCGGCGAAGTAGGCCTGCCACGGCATGAGCTCCCTGCCGCGGACCCTCCGGGAGACTTCGGCGACGACGGGCCCGAGGGAGGGCCGGTCGGGGTTGCGGAGGGTGGCGTAGGCGGCGGTCAGGCCGCCGGGGAGCTCTACCGGCGCCATGTCAGAGCCTCCGCCGGTCGAGCGCGGCCTTCGTCGCCGCGGCGATCACGTCGGGGAGCGTGTCGAAGACAGTCCCTGTCCTCGCCGGAGGCTTGGGCAGCATCTCGATCCCGTCCAGGAGCTGCCTGGCCAGCTGAGTCGTGGCGACGGAGACTTTCGGCGCCGTCAGGCCGTGGTCCAGGGCTTTCGCCGTGGATTCCATGACCACGGTCAGAAGCCTCGTGCGGTAGTCGAGCAGCCCCTCCGCCTCAAGTTCGTCGATCAGAGCCTTGACGGCGCCGTGGATGGCACCGTCTTCGCCTGTCGTGAGCTCGAATAGCGGCATTTCCCGATTCCTTCCGTTTTTGGGCTTTTTCTAGATTATTGGGGGGAGATTTTTGGCGGGGGCAGGCTGCCCGGCGGGCCGGCTGAGAAAAATCCGGGTGCGGTTTCCGTCGCTCGGCGCCGGAGACGGCGTCCGTCTCGCTTGGCGGAGTTGCAGCCGTGGTGTGTGGGTCTGAGGTTCTCGAGGCTGTCGCTGCCGCCTCGGCTGACGGGCACGACGTGGTCGATACTCAGTCGGTCTCGCAGCGCTGTCGCGTGCGGGTCGATCGGTCGGTGGCACAGAGTGCAGGTCCAGCCGTAGGAGTCGGTGACCAGCTGCCGCAGCCGCTGCCGATCCCGGCCCTGCCAGCGTGTCCTGCTCATACCCCCGAGTATACCCCCTCGGACAAGCACCCCGCAAATCAGATACCCCCGGTCAGAGATACCCCGGGTCAGACAGACCCCCGGTCCGAGAAGCCCCCGTCTCGCACAACCCGGTCTGGTCCGGGAACCCGGACCACCCGAGTAGGCGATAGCCCCGTCCCCACGAGGCGGCGAGCGGCGGGTCCGCCGCACCGCGGCGGGCGGACCCGCCCGATCGGCGTCGCCATCTTGCTTTCTCTCTAAAGATAGAGGGTTCATCTAAGGGAGAGAGAGTCTCCCTTATGGAGACTCTCTCCCTTAAGGAGATGATATGGCTAGCACTCCGTTCCGCATGGACGGATGCCAGTCTGCGGCAGCACGCCGGGCCAGACCCACGGATCGCTCATGCGGAACGGAGTGCCGTAGTCCCGAATACGGGGCAGTGGAGAGAGCATTCCGCATGGTCAGAAGAGCCTATCGGCGCCGTCCCGGGCCTTATCCGGGGCGCCGGGTTGCTCGGGCCGGTCCCCACCCTCGCCATCCATCCGGAACGGTGTTCCGTGAGGAGGAGTGTTCCGCATGGGAGCAGCCCAGAATCCTTGCGGGCACTCGCCTATGAGGCCGTGGTTGTAGGCGTGGCTGGCCTCCGCGTCGGCCTCCGCCAGCACGTCTAGGAGCGCCTCGCACGCTGCCGCGAGGGCGTCATCGTCGGGCAGGGCGCGGGCGATGGAGCGGCGTAGGTCCACGACGCCCCAAGCTGCCGTGTGGAGATGGGAGATGATGCGCAACGCGGCATCCCGGGCGGCCGGCGAAGGCTTCAGGAGGCGGGGCTGCGAGGGCGATTCTGTCGAGTCCATGCCCTAATTCTACTCTGGGCACGACTAATGCCCCCTACCACCGGCGGGGGCTTGTCTTGGCGGTATTCGACTATGGGGCCGGGCGGCTGCGGACGCCCGGAAGGGTCAGGGAGTCACTGCGCGAAGCGCTTGAGTAGCCGCCCTTCGGGATCCCTGGCCTCCTGCACGTCGTCATATCCGGCGTCGGGGAACACGGCTTCGAACTCTCGGGCCAGCACCCACCCGTCGGATCCGGGGACGGGCCGTGCCATCATCCGCGAGATTTGGCCGGGGGAGTAGCCTCGGAGGCGGATCCGCTCCTCCATCTCGGCTACCTCCGTCGGCGTGTAGACCCGATCGCACGGCCGCCGGTCCGCCGACGGCGTGGGAGCGATCTTCTGCGCGGGCGGCACGAACGGCGCCATCGTCGGAGGCAGCTTCGGACCCGGAGACGCCACCGGCGGCGTCTCCGGGCGCTCGGGAGGCTGGGGGGCGTGCTCGATCTTGGAGACCCGCTCCCGATACTGCCTGTAGCGGGCGACGGCGTTCTCTTTCTTGCGCTTGACCCACTCGCGGAGATTGATCCACGCAAGGTAGGCTTTTTTGTCCACGCGGATCCACGAGGGGCGGGGGCAGCCGTCGGGGCCGATCCCGCCGCGCTCCCATGTGATCAAGCCTGCCTTTTCGAGGCGCTTGAGGCCCTCCCTGGCCCACCGGTCGGTGACATGGGACGCGATGGCGACCTGGTAGGCGGTGGTGCGGCCCTCCGCTGCCTTCGAGGGCAGGCAGACGGCCAGGCCCTGCATAGCGTAGGTCATGCACCGGTCGAACCCTCCCCACCCGCGCTGGGCGTGGGAGCGGGTCAGGGACGTGAGGGGCGCCCGGGCATTCATGCCCTCATGGCGCCTCGGGGACTTCTTGTGGTTGCTCATCGTCTTTCTCCTTTCAGACGAGCCGGATCGTGCCAGTCTACACGCTCGCAGAAGTGGGGATCGGTATCGGTCGGGCCTGTCGCCTCATTGAAATCAGAGACCCATAGGGCCGGGAACCGCCCGTCTTCTTTCGGAAGCTGGACGGAGACCTGCTTGCGGCCGGGGGCGACGCGTTCTCTCCGGTAGCCATCGCGGTCGGTGTAGAACCCATCGTGGACGACGCCGATGGCGACGGTGATCAGCTGCGCGCCGTACGGGCCGTGGCGGCGCTGGAAGTCCGGGACCACCCGGTACTCCGGGTCGAACCACACCAGCCCGGCGGAGCGGCCCTCTTGGCGGAGACGCTCCCACGCCGTGCGGGCCAAATACCTGTAGACGGTCAGCTGCTCGGGAGAGACCGTGATGCTCGCGCGCTCACGCGCCTGCCTCGCGGCCTCGGTGAAATCGTGTCGGTAGGCGTCCATCTGGGCGACGCCGTGATCGTTGGTTTCCATGGCCACAGTATACAGCCTTCCGGATGGCGGCGTCAAAACGAGAAGGGCCCCAGACCGTGTAGTCTGGGGCCCTATGGTATCTATCGGCTTCTAGCAGGGCCAGCCGTCATCGAAATGGCACCGGAACATGCCTCCGAGAAGCCATCCGAAATACCTCCAACTCATTGCCTCACCTCCTATCATTCTCCGGTCGTGTCGGGCCGCCACGGGTAGTCCCCCGCCGGAAGCCCGCTGCTGAACCTCGCCCAGAGTAGGAGTCCGGGGACGTCTACCACTATGTGCCGGTAGCCGGCCGGGAACTGCAGCTGGGGGGCCATCTTGAAGTCGGCGCCGACGGGCCACGCGCCGCGCGCCGCCTGGTAGGCGATGGAGGATCCCGGGTAGGTGCCGGCCGGCCGGGTCTCGATCGTCGGTGTGCAGGGCAGCCCCTGGTAGCACTCCCCGTCGGACGGCGGCATCACCGCTTCCCGGACCAGCCAGCCCTGAGCGGCCGCGAGGGTCAGTCGGAGCGCCCAGTCAGGCGTAGAGGATATCCTCCGGACCGTCACCCTCGCGGCGCCCCCTCGGGCGTAGCGGCGGCCGATATCGGCGAGGGTGACCGAGAGTCGGTGCACGACCCTGGCCGTCCGGCCGAGCTTCGCGATCGGGGGCGCCCCATGGGCGCGGGACGCCCCCTTCCCCCACGTGCACACCGTGTCGCGGGAGACGCCCTCTATCTCGGAGATATCGGCGTAGGTCAGGCCCATCGCCGAGAGCGCCCGGGTAGAGGCCTGCAGCTGCTCCACATGCTCGGGGGCGCCCATCCTACTCCCCTCCCTCGATCTCGGCGTCGCGGAGGGTCCACCCGTAGGCATACCCATAGACGGCGGCGGTGATGGTCAGGACGATCCTCCACGGCGTGGAGGCGGTGGTGACGGCGACGGCGATGAGCGCGACCCATGCCAGGCCGAGCAGCGCCACCATGGCGGGAGTTCTCATTACAGGATTCCTACCTTTCTCGCGTAGTCGTCTCCGATCTTCTGGTTTTCGGCGATCCACCTGCGCCGAGCAGCCTGCAGGGACTTCAGGCCTCCGGGATGGTGCTCGATCACGGAGTCCGGGAGGGCGTCCAAGACGTCGGAGAGAGTCTCGGCAGCCCCCATCGAATACCATGCCCGCTGCTCGGGAGCGAGCCGGTCCCAGTCGCAGTCCAAGCCGGCGCCGGCGGTGCGGGCGTCGTGCAGGCGGCCGTAGGCCTCCGTGTGCGCCCTCAGGAGGACGTCGCGGATCGGGCTGGTTTTGCAGCCTCGGGCGCCGATGGCCGCCACGAGGGCCTGGCAGGCGCCGGACCAGTAGATCGCCTTCGTCTCGGGCGGATCCCAGTCCCGGATCGCATTGCCGGTGAGGATTTCCTTGGTCATTTGATGTACCTTTCCAGTGTCAGGTCGTATACGGAGTGGCAGGCGTCGTAGAAGACGCATCTGTCGACGGACGCCGCGATCTTCTCGATCAGGTCGGCCAGGTCGCACATGAACCGGGCGCCCGTGACGTGGGCGGCGCCTCCGAGGCCGGTCAGCTGCGCGGGGGTGTAGAGGCCGATCGGGGCGCCGGCGGAGTCTCCGATCGAGATGCTCCGGGAGCCGAGCTCACGCTCGATGCCCATGACATAGGAGGCGCAGTGCGCGGCGAAAATCTCGCCTGCCGTGCGGTCCTCCGGATTGTCTATCTTGAACAATCTCATTTATTTAATCCTTCCAGATTGTGGTAGCGGGGCTTGGGGAAGCGAGGCCATGCCAGGCCGCGGACGGTGGCGACGTGGCCTCCGGGCATGTGCCGGATGGCGGTGTGCCGGCCTCCGAAGTGCAGATCCACCTTGTAGGCGGCGCCGTCGGGGTTGCCGACCAGGTAGCCGTCACGGTCGTAGTAGCAGGTCCCCTCGTAGCCGACCTCGGCGGCGTGGCGGACGTCTCGGGCGATCCGGTCGTAGGCGCCGGGGGCGAGCTCGGGATGGTATTCGGGCATTTCTCAGGTATCCTTTCCGGGTGAGGGCCCCGGCCCCCGGAGGGGCCGGAGCTGGTTGGTTTCTCAGTATTCCTCGACGATGATCATCGCCAGGTCGTCCAGATCGTCCATGTCGTAGTCGCCTTCTTCGTCGGGCGTGAGGTTGGCGAGGATGTGGTGCTTGGCGGCTTCGCGGGTCAGGCCGGTCTCGGCGGCGAGCCAGCAGGCCGCGTCGTTGGTCTCCCAGTCAATCCACTTGGAGCCTTCGTAGATCTTCATTTCAAGTTTCCTTTCGGGGTTCCGGCTCGGGAGCTTCTCTCCCTCGCTGTACCTCTAGTCTATCCCGTCCGTGGTATTCCGTCAACTCGGTGTGGTATGACGCTGGCCACAGCCCGGTGGGGCGCCTCGGGCATGGGGAAGCCCCCCGCCGGGGCGGGGGGCTCTGGGCTAGGAGACTCTCCTGATGTAGTCCCTGAGATCGATCAGGTCGCTGGGATCGTAGAGGCCTTTCTCCCTGTGGAGTTCTCGCTTGAGCCAGTCCCTGGCCGCTTTCTCGGAGATTCCCGTCTCGTCTGCGAGCCAGGCTGTGGACTCGTGCAGGTCGCTGGTGAAGGTTCTCGGGAAGATTCCTCGGTTGTCTCGCATTTCAGTTTTTCCTTTCAGTCCCGGGGGGCTTTCCCCCTTGCTGTACTTATAGTCTACCCCGCCCGTGGCATCGTGTCAAGCCGGGGGCGGGGTAGATCCTTGTGGTGATGGTCACTCTCCCAGGCCGCGTTCGAGCCGGGAGAGACGGGCGTCCACGACGCCGATCTCTTGAGAGAGCCTGCGGAGGGTGCCGGCGTGCTCGTCCCGGAGGGCGTGGACCTGGCCCTCCACGCGGGCCAGGCCCTCGGCGAGGGAGCGGCCGTCGCCCTGAGGCTCCATCCGGCGGCGCATCGCCCGCAACTGGCGCCA
>ERZ772924.581-NODE-581-length-17631-cov-7.045517_pt1 | contig 17631 bp, 17 predicted proteins | sample MGYA00512116_ERZ772924 | MGnify/ENA primary metagenome ERZ772924 (study PRJEB29015, sample SAMEA2737920) | human oral metagenome | biome: human oral; feature: human-associated habitat; material: dental | place: China | collected 2134 ...
AATCTGCCAGTTAATCGGTGCTTCGCCGCGCGCTTCCAGAATCTGGTTGGCGCTCAGGAAGTGTGAGCAGCCGATGAAGCCGTTGCCTGCCAGCGGCGAGGGGTGGACGGAGGTGAGGATGTAGTGTTTGTCGGCGTCAATGAGGCGGATTTTTTCTTTGGCGAAGTTGCCCCAGAGCATGAAGATGAGGTCGCTACGTTCGCGCGAGAGCTGCTCGATGACGGCGTTGGTAAAGAGTTGCCAGCCGATGCGGCTGTGGCTGCCTGCTTTGCCGCGTTCGACGGTCAGGCTGGCGTTGAGCAGCAGTACGCCCTGATCGGCCCAGGCGCTGAGGTCGCCGTGGTTGGGGATGGTGAAGCCGGGGATGCTGCGTGCCAGTTCTTTGTAGATGTTTTGTAGTGAGGGCGGGATGCGCACGCCTTGCGGCACGGAGAAGGACAGTCCCATCGCCTGCCCCGGCTGGTGGTAGGGGTCTTGTCCCAGGATGACGACGCGCACGCGGTCGTAAGGGGTGCGGTTGAAGGCGTTGAAGATGAGTTTGCCTGGCGGATAGATGGGGATGCGCGCGTCTTTGGCGTCTCTCAGGATTTGTTTGATGCGGGCAAAGTAGGGTTTGGTAAATTCGTCGTAGAGGGCGGTTTTCCAACCGGTTTCGATTTGGACGTCGTCAGGGTTTATTGTGATTTCAGAGCTCATGTTTTTCTTGTGGAATGGTAAGAAGGGCGCGATTGTGCCATACGCTCCGCACGCTGGCAAAGGGTTTGCGGCGGTTTGGACGCGGTGGTGGCGGGGTTTCGGCAACCCATGCAACGCCGTACGGCGTTTATCAATGAAGCGGTACCGGAGGCGCTTAAATCTGCCCGCCCAACGCCAGTACGGCTGCGATTTGTCGCGCGGTGCGTTCGAGGTTTTCGCCGCCTTGGGCGAGGGTTTTGTCCAGCGGGGCGAGGGCTGCGATGGAGGGGAAGATGGCGGTGAAGCCTTCGTCGGTGAGGGTTTCGGCGCCCGCGCCGAGGACGCCAGCGATGGCTATCACGGGTACGCCGTGTTGTTGGGCGAGGCGCAGGACGCCAAGCGGGACTTTGCCGAGGCGGGTTTGTCCGTCCAAGCGGCCTTCGCCGGTGATGACGAGGTCGGCGTTCTGGAGCGCTGCGGCCAAGCCTGCAGCCTGCATGACGAGGCCGATGCCGGAGGTGAGGCGGGCGCCGAGGAGCGCCAATGCGTAACCCAGTCCGCCGGCCGCGCCTGCGCCGGGTTGTTCGCGCTGGTCGGGCAGACCGCTGGCGGTGAGGACGGCGGCGTAGTGGGCAAGCGCCGCGTCCAGTTCGGCGACGGCGGCGGCATCCGCGCCTTTTTGCGGGCCGAAGATGGCGCTGGCGCCGTTCGCGCCGCAGAGCGGGTTGGTGACGTCGCAGGCGATTTCGAGGGTGGTGTTGGCCAGCGCCGGGTGCAGGCCGCTGAAATCGGCGTGGTGAAGGCGAGCGAGTGCCGCGCCGCCGCGTGGCAGTTCGCCGCCGTCCGCATCCAGCAGGCGCACGCCAAGCGCTTGCAGCATTCCCGCGCCGCCGTCGTTGGTGGCGCTGCCGCCGATGCCGAGGATGATGTGCGTGCAGCTACCGTCCAGCGCGTGCCGGAGCATTTCGCCGACGCCGTAGGTGCTGGTGATGCGCGGGTTGCGTTCGCCGGGGGCGAGGTAGTGCAGCCCCGCCGCTTCGGCCATTTCCATCACCGCGCTGCCGTCCGGCAGGCGGCCATAGCGGGCGGTGACGGGGCGACCGAGCGGGTCCTGCACGGTGACGGTTTGCCAGTCACCGCCGCGTGCGGCAACGAGGGCGGCGGTGGTGCCTTCGCCACCGTCAGCCATCGGCAGGCAGTGGCAGTCGGCTTTGGGGTCAATGGCGCGGAATCCACGGGCGACGGCGGCGCAGGCGTCTGCCGCGCTGAGGCTTTCTTTGAAGGAGTCGAGGGCGATGAGGATGTTCATGGGCGCTCCGGGGTTGGGTCAATGTGGTTGCGGGGGTTAGAACCTGTTCAAAATCCCGGTTATCCACACAAATTTGAATTGCTACGCCGAATATCCCTCTCCCCGCAGGGGAGGGGGAATTTTACCCGCGGACTCCAAACAGGTTCTAATGCTGTCATGGGTTACTCCCTGGATTTTGGGCATGAAAAAAGCCTCTGTACAGGGCTTGCTTCACATGCACTTGAGCGCTCAAGGTGTATGTATATGGGAGGGATGTTGGCGCGCGGCGTGAACCACGTCAAGGATGTTAACGCTTTCGTCATTCACCCGGTAATAAATAAGGTAGGGATGCGGCAGGCAGCAGACGCACAAGGTCGGGTCGTCTCCCTCCGCCGCGACAAACATGTACGGCATGAAGACGGTGTAGTCTTCCACCGCGCGCTGGATGTCTGCCAGTACGCGGTCGCAGGCTTCCGGCGCGACTTCGTTGTAATACGCGGCGATGTCGTCCAGCGCCGTCAATGCCTCACTGCTCCACTGTACGCACTGCATGGCGCATCCTCTCACGCAGACGGGCAATGTGGCGGACGGCTTCTTCGTGGCTGACCAGCGGGCTGGCTTCGGCTTTGGCCAGCCGTTCTTTGATGCAGGCATCCCAGGCGTCGCGTTCTTCAACGCTGGCGAAGGTCAGACCGTAGTGGTTCATGATCGGTTTCATCGGGCGCTCCTTGGTTGGGTGCGCCATCTTATCACTATTGCCGCAGCAGCGGATTGGGGCGGGTGGCAGGCGTTTCGCCGCCTTCGTAGCGGGTGGCAAGCACCGCGTTTTGTTTCGCCGGGAGGGTAATTTGCTCCGCCACGACAACAAAGGTGTCGTCGTCGGCTTTGGCAAGTTTGGCGGCGCGACCGCCTTCCCGCCGGGAGCGATGAGTTGCGCCAGTTTCGACGTGGTTGTCTGTTCGGCGAGCTGCTGTTTCAGTGCTTCGTTTCGGCGGTGAGGGTCGCTTTCCCGGCGGTCGGCATCGCTATTTGTTGTTCCGGGTTCATGGGTTGCTCTTTGTCGGGGTCAGTCAAGACCCGTCCTTAAATGTTGTCTGTCGGGGGCGGCAGGTCATCGTGCAGCGGCGTGATAGCGACAGTGCCATGTGTGTATTGCGGCGGGGTATCGGCGCAGATGGTATGAGGCAGGTCGTTGTGTGCAGGCGGTTGTCCTGCTGTGGCAGGGGCATCGGGGGCGAGCGGGTAGCGTTGCATGCCGCCGTTTTCTTGCAGGCCGATGAGTGTGCCCGTGCCGCGGCTGTAGTAGTGATTGATGGTGAGCGCGTCGTGACCATCGATGCTGACGTGCAACGCATCGCCGCTGCGGCGGGTGTGCAGGTTTTGTGGGGCGAAGCCGGTCGTTTCGTCGTTGAACTGGTAGTAGGCGCCTGCGACCGCGTCGAGGGTGAGCGGTGCGGCGGGGTCGAGTTCGTAGAGGTCGAGGGTGTTGCCGCGACGGTCTTTGAGGATGAGGGTGATGGGGTGGGGCATAGTTGTTGTGGTTTGTTTTTATGGTTTACGGGGTGTCGCTCTGGCGTTTGCTGGTGGTTGGCATGGGCGACAGGTGTTTGTTTAAGCACCAGTCTTGCCATTGTGCGGGGTTGGGGGTTTTGTAATGTTGGTAGCGGTATTGGCGCCCCACGTGGCGTGGTTACGCGGAGATGGCTGTGGTTCTATCGCTGCGTTTGGTTGTTTTGATGGGCTTTTTTTGCCACCCGGCGACGTTTTTGGGTGTGTTGCGACGGGTTTTGTTGGGTCGCCGGGGCAGGGGCATCCATTATGAGTGCCGGGGTGTACCTTTTTTGGTGCTACTGCCCGTAATGGTTGGGGAATCCTTCTATTGCCTCAATGGTGCAATACAAGGCGTCAGCGACAATGACCCGGTTATTCATGTCCAGGTATATTTGGTAATGTTTCTGCCGGCCTGATGTTTTTGCTATTTCAATATGCCTCAGCCAGCAATCATCGTCTTCCCCTGACCGATCTTCGTTTTCCATTTGCAGTTTGATGATGCTGTCGATGGTCATTTTGCAGCAGGTGAGGTATCGGGCGGGGGCGGGACATGGCGCGAACAGTTCCAGCTCCAGCGTATGCAGGCCGTTAAAAGCGATATGCACCACGGTGTGAAAGTAATCGTCCGTAGTGTTCAGGAGTATGGCGGCGGTCATTCCAGCCACCACGGATCGACATCCACCGCGACGCGCACGCGGAAGGCTTTGCCCTGCGCATGCAGCCAGGCGGTGAGCTGCGGCAGCTCTTGTTGCAGCGCGGCGCGGCTTTCCGCCTGAACGAGTAAATGGGCGCGGTGCTGGCCGTCTTTGCGTGGCATCACCGCTGGCGCGGGGCCGAGCCATTGCCAGTTTTGCCCGATGCCCGCCTGACGCGCGCCATCGCGGGTGAATGCCAGGGTTTGCAGGGCGCGCTCCGCGTCGCTGTGGCGGGCGAGCAGCGCCACTTGCGCGCAATGCGGCGGCAGGCGGGCGCGCTGGCGTTCGTCGTAGAGGCGGCGGGCGGTGTCTTCGTAGGGTGCGTCCAGCACGGTGAAGACGGGGTGTTGTGGCTGGCGCGTCTGTATCCAAATCTGGCCTTCGCTTTCGCGTCCGGCGCGGCCGCCGACTTGTACCAGCAGTTGCGCCAGCCGTTCTTCGCCGCGATAGTCGAGGCTGTACAGCGCCTGGTCGGCATCGACCACGGCGACGAGGTGCAGCCGGGGGAAGTGGTGGCCTTTGGCAAGCCATTGGGTGCCGAGGATGATGTCCACCGCGCCCGCCTGTATTTGTGCCAGCGCCGCTTCAAATTGGCGGCTGGTGCTGTAGGCGTCGCTGTCGATGCGCAGCACGCGCGCCTGCGGGAATTGGCGCGCCACGCTTTGTTCGAGGCGCTGCGTGCCGAGGCCGAGCATTTGCAGGTGGTCGCCGTGACAGGCGGGGCAGCGCGTCGGCAGCGGTTGTACGCGGCCGCAGTGGTGGCATTGCAGTTGGTGGCTGGCGGTATGCACGGTGAGCAGCGCGTCGCAGGCGTCACAACTGGCCTGCCAGTCGCAGTCGTCGCAGCGCAACAGCGGCGCGTAGCCCCGGCGGTTGAGGAAGAGCAGGGTTTGCCCGCCGCCCGCAAGGGTGCGGCGCATGGCGCGGATGAGTTCGTGGCTGAGGCCGCCGCTCGCCGCTGCGCCATCCATGTTTTCCAAATAGATAGCGGGCAGGGCGGCGGTGGCGGCGCGGGCGGGCAGGCGCAGCTGTTGCCAGTTGCCGCGCCAGACTTGGTGATAGCTTTCCAGCGACGGCGTTGCCGAGCCGAGGAGGATGGGCACGTCCGCCTGTTGTGCGCGTTTGAGGGCGAGGTCGCGCGCGTGGTAGCGGAAGCCGTCCTGCTGTTTGTAGGCGGCGTCGTGCTCTTCGTCGATGATGATGCCGCGCAGCGCGGCGCAGGGGGCGAAGACGGCGGAGCGGGTGCCAACCAGCACTTGCGCGTCGCCGGCGCGCACTGCCAGCCATTGTTCGAGGCGGGCGCCGTCGGCCAGCGCGGAATGATGCACGGCGATGCGTTCGCCCAAGCGGGCGGCGAGACGCGCGGCGAGGGTTTGTACCAGGCCGATTTCCGGCACGAGCAGCAGTACCTGGCCGCTGTCTTGGGTCAGGCGCTCTATCCAGCGGATGTAGATTTCGGTTTTGCCGGAGCCGGTGACGCCATCGAGCAGCGTCGCCTTAAAGCCGCTGGCGGGCAGGGCGGCGAGGACGGCTTCTTGCGCGGCGTTGAGCGTCGGCGCGGGGGCGGGTGCGGCGGCAAGTCCTTGCCAATGGGCGCGCGGGGCAATCCAGCCACGTTTTTCCAAATCGCGCAACCAGCCTGCATTGCAATGGTGCGCGGCGCGTAGTGCGGCTTCAGGCTGTTCGCATTCGCCCAGGGCGGTAAGGACGGCGGCCTGTTTGCCGCCAAGCCGCCTGGCGAGCGCGTCGCGTCCGGAGGCGGTAATGCGCCAGTAGCGCGGTAGCTCGCGCGTGGTCGCCCGTCCTTCGCGCAGCAGTTTCGGTAACGCCGCCTGCACCACTTCGCCCAGCGGGTGCTGGTAGTAGCGCGCGGCAAAATGCAGCAATTTGAGCAGCGGCGCGTCCAAGAGCGGCGCGTCGTCGAGCACGCGCTCCACCGTCTTCAGCGTGCCGTCATCGGTCGCATCTTCCTGAATGCTGACGACGACGCCAATCACCCGCCCCCGGCCAAACGGCACCCGTACCCGCGCGCCGACCGCGATGGGCTCATGACAGAGGTAATCGAAACTGCCCATGAGCGGGCGTGGCACGGCGACGCCAACCCGCATCAGCATTGGTTCTGCCGCGCAAAATGGCTAACATATAACATTGTTTTTTACCCCCTCACTCATGCCGCTCATCACCCTCGCCAACGTCGCCTTCGCCGCCAACGGGCGCGACATTCTACACGACATCACTTTTACCATCGGGCGCGACCAAATCCTCACCATTGTCGGCCCGAACGGTGCGGGCAAAAGCACCTTGCTCGCGCTGATTCTGGGGCATAAAAGCCCGACCGGCGGTACCATTACCCGCGCCAAGTGGCTGAAAATGGGCTTTGTCCCGCAGAAATTCCATCCGCCCGCCGACCTGCCGATGACCGCGCGCCGCTTTCTGCGCGACATCCCGCAGGCGGCACAAAGCCCGTGGCTTTCGCGGCTGAACATCGCCCATCTGCTCGATACGCCGCTGCAAACGCTTTCCGGCGGCGAAACGCAGCGCCTGCTGCTCGCGCGGGCGATGTTGCGCCAGCCTGACCTCATCGTGCTGGACGAACCGGCGGCGGGCATCGACCCGGTCGCGCTCGGCGACTATTACCAGACTATCCGCGACTGGCAACGCGGCACACGCGCCGCCGTGCTGATGGTCAGCCACGATTTGCATCTGGTGATGGCGGCGAGCGACCACATTTTGTGCCTGAACCGCCACATCTGCTGCCACGGCAGCCCGGAAGCGGTCGCCAGCAATCCCGCCTTCCGCCATATGCTCGGCGACGGCGGCCACCTCGACGCCATCGGCATCTATGCGCACCATCATGATCACAGGCATCTATAAAAGCCCCTTTCCGCAAAACGGCTCCCTCCCCCTGTGGGGGAGGGCCGGGGTGGGGTTAATGGACAGGTGCACGGTGATTATTCAGTGATAGCAACCATTTATCGCATGATGACCAGCGGACGATTTGACCACGAGGAAAGCCCCACCTAACCCCACCCCGGATTTTATTAAAAGGCGAACGCCTTTTAATAAAATCCGACCCTCCCCCACAGGGGGAGGGCGTCAACCCCATCAATAACCCCATGTTCTTCTACCAATACATCCTCATCCCCTGCCTCTGCGCCCTGACCACCGCCACCGCTGCCGCTCCCATCGGCGCGCTCATCGGCTGGCGCCGCCTCGTGTACTTCGGCGAAGCGCTGTCGCACGCCTCGCTGCTCGGCATCGCCCTCGCCCTCTGGCTCGGCCTGCCGCCCGCCGTTGGCATCTGGAGCATCACCCTGCTCTTGGTGCTGCTGCTCCACCTCATTGAGCGCAGCGGCCGCGAAAACCCGAGCAACATCCTCGGCAGCCTGTCGCACATCGCCCTCGCCTTGGGCTACCTCGTCATGTCGCAAATGGAAAACGTGCGCACCGACCTGCTCGCCTACCTCTTTGGCGACATCCTCGCCACCACGCCGCGAGACCTCGTCACCATTGCCATCGCCGCCGTCGTCTCGCTCCTCACCCTGCGCGCGCTGTGGCAACCGCTCATCCTCATGACCACCAGCCCCGCCATTGCCAAAACCGAATACCCGGCGAGCGACAAATACGACCTCGTCTTCCTGCTGCTCATCGGCCTCTTCATCGGCACCACCGTGCAGTACTTCGGCCTGCTGCTGGTCATCGCGCTGCTCATCGTGCCCGCGAACACCGCCAACCGCCTCGCCAAAACCCCGGAACAAAGCGCCGCCATCGCCGCCGTTCTCGCCGCCATCGCCACCATCTGCGGCTTCATCCTTGCCTACAACGCCGACCTGCCGGTCAGCCCGGCCATCATCGGCGTTGCCGGCGTCCTCTACTTCGCCGTGCTGATACACACCCGCGCCGGGCGGAAACGCGCCGCCAAACCCTAAAACATTTACCATTTACAAGCATGAAATGCTCCGCTACCATGCGCCGCCAATTTTCACAGACAACACGCAGGAGAGCGAAAATGGCCAAAGAATTCAAAGCCAAAACCCACTACACTCCGAAGAAAGGCGAAGAATACATGAGCGATGCGCAACTCGCGCACTTCACCCGGCTGCTGACCGACTGGAAAAACGAAATCGTCACCGACAGCGACCGCACCAAAGAACATCTGCGTGATGACCGCGCGCCGACCGCCGACCTCAACGACCGCGCCACGCAAGAAGAAGAGTTTTCGCTGGAGCTGCGCACCCGTGACCGCGAACGCAAACTGCTGCACAAAATCGACCGTGCGCTGGAGCGTATCGCCCGCAAAGACTTCGGCTGGTGTGAACGCTGCGGCGAAGAAATCGGCTTCCGCCGCCTCGAAGCGCGACCGACCGCCGAGCTCTGCATCGACTGCAAGGAAATCGCCGAGCGGCAGGAACGCAACTTCCACGACAACCGCTAATTGCCAGATACGAAAAAGCCCGCAACCGCGGGCTTTTTTATGGTGTTCGTGCGGGCGGCGTTCGCCGCCCTCGTCCGCCTGTCGGCGGATTTTTTTGCAACGAGGACTTGCTTTATTTTTTTTTTTTTGTTTTAGGATGTTAGCGCCATGATTGTTGGCGCTTTCTCATTTTAGGAGTTTTTATGAACGGAAAATTTATGTTTTTGACCGCCGCTTTTGCAGTATTGGCGGGGTGTGGTTCCGAAAAAGATGCGGAATATTATTTTAATAATCCAGAGAAGCTTAAATCACTTTTAGAAGAATGTGATGCAAAATTACGTAATGCAAAAAGCCAGGAAGAAGTCGAGGCTTTATCAGGAAATAAAGAGTGCACCACGGCAGAGCTGGCAAAGAAAGCTATTGAATTTGGTAGCGTTGGCAAAGCTATTCTCAAGGAATCTGAAGGTAAAACATATTGGAATAGAAGGGTAGAATTCAGATTTAACGAGGTAATTGGTAGGTATTAAAGACTATTGCCAAATTTTTCTTATTATAGAAAAAGGCTATCCCGTTTCTCCTACAGGAGGAGCGGGATAATTTTGCAATTCATTTCAAGAATTACGCAATATTATTGTTTTCAAGAAATTTTAATTAAGTTATTCAAAACATGGTTTCTTCACCATCAAAAGACCGCATAAACGCCTGCCGTTCATGCGGTTTTCTTTTGCGCGCGCCAAACCGCTAACCCCTTGTAAAAGATGAAGGCGATGTTACAATCGCTTCAGGGATAAGAACCGTTCCCGTTTAGCCCGGCAGCGATAGCATTGCCGCTTTTTTATATCTGACAAGCCAAGGAATCTTTATGCACCACCCCACCGCATTCCGCTACTCCGCCCTCTCGCTGGCGCTCTTTGCCGCTGCCAGCCAGGCGCAGGAAGCGACCCAGCTCGAAGCCATCACCATCAAAAGCGAAGGCAACGCGAACGCCACCGCACCGGTCAAGGACTGGCAGGCGCTCGCACGCAGCACCGCCACCGACGTCAAGGCCGCGCTGCAAGACGAACCCGGTGTTGCCTTTGGCGGCGGTAACGGCACTTCGCAATGGACGACCATCCGTGGCCTCGGCGAGAGCAACATCGACTACAACGTGGACGGCACGGTCAGCACCAGCCAAATCTTCCACCACCAGAGCCGCTTCATGAGCGACCCGTCGCTGATGAAACAAATCCGCGTCGAAAAAGGCACAGGCGCAGCGAGCGCGGGCATCGGCGTCATCGGCGGCAGCATCAAGGCAGAAACGCTGGACGCCACCGACCTGCTCGAAGACGGGCAAAGCGCGGGCGCGCATCAACGGCGGCGTCAGCAGCAACAAAGGCCATAACGGCGGCTTCGCGGTCTATGGCCAGGGCGGACAGGTGGACGGCATCGCCATCGCCAACTGGAACACGCAAAAAGATTACAAGGCGGGCGACGGCAAAAAAATCGAACACAGCGGCCTCGGCGCGCGCAGCTTCCTCGTCAAGGGAAACTACCACATTGACGACCACAACCGCCTCACCCTCAGCCAGCGCCGCGAAGAACAATACGGCGAACGCAACCTGCGCGAAGAATTCTCCTTCGGCAGCAACCGCGACGCGCCGCGCCACCGCCACCGCATCGCCGATACCACCAACCTCGCCTACGAAGGACGCGGCCTCGGCGCGATTGGCGACATTGACAGCAACCTCTTCTACATTGACAACCGGCAAAAAGCCGAAGGCGAAACCGTGCGCATCAAAACACAGGGCTTCAACCTCGGTCTGACCACCCCGCTTGGCGACAGTGGCCACCGCGTCAAATACGGCCTCAACCAGCGCCAGGAAAAAGCCAGTCCGGGTACCCACGAGACCGCCAAACACGACCAGAAAAAAGCGACATCGGCGGCAACGTCGAAGGCATCTGGGACTTCAAGCCGGTGACACTCACCACCGGCGTGCGTTACGACCGCTACGAGCTGCACGACACCCACCACAACAAAAACAGCGGCAGCCGTATCAGCCCCAGCATCGGCGCCATCCGGGACGTGAACGACGACCTCGCGCTGCGCGCCAGCTACAACACCGCCTCACGCAGCCCGCGCCTCTACGAAACCATGCTCGCCGACACCGACCTCCGCTTTGGCAAGCGCGTCAAGGCCGAACAGGCGCGCACCGCCGAAGTGGGCGGCACCTGGCGCTTTGGCGGCTTTGAACTCGACGGCAGCTACTACCAGCAAACCATCAAAGACCTGCAAAACTACCGGGGCGCGAACTGCCGGGGCCGTGAATGCGAATACCGCGAACTGGTCAGCGAAGGCAAACTGAAAAACCGGGGCTACGAAATCAGCGCCGCCTGACACTGGGAAGGGCTGAGTGCGCGCGCGGGCGTGAACTACAGCAAGCCGAAAATCAACGGCGCGACCGCCGACACCATCGCCACCGCCATCCCGATGGGCAGACAGTGGTACACCGGGCTCTCGTACCGCTTCGACAACCCGTCGCTGGAAGCGGGCTGGCGCGGCAGATACGCCGAAAAAAGCGGCTATGTGGACGAAGACGGCGAAACCGCGCGCCGCGCGGGTTACGGCGTGCATGACCTCTACGTGAACTGGCAACCGCTGGGCAAGGACAACTTCAACGTCAACTTCGCCATCAACAACGTTGGCAACAAATACTACCGCAGCCACAGCCAGCGCGCGGCGTCTATCAGCCTGCCGGAAGCGGGGCGCGAGTTTCTGCTGAACTTCAATTACCGTTTCTGACCGGTATCGCAGGACGCTTGCCCCGCCGCCCCCGGTCCAGCGACGGGGCAGGTCATGCACCACAATCATGCAAGGGTGCGCTTCGGCGCACTTTTCTTTTGTCATTTATATACACAGGCTAGCGCGGTTGGTGTATATGACGAATTTACCTTCCAGGTACAACCGCTGCAAAAAAGACGCCTTATGACGTGATATTTTGGCACCTGGTTTGACACTTCGCAGACACCTTCCCCCGCTATCCTGTTATAACCCCTGCCATTAACCAAAGGACTGTCCATGAAACCCGCCCTTGTCGTACTTGCCATGCTCGCCATCGTGGCGAACATCCATGCCACCATGCCCATGCCGACTTCCCGGCTGTTCCGTGAACCTGTCGCCGTACCGTCCGACTGTCCGACGCCGGTGCCGTTCGGCTACAACAACTATCCCGCCTATGCCCGCAGCCGGTTCACCAAAGAGGGCTACTTCCCGCAAGCATTGTTGCAGGACGAAGCCCTGAAAGCGGCACGCTTTTTCACGCGCGACGAACGCGAACGCCTCACCGCGGGCGACAACGCCGTCTGGCTCAACAACGGACGCATCGCCGTTTGGCGCGACGGTCATTACGGCATCCTCGACCGCAACGGACAGGAAATCACCCCGCCGCGTTACGATGAAATCGTCTTTTTCGCCGGACTGGTGGCCGACGTACCGATTCCGGTACGTGTGGGCGACAGATGGGGTTACATTGACGCCAGCGGTACGGAAATCATCCCGCCGCAGTTTGAGGGCGTGGATCTCTTTTTCGGCGGACTGACGCATTTCCGCCGGGGTTGGTACTACGGCTATATTGGCCACCGTGGCGAAGAAGTATTCCCTTCGGCTGAAGTCATTACCCGGCGCCAGCATCAAATGGAAAGTTTGACCGGAAATACTGCCGACGATTTATGGCCACAAAAAGAAACCGTCATCCAGGACGGCAAAGTACAGGCAATTTATGGCTATGTTGACGTGACAGGTAACTGGATAATTCCGGCGCAATATACAGATGCCGAGAATTTTCGTAATGGCCAGGCGACAGTCGGTCAGGAAGATAAATACGGCATCATTAACCGCGAAGGCAAGGAAATAGTGCCAATAGCATATGACAGATATATTATGAAGCCTGTTGATGACGGCGTACTGGTCAAGCGTGGCGGGAAATACGGATTTGTAAATACGGAAGGCAAAGAAACCATCCCGCCGCAATATGACGATATATATGAGCCTTCAGAAGGAATCATGGTGGTTGCCCGCAACGAAAAATACGGTTACGTTGATCTGCAAGGCAAGGCAATCACGCCGCTGCAATACGACAACGCCCGCAGTTTCAGAGAAGGACGCGCTGCCGTTGTCAGGAATGGCAAATACGGCTATATCGACACACAGGGCAAGGAAGTCATTCCGCCGCAATACGAAGATGCCTGGTGGTTTCGTGAAAGACTGGCGGTCGTCAGGCGTGACGGCAAATACGGTTACATCGACCTGCAAGGTAATGAGGTTATCCCGCCACAATATGAATATGCCGAAAGTTTTTTCTCATCGCGGGCAAAATTCAGCCGCAATGGTAAATTTGGTCATATAGCCATCCACCGAAAGTTTCAGACAAGGCGCGTCGCCGAAGACAGTACGCTTTTGTACGGCGAGGCGACGCAACACCGTATGAGGCTTTCGGTGGATGGCTATATCGATCCGCAAGGCAGGGAAGCTACCCCGCCACAATACGATGAAGTTGGATTTTTCAATAACGGCAAAACTTATGTCAAACGTGACGGCAAATATGGCTATATCGACCTGCAGGGAAATGAAATCGTCCCTTTACAATATAAAAACCTGCCGCTGCCGGTTGAAGGGCGGGCAATGTTCAAACGCGATAACAAATACGGCTATCTCAACGAACAATTGCAAGAAATTATCCCGCCACTTTACAAAAGCGCCGATTACCGCTTCAAAAACGGCAGGGCAAAAGTTTCCCTGAATGATGAAACCACTTTCATTGACCGTGACGGCAATATTATCGGTACGACATTATTGATGGATGCCATTCCCGACGCCCGCCTTGTCTCCCGCGATTACGGCAATAGCGGCATGGTATTTCTTGGCGCCAGACAATACCTCCACCAGCGCGCCCGCGTCCTGCCGGAAATGGATCGCGGGGTTGCCGCCGCCGCGCTGGATATTGGTGAAGGACAGAAGCAGCCCGTGCTGATAGACAGCAAAGGCTGCCCGCTGGCGCGCAATTTGGGCGAAAGCGAGCGGTGGCTCTGATGAAACCCGCCCTGCCTGCGACCCTGCTCAAGCTCGCCGCCGTTGCCGTCCTTTTCTACGCCAGCTACGGCCTGACCAATTACCTCACCGCGCTGCGCGCGCCCGTGCCGGAAATCATCTACGGCTGGGAGCGCGCCATGCCCTTCGTGCCGTGGACGATTATTCCCTACTGGTCGCTGAATCTCTTGTACGCGCTCGGTTTTTCCCTCGCGCGCACGCGCGCCGAACTGCACCGCTACATCGCACAACTGCTCGCCGCGCAGGCCATCGCTGTCTGCGGTTTTCTGCTTTTTCCGCTGCAAATCAGCTGGGCGAAGCCGGACGGCGACGGCGTTTTCTTCGCGCTGTTCCGCTCACTCGCCGCCTTCGACCAGGCCTACAACGAAGCGCCCTCGCTGCACATCATCCTCACCCTCATCGTTGGCCGTTATTACTGGCCGAAACTGCCGCGCGCGCTGCGCCCGCTCTGGCTCGGCTGGTGCCTGCTCATCGGCGGCTCCGTCCTCACCACCTGGCAGCACCATTTCATTGACATCCCGACTGCGCTTGTCGCCGGTGCCTGCATCCTGTGGGCGTTACCCTGGCAGGGCGAAAGCCCGCTGCGTGGCCGCACGACGCCAACCCCGCGCAAACGTCGCGCCGTCGTGATTTACCTGTTGCTCGCGCTCGCCTGCGCCCTGCCTGCCGTGCAGGGCGGCGCGTGGCTGTGGCTGCTCTGCGCGAGCGTCGCCTGTTTGCTTGCCGCCGCCGGTTATGCCCGCTGTGGCGCGGTCATCTGGCAAAAACAGGCGGACGGGCAGGCGACCCTCGCCGCACGGCTGCTGTTGTGGCCGCTGCATCTCGCCGCAGCGGTGAACCGCACCTGCTGGCTGCGCCATGCGCGCGACCACGATGCCATCACCCCGCGCCTTGCCCTCGGCAGCAACCGCGCCGCCGCGTCATTTGCCGCCGTGGTTGATACCTGCGCCGAACTGCCGCCACGCGGCCACCCGGCGCATTACCGCTGCGTGCCGATGCTCGACATGGTCGCGCCGGAAGCGGATGAGCTGCGGCGCGCCGCAGCGGCAATTGAGGCGCTGCTGCGGGTGCAACCCGCACCGGTGCTGGTCTGCTGCGCCCTCGGCTATGGCCGCAGCGTCGCCGCGCTGGTCACCTGGCTGGTGTGTTACGGCGGTTGCGCCGATATGGATGACGCGCTGGCGCGGATTCGGCAAACGCGACCGCTCGCCCGCCTGCCGGACGAGACGCGCGCTGCGGTGGCACAGGCGATTGCGCCATAAAAAACCCCGCCGGGGCGGGGTTTGACGGCGGTCTGGCGCTTACTTGGCGCGTTCCGCCGCATTGGACATCTTCTGCCCGACTTTTTCCACGTCCTGACCGAAGCCCTGCACGGTGTTGCAGGCGCAAAGCAGTCCGGCAAAGGTGAGCAGCGCGGCGATTCTCGTCATTTTTTTCATGGGGTTCTCCGTGTTGGCGCTTCCACCGTGGAAGCCCGCGCATTTTAGCGTTTTGTATGGAAAATTGCGCCCGCCTGCATGGCATTCACGCGGGGCGCATACTACAATCGCTCCAGTTTCAACCCACAACAGGAGTCCCCCATGCCCCCCTCGCTCACCTCCCAGCTCAGCGGCAGCACCATCTTCATCATCATCCTGATTATCCTCGTTTTCTGGTTCGGTCGCCGCGCCATCCAGATCGTCGATCAGGGGACGGAGCGCACCGTGCTGCGTTTGGGGCGTTACAACCGCACGCTGGAGCCGGGTTTTCACCTCGTCGTGCCGCTGTGGGAGCGCGCCGACCGCAAGGTCAACATGAAAGAAACCGTGCTGGACGTGCCGCGCCAGGAAGTCATCACCAAGGACAACGCGCAGGTGACGGTCGATGGCGTCGTCTTCTACCAAATCACCAACGCCGCCAAGGCGAGCTATTCCGTGGATGACCTCGAACTCGCCATCCTGAACCTCGCCACCACCAACCTGCGTACTGTCGCCGGCTCAATGACGCTGGACGACCTGCAATCGCAGCGCGACGCCATCAACGTCCGCCTGCTCGGCATCATTGACGACGCCACCGACCCCTGGGGCGTGAAAGTCACCCGCGTCGAAATCAAGGACATCACCCCGCCCGCCGACCTCGTTGACGCGATGGCGCGGCAGAAAAAAGCCGAACAAATCAAGCGCGCGCAAATCCTTGAAGCCGAAGGGATGCGCCAAGCGGAAATCCTGCGCGCCGAAGGCCTGAAACAGTCGCAGGTGCTGGAAGCGGAAGGGCGCAAAGAAGCGGCGTTCCTTGAGGCGGAAGCGCGCGAACGGCAGGCACAGGCGGAAGCGCGCGCCACCGACATGGTCTCCAAGGCCATCGCCGAAGGCGGTACCAACGCCATCAACTACTTCGTCGCGCAGGAATACGTGCGCGCACTGGCGAAATTCGCTGAAAGCGAGCAGCAAAAAACCGTGTTCATGCCGATGGAATCCAGCGGCATCATCGGCGCGCTTGGCGGCATCGCGGAGATGTTCAAAAAAGACGGAAAAAAAGCATGAAGCGTCTCCTCGCGCTGACCCTCGTCCTCGCTGCCTGCACCAGCATCGCCGCCACGCCGCTGGAGCAGGCAAAAGCCGCCGCCGAACGTGGCGATTTCAAAGAAGCCGTGCGCATCTGGACGGAGCAGGCAAACGCCGGCGACGCCAAAGCGCAATACAACCTCGCACTCACCCACTACTACGGGGAAGAATTCGGCCAGCCGAAAGACGACGCCAAAGCGCGCGAACTCTTTGAAAAAGCCGCCGCGCAACATATCCCGGCAGCACAGTACCATTTGGGACGGCTGCTCCTTGACCAGGGAGCCGCAGACGGCGGCATTGACATCACCCGGTTAGAAAAAAGCCCCGTCCGTCCCGAATACAAACGCGGCGTCGAACTCATCACCCAGGCGGCCGAAGCAGACATCCCGGAAGCACAAATCATGCTTGCCGCGCTGTACCGCCACGGCGTCAAAGACGTGCTGGAAAAAGACAACGCCAAACACATCGCCTGGCAAGAAAAAGCGGCAGAAAAAATCGCGTACACCGCCTACCTCACCGGCGAAGGCTACGAAACCGGGCTGGAAGGCTTCCCCGTCGATTGCGAAAAAGCCAAACACTGGTACCAAAAAGCGCACGACATGGGTATGAAATTCAGCTGGCCGCCCAAGCGCGACCTCTGCGCCCCAAAAAACAAACCGGAGTAACCATGCCCTTCGATCCTCCTTTCTGGAACTGGCTCATCTTGACCGGCATCTTCCTGCTGGTGGAAGTGCTGACCGTCTCCTTCTTCTTCCTCTTCTGGGGCGTGGCGGCGCTGGTACTGGTCGGCATCACCCTCGCCGTGCCGACGCTGGACTGGCGCTGGCAATACGCCATCTTCGCCGCGCTGTCGCTCATCGCCATCCTCCTCTGGCGCCAGCTCGCCCGCCGCTGGCAATCCGACAAACACGACACCGCCGCGCTGCTCAACCATCGCGGCGCGCAGTACATCGGGCGGCAATTCACCCTCGACACCCCGGTAGAAAACGGCTACGGCAAGCTGAAAATCGGCGACAGCCTGTGGACGATTCAGGGCGACAACCTGCCTGCGGGCACGGACATCATCATCACCGCGGTGGAAGACAGCCGCCTGCATTACTGCCGGGCAGCGGAATGAAAACTGCGGCCTGCGCCTCCGCCACCCGGCTCCCCTCCCCCCGTGGGGGAGGGCTGGGGTGGGGTTTGCCTGCATACCGCCAATGCCAAATCACCCACCGACGCAGAACAACCATTCACCGAACACGCCGGGCATAAACCCCCGACCTGCAAACGACGCCAACCTGTAGCCATTCCATTTACATACACATTGAGCGCTCAAGTGTATGTAAAACCCGCCATAGGGTGCGTCTTGGCGCACCGCCTCCCACCGAAAACAACCACCG
>ERZ772924.583-NODE-583-length-17500-cov-9.112812_pt1 | contig 17500 bp, 17 predicted proteins | sample MGYA00512116_ERZ772924 | MGnify/ENA primary metagenome ERZ772924 (study PRJEB29015, sample SAMEA2737920) | human oral metagenome | biome: human oral; feature: human-associated habitat; material: dental | place: China | collected 2134 ...
ATCAATTTGAGGTTATAAAAAAATTATATAATGAATTCAAACATATATAGATGTAAAATTTTATTTATTTTTTTTGTATGTGTAACATTATTGTCTTGTGGAGAAAAAATAATTTATGATAAACTTTTAAATGTATTAAAAATACAAGAAAATGTAGACAATAAAATTAAAAAGAAGGAAACAGGTATTTTTTCTTATCCAAAATTTGGCTTCTCTTTTTCTTTAAAGAAAGGAAAATTTAATGGTCCTTTTAAAATTATCACACAAAATAATGATACCATTTTGTATATTAATTTTGTAAATGATAAAATTAATGGATATTATCAATTTATAGATTATAGACAAAAAATAATGTATCCTTATAACTTTATTTTCACTACAAAGTATAATAAATTTATTAAATTCTATGGTAAAGGCTATGTAAATTCAGAAGAAAAAAAGGAAGGCTATTGGATAGAACCATTAGGAAGAGGGTCATATATAAGTGGTAAAAAAGAAGGATATTGGGAAGAATGGGATATTGAAGGCTATATTTTAAAAAAAGGAATGTATGTAAATAACCAAAAAGAAAAATTATGGAAAGAAGATATTCCCTTTTTCAATATTTACACAGAAGGTATCTATATAAATAACAAAAAAGAGGGTATATGGATAGAAAGAGATAAGGATACCACTTATAAATTGGAATTACTTTATTTAAATGATAGAATAAAAGACACTTTAAATAAGATTCTTCCTTATCCCTGAAATAGGTGAAGAGGTATTGGTAGACTTTGAAGGTGGCAATGCGGAGCGTCCTTTTGTACTTGGGGCACATTATAATGGTGAGGCGAAGAGTGGATACCACAATGCTGATAACCGCGTAAAGGCAATTCACACCAAAAGTGGGCATAAACTCATCTTTACCGAAGATGAGAGCATCTTACTTACTGATAAGAATGGCAATGTAATTAAGTTGGATACTCAAGGTAAGAATATAGAAATTTCTGCGCCTGAGACGATTAATATCACTGCTAATAATCTAAACATCAACATCAAGAAAAAAGTAAAGATTAGTGCTGGAACTGATATTGATATAACAGCTGAAAATAATATCATAGAAACAGCCAAAGGGAATAAAGTAGAGAATGCTGACAATAAGACAGAGGTGATAAAAGAGAAACATAAGTCTCGTTCACAGAAAAATACAAGTATAAACAAGAATGTTTCCATAACAAGTACTAAGGAGAACTTGCTTTTAGAAAGTAGTAAGAAAACCATAGAGATGAATAGTATGGAAAAATCAAATGTGTTTTAGTTATGGCAATTATCAAAAGAGCAAAGAACTTAATAGTAAATATAAAGAATGAGTACCGCCATTTTAGTGGTAGCTATGAGTGTGTCTCTGATGAAGTGCAAATAATAGCTACAGAGGGAAATCTAACCCTTACCTCTGCTAAAAAAATAGCTGTTAAGAAGGGAAGTGATAATACTACAGCAAAATCAGCAGTAGAACAGAATAAGAATGGAGTAAAGGGAGGTAATAGCGATAATTATAAAAAAATCAATGGACATTTTTATAAAACAGATGGAACTTTCTTAGGGAAAGAATACTCTAAAGATTTTACTGGAGATGTAAATGATGTTTATATTTGTGATCCTGATTTTATCAGACCTGAGTTATCTGATAACAATTGGGTATATAAAGCCATACAAAATCTTGGTCCTATAAAAGCTAAAGATAGAGTATATGAAAATGTAAAAAAACTAACAATAAAAGGAGTGGATATTAAAAATGATACTTTTTTAAGAATTGCAGGGTTAGCTTATTCAGAAGTAGGATATAATTCAGAAGCAATTAAACGAATCCCCTATATTATTATGAATCGTAGTATACAGAATAATGGAGAGGATTTTCATCGAGGGGAAAGTATAGATGATACTATAAGAGAAATACGAGGTAGGTATTATCCTGAGTGGTCTTACTTTAATCATAACGATGTATACAAAACTTTTTTAGGTTATGATACTAAGCATAAAGCTAAAAAAGGAGATGTTTTTGACTATGATCGAAATGCTTTTGGTAGAAATTCATTGGTAATAACTCAAAAAAAGTTAGCTAAATTAGCTATTGAGTATACAATAAAAGCTTTTTATTATTTAAATGAAGAGCCATCTCGTAGAAATGATTTATCAGAAGGAGCTATAGGATGGCATGGTATTGATATTTTGACTGCTACAGGGGAAATAAGGAAAAACTTGGAAAAAGAACTTTATATAGCAGATGACCTTAAGAAAGAAACGAAATTTAACCCTTGGACTAATCCCAATCCCAATAAAAGCTGGATTTATATAGGATTTAAAATATATAAAGGAAGTGGCAATTTTGGACCAACTGTTTTCTATAAAAAAATAAAAAAATGAGATTTCTTTGTTTGTTTCTGTTTTTTAATATAGCATATTCACAGCAAAATGTGAGGTATGCTAAAATAGATTTGATTGATAATCCTCCCTATTGTTGGGGGCTTCTAAACGATTCTTTTGGCAGGTATGTGATAAACATCAAAGCATTAGATAATGACATCTATATGCTTATTGATACGAAGAATGTTAGAAGGAGAGAGCCAGAGTGTTCTATCCCCAAACACAGTATAGACAACGGATATTTTCTAACCATCAATAAGCAGCAAGTGAGGTTTGACAAAGAGGAACTTGCATTAGACTATTGTATTCCTCTTGCTATATATTGCTCAAAAAACAAGAAGGATACTTATGTTGCTATTGAGATGGCTGTTGCTTGTTATATGAAGAATTGCACGACTTTTATCTATATTTTTGTGCATCTACATGACAATAAAGTTAAGGAAGTCAAAGCAATAGGAGGAGAGCTACACAACGAACTCACGGATAAGAAAATAAAGTCATATATGAGCAACAATGGTTTTAAGTTTTTAAAATAATAAGAAAATATGAGTATTACTTTTGGAAAACCACGTTTTGTGGATGAAGATGAAGAACCAAAGCGAGATGGAAATAGTCTTCCCAAATTTTTGGTGCATTTTAGACGACCTGATGATTATAGAGGAGAGTTTGGGTTCGATTGGATACGTGATGAGTATATTTATCCAATAGTAAAAGTTGCAATTGATAATAATGGAAATCCAATCAACCAGTTAAAGCCATTATGTAAGGATATTCAGAAATTAAAAAATGAATATTTAAAAGATACTGAACATTTTTCTCCCTATGGAATACAATATTACCCTGCATGGTTGTCAATTTTCCCTTTTACAACAACTAAAGAATTTTCTTATGGGTCTAGGATGCATAAAAATGGTGTGAATTTAAATTTAGAGATAGAAGAGATCGATGCAATAACATTAGAAGATATAAAGATTGTATTTAAAAGTACAAATGATTTTTTAAAAATAACTCCAAGTGAAATAACTGCTTCAGAAATTATATCATCCCCAAAAAATCCAAAGAATATAGATGGAGTAAGCAAAAATTATTATATTCTAAAAAAGAAAGTTAATATAAAATGTATAAAAGGAGCTCTTGATAAACATGAACAAATTAAAGTTTTTGCTGAGAGAGGTGATTTGAAACAACAAGTTGGAAAATTAGTTGTTTATAAAAATAATGTTATTCCAAAAGCAGAAATTGTTGTGGTTAATGTAATAAAGGATCCTTCCAATAAAGCTAAATTACGTAATGATTACCAATTTTTATTTAAATACCAATCTTTCAACCAAGCTCTTATTAGAGCAGAAGTTGTAGTTGACACCTCTTTTAATTTATTAGAAATACCTGATGATACTGATCCTGATAAATATAAATTGTATAATACTCCCCTTTTAGGAGCTTCTGAAATAAGAGATATTATTTTAAGATTATATGAAAAATATGGAAAATATAAACCAGTAGGTAATATTGAAAGCAATAATAATAAAAGAACTTATTTATTTTATACAGATATAAATTCAGGAGGAACTAATGGAATTTCTTTTTTAAATGGAATGAATAATGTTTGGGGAAATTATTGTGTCATATTCAATTCTGGATTAAATAGTGAAAGAACTACAATTCATGAGTGTGGACATTCGTTTTCTCTTCCTCATATTTTTCAAGAAGGTGGATTAAGTAAACATGTATTTTATCAAGGATATACAGATAATTATATGGACTATGATTGGAAGAAGGTAAAAGCTACTGATTCAAGCGATAATGATTTCAAAGGAAAGATGTATTCTTTTTTTAAATGGCAATGGGAAATAATGAGAAGAGATAGAAGTTTAATTTTTAATTATTAGTCTTATGAAGTATTTATTTTTATTTTTATCTTATTTTTTTTGTACTAATTCTTGCGGTGTAAGAGATATATATTACAATAAGAAATTTATTAAATTTAAAACAACTAAACATCAGGTTTCTAAAATAGCCTTCTATCACATTCCCTCTGATCGGCCTTTTAGTATAAATGATACAATCAATGGTATTTTTCTAACTAGAGATAGTGTTTGTTTATTTGAAAATATATATAAGGATACTCTTGTTATAAAATCAAATATTAAAAAAAGTATCACTAAAAATAATGAGTTTTTTTTTGAAAAGATACCTTACAAATATTTAGATAATAATAATTTTAATTTTTTAAATTATATACCTATTTGTGATGAGGAGTTTTTTTATATTGCATTATTTTTTAACAAGAATAACACAAATCCAGATATACTATGGTCTATAGATCGTAACTCACTTCCAGAAGACTTGAAGTTTGTGATGGAGTATTATGAGAAAATAAGAGGAAGTTTATAAACTTTATTCTCCCTCTTTCTCCACTAAATGCCTCAGCTCAGGGTCGTTGGCGATACGTTCTTTTTCGCGTTCAATGATTTCAATGACATCTAACTTTATCTGGCGGTAGTTGGCTTCTACTTGTTCTTTGCTGGTATCGTTGCCGTAGGCATCAGTAAAGGAGAGAACTTCGGGGATTTTCTGGTAGGCTTTGGTCTCAACGGCTACTTTCTCATTATCCACTATTATCTGAGCGTGGAATATCTTCTGATCGATACGCTCGTCAAAATTATCAGAAACAGCTCCTACAAACATCCCTTGAGTAAGATTCGATATTTTGCTGGCAGGGATAAGACTATCCAATTGAGTAGAGATAGAGGTAGAAGTATCATTGCGGTTAATCGTAGTAGATTGCCTTTTCTGCAATACCTTTCCAAAACGTTCAGAAAGAGTTTTAGCTGTTTCCCCTACTACTTGTCCGCTAAAGATATTCCCCACTGTATTTTGTATCACCTTGCTTTCCTTATCTCCATAATCACGAGTGAGCTGTGAGAAATCCTGAAAGCCCAAACACACTGCTACCTTATTACTTCGGGCAGTAGCTATCAGGTTGTCCAAGCCTCTGAAATAAATCGTAGGCAACTCGTCAATAATCACAGAGGATTTGAGCTGTCCTTTCTTGTTGATGAGCTTTACAATACGTGAATTGTACAAACCCAAAGCTGCCGAATAGATGTTCTGCCTATCAGGATTGTTGCCTACACAGAGGATTTTAGGTTCTTTGGGGTTATTGATATCCAACGAAAAATCGTCACCTGTCATTACCCAATAGAGTTGAGGCGAAATCATTCGGGAGAGCGGTATTTTGGCACTGGCTATCTGTCCTTGTAATTGGTCTTGTGCACCTCCTTGCCAAGCATCCATAAAAGGCGATAGGTAATTCTCAAGTTCAGGATACGAGGTGAGAATGGTAAAGACATCAGCATAAGGCTTGTTCAATAGCTCGATGGCGTGTGGAAAAGTACAGTACTTACCACCTTTGTAAATCTTCAAAAACCAAATAATAGCTGCCAATAGAATGATAGGTGACTCTACAAAGAAATCACCTTGCTTTTGAATCCACGAGCGGTTGAGATTGAGCATAATCGTATAAGCAGATTCATAAGCATCTGAAATATCGGTCATAAAGTTAGGGTTAATAGGATTGCAGCGATGACTGCGCTTGGGATTGTCAAAGTTAATCACATAAAACTTGGGCTTGACCTTGTACTTATCTAAATGCTTTAAGAGGTGATTGTAGGCAATGGTGGAGAGGTCGTCGAACTTGAAGTCGTAGATATACATTGCAAAACCTTTCTCAATCTGTTGTTTGATATAGTTGTTCACTATGGCATAGGACTTCCCTGAACCAGGAGTACCCAGCACTATGGTTGCCCGAAAGGGATTTACCACATTGATCCATCCTTTGTTCCACTTCTTGCGGTAGTAGAACAAAGTAGGTAGATTCACAGAATACTCGTTTGTCATCAGGCGTGTTTCCTGCATAAACGACTCGTTTTCATTGTTGAAAACATCGTCTAAAAGGTTGTCTTTTAACAAGCGACTCATCCACGAACCTGCCATAAGGAGCGCTATGTAGCCCAAAGATAGGGTAAGGATATAGAAAAAGGCGACCACTGAAGCAGGAAGTCGCAAGTACAAAATCCAAAAGTTACCAAAGTAAAGAACAGTCCCGAGGTAATCGCAGCCATAGCGGAAGCCCGCTCGCATGGCGACTTGTCTGAAAATGCCGAATACGAGGCAGCCAAAGAAAAACAAGGATTCATCGAAGGCCGAATCGCCGAAATCGAGCATAAATTGTCTCACGCCCATATCATCAATCCTGCCGAAATCCATGCCGAAGGCAAGGTGGTGTTCGGCGCGACCCTGATGCTGGAAGACCTCGACAGCGGCGACCATGTGCGTTACCAAATCGTCGGAGAGGACGAAGCTGACATTAAAGCAGGCAAGATTTCCGTTGTTTCCCCGATTGCCCGCGCCTTAATCGGCAAGGAAGAGGGGGATGTCGCCGAAGTTCAGGCGCCGGGTGGCGTGCGCGAATACGAAATTGTCGAAGTGCAGTATGTCTGACCTTGTTTTTTACCTGCAACAGGTAGTCAAGGCTGCTGATAACCGTTACAATCGCCCACTGCTTATTTCTAATAACCAAAACCATCTGAAAATGGAGTTTTAATATGACAGCAAAAGGACAAATGCTGCAAGATCCTTTCTTGAATGCCCTTCGTAAAGAACATGTGCCGGTTTCCATCTACCTTGTAAACGGTATCAAGTTGCAGGGGCAGGTCGAATCGTTCGACCAATACGTCGTGCTGTTGCGTAACACATCAGTTACCCAAATGGTCTACAAACACGCTATTTCCACCATCGTTCCCGCCCGCGCGGTCAGCCTGCAACACGAAGCAAAAGCAGCGGAAGCAGAAGTGCCTGCAGCGGAATAAACGGTTTGCTTGAACAGGCCGTCTGAAAGTTTGAACTGCTCTTTGTCGGGCTGGATAGAATATTCAGTTTGATTGGGGCAGTTTAAATTTTCAGACGGCCTTCAAACCGTCTATGCAGGATCAAAATTGAATCAATCAAATTCAAATCGGCACAGACGGCAAAGCGATGGCCGAAACAGTACAAGCCGTATGGCAAACCAAGCCGGGCTATATTAATTTAAAGTAGTCCCCGGGACAGACAAATCGATTTTTCATCCAAGCAAGGCAGGGCCGTATTCCATTTGCCGTTAAACATCGAACCGTTTTCAGGAACAACCAATGAATATCCGTGATACCGAACGCATCCGCCACAACACCAAAATCATTGCCACACTGGGGCCGGGCAGCAATAACGTCGAACTTTTGCGCGACATGATTATTGCCGGCGGGTTAAATGTCATCCGCTTCAACTTCAGCCACGGCGATGCCGAATTCCACCGCGCCAATGCCGAAATCGTGCGTGAGGCGGCACGGCAGGCGCGTCAGGAAGTTGCCATTATGGCCGATTTGCAGGGGCCGAAAATCCGCATCGGCAAAATTGCGGGTGGCGGTATCAACGTCAAAGCGGGCGAAACCCTGCTGCTGGATGCCGCGTGGAGCGGAGAGGGCGGACGCGAACGCATCGGCCTCGACTACCGCGAGCTGCCGGATGACGTCAAACCCGGCGACGTACTGCTGTTGGACGACGGCCTGCTTACCCTAAGCGTTACCGAAGTGAACGGCAGCGAAATCCGCACCGTCGCACAAAACGACCATTTCCTGAAAAGCAACAAAGGCATCAACAAACAGGGCGGCGGCCTGAGTGCCGGTTCGTTTACCGAAAAAGATTTCCGCGACCTCAAAACCGCCGTTGCCATCGGCTGCGACTATCTGGCCGTCAGCTTCGTTAAAAATGCGGAAGACATGAAAATCGCCCGCGACCTTTTACAGGCCGAATGCCGAGACCGCCCGCGTCCCGGACTGGTGGCCAAAATCGAACGCATCGAAGCGGTGCACAACCTCGACAGCATCATTGAAGCTTCAGACGGCATCATGGTGGCACGCGGCGATTTGGCAGTGGAAGTCGGCAATGCGGCCGTTCCCGCACTGCAAAAACGCATGATCAAACGCGCACGCGAATTGCGCCGTTTCAGCATCACCGCCACCCAAATGATGGAATCGATGATTACCAACCCCGTGCCGACACGCGCCGAGGTCAGCGATGTGGCCAACGCCGTACTCGACGGCACCGATGCCGTCATGTGTTCGGCAGAAACCGCCGTCGGAGCCTATCCTTTTGAAACCGTAAAGCAAATGGCCGCCATCTGTGCCGCCGCCGAAAAAGAACAGGATTCTTTGATTGGCACCATAGATGATTTCGACGACAGCTGCCGCATCGACCACGCCATTGCGGGCGGTGCCGTACATGTTGCCCGTGAAGTGGACGCCAAAGCCATCGTCGCCCTGACCGAAAGCGGTACGACCGCATTCCAAATCAGCCGCTACGGCATCCAAATCCCGATTTACGCCCTTACGCCCAGCACCTCCGCCCAACGCCGCATGGCCATGTATCGCGGCGTGCGCCCGCTGCACCTGGAAACCAGTACCGACCACGATACCGCCCTAGAGCAAGTGGAAAACGAATTGATTAGGCTCGGCGTATTGAAAAGCGGCGACCAATACATCATCACCAGCGGCCGCCGTATGCGCGAAAGCGGTAGTACCAACACCTTGCAGGTCATACAGGCAGAGTAGGGCGCAAACAGGGATAGGCCGTCTGAAAGCAAATAAACGTCGGCATGACCGTGCGCCTGACGGAAACGTGGTTTTCAGACGGCCTCATAGACAGTTTCCTGCTTGGGCAAATCTGCTGTGCCGTTCAACCAGACGTGATTGGAGGAACCGTCCGTCGGAAAAGATTTTTTCAGACGGCCTCCATATATCCCTTATAATACCGCCGATTAACCATTTACCCTTTTCAGACGGCCTTCAAAGGCCGTCTGAAAACATACGGACAAAACAAACATGAAATTCATCGACGAAGCAAAAATCGAAGTCGCCGCAGGCAAAGGCGGTAATGGCGCAACCAGTTTCCGTCGCGAAAAATTCGTACCGCGCGGCGGCCCTGACGGCGGCGACGGCGGCAAAGGCGGCAGCGTCTGGGCAGAAGCCGACGAAAACACCAACACCCTCGTCGAATACCGCTTCGTCAAACGCTACCAAGCCAAAAACGGCGAAAAAGGCCACGGCTCCGACCGCTACGGTGCAGGTGCGGACGACATCGTCCTCAAAATGCCTGTCGGCACCCTTATCCGCGACCTCGATACCGACGAAATCGTCGCCGACCTTACGTACCACGGCCAGCGTGTCTGCCTTGCCAAAGGCGGCAAAGGCGGATTGGGCAATATCCACTTCAAATCTTCCGTAAACCGCGCCCCGAAACAATCCACGCCCGGCGAAGAAGGCGAAACCCGTTCCCTGCAACTCGAGCTTAAAGTCCTCGCCGATGTCGGCTTATTAGGCATGCCCAACGCCGGTAAATCCACCCTGATTACCGCCGTATCCGCCGCACGTCCCAAAATCGCCAACTACCCCTTCACCACACTGCATCCGAACTTAGGCGTCGTACGCATCGACGAAAACCACAGCTTCGTCATGGCAGACATTCCCGGCCTGATTGAAGGCGCGGCAGAGGGCGCAGGTCTCGGCCATCGTTTCCTCAAACACTTATCACGTACCGGCTTGCTGTTGCACGTCGTCGATTTGGCGCCCTTCGACGAAACCGTCAACCCCGCCGAAGAAGCCCTTGCCATCATCAACGAATTGCGCAAATACGACGAAGAACTCTACGACAAACCGCGCTGGCTGGTGCTGAACAAACTCGACATGCTCGACGAAGAAGAAGCCCAAGAACGTACTGCGGCTTTCCTAGAAGCCATCGGCTGGGACTACCCCAAACCTGACGACCGTTTCCAATTCGACATGGAAACCCCGCGCCTCTTCCAAATCAGCGCCCTGACCCACCAAGGCACACAGGAATTGGTACACCAAATCAACCAATACCTGACCGAGAAAAAACGTATCGAAGCTGAGAAAGCCGAAGCGGAGCAGGCAGCGGCAAATGTCGAAATTATCGAACAGCAGCCTAAAACAGATACTGGCGTGTTTAAGCCGGAATAAAAAATTTCAGACGACCTGTTTAATATAATGGAGAGCTAGATGTCTTCCAATTCTTTCTCTTTACAAGAAAACGATATTATTAAACGTTCAGAATTGCATGACCAATATGGCGGCAATAGACAAAGTGGTATTGCTGCTTCGGCAAAAACACCCAATATCTTCCTTTTTACTCACCCAGAAAAAGGCGAAAACCACGGCTATTATGATCGCTGGGATGAGAAGGGAACTACCCTATTTTATTGTGGTGAAGGGCAACGTGGTGATCAGCGTATGATAAATGGGAATAAAGCTCTCTTGGATCATAAACAGACAGGAAAAGCCATCCGTGTCTTTGCCAATGACACACTAAATGCTCATGTCCGATACATTGGTGAGTTTATATTAGATGAACATCAGCCTTATATAGTTAAAAAAGAACATGCAACTAATAATGGCCCAGAACGAAACGTATTTGAATTCTGCTTGCACAAAAAATCCAAATAATTTACCCCCGTTTAAACAAAAATTGAAAATCCCATGCTAACCATCTACAACACCCTGACTCGTCAAAAAGAACCCTTCACCCCCATCGACCCTAAAAACGTGCGTATGTACGTTTGCGGCATGACTGTTTACGATTATTGCCATTTAGGCCATGCCCGCGTGATGGTGGTGTTTGACATGATTGCCCGCTGGCTGCGCGAGTGTGGCTATCCGCTCACTTATGTGCGCAACATCACCGATATTGACGACAAAATCATCGCTCGTGCGGCTGAAAACGGCGAAACCATCGGCGAACTGACCGCGCGTTTCATTCAGGCTATGCACGAAGATGCCGATGCACTGGGCGTGTTGCGTCCCGACATCGAGCCGAAGGCGACGGAAAACATCCCGCAAATGATTGCCATGATTGAGACCCTGATTCAAAACGGCAAGGCTTATCCTGCCGCCAACGTCGACGTTTACTACGCCGTGCGCGAGTTTTCCGCTTACGGACAATTATCGGGTAAATCGTTGGACGACCTGCGCGCAGGCGAGCGCGTGGAAGTGGACGGTTTCAAACGTGATCCGCTTGATTTTGTGTTGTGGAAAGCGGCCAAAGCAGGCGAGCCGGCATGGGAAAGCCCGTGGGGTAATGGTCGTCCGGGTTGGCACATCGAATGCTCTGCCATGAGTGAAAACCTGTTTGGCGACACCTTCGACATACATGGCGGCGGTACGGATTTACAGTTCCCGCACCACGAAAACGAAATCGCCCAAAGCGTCGGTGCCAGCGGTCATACCTGCGGCCACGACCACGCGCAAACTCACCACGGTCAAAGCATTGCCAGCCACGTCAAATACTGGCTGCACAACGGCTTCATCCGTGTGGACGGCGAAAAAATGTCCAAATCGTTGGGCAACTTCTTCACCATCCGCGAAGTGTTGAAGCAATATGACCCCGAAGTCGTGCGCTTCTTCATCCTGCGCGCCCACTACCGCAGCCCGCTGAACTACTCCGACGCACACTTGGACGATGCCAAAGGCGCACTGACCCGCCTGTACACCACCTTGAAAAACACCCCTGCAACCACGTTCGAATTGTTCGAAAATGCCAACGACTACACCCGCCGCTTCTACGCCGCCATGAACGACGATTTCGGTACGGTTGAAGCGGTTGCCGTGTTGTTCGAATTGGCAGGCGAAGTGAACAAAACCAACGATGTGCACCTCGCCGGCTGCCTGAAAGCCTTGGGCGGCATCATCGGCCTGCTGCAACGCGACCCGACCGAGTTCCTGCAGGGCGGCGCGGTTTCAGACGGCCTGTCCAACGAGGAAATCGAAGACTTAATCACCCGACGCAAACAAGCTCGCGCGGATAAAAACTGGGCAGAGTCCGACCGTATCCGCGACCTTCTGAACGAACATAAAATCATTCTGGAAGACAACGCCGGCGGCACGACTTGGCGGCGCGGCTAACGTGTATTGATTGTATTGGTATGGAAAAGGCCGTCTGAAAAATGGTTTTCAGACGGCCTTTTTAACAACCTCAGTTTGTTTGCCTGTTGCCTTGATTGTATGCGGCACAGGCATAAAAGAGTAATTGTGCCAAATTGAAAGTCGCACCGCCGATGGCAGCTGCAACCGTTGATTGGGGAAACAGTGCACATGATAGGGCGATGATGGTGCCTGTAAACAAAGGGTTGATGCACCATGCGGCGCGGGGGAGGCGGGTTTGTCCGCGCAGGGTTTGCACCAGAAAAAGCAGCCAGCCGAAAGCCAGCAGGCCGACCGCTGTTGTCCAATGTACATCCAGCATGGTGTAGAAACGGTGGAATTGCTCCAGCAGCAGCGGATGTGCTTCAGGCGGGGCGGCAAGTATGGTTTGCGCGCTGATGCCCAGATAGTAAAAACCCGCATGACCGAGCGGCGAGAGTGCGTAACCCGCAGCCAGCAGGGCAAAGCAAATTTTGGCGGTTCGTCCCGAGTGCATCAGGCGGTATACGCCGATGGCTGCAGCCAGATAGAAAACAATGCTGAATGTGGCGGGAATCACGCCCCAAAACAGCCGTTGCGGCGAACCGGACAGCATCAGGACAGCCATGTCCGCCCGGCTGCCGAAGTGTGCGGCCAGCGTATGCGAGAATAGGGGATACCGCTGTGGTTCTTGCACGAATCCGACCAGCAGTATATCGCCGGCGGTCCAACAAAGCGCGGCGGCAAGGCCGCAGTACAGCAGGGTTCGGGTATGCATGAATGTCTCCGTATGATAACGGCGGGTGGTTTGTTTTTCAGACGGCCTTTGTGTCTGAGGCCGTCTGAAAATGTGGTTGGCCGGATGTTTTAATGGCAATCAAACATAAAGGCCGTGCGGCTGAAATCGCGTTTGGCCAAGTCTTCCGGTGTGATGAAGAAATTAGCCACGCCGGAATCTCCCCACATCAGTTTGCCTGTATAGCGGTCGTTTTCATTGATGTCGCTGTCCAGTTGCAACAGCAGGATGTATTTCTGCCAGTCGGAATAGGCGGCAGGGTCGTCGAAATCGATGTCTTCATGATATTCCCAAAACGGGTCGCCCTGAATGAAAATGGGGCAACCGCCAATTTTATGCCCTTCGAGTTTTTTGAAATCGGCGTCTTCCTCTTCTTCGCCAGCCGTTTGGAAAATCAGCGGAAACTCACCGGAAAACGGCAGACAGTCGGAATCGGCGGCCTGGTAAGCGGAAAAATCGGTTTGAAGTTCGCTCTCGGGAAGCAATTCGGGGTAATACACAATGCGCCAGCCGGCTTGTGCCGACTGGTTTTCGAAATCCCAGCCCATGTTGTAGCTCAGTCCGTCAATGAACACTTGCAAGATGCCGTGTTCGGGGAAGCCGGGCAGGTGCGGTACCTCGGCAAAGTTGATTTGCGCCGCTAAGGTGAGCGGGTGCTTTTTCTCGGTGTGGTGCGGGTATCCCGCATTTTTGGGCAGGTAGGGCGTGCCGCCGATTTTGCTTTGATAGGGCGTAGTGGCGGCGGTTTCACCGAGCGTGAAGCGGACGACGGGGCGGGGCATGACGGTTCTCCTGATGACGGGAAAGGGTTTTGCTAGAAAGGAGGGCAGGCGCTATCAAGTAGGATGCGTGGTTTGTGCAAACCGTTTTTCAGACGGCCTCAACTATCTTGGAGACCGTCTGAAATCAACGAATCAGCACTAAATCTCCATCTACAAATCCCGCTGCGATGTGCGGTACGCGAAAAACGGCGAGGTCTGGCAATTCAACTGTCAGTTTCCGCACGATGTTAACGATTGTTTCCAGCACAATTTCCCAGTTTTGACCAGACAGCACAGATAAGTCTGGTGCAGCAGTTGCAGGATGAAAATCATCGTCATCCGGGCAGGCCCAATCGTCATTGCTCTCGTTAAAATGGGTTGAGCCGACTAGGGTGATTTCGTAAGGTTCCGACAGTTCGAATGACCAGGCCGCAATATTCTGCGGGATATTCTCCCGACTGACGGCTGTCAGCCAGTTTTTAAAGTTGGTTTCAAGTTGGGTTTCTGCATTCATGTTTTCTGCCTTTGTCGGGATAACCGCCTTTGCCGACTTGTATGGGAAATGTGTTAATCCGAACCCTTTGCCCTGTTTTCGTGGAACCGCGCCTGCCAGTCGGCGAATTTGCCCTGTTCGATGGCTTCGCGCATTTCGGCCATAATGATTTGATAAAAATGCAGGTTGTGGATGGTGAACAGTTGCGCGCCGAGGATTTCGCCGACTTTGTCCAAGTGGTGCAGGTAGCTGCGGCTGAAGTTTTGGCAGGCGTAGCAGGTGCAGGATTCGTCCAGCGGGCGTTTGTCGTGGCGGTGCTTGGCGTTGCGGATTTTGAGATCGCCGAAGCGGGTGAAGAGCCAGCCGTTGCGGGCGTTGCGGGTGGGCATGACGCAGTCGAACATGTCCACGCCGTGCGCCACGCCGTACACCAAATCTTCGGGCGTGCCGACACCCATCAGATAATGCGGTTTGTGTTCGGGCAGCATGGGGGCGAGCGCGCGAAGCATGCGGTACATTTCGGGCTTGGGTTCACCCACGGAAAGGCCGCCGATGGCGATGCCTTTGAAGCCGATGTCTTCTAGTCCGCGCAGGCTTTCTTCGCGCAAATCTTCGTACATCGCGCCTTGGATGATGCCGAACAGGGCATTCGGGTTGTTCAGGTCTTCAAAGGCTTTTTTGCTGCGTTCGGCCCAGCGCAGGCTCATTTGCAGAGATTTTTTGGCCTGTTCGTGCGTGGCTTCGCCGGGCGTGCATTCGTCCAGCTGCATGGCGATGTCGGAGTTGAGCACGGTTTGGATTTTCATGGAGATTTCGGGCGAGAGGAAGAGTTTGTCGCCGTTAATCGGGCTTTTGAAGGTGCAGCCTTCTTCGGTAAGTTTGCGCATGTCGGATAGCGAAAACACTTGGAAACCGCCGGAGTCGGTCAAAATCGGTTTGTTCCAGCCGATAAAGTCGTGCAGGCCGCCGAACTGTTCGATGACTTCGAGGCCGGGGCGCAGCCATAAATGGTAGGTGTTGCCGAGGATGATTTGGGCCTTGATGTCGTGCAGGTTTTGCGGGGTCATGGCTTTGACCGAGCCGTAGGTGCCGACAGGCATGAATACGGGGGTTTCGATGCTGCCGTGGTTGAGTTCCAATGTACCGCGGCGGGCGTGGCCGTCTTTTTTGTGTAAGGTGAATTTAAGCATGATGGTTTTGTTTTTATACAGACTGTCTGTCAGAAAGGGCGGATTATAGAGGATTTTGCTTTTTCAGACGGCCTTTTGTCCCGGTTTGGGTAGAATCAGAGAAAGGCCGTCTGAAAACTTTGATGGTCAGGTTGGGCTATAGGTCAATTGCCGGCAATGCGGGATGATGCTGTGGCAAAAGTTAAGTTTATCGGCATTTAGTCGGCTTACGGTTTCTCCATGCCGATACCGGCTAATTGGTTGAGGGAAAGATGAAAACACCGCACGGTAAAAACCGTGCGGTGTTTGTTTATCTGAAAGTTTCAGACGGCCTTACATCATGCCGCCCATACCACCCATGCCGCCCATATCAGGCATAGCAGGTTTTTCTTCAGGGATTTCAGCGATCATGCAGTCTGTGGTTAACATCAGGCCGGCGATAGATGCGGCATGTTGCAGCGCAGAACGGGTTACTTTGGCAGGGTCGAGTACGCCCATTTCGATCATGTCGCCGTATTCGCCGGAGCCTGCGTTGTAACCGTAGTTGCCTTTGCCTTCCAGCACTTTGTTCACGACCACGCTAGGCTCGCCGCCTGCGTTGGCAACGATTTGGCGCAGCGGAGACTCAACGGCGCGTAAGACGATTTGTACGCCTGCGTCTTGGTCGGCATTGCCGGTATGCAGGTTTTCCAGAGCGGCACGGGCGCGCAACAGGGCTACGCCGCCGCCTGCAACCACGCCTTCTTCAACGGCGGCGCGGGTAGCGTGCAGTGCGTCTTCGACGCGGTCTTTTTTCTCTTTCATTTCGACTTCGGTAGCGGCACCGACTTTAATCACTGCCACGCCACCTGCCAGCTTGGCAACGCGCTCTTGCAGTTTTTCTTTGTCGTAATCGCTGGTTGCGGTTTCGATTTGTTGGCGGATTTCGGCAACACGTGCTTCGATTTGGGCTGCGTCGCCGAAGCCGTCGATGATGGTGGTGTTTTCTTTACCAATCTCGATGCGTTTGGCTTGACCCAAGTCTTCCAGAGTGGCTTTTTCCAAAGACAGGCCGACTTCTTCGGCAATTACGGTGCCGCCGGTCAGAATGGCGATGTCTTGCAACATGGCTTTGCGGCGGTCGCCGAAGCCCGGAGCTTTAACGGCAACGGTTTTCAGGATGCCGCGGATATTGTTCACCACCAAAGTCGCCAAAGCTTCGCCTTCTACGTCTTCAGCGATAATCAAGAGCGGACGGCTGGCTTTTGCCACTTGTTCCAAAACAGGCAGCAGGTCGCGGATGTTGCTGATTTTTTTGTCGAACAGCAATACAAACGGATTGTCCAGCGCAGCGATTTGTTTTTCCGCGTCGTTGATGAAATAAGGGGACAGGTAGCCGCGGTCGAACTGCATACCTTCAACCACATCCAGCTCGTTTTCCAAAGATTTGCCGTCTTCAACGGTAATCACGCCTTCTTTGCCGACTTTTTCCATCGCTTCGGCAATAATCGCGCCGACTTGTTCGTCGGAGTTGGCGGAAATCGAGCCGACTTGGGCGATCTCTTTGGACGTATCGCAAGGTTTGGCGATGTTTTTCAGCTCTTCAACCAAAGCGGCGACGGCTTTGTCGATACCGCGTTTCAGGTCGGTCGGGTTCATGCCGGCGGTAACGTATTTCATGCCTTCGGCAACGATGGCTTGCGCCAATACGGTGGCGGTAGTCGTACCGTCACCCGCTACGTCGTTGGTTTTGGACGCGACTTCTTTCACCATTTGCGCACCCATGTTTTCGAATTTGTCTTTCAGTTCGATTTCTTTAGCGACGGTAACGCCGTCTTTAGTGATGTGCGGGCCGCCGAATGCGCGGTCAACGACTACGTTGCGGCCTTTAGGAC
>ERZ772924.584-NODE-584-length-17479-cov-4.019169_pt1 | contig 17479 bp, 8 predicted proteins | sample MGYA00512116_ERZ772924 | MGnify/ENA primary metagenome ERZ772924 (study PRJEB29015, sample SAMEA2737920) | human oral metagenome | biome: human oral; feature: human-associated habitat; material: dental | place: China | collected 2134 ...
TTTGCAGGGACGCTGCAAGTACTCCGAAAAACTGTCTGGCGTTTGCAACACCGTTGCAAGCATTTCCAAAAGCACTTTAGCCGCTACAGCGCTCTATCGGAAACATCCTATTGGAATAAGAAAGTCCATCCCTTCGTCGAACATACGTTCCGGAGGGGTGTCGAGAGCAAAACCAGGCGTATACCTCAGGCCCACCACCATTTTTGATGCGGTCACCCTACTTCTCCCCTCACTTCCTTGCATTGGGGTTCATAGACAAGAAAAGCGGGCACGCCTTGGATAGGCATGCCCGCTTCTTCACTTATTCCGACCCCATCCATTCAATCGGGGGGCCGTAGCAGATGATCTGCTTACCGCACTATCACTTTGTGCGTCTTGCCGTCGATGACTACCACATAGAAGCCCTCGGCGAGCGGTTCGCGTGTCTGCCCTTCGGCTACGTCGATACGCTTGTACAACGCACCGCTACGGGTGTAGACCTCTGCACGTGTACGACGGTCGGACTCGATATAGAGCGCGCCCTCGTGAGCCCATACGCGGATAGAAGCAGCTTCAAGCTGGGGCGCTGTCTGATCTGTCTGATCCTCAGACGTACCTCTTAATAAGGATGCACGGCCTGATCTTATTTGGTTGGCTCCACTACTATAATCAGGGATACCATCATTGTTGATATCACGAGCCCATACAGCATACAATGTGGTATTTACACTGGCTGTGAAGTGCCCGCCCACCTTATAGAGAGGACTCAAACTTTTTTCTGCTGCTTGGCTCATCACCACCTGATTCCTTCGAGGTGACCATCCGATTAACACGTAGTCCTTCACGGCAAAGCCTTTGGAGGTAAGTAACAGATCGCCTTTAGATACCGTCTCTACTTTCGGTCGACCTGCACGGCCTTGAACTCCAGGATGCCACGTGATATCGACTTCATCATAGTCAGCTACTCCATTATTATTCTTATCCTCAGCCCATACGGCATGGAAGGTCAGATCTGATGTGATCCTAATGGCTGTATCTGGCTTCATCAAATCGTTCGGCTCATCGGTCTTGACTGTGATCAGACCTGAGGTGCCAAAGCTCCAACCTATAAAGGCAGCCTTTGTACGCGTCAAGGAGCCTTTGCCCTTCACGGTAACCATCGTGCTGTCATTGTAGCGATTGTTATCCACAGGGGCCACACCACCGTCATTGCCGTTACCCACATAGGTCACGCCCTTCTGCAGGTAGTCGGGCACATTGTCGCTCTGACCGTTCGGACCCGTCTTGTCCTCACCCCATACGGCGTAGAGGTTTGCGAGTGCGGATGAGTAAGACACTTGCTGATTCGGCTGCTTCATGTCGGCCGGCACATTAGCTGCAGTTGTCACGATAGATACACCCGAAGTGTGCCATCCGATAAATACCGTCTGGTTAAGCATCAAGTCGCCCTTATCCTTGATGGTCACTTGGTCACCATCATTATAGAGGTTGGCATCCTGCGGAGCCGTGCCACTGGCACCATTGGCATGATAGGTCACGCCATCTTGGCTGTAGTCTGGCTTGCCGTCTGGTGTGCCGCTCGGACCGGTCTTATCTACTGCCCATACTGCGTAGAGGGTCGTATCGGCCGTGATGGCGAAGGTTCCACCTGGCTGCTTCAGATCGGTTATTGCACTTTGTGCGGCAGACGTCTCAACCAAAGGATGCACGCCGAAGCTCCAGCCGATGAACACGGCTTGATTACGGGTCAGCTGTTCTTTGCCTTTCACCGTTACGGTCGCGTTGTCGTCATAGCGGTTGGCATCTGTCGGCGCTGCACCGGTTCCGCCATTACCGTCGTAGGTGACGCCGTTTTGCAGGTAGTCAGGCACATTGTCGCTCTGTCCTGCTGGGCCGGTTTCGTCCTTACCCCATACGGCGAAGAGCGTCGTGTCGGTGGTGATGGTGAACGTCTCATTTTCCTTCTTCAGGTCGGTCACCGCATCGTGCTCGGCTTTCGTGGTCAGCAGCGACTTCTTACCGAAGCTCCAGCCAACAAACGCGGCCTTATCGCGGGTCAGATCATTCTTGCCCAGGACGTTCACTGCGTCATTGTTGTTATAACGTTTGTTATCCGTCGGCACTGTACCGGTCGAGTTCTCGTTGCCGTCGTAGGTAACGCCCTTCTGCAGGTAGTCGGGGATATTATCCGAGTTGCCGTTCGGGCCGGTCTTGTCCTGACCCCAGATAGCGTAGAGCTTATTGGTCGTAGACGAGTAATTGAACTTGTCTCCGGCTTGCTTCAGACCTGTCGGCACATCGGCTGCCTTCGTAACCAAGGCGTGGCTATTGAACAGCCAGCCAATGAACACGGCCTCCGTGTGTGCCAAGGTACCTTTATCCTTTGCGGTCACTTCGTCATTGTCGTTATAGAGGCTGTTATCCGTCGGAGCGTCGCCTGTGCCACCGTTAGCATAGTAGGTCACGCCGTCCTGGCTATAGTCCGGCTTACCGTCAGGCGTACCGTTCGGGCCGGTCTTGTCGATTGCCCATACGGCGTAGAGCGTCGTATCGCTCGTGCTTGCAAACGTGGCACCCTTCTTCTTCAGGTCGGCAGGTTCATCTGCGGCCTTCGTGATTACAGACTTCTGTGTGAAGCTCCAGCCGATAAATACAGCCTGTGTGCGTACCAATGAACCAGAATCTTTCACCGTTACGTTCTCACCATTGTTATAGCGATTAGCGTCCACGGGAGCTGCGCCGCTGCTCTGATTGTTACCGTTGTAGGCGACACCGTTTTGCAGATAGTCGGGCACATTGTCGCTCTGTCCGTTCGGGCCGGTCTTATCCTCGCCCCAGAGTGCGAAGAGCGTCTTCTGGTTAGCCGAGTACTTGAAGGTGGCATCCTTCTGGTAGATCGTCGCGGGTACATCAGCCTTCTTCGTGATCAGAGGCTTCTGCTCGAAGAGCCAGCCGAGGAAGACGGCATCTGTACGAACCAAGTCACCCTTATCGAGCACTTTCACGTCGTCGTTGTCATTGTAAAGCTTCGAATCTACCGGAGCTGTACCACCGGTGTTGTCGTTGCCCTTGTAGGTCACGCCGGCTTGGCTGTAGTCAGGCTTACCGTCGGGGGTTCCGCCCGGGCCTGTCTTGTCGATTGCCCATACGGCAAAGAGCGTCGTATCGGCCGTGATGTTGAAGTGGGCACCGGTCTTCTTCAGGTCTGCGGGTTCATCCGCGGCCTGCGTGATCAGACCCTTTTGCGCGAAGCTCCAGCCAAGGAACACGGCCTCGGTGCGAACCATCGTGCCGGAATCTTTTACAGCTACTGACGTGCCGCTGTTATAGCGGTTGTTATCTACCGGGGCATCGCCACTGGTTTGGTTGTTACCGTTGTAGGTGACTCCGTTTTGCAGGTAGTCGGGGACATTGTCACCGTTGCCATTGTGGCCTTTCTTATCGACGGCCCATGTGGCGTAAAGCGTCGTGTCGGTCTTGATGGTGAACTTGTCGTTCTCCTTCTTCAGGTCGGTCGGCTCGTCGCTCTTGGCGGTGATGACGCCTTGCTTCTGCGTAAAGCTCCAACCGATAAACGTGGCATCCGTACGCTTGAGGTCGCCCAAGCCCTTTACGGTCACTTCGGCATCCTCGACATAGGGACTCTTCTCGTCCGTCGGGACCGTGCCACTGTTACTGCCGTTTCCATTGTAGGTCACGTTGAGCGTAGCGTTGCAGCCGTCGACCACAGTCACAGTGTCACTCATCGGGGAGGTGCACTTGCCATACGAACCAATTACTGAGTATTGACCCGCTTTATCCGACGTAACCGTGTATGTATTCTCTATGGCTCCTAAAATAGGATTGCCATTATAGTACCACTGATAACGAGTCGGACCACTTTCAGCTGTCAACACCGTATTTTTTGCAGGTGGGCAAATAAAACGATCCCCCGTAATCTTCAATGGTTTGGGATCTACCACTGTTATCGTAGATTTTATCGTGAGCTGCTTTCCATCTTCTCCGATAACGACCAATTTGATCTCTTGAGGGGTCTTCAATGGGAATGACGACTTCGTCCATTCGATCTTATCTTGAGCAGTAGGCTCTTCGACTCCGTTGACATACCATTTTATATGTCCGGGATTTGCACTTAGCGGGAAATTCAATTCAGCCTTGAATTTGAACGAGCCATTGCAGTACGTCTGCCCATTCGCATTTTGGAAATGGACATCGTTGATATAGAATGAAGGATTCAGCTGCCGCAAAGAGACGGAAAAGATTCCACCTCCGCCAGCGGCTACGTTTTTTCACGGATCTCCAGCGTCATGCGTGGTGGATATTAGGGAAAAACGGGGCCATCAGCGCGATTATCCCGCTTCGATTCCTCAAAAACGGATAACGCGCCCCTGTTGCCATTCCAGCTCTACACGCCTACCTTTGCCCTCGCTGAATCAGGATGGACTGGAACAGCTCCGACGACCGTCCGAGGGCTAAACCCTGAGGGTTCACGGCTCCGACGACCGTCCAAGGGCTAAACCCTGAGGGTTCGCGGCTCCGACGGCCGTCCAAGGGCTAAACCCTGAGGGTTCACGACTCCGACGGCCGTCCAAGTCAAAAAGGTCAATGATTAACCCATTTAACGATTGGTATATGAACAACAAAAAGAATCTAAGCATCGAGATTTTTAATGTCAAGATGCTGATGGTCGAAGAAGACTTCGGCTATCTCGGTTTTGTAAAGGGCGACTTGAGCCTGCTTCCGTTGGAGACCAGCGCTCCGGGCTTTTCACCCAGGTTGAAAACGTCTGTCGACAGCTTTCTCAGTGCCTTTGGGGAGTTTGACGATGCATTGAAAGCGTCCGCGGCGCTCCCCTCGGTGGCTGTTGCGGCGAAGAATGATCAGCTGCGCGACGCGGCTTGGAGTGCCATGTATGCTTACGTCAAAGGCTCGCTCTATCATCCCAATGCTGAGATAGCAGGTATTGCCTCGGACGCTTTGAAACTCTTCAGTAAGTACGGCAACGCGCTGCACATGAACCAAGCGAAGGAGTCGGGTATATTGGAAAACCTCATCCCGGATCTCCATGCCATGGGTAACGAGAAGCTGACCAAGGCTGGCCTCAAGCCTTATTTGGACGATCTGGAGCAGAAGCAGAAGGCCTTCCAAGAGTCCGTTAAGGCGCGATCAGCTGAGGAGGGCGATCGACTCTTGGGTATTGTCAAGGAGAAACGTGCCGCGGCCGATGAGGCTTACCGAGATCTGATTTGCTCGGTTAATTCTCTGGTTCACCTTCATGGTGATGAGCATTACAAGGCCTTCGTTAAGAGCGCCAACGCGATCATCAAGCGACAAGAAGAGCAGGTGGAGCTCCGCCGTACGATGGCTAAGAAGAAGAGGGAGAAAGATCCCAAGCTGCCCAAGGAGCCTAAGCCGAACACGCCCAAGCCCGACGATAAGCCGGACATCAAGCACCCGGAGGAGGGGCCTAAAAAGCCCGATCCGAAGAAGCCCGAAGAGGGCGGCGGCAAGAAGCCCGAAGGCGGCGGTACGGGTGGCGATCCGGATATCCGTCTGCCGGAGGAGTAATTGATTGCGCGCGTCCCCCCCCGGGCGGTTGGGGCGCCGCATACAAAAAGAAAACAGGGGCGAACATCCCATCGCGGGGGTTCGTCCCTGTTTCGTTATAGTCGTGGAGCGTGGGGAGAGGAGAGAGGGCGCTCCCCCCTCGACTCCACCTTCAGCGCATTTTCTGCGCCGATGCCGTTTACTTATTCTCTTCCCCTAAGAGGATCTCCAGGATCTGGCAGGCAGCCTTGGCCACGGAGGTTCCGGGGCCATAGATGGCGGCCACACCGGCCTTGTAGAGGAAGTCGTAGTCCTGCGCGGGGATCACACCGCCGGCGATCACGAGGATGTCCGGACGGCCGAGCTTCTTCAGCTCTTCGATCACCTGCGGCACGAGCGTCTTATGACCTGCAGCCAGCGACGATACGCCGAGCACATGCACGTCGTTTTCGACCGCTTCACGCGCAGCCTCGGCCGGCGTCTGGAAGAGCGGACCCATGTCCACGTCGAAACCGCAGTCGGCATAGCCCGTGGCTACGACCTTGGCGCCGCGGTCGTGTCCGTCCTGGCCCATCTTGGCGATCATGATACGCGGCTGACGGCCCTCCTTCTTGGCAAACTTCTCGGCCAATTCGCAGGCACGCTGGAAGTCGCTGTCGTTCTTTGTCTCTGATGAATACACGCCTGATATGGTTCTAATGATTGCTTTATAACGTCCCACTACGGCCTCGCACGCGTCGGAGATTTCACCCAGCGAAGCGCGCAGTCCGGCAGCCTTAACGGCCAATGCCAGCAGGTTGCCCTTCTTCGTCCGGACGCACTCGGTGATGTCGGCCAGCGCCTTCTGTACGGCGGCCTCGTCACGATGGGCGCGCAACTCCTTCAGACGCGCTTCCTGCTCCTCACGCACGGCGCGGTTGTCCACCTCGAGGATGTCGATCGGGGCTTCCTTAGCCAAGCGGTACTTGTTCACGCCGACAATCGTCTGCACGCCCGAGTCAATGCGAGCCTGCGTACGTGCGGCGGCTTCCTCGATACGCATCTTCGGCAGACCCGTCTCAATGGCCTTGGCCATGCCGCCCATGCTTTCGATTTCCTTGATCAGCTCCCAGCCCTTGTGCACGAGTTCGTTCGTCAGCGTCTCCACGTAATAGGAACCGGCCCAGGGGTCGATCTCCTTGCAGATCTGCGTCTCCTCTTGGATGTAGATCTGCGTGTTACGGGCGATACGAGCGGAGAAATCCGTCGGCAAGGCGATGGCTTCGTCGAGGGCGTTCGTGTGGAGCGACTGGGTATGTCCGAGCGTAGCGGCCATGGCCTCGATACAGGTACGGCCGACGTTGTTGAACGGATCCTGCTCCGTGAGCGACCAACCCGACGTCTGGCTGTGTGTACGCAGCGCCAACGATTTGGGATTCTTTGCGCCGAAGCTCTTCACGATCTTGGCCCAGAGCATACGCGCAGCGCGCATCTTGGCGATCTCCATGAAGTGGTTCATACCGATAGCCCAGAAGAAGGAGAGACGCGGAGCGAAGGCGTCGACGTCGATACCGGCGTTGATACCTGCGCGGAGGTACTCCATACCGTCCGAGAGGGTGTAAGCCATCTCAATGTCGGCCGTAGCGCCCGCCTCCTGCATGTGATAGCCGGAGATGGAGATGGAGTTGAACTTGGGCATGTTCTGCGAGGTGTACTCGAAGATGTCAGCAATGATACGCATCGAAAATTCGGGCGGATAGATGTAGGTGTTACGCACCATGAACTCCTTGAGGATGTCGTTCTGGATCGTTCCCTGCATCTCCTCGAGCTTAGCCCCCTGCTCCAGACCGGCGTTGATGTAGAACGCGAGGACGGGTAACACGGCGCCGTTCATGGTCATGGATACGGACATTTTGCTCAAAGGAATACCGTCGAAAAGTACCTTCATATCCTCCAGCGAGCAGATCGATACACCGGCTTTACCTACGTCGCCCACCACGCGGGGGTTATCAGCGTTGTAGCCGCGGTGCGTCGGCAGGTCGAAGGCTACGGAGAGACCTTTCTGACCCGAAGCGAGGTTACGGCGATAGAAGGCGTTCGACTCCTCGGCCGTGGAGAATCCGGCGTACTGACGGATGGTCCAGGGGCGCATGGCGTACATGCCGCTATACGGGCCGCGCAGGTAGGGGGGCAGACCGGATGCATAGTGCAGGTGCTCCATCCCGTCGAGGTCCTCTTTCGTGTATACGGATTTCACCTGAATGTGTTCAGGCGTTTTCCAGTCGGCGGTGATGCCGTTGGACTTTGCCCAGGCCGTCGCATCCGTAGCGACAAAGCCGGCTGACTTGATATCTATGTTTCTAAAGTTCGGTCTCATAAGATCTTTCCATCAAAGAAGTTTCGCGTTAAACATCTGCAAGGTCTCCAGCACGTTCGATTTCACGTGAATGAAATGTTCGATGCCAGCGGCTTTCAATTCCTCCATGCAAGCAGGCGCACCTGCCACCACAAACAGTTCCTTGCCGTCGATCAGCTTGAAAGCCTCGGGGGCATGAACGGCATACTCGTCGTCGCTCGAGCAGAGCACGATGATGTCGGCCTTCTTCTCGCGAGCGGCCTTCACGCCAGCCTCCACGGTCTCGAAACCGAGGTTGTCGATGATCTCGTAGCCTGCGCAGGCGAAGAAGTTGGATGAGAACTGTGAGCGTGCCAGACGCATGGCCAAGTTGCCAATGGTCAGCATGAACACTTTCGGGCGCTTGCCACTGTGCTCCGTAGCCAGACGTAGGGTCTCAAACTCCGACGCACCGCGAGAGAAGTCGAGCTTCTCGATCGAGGCGTCTTTGCTGCAACCGCATCCGTGGCCAGTGCCTTCTTCTTTCTTCTCGATCTTGTCGCCAGACATCTCCGTGAAGTTCGGGAAGATGTTCGTGCCCAGCAGACTGATGCGACGCGTAGCAACGAGCTTCTTGCGAGCCTTGTTCGATTCGTTGATGGCCTTCTGCACTTCGCCCGTGTTGGCTACGGCGGCAAATCCGCCCTTGTCCTCTACCTCGAGGAAGAGCTTCCATGCGGCGTCAGCCATCGACTGCGTCAGCACTTCTACGTAATAGGAACCCGCTGCGGGGTCAACCACCTTGTCGAAGTGGCACTCTTCCTTGAGCAAGAGCTGCTGATTGCGTGCGATACGTTCCGAAAATTCGTCGGGCGTCTTGAATACGCTGTCGTACGGCAAGACGGTGATAGAGTCAACGCCTGCGATGGCGGCTGACATCGTCTCCGTCTGCGTGCGGAGCAGGTTCACATAGGCGTCGAACACGGTCATGTTCCACATCGACGAGCGAGCATGCACGCGGATCTTGCAGGCGCAGTCGCACGAGGGGTTATAGGCCTTGACGATCTCGGCCCAGAGCCAGCGTGCGGCGCGGAACTTGGCCATCTCCAAGAAGTAGTTCGACGAGATACCGAAATTGAACTTGATCTTCTTCGCCACCTTCTCTGCGGGCAGACCGGCCTCGCTCAGTTTGGCGATCAAATCGTTACCCCAAGCCAGTGCATAGCCCAGCTCTTGGGTGATGTACGAACCGGCGTCGTTGAGGTTGGCGGCGTTGACGGCCAGCACGCGATAGCCCGTCAGGGCTTCGGCGGCGTTCACCACATCGACAGCTTCCTGCACCCAAGCGCCAGTCAGAGCCACGCCCTTAACGAGGGGCTTCTTGAGCGGATCGTAAGCCACGGAGCCTACGACCTCATCGAGGTTGACGCCCTTGGCCTTGAAATAGTCAGCGAGGATGCTGATCAGATCCGTCACGCGATGGTTGCAGGTGCGGAAATTGAGTTCTACAGCCACCGGATCGATGCCGTCGAGCAACGTGGCGATGTTCGCAGCGTCGATGAGGGTGCTCTTTACATTGAAACCGAGGGCCGTGACGCCACTCTCTGCGATGAGGCGTTTGGCTTTCTCGTTTGCCGCCGCGCAATCGTCGACGGCGAGGTCCTGACGGACCAACCACGTGTTGCAGACTTTCGTACCGCGCACGTAGGGGAACTCTCCGGGCAACGAGGTGGCGGTGGCCAGTCCTTCGATGTCTTCGGCGCGATAAAATGGATTCACATTGAATCCTTCGCCCGTTTTCCAAACCAGTTTCTTCTCGAACGGCACGCCCTTTAGATCGGCTGTGATCTTGGCCATCCACTCTTCAGTGGTGACGGGCGGGAACTCCGAGAACAGTTTCTCTTTTGCTGCTTCTGCCATAAATTTCTTCGTTTTACTGTGTAAAAAATGACTGTATTGTATTCCTCACTTTTTGGGGGAGAGGAAGAGGATCTATGCTTTAAGGTCCGACGATGAGCCAGGCTGTTTCAAACTTGGGATTCTTTCGCCACCGCGCCAGCTCGGCCTCCGCCTCTTTCCGATCCGTATAATCGCCGATTATCACGCGGATCTTGCGGACCACTCCATTCATCCGGATTCGAGCTCGAGCGCGATCAGCGGGCGTTAGCTTCGAGACAAGCTGCTCAGCGGCTTCGAGACGATCCAAGCTGGCGATGACGATCCTATATCTCTTTTTCTCTGCTGCTTTTTGGGCCTTCGTTTGCCCCTCCCCTTCCGGCTGAATCTCTGGGACAGGCGCGGGCGGTGCGGAGGGCGTTTTTTCGCTCAGATCGTGGAGCAATTCAGAGGGGACAAAGCCGGCGGTATAGGCTGATCGATCCACCTCCTTCACGGGTGTGGACACCGTAAAATAGAAGGCGCATGCGACGGCGGCTACGGCGGCCGTCTGTCCCACCACACGCAGGGCGGCGGGGAGATGCGCCTTTACACTCTCGGGGATCAGGCGACGTGTGACGGGTATCGAGTCGGGGACAGTAGGCCGGTCGATCGGCTGGGCCTCGGACGGTTCGGGGCTGAGCGGCGGCATATAAAATAAAGGTAGACCGTAAGAACCGATGCCATAAAGGGGCGTTCGATCGATAGGATCAAAGAGGAGCGCACCGTCATCGTTGCGACGGAGCGTTCCGATAGCGTCCAATCGGAGGATGCCCTCCTCGTCGAACTGGGTCAGCAGGGCACTGACGTCGTGCCGGATAGCCTGTTGCGCCTCGTTGAAATCCATGCCGTACATCTCCATATACGACTCGGCTAGCAGGCCGTCGTTATGGGTGAGCGTGGGATTAAAAACGATTTCTTTTCGGGCGGGAAGGAAGGCACATTCCCGGGTTTTGTGGACGGCAGCATGCCGTCGGAGGATGAAGCCTCCGAAATCCGGGATTATTACGCAATCATTAACAAGGAGGATGCGTTCGATATGTAGCGGGATTCGTAGCACGAGCGCAAAAGTATTTTTTTTTCGGAATTGCGGAGATGCCGAACGGGACGCGTTTGAAAGTCCGGAAGAGCCGCTGACGCTGTTCAAATCCACATCTTCCCCATGAAAATGCCCCATTGACAGTGTAGGTCGGGGTTTTTCAGGTCCGAAATGCCGGATCGACAGTGTAGGTCGGGGTTTTTCAAGTCCGAAATGCCGGATCGACAGTGTAGGTCGGGGTTTTTCAAGTCCGAAATGCCCCATTGACAGTGTAGGTCGGGGTTTTTCAAGTCTGAAAAGCCCCATCGACAGTGTAGGTCGGCGTTTTTCAAGTCTGAAAAGCCGAATCGACAGTGTAGGTCGGCGTTTTTCAAGTCCAAAATGCCCCATCGACAGTGTAGGTCGGCGTTTTTCAAGTCTGAAAAGCCCCATCGACAGTGTAGGTCGGGGTTTTTCAGGTCTGAAAAGCCGAATTGACAGTGTAGGTCGGTGTTCCCCCAAAAAAGAAGGCCCGCACATCGATGTGATATGCGGGCCTTGTGGCTATTTCAGCAGCGACCCCAGCAGGCCGCGACCGAATTTGAAGAGGAGATTGATCACCTCACGCTTGGCTTTGGTGGAGGCCATTTTGGTGAGGCTTCCCGTGAGGCTATTGTCCTTCTCGCGCTGGCGTTGGCGTTCGAGGCGCTCTCGCTCGACACGCTCGGCCCGCTCGCGACGCTCTTGCTCCTTTTGCTGACGCAGCTCCTCCTTTTCGCGGAGGGCGTCGGCTTGCTCACGGCTGGCGCGCTCCATGCGGGCGGTGAGGAGTTCGAAGGCCGATTCGTTGTCCACCGCTTGGTCATACTTGCCCAAGAAGGGCGACGACTGAATCACAGCCCGACGCTCGTCTGCGGTGAGAGCGCCGGCGCGACCCTCAGGCGGGATGATGACAGCGCGCTCGACGATGGATGGCCGTCCGGCGGCGTCGAGGAAGGAGACGAGCGCCTCGCCCACGCCAAGCTCTGTGATGGCTGTGCGCGCATCAAAAGCGGGATTGGGGCGGAAGGTAGAGGCGGCCGTCGAGACGGCTTTCTGGTCGCGCGGGGTGAAGGCGCGCAGGGCATGCTGCACACGGTTGCCGAGCTGACCGAGAACGGTATCGGGGATGTCGGTCGGATTTTGTGTGCAGAAATAGATGCCCACGCCTTTGGAGCGGATGAGCCGGACCACCTGTTCGACCTTTTCGAGCAACGAGGGGGCTATGCCATTGAAGAGCAGGTGGGCTTCGTCGAAGAAGAAGACGAGGCGCGGCCGGTCGAGGTCGCCCACCTCGGGCAGGCGCTCGAAAAGCTCGGAAAGGAGATAGAGGAGGAAGGTGGTGTAGAGCTTCGGGGAGCGCATGAGGCGTTCGGCCTCGAGGATGTGGATGACGCCGCGGCCGTCGCGTGGCTGGAGGAAGTCGAGGATGTCGAAGGCCGGTTCGCCGAAGAAATGGTCGGCGCCTTGCTCCTCGAGCGCCAGCAGTCCGCGCTGTATGGCGCCGATGGTGGCCACGGAGATGTTGCCGTAAGCCGTGGTGTAGCGAGTGCGCTCTTGGCCGATGTGCTCCAACATTTTGCGGAGGTCTTTGAGGTCAAGCAGCAGGAGTTGCTCATCGTCCGCAATGCGGAAGGCGATCGAGAGGACGTTGCTTTGGATGTCGTTCAAGTCGAGCAGCTGGCTGAGGAGCAGCGGTCCCATCTCGGAGATGGTGGTGCGTAGCGGATGGCCGGCCTCGCCGAAGATGTCCCAGAGGCAGACAGGTGAGGCGGCGTAGGCAAAGCCACGTTCGGTAAGGTGGTGCGCGTCCACGCTGCGTTGCAGGGCGGCGTTACCACCGCCCGGGCGGGCCACTCCGGAGAGGTCGCCTTTGATGTCGGTGGCAAAGACGGGGACACCCATGCGACTGAATGTCTCGGTCATGTTTTGCAGCGTGCAGGTCTTGCCCGTGCCTGTGGCACCGGCGATGAGGCCATGCCTATTAGCCATCTGCGGGAGAAGGCAGACGTCGCCCCCTCCCGCAGTTACGGCTATGCATGCTCTGTTTTGGTTGTCAAGCATGAGATGATGGATTGTTATAAGTAAGGAGAGCTTCTGGGAAGTAGTTGCGAGTTACAAGCCGCCGGATAGGCTGCCTGCAACTCGTAACGTGTGCGCTTACGGCTCCACGATAGCGTCGGAGGTCAGAACGACCGTCTCGGACTCAACCGCAGGTGCGGGGGCAGGCGCCGGGGCGGCTTTCTTCTTCTTCGTCTTGCGTGGTGCAGGCGTCTCAAGGGTTTCGCCCAGCTCGGCCAGCTCGCGTTCGGCAGCAATGCGATCGAAGTCGTCCTTGGCGCCAACGATGAGTCGATCGAACTCGCGGCGACCCGTTCCGGCCGGGATCAAGTGTCCGCAGATGACGTTCTCCTTCAGTCCCTCGAGGCGGTCAGACTTACCGCTGATGGCGGCCTCGTTGAGCACCTTGGTCGTCTCCTGGAAGGAGGCGGCGGACATGAAGCTAGATGTCTGAAGTGCGGCACGGGTGATACCCTGAAGGATCTGGATCGTTGTCGCTGGTTTCGCGTCGCGAGCCTCGACGAGCTTTTTGTCGCGGCGCTTGAGCGAGCTGTTCTCGTCGCGGAGCTTACGCGCGGTGACGATCTGCCCAGCGTTGAGCGTATCCGACTCGCCCGGATCAGTCACCACCTTCTTGCCCCACATGCGATCGTTCTCCTCCATGACGTCGATCTTATCGACAAGCTGTTGCTCAAGGAAACGCGTGTCGCCCGCATCGGCAATCTCCACCTTGCGCATCATCTGGCGTACGATCACTTCGAAATGCTTGTCGTTGATCTTCACGCCCTGCAAACGGTAGACGTCTTGCACCTCGTTGACGATGTACTCCTGCACGGCCGTGGGGCCCTTGATGGAGAGGATGTCGGACGGGGTGATGGCACCGTCGGAGAGTGGCATACCGGCACGGACGTAGTCGTTTTCCTGCACCAGAAGCTGCTTGGAGAGCGGCACCATGTACTTCTTCGTTTCGCCGAGCTTGGAGGTGACCATGACTTCGCGATTGCCTCGCTTGATCTTACCGAAGCTGACCTCACCGTCGATCTCAGACACTACGGCCGGGTTGGACGGGTTACGCGCCTCGAAAAGCTCCGTGACACGCGGCAGACCACCGGTGATGTCGCCCGTCTTACCAACGGCACGCGGAATCTTTACGAGCACCTCGCCCGTCTTGATCAGGTCGCCATCCTCCTTGATCACGTGAGCACCCAACGGCAGCGCATAGTTTTTAAGCGTCGTGCCCTCGTCGCTGACTACGTGTGCCACGGGAACCTTCGTTTTGTCTTTCGATTCGATGATGATCTTCTCCTTCAAGCCCGTGGTTTCGTCGCTTTCCACCTTGTAGGTGATGTTCTCTTCCATGCTTTCGAACGTGATCCGTCCGGCGGCCTCGGAGACGATAACGGCATTGAAGGGGTCCCATTCGATGATCTTGTCGCCCTTCTTCACGGTGGCGCCGTTGTCGAAGAAGATCTTCGAACCGTAGGGAATGTTGTGGTTATGCAGCACAATCTTCGTGTTCGGGTCTACGATGCGCAATTCGGCCAGACGGCTGACTACGATCTTGCAGCCATCGCTCTCGGAGTCTACCACGCGCAGCTCATCGATCTCCAGCACACCGTCGTACTTGGAAATGAGACTGTTTTCGGTAGCGATGTTCGAGGCGATACCGCCGACGTGGAATGTACGCAGTGTAAGCTGTGTACCCGGCTCACCGATGGACTGAGCGGCGATGACACCGACCACTTCGCCCTTCTGCACCATGCGACCCGTAGAGAGATTGCGGCCGTAGCACTTGGCACAGACGCCCTTCTTCGATTCGCACGTAAGCACGGAGCGGATCTCTACACTTTCGATCGGCGATTCCTGGATCTCCATGGCTTCCTTCTCGCGAATCTCTTCACCCGAGTGGACGATGATTTTACCCGTGATCGGGTGAACGACATCATGCACAGACACGCGGCCCAGGATACGTTCGTAGAGCGAGGCGATGACGTCTTCATTGTTCTTCAATTCCGTGCAGACGAGTCCGCGCAGCGTACCGCAGTCTTCCTCGTTGATGATCACGTCGTGCGAGACGTCCACAAGTCGACGCGTCAGGTATCCGGCGTCGGCTGTCTTGAGGGCAGTGTCGGCCAAACCTTTTCGGGCACCGTGGGTGGAGATGAAGTACTCCAACACGGAGAGTCCCTCTTTGAAGTTCGAAAGGATCGGATTCTCGATGATCTGACCGCCGTCGCTACCGCTCTTCTGCGGCTTGGCCATCAGACCACGCATGCCCGAAAGCTGACGGATCTGCTCTTTCGATCCACGAGCACCGGAATCCATCATCATGTAGATGGAGTTGAAGCCGTCGTTGTCCGAACTGAGCTGATCGATGAGCGTCTTGGAGAGCTTACTGTTGACGTGCGTCCAGGTGTCGATGATCTGGTTGTAACGCTCGTTGTTGGTGATGAAGCCCATGTTGTAGTTGGACGTAATCTGCTCCACTTCATCGTATCCCTCCTTGACGATGCTGTCCTTTTCGGGCGGGATAAGCACGTCGGCCAGGTTGAACGACAGGCCACCCTTGAAGGCCATGTAATAACCGAGGTTCTTGATGTCGTCGAGGAACTGTGCCGTACGGGCCACGCCGCAGGTCTTGATCACGTTGCCGATGATGTCGCGCAGGGCTTTCTTGCCCCAAACCTCATTGACGTAACCCACTTCTTCGGGTACGAACTCATTGACCATGAGTCGGCCCACGGAGGTTTCGACCATGTGACGGACAGGGTTGCCTTCGGCGTCGCGGTCGTTGACATAGACCTTGATCGGGGCGTGGATGTCGAGCTTCTTTTCGTTGTAAGCGATACGTGCCTCCTCTGGCCCGTAGAAGATGAGCCCTTCGCCGCGGGTGCCTTTACGGAGCTTGGTGATGTAATAGAGTCCGAGCACCATGTCTTGCGAGGGCACGGTGATGGGGGCGCCGTTGGCAGGGTTGAGGATGTTATGCGAAGCGAGCATGAGCATCTGCGCTTCGAGCACGGCCTCGTTGCCCAGCGGCAGATGGACAGCCATCTGGTCACCGTCGAAGTCGGCGTTGAAAGCGGTACAGGCCAAGGGGTGGAGCTGAATGGCTTTCCCCTCGATCATCTTCGGCTGGAAGGCCTGGATACCGAGGCGGTGAAGCGTCGGGGCACGGTTGAGGAGGACGGGATGACCCTTCATGACGTATTCAAGGATGTCCCACACGACGGGCTCCTTACGATCGACGATCTTCTTGGCCGACTTGACCGTCTTCACGATGCCACGCTCGATGAGCTTACGGATGATGAATGGCTTATAGAGTTCGGCGGCCATATCCTTAGGCAGACCGCATTCGTGCATCTTCAGCTCGGGGCCAACGACGATGACGGAGCGTGCAGAATAGTCGACACGTTTACCGAGCAGGTTCTGGCGGAAGCGTCCCTGCTTACCCTTCAGACTATCGGAGAGAGATTTGAGGAGGCGGTTGGCGTCCGTCTTGACGGCGCTCGACTTACGCGAGTTGTCGAAGAGCGAATCGACGGCCTCTTGGAGCATGCGCTTCTCGTTGCGGAGGATGACTTCCGGGGCGCGGATGTCGATGAGGCGTTTGAGGCGGTTGTTGCGGATGATGACACGACGATAGAGGTCGTTCAAGTCGGAGGTGGCAAAGCGTCCACCATCGAGCGGAACGAGCGGACGCAGCTCGGGCGGAATGACGGGCACGACTTTGATGATCATCCACTCCGGACGGTTGCGCCCCTTTGACGCACGGAAAGCCTCGACCACCTGCAGGCGCTTCAGGGCTTCGTTCTTGCGCTGTTGCGAGGTGTCGGTCATGGCGTGGTGGCGCAGGTCGTAAGAGAGGGTGTCGAGATCGATGCGCGTCAAGAGGTCATAGATCGCCTCGGCGCCGATCTTGGCGATGAACTTGTTCGGGTCCGTATCCTCGAGCATTTGGTTTTCCTTCGGCAGGGTGTCGAGGATGTTCAGGTATTCCTCTTCGGAGAGGAGGTCCATATCCTTCACATTTTCAGCCTCACCGGTCTGGATAACTACGTAACGCTCATAGTAGATGATCGAATCCAGCTTCTTGGTTGGCAGGCCAAGCAGGTAGCCGATCTTGTTGGGCAACGAGCGGAAATACCAAATGTGAGCTACGGGAACGACGAGCTGTATATGTCCCGAACGCTCTCGCCGCACCTTCTTTTCCGTCACCTCGACCCCGCAACGGTCGCAGACGATACCTTTGTAGCGGATGCGTTTGTATTTTCCGCAATAGCATTCGTAGTTCTTCACCGGCCCGAAGATGCGCTCGCAGAACAGTCCGTCGCGTTCGGGCTTGTACGTGCGGTAATTGATCGTCTCGGGCTTGAGAATCTCACCGTAGGAATTCTCCAAAATCTCCTCCGGTGAAGCCAGTCCGATCGTGATCTTCGTGAAATCCGTCTTTATCTTATTCTCTCTCCTAAAAGCCATAATCCTCTTCTATTATATAGTCGTATTTGTATCGCGATGGGTCGCATGATGGGGTGAAACTGAATCTCCTCGAGTGTTTGGGCCTTCCGTAGGTCTACGAACATCTC
>ERZ772924.585-NODE-585-length-17477-cov-3.957181_pt1 | contig 17477 bp, 12 predicted proteins | sample MGYA00512116_ERZ772924 | MGnify/ENA primary metagenome ERZ772924 (study PRJEB29015, sample SAMEA2737920) | human oral metagenome | biome: human oral; feature: human-associated habitat; material: dental | place: China | collected 2134 ...
ATCATCAACTTTTTCCCCGAAGAGCGCCGCACCCAGCTTTTGACCGATTTGTCGCTCAACTTGAAAGGCTTTATTTCGCAACGCCTGATTCCGCGCAAAACGGGCAAAGGGCGCAGCGCGGCGGTGGAAATTTTGCTCAATTCGCCCTTGATTTCGGAGCTGATTTTGCACGGCGAGGTGCACGGCATCAAAGACATCATGGCAAAATCGCGCGACATCGGCATGCAAACCTTTGACCAAGCCTTGTTTGACCTATACGAAGCCGACATGATTTCCTACGAAGACGCGCTGCGCAACGCTGATTCGGAAAACGACCTGCGCCTGCAAATTAAGCTCAACAGCAAGAAAAACGGCACGGCGGGCGAAGATGGTTCGCTGGACGGTTTGTCGCTGATGGATTATGAAAAGCCCGAAGAGGCGGAAGAAGGCAAATAATAAAAGGCAGCCTGAAAGCAGGGGAACGCATTTTCAGGCTGCCTTACCGTTCGCGCCATGTATTTAGGTTTACCATGCGTTTATGTTTATAGTGAAGGCAGCCTGAAAACGCATGGCGGCGAGCCGTTCCATATTTCGGCAGCCTGAAACCCCGCTTCCCTTTTTTCAGGCTGCCTCAGCCATCCGAGCGCACGCAAAGGCAGCCTGAAAACCACAATCGTGCTACAATGCGCGGTTTTCTTATTTCACCCCCCTCGTTTACGCAAACACCGCGCCCCAGCGGCTTTTGTTTTTGTAAACCAGTACAAACCAATCAAAAAGGCAAAACCATCGCCATGAAAAACATCCGCAACATCGCCATCATCGCCCACGTCGACCACGGCAAAACCACGCTGGTAGACCAGCTTTTGCGCCAATCGGGCACTTTCCGCGCCAACCAGCAGGTAGAAGAGCGCGTGATGGACAGCAACGACCTGGAAAAAGAGCGCGGTATCACCATTCTCGCCAAAAACACCGCCATCGAATACAACGGCTACCACATTAACATCGTCGATACTCCGGGGCACGCCGATTTTGGCGGCGAAGTGGAGCGCGTGCTCGGCATGGTGGACTGCGTGGTGCTGCTGGTGGACGCGCAAGAAGGCCCGATGCCGCAAACCCGCTTCGTTACCAAAAAAGCCCTTGCGCTTGGCTTGCGCCCCATTGTTGTCATCAACAAAATTGACAAACCTTCCGCCCGCGCCAGTTGGGTGATTGACCAAACCTTTGAATTGTTTGACAGCTTGGGCGCAAGCGATGAACAGTTGGATTTCCCGATTGTCTATGCTTCGGGGCTAAGCGGCTTTGCCCGTTTAGAAGAAGACGGCAGCGAAACCGATATGCGCGTGTTGTTTGAAACCATTTTGAAACATACGCCCGAGCCCAGCGGCGATGCCGACGCGCCCCTACAACTGCAAATTTCGCAGCTGGACTACGACAACTACACAGGTCGCCTTGGCATCGGGCGCATTTTGAACGGCAAAATCCGCCCCGGGATGCAAGTTGCCGTGATGAACCACGATAAACAAATCGCCACAGGGCGCATCAACCAACTGCTCGGCTTCAAAGGCTTGGAGCGCGTGCCGCAAGAGGAAGCCGAAGCGGGCGACATCGTGATTATTTCGGGCATTGAAGACATCGGCATCGGCGTAACCATTTGCGACAAAGAAAATCCCGTGGGCGTGCCGATGTTGAGCGTGGACGAGCCAACTTTGACTATGGACTTTATGGTGAACACCAGCCCGCTGGCGGGCACGGAGGGCAAATTTGTTACTTCGCGCCAAATCCGCGACCGCTTAACCCGCGAATTGCTCACCAACGTTGCCCTGCGCGTGGAAGACACCGCCGATGCCGACGTGTTCCGCGTGTCGGGGCGCGGCGAGTTGCATTTAACCATTTTGCTGGAAAATATGCGCCGCGAGGGCTTTGAATTGGCGGTGGGCAAACCGCGCGTGGTGTTCCGCGATATTGACGGGCAAAAATGCGAGCCGTATGAGAATTTAACCGTGGACGTGCCCGATGAAAACCAAGGCGCGGTGATGGAAGAGCTGGGCCGCCGCCGTGGCGAATTGACCAACATGGAAAGCGATGGCAACGGGCGCACGCGCTTGGAATACCATATCCCCGCGCGCGGTTTGATTGGCTTCCAAGGCGAATTTATGACGCTCACACGCGGCACAGGCTTGATGAGCCATGTGTTTGACGACTACGCGCCTGTGAAACCCGATATGCCCGGCCGCCACAATGGCGTGCTGGTGTCGCAGGAGCAGGGCGAAGCGGTGGCTTATGCGCTGTGGAATCTGGAAGACCGCGGGCGGATGTTTGTGTCGCCCAACGATAAGATTTACGAGGGCATGATTATCGGCATCCACAGCCGCGACAACGATTTGGTGGTGAACCCGCTCAAAGGCAAAAAACTCACCAACGTGCGCGCCAGCGGCACGGATGAAGCGGTGCGCTTAACGCCGCCGATTAAATTGACGCTGGAAGGCGCGGTGGAGTTTATTGACGATGATGAACTGGTGGAGATTACGCCGCAATCTATCCGCTTGCGTAAGCGTTATTTGAGTGAGCTGGAACGCCGTCGCCACTTTAAGAAATTGGATTGATTGAAGTCGCTTAAAGGCAGCCTGAAAATGGGTAGAACTGTTTTCAGGCTGCTTTTTGTTTTTTAGACTGAAATCTTGGCAAAACCGACAACCGATGGCGCGTCGGCGGCTCGCCGACATTTGTACCAAATACAAGCACACAGATTATTCAATGCACGATTTTGGCGACGAGCCGTCGCCGTTCCATTTTAGATTTCAGGCTGCCGATGATTTAAGCCAGTGCACGGCTTGCCAGCAAGCCGTAGGGGCGCGGGCGATGGTTTCAGGCTGCCCAATATTTGCGCCCGCGTGCCAGCATTCCAAAGGCAGCCTGAAATAAAGTTGGGCGCAGATAAATGATGCTAACCGAAGCAAGTAGGTTGGGCATTGATGCCCGAAAAATATTGAGCAATTTAAAAACGTTGGGCAAAATGCTACCTACTTACTTGTTTACAAAACTATTCAATCCAATAGGAGAAAATCATGCTAGGTTTTGCCATTTTGTTCTGTTTGGCTTTGTGGTTCATCATTGTTTGCCTTGCTACATTTTTGCCGTTAATTCGTATCAAAGATAAAGGAGCCGCACGCATTACTGCCTTTATCGGCTTTATGCTGACATTTGGCATCTGGTGGTTATATATGGTTATTGACGGTTATAAAGTTTATTTAGCAGGCAAAGAAGCCTGCAAGCAAGCCAAAGTAACCGTTTATGTGCCGTATGAAAAATGGGTTGAAATGATAGGTGGGCGCGATGCTTTGGCAGAACTTGCCAAATATGGAACTAAATCTGTTTTGTATGACATATCTAAGGAAGAACGACAAAAATATCCCGATTATCTAATTTTTGGAGGGGTTAGATATAATTTACATGATGTAACCTATAAGCGAGTTTTAATTTATTATTCATATAATAACTTTAATAGTTACACAAAGTTAAATAGCATTCTTTACTATGATTGGGAAGCCAAAACTGCACTATATAAATATACTTGGATGCCTTCAAATGAGGCTTCTTGGATAAGTCCGTCTAGATTGCTTGGCATTCGCAGCGGGCATGATGGATGTTTTCCCCAGAACGAACCGCATTATAAATTTAGAAACCTTTACGCTCCCGATTAAACTGGGAGAGATGATTAGGTCGGGCATTCATGCCCAGCCTACTATTCGTTTATTTTCTTTCAGGCTGCCCATTGTTTGCACAACAAGGCAGCCTGAAACACGTTTGGCGCGATGGATGAACATAAACATTGCCCGCCGATTAAGCAGCCTGAAAACGAGCGAAGCGAGTTTCAGCGAAGCTAAAATCCAATCTCACCCGCTTCAAAAATCCCCCCACAACACTTGCATCGCCGCCATCGCCGCCATCGCCGCCGTTTCGGTGCGCAATACGCGTTTGCCCAGCGTGATGGTTTGCACGCCTGCTGCCAGCGCGGCTTGTTCTTCGGCAGGTGTCCAGCCGCCTTCGGGGCCAATCATCAGGCGCAGCGTTTGCGGCGCGGGAGCGATGTCGCGCAGGGTAGTGGCGCGGCGCAGGCTCATCATCAGGTGCAATTCTGGTGGCATTTGGCGCAGATAGTCGCTAAACGACACAATCGGCAACACAGTCGGCACGATGCTGCGCCCGCTTTGTTCGCAGGCGGCGATGACGATGTCTTGCCAGCGTTGCACGCGCTTGTCGGCTCGATCGCCGCTAAGCCGCACCACGCAGCGTTCGCTAATCATGGGCTGGATGGCGCGCACGCCCAGTTCCACGCTTTTTTGCAGGGTGAAATCCATGCGCTCGCCGCTGGAAACGGCTTGCACCAGCGTGATGTTTAGGGCGCTTTCGTTTTCAGGCTGCCTTTGGGCGGTGATGTGGCACTCGGCGTGGCGTTTGCCGATTTCTTGCAAGGTGGCGTCAAAATCGCTGCCCGTGCCGTTGAATAGGGTGATGTTGTCGCCTGCGTTAAGCCGCAAAACGTGGATGTGGCGCACGATGTTATCGGGCAGGCTAAACGTGGTGTGCGGAGCTAGGGGGGCGGGGAGATAGAAGCGTGGCATAACGTAAGGATATGTTAAAATTGCGTTCCCTGCATTTTACCAAAAGCCGCTATGAAACCGATGAACTTGTTGCACGACTTAATCCGCGAGGTGGCGGCAAACGAAATCATGCCGTATTTTTTGCGTGTGCAAAGTGCGCGAAAGGAAGACGGCAGCGTGTTGTCGCAGGCGGATTTGGCGGCGCAGGCGAAGTTGGTTTTCAGGCTGCCACAAATCATTGCTGCGCCTGTGTTGGGCGAGGAAATGGCCGCCGCCGAGCAGCAACGGCTGTGGGCGGGGCATGCGCACACGGGCTTGTGGGTGATTGACCCGATTGACGGCACGAATAATTTTGTGAACGGGCTGCCGCATTTTGCGGTGTCGGTGGCTTATGTGGCGCAGGGGCGGGCGCAGTTGGGCGCGATTTTCAATCCGATAAGCGGCGAGCTTTTTTCGGCGCAACGCGGCGCGGGGGCGTTTTTAAACGATACGCGCTTGCCGCTGCGATGTGTGCCGAAAAAATTGCGCGAAGCGTTGGCGGGCGTGGATGTGAAACGCTTGCGCTCGGCAAGGCTGGCAAACAGCATTAACCATTTCGCCCCCTTTGGCACGCTGCGGTGCTTGGGCAGCAGCACGCTGGATTGGTGTTACCTTGCGGCGGGGCGGCTGGATGTGTATGTGCACGGCGGGCAGAATTTGTGGGACTACGCGGCAGGCGCGTTGATTTTGGAAGAGGCGGGCGGCGCGCTGGCAACGCTGGAAGGCGATGATTTTTGGAGCGGTTTGCATGCATTTAAACGCTCGGCGGTGGCGGCGGTGCAGCCTGAATTGTTTGAGAAATGGCTGGGGTGGATTCGGAAGAATCAGTAGGGAGTGTTATCTTGCGCCAAAGGCAGCCTGAAAAAGGGTAAATGGGCTGAAATCTCAAATGAAGCGGCGGCTTGTCGCCAGATGGCGTATTCAACAAGACTGTGCAAGTGGGCAACATTGGCAAGCCGCCAACGCGCCATTGGTTTCAGGCTGCCTTTGCTTTTGATGGGCGGGGATGTGAACAAGAGGCGTTGTAGAGGCAGCCTGAAAAATGTTTTGGCATCCTACCGCGTGAATTATTTTGAATTTTCGTTGTACGAATACGCTTTCAGGCTGCCTTCAAACAGGTTCACAAACAAGGAGAAGCAAAATGAATTGGGACATGGATTCGGTGATTATCCGATTTCATTTGCTGGTGGCGATATTTGCCATCTTTGGCTTGGTGGCGAATTTCAGCTGGTTTCGCCTGTTCGCCTGCCTTGCTTACGCGTTGGGCTACGGCTTTATCCTGCTGTGGCTCAACGAGCAAAACCATCGCGTGATTATGTATATGGTGAGCCTGTTTGGTGCAACGTTTGCGCTGTATCACACGATGGCATGGATGAACGAACCCAATCCCAACCGCCCCACGTTGATGGAACAATATCAACAACAGCAAAAGCAAAAGCAGCCGCCCAGCGCATCGCAAGCGCAATAGCCTTGCCCATGCCCTATTGATTATCCGTTTCAGGCTGCCTGATGCGTTTAGGCAGCCTGAAAACTTGGCGAAGCCCACAACCGATGGAGCGTCGGCGGCTCGCCAACAACATAACGCCACCCCAGCGCAACCCCAAAGGCAGCCTGAAAACCCAAAGTAGGGTGTTGTCGTAGGCACGCGGTGTTTGAGAGATAGAGAGTGGCGTGCATAGCAGAGCCACGCACCCTACAAACACAAAAAAGACGGCCTGAAACCACAAAGGCAGCCTGAAAACAGTAAACGAAAGACCAAACCATGCTTATCCTCGGAATAGAATCCTCCTGCGACGAAACAGGCATCGCCCTATACGACACCGATCGCGGTCTCATCGCCAACCAACTGCACACCCAAATGGCGATGCACGCCGAATACGGCGGCGTCGTGCCCGAGCTTGCCAGCCGCGATCATATCCGCCGCCTGGTGCCGCTCACCCAAGCCGCGCTGGGCGAAGCCCACGCCGATTACGCCGACATTGATGCCGTCGCCTACACGCAAGGACCGGGCTTGGGCGGCGCGTTGCTGGCGGGCGCGGCGTATGCCAACGGCTTGGCGCTCGCGCTGGGCAAACCTGTGCTGCCCGTGCATCATCTGGAAGGGCATCTGCTCTCGCCGCTGCTGGCGGAGGATAAGCCCGCGTTTCCGTTTGTCGCCCTGCTGGTGTCGGGCGGGCATACGCAATTTATGGCGGTGCGCGGCTTTGGCGATTATGAATTGCTCGGCGAAACGGTGGACGATGCCGTGGGCGAAGCCTTTGATAAAACAGGAAAACTTTTGGGGCTGCGCTATCCTGCGGGCGCGGAATTATCCCAGCTTGCCAAGCTAGGGCAGCCTGAAAAATATCATTTCCCGCGCCCCATGCTGCATTCCAAAGACTTGCAAATGAGTTTTTCGGGCTTGAAAACCGCCATTTTGACCGCCGTAGAAAAAACCCGCGCCGAACTGGGCTTGCCCGATGATGCGCCGCTGCCCGATGCCACGCGCAACGACATCTGCCGCGCCTTTCAAGATGCGGTGGTGGACGTGCTTGCCGCCAAAGCGCAAACCGCGCTGCTGCAAACAGGCTTTCGCCGCTTGGTGGTGGCAGGCGGCGTGGGCGCCAACTGGAAGCTGCGCGAAACCTTGGGTAGCCTGAAAATCCAAACTACGCCCAAAGCCGCGCCCGAAGCCGTGCAAACCTATTTTCCACCGCTCGCCTTTTGCACCGACAACGGCGCGATGATTGCCTTTGCGGGCGCGATGCGCTTGCAACACGGCATTCAGGCTGCCCAAGCCGCGGGCGCGTTTGACGTGAAGCCGCGCTGGGCGTTGAGCGAATTGATGCGCGGCGCAAAGGCAGCCTGAAAACGTTGCGGGGCTTCTTAGCGGCTAATGGCGGATAAGGTGTCGGCGGCTTTCCAATCATGTGCTGCGCGATTGGGCAACGCGATGCCACCATGCCATGCCGCCAAAGTCAGACCGGGTGCAACAAAAAAGGCAGCCTGAAAGCGGTTAAACCCGTTTTCAGGCTGCCTTTGCTGTGCCAAGCGGTGTTTGCTATTGCGCGCGTGTTATCTGGTAAACGCCCGACAAATCGTAAATTTTATACCGCGCGGCTTCGTTGCGCCCACTGCCGGCATAGCTCAACACCAGCGCTTGTTTTTTGGCGTAGTCCGTCCAGCCGATAAACAGACCGCTGTGTTCTATGTTGTGGTAGTCGTAGTTGATGTAATACAGCCAATCGCCTGCGCGGATTTGGTTGGGCGCGGCGTAGGGGCCGGATTTTTTGCTTTGGTAGGCGGTTTGACGCAGGATGCGCGGCACGCCCGCTTTGGTGAAGATGTGGTCAAGGTAGTCCCAGCAGCTGCCGCGCACAACGGTGCCGTGGTCTAAGGTGGCGCGGCGGGCTTCGTATAACACGCTGCGGGTTTTGCCTGATGTGTTTTGTTCGGCTTGCAGCAAGAGCCCGAGCGTGTCCACTTCGCTGATGGCGGGGGTGGCGGGGCGGCTGGTTTTGCTGCTGTTGCGCGGTTTGTGGTGGCTGGTTTTGTGTGGCGTGGGCGCGGCGCAGGCGGCGAGCAGGGCGGCGCAGAGCAATAAGGCGATTTTGTTCATGATGATGTGCGCTTGGGTTAAAAAAACGGCGTATTTTGGCAGTATTTGGCGCGGGCATAAAGGTTGGCGGCGGTAAAAAATGTTAAAATCGCGCCCATCATAACCAACCATTCAGGCTGCCCTAATCCGTAATAAGGCAGCCTGAAATCTGTTTTATTCAATTTGTGCTGCCGTTATCCAAAATAAAACCATGCCGCGCTTGGAATGCGGCGCAAAGGCAGCCTGAAAAAACATAATCAACAAGGAATCCAACCATGAACCAACTTTGTAATCTATTTTTTGTTCTGGAATTTGTGGTAAATCTTTTTCTTTGTTTTTATTTTTGTTTTTAGCATTATTTTTAGTTTTTACTTTCTTTATTTTAATTTTTTTCCCTTTAACTTGAACTGATTCTATTTCATTGTCAAAAGTTAAACTATTTGCACTGTTTACACTACTTGCTTCATTTTTTTCACTAGCAGTATCAGCCGCTTCACTTTCCTCTTCACTAGAGGTGCTTTGATTATCTGCTAATTCATTAGTTCCATTAGTTCCAATTATTTTGCTTTTTTCTTCTGCCTGTGATAAATTATTCACAGAAACAAACAATGTTACCACAACAATTAAAGCATAAATTTTATTTTTCACTTTTTGTCTTGACATTTTTCCTCCTATTTTTTTAATGTATCGAGTTTTCTCTTTTTAAATATTTTTCTTAAAATATCTCCAAATGTGTCCGCTCTTGTCGAAAAATCAATTCCAAAATAATAATTTATTCTTGATCCATTAGTCATGTATACTTTGGACTTATTTATATTTTCTCCTCCAAGACGTAAATCTAAACCATTTGTAACATTATAGCTAAGCCAGGCATTATAGCCTATAGGTTCCTTTCCTTCTGATTTTGAAGTTTGATACGGAAATTTCACAGCCGCATTCCAAAATAGTTTATCTTTATATAGATTATCCTGAAGCGTAAGCGTTGTAGATGCGTTATATCCTCCTTCTCTGGCTGAATTTACATTTGTTGAAACAGATACTTTAGACAACCCTAACGTATCTCTAATTTTACCAGTTACTGATGAAAAAATCAACTCATTTAACGCACTGTTTACTAGAGAACCTGCAATTACCAGTCCATCAGCTGAATTGCCATCTCTTCTTGCGCCATCTCCGACAATAGTATTAAATGCAAGCATTGATATGATTTCTTCACGAGTTTTTCCTGAAGAAGATGAAAAACTTATTTTTGGATCATTTACGTTTCCACTTACATTTATTTCTATTCTATCTCCGTTTACTATTGTACTCGCATCGAATATTACAAAAGGATTGGTAATTGAAGTTGTTGTTCCATTGATAACTGGAACAAATCTTATTTCTGCACCGTCTATTTTAAAATCATTTCCATTTACTGAAAATGAACCTCTTGTAATCATATATTGTCCATCTATTCCGACTTGACCATTATCATAAGTGATTTCGGAATCTCCTTTTATTTTTCCTTTTATATTTTTTACAACACTTATATTAGGAATATTCAGTTTTACATTATTTCCAGTTCGTACATTCAGTTTAACACTATATTGCTTTAATATCTTGTCAATAACCTCTTCAACAACTCCCTCTACAATTGTCTTATCCTTTGATTTTTTTTCCTGCTCTTCTTCAGATAAGGTTGTTGCTGTTTCAGCTTGAGAATTAAAATTTGGTAATTCTCTTATTTCTGCACTGTCAATGGTCAAATCGCCGAATAATCTATTTTCTGTAAATATCGCATCTCCTGAAAGTGCCAAATCAATTCCTTTTCCATAACGGATTCCAACTTTATTAAGTGCCGCATTCAATTCAATTTTTCCCAGTTCCAAACGTTTTGTCTTCATAAAGTCTGCTGGAATTGTAGGGACATCCAAATTTCCTGTCACTTTAAAAGTTCCGCCATTATATCCTCCATCTAGTCTATTCACGATAAGTTTATTATTTTTTAAATCAATATTGGCATTTACATTGTCTACAAGGGTCATTTGATCCTTTGTTTTATAATTGAAATTATCCAGCAGGATATGCCCTGTTGTAGATTCATTTGAGAAAATTGCATCTATATTTGCAATTCCGCTTGCCTGTTCTATATCTTTATTAACTCCTAAAAAATCTAAATTAAAATTTTTTGCAAGCATCGAAACATCGTATTTTATAGGTGCAAATTGAAAATATCCATTTACTAAGAGTGGATTATCTTCATATTCCAAATAAAACTGTCCTATATTTAAGGTTTTTTCATTAGCCTGAAGATCAATATCTACATTTTTTACAGGAAAACCGCTAAGTTTAACCGCATCTGACTTTATTTGAAGTCCTGTTATGAATTTTTCAAAACTTCCACGATACATGAAACTAAGATCAATGTCTCCACTGTATCCCTTATCTTTCAAATCCTGTACCGAATCAAGTGAAAATTTCTGATTTGCCAGCTTATAGTCGATATTTACGTTAGCCAAATCAAATTTTGTCTGTGTTTCAAATAGTATCTCATTATTATCTCCAAAAAATTTTAATTTTTTTATGTCGAATGTTCCGTATTTAAATAATTTGTCGATATTTCCATTGGAATATTCAAGATTTGCTACAATTTGTGGGATTCTATAAGTCTTTAAGCTTGTATTGTTTAAAGTTAGTTCACCTGACAAATTAAAATTGTTCAAATCACCTTTCAAACTAAGATCTGATTTTGTTCCAAATGTTAAATCTGGCATATTTAGAAGTTTTGGAATATCAGGCTCTTTTAAAGTTAGTTTTATATCAGAAATTCCCGTTTTCAAATCATAAGTTCCAGATAGCTTATTTTCACGTAAAGTTACGTTCTGAAAATCTATAACCCCATTTTTTATATTTAAAAAGGCATTTGTGTCACCTACATAATTTGAGTTTATAGTAGTCGGAGCTGCTGGTAACGAGATTGTTCCCGAAAGTTTGTCAACAGTTCCTGACAAGTTTGCAGTTAAAACTCCAACGTTTAAATTAATTTTCTGGCTGGAAGTGTTATAAAGCATATAATCCTTTAATTGTGCATTTATATCCATTTTTCCAGTTTTTATATCAAATTTCCCGCTAGCTGTCAAATTTTCGTTTTGTATATTTGAAATATTAACAACATTGTCTTTTATATTCAAGTTTCCTTTGACATTCTTTAAACGCTGATATCCAAACCAAAGTTCATCCATATTTGTATTAATTGTCATATCCAGATTTTTCAAATCGTTAATTTTACCATTTACACGTAACTTTTCGTATTCTGCAATATATTCCCCATAGGGACTGAAAAGTTCATATGCTCCCGAGAAATGACTGCCTTTTCCACTAATTCTAGCTGTCACTGTCGCTGGCAATTTTGCTTTATTCAGCCCCTTAAAATTATAGCCATTTGCTCTTAGTTCCTGTGCAATGTCTACAGTTTTAGGAATACTTAACGTGTAAGAATGTTTCATATCTGAAGTTGTTGTTCCAGCAATGTTTACAACTGTTCCACCCTTTGTTCCTGCTGTTCCGATTATTTTGTAGTTTCCATTGTGAATTTTGATATTTGTTCTTATTGTTTTAATAAATGGAACTGAAAGGTCCTTTAATTTCAAACGTAGTCTTCCTGAACGCAAAACGTTGGTTTCATTAAATTTCACAACTAGATTTTCAATATCTGGACTTACTACATAACTGCTTCCACCGTAATTTACTTTTATATAACCCTTGCTTCTGGCATTTATTACAACTGTTTGTTTTTTCGGATTTACAGTGTATCTTGCATTTAGAAGTCTGGAGTTTAGTGTTCCAGTTATGACGTTTTTGGATGAAATTTTTGCATTTCCAGTGAATGTTTTTATGTCAAAATCTGAACCTAAATTTTTTAAGACATAGTTTCCGCTTCCGTTTTTGTTTTTCAAATCGTACACAAATTTTCCAACTTTCACATCCTGATTGATTCTAAATCCTGAAATTTCTTCATTGAATACAAATATCGTATTATTTAAAGTCACCTTATTATCTGCGATTTTCATTGCAGTTTTTACATTTTGGAAATTATAGTTCGAGATAGTTATGTTATCTGAAGAGAATTTTCCATCAAGTGTAGCTTTTTTGCATTTAATGTCGACATTTACGTCAAGATTTCCTGTAATTCCGCCTGTAGCAGTAAATTTCGTATCTTTTATCACTTTATATCGGGCAATTTCTTCAAAAGGAACATTATTAGCGTTTAATTTTAAATTCAGCTTGTTCTTTTCAGGAAGATAATCAAGTGCCAGAGATACTGGTTGTTCACTTAATTTAGTGTCAGCTTTTACTGTAATTTTTTCTTTTTTCAAGTCAATTACAGCATTAACATTTTCGATATCGCCGTCAAAATCAACGTAGCTAAGTTTCCCATTTTTTATTTTCAGATTTCCCAGAACGTTCATTTTTTTCTTGACTTTATTTTCACTTAATTTAAGCACTCCGTTCAATATTCCGCCTTTTACTTTTATCATATCAAGCGGTACATATTGTCCCAGTTCTTCCCTTATGCCAATGTTTCCAAAACTGAAATTTAGACGGAATTCCTTTCGCCGTTTATCGCTATTTTTCATTGTGTCAAACATCGAATAAATTGACTGTTTTGATTTTACAAGCTGTTTTAGTTCAATTTTTATCTGTTCCGTTGTTCCATCTTGATTTTTATTTCCAGAACCTTTTGCTACTAATGAAAATCCACGAGATTTTGCTGTTTCCAGATTTCCGTTTACTTTTACAAGCTTTTTCTGTATTTTTTTAGGAAAGCTTATGTCTGTATAATTTAGAACTGTATTGTGAATATGAAGTTTTCCTATTCTGCTTGTCGGATCAAATGTTTCCCGCTTTTTAGGATCTTTTTTTATTACGTGAAAAATATTGAAGTCATTATTTTTTCTACGTTCCAGATTCACAACACCGTTATAGACGTCAATTCGGTTAAGTCTTGTCGGCATAAGCAAACTTATTCCAGCTGTAGTTTTTTTACCGTAAATGACTACTTTTCCTTTCATATCCTTAACTTTTAAATTATTAACCTGAAGTTTACTAAATCCAATAAGCCAGACGCCATTAAACTCAACATTCAGTCCACTACTTTTCAAAATTGAGGTCAGAACACTTTTAAAGTTTTTAGTTGAAATATAAAACTTTAACGCAAATAAAGACATTAGAAGAAAAACAAACACGATTAAAGATTTCTTTATGTATTTCATCTCACGTTTCTTACCTCCTCTTCTGCTTTTTTTGAAAAGGATAATTATTTTCATTGTCCTAATTTCTATTATTTTCTTTTATCTTTTCGTCTTTTGAATTATCACAATTGAAATTATGAATATTCGATGTAACGAATGAATAAAGAAAATATCTTTTTTATTTTACCACAATTTTTCATAAAAATCTATTATTATTATACGTTTTTTTCCCTTAGACTGTATTAAAATCTAAAAATCATTATATTTTAACTTTTTTCTAATATTTTTTATTAATCAATATTATGCTTTATTTTTTATAAAATTACATTATTTACTAATTCTATTTTTAATTTTAAAAAAAAGACTGTTCTACTTTAAAACAGCCGTTGTTTAACTTAAAAATTATTTTTCTTCTTTTATCAATTCTTTTGGAATTAAATCATAATCATACATTACCATCGAATTGTTGTCCCAGATAAGTTCCTTACTCAAGATATTTTCTGTTGTTTTTTCAATGGCATTTCTATAAATTTTAGAACTTCTATAATATTTATCACCTTTTTTTCTAAAATGATGATTTTCTTCAACTAATTCATATTTCCAAGGAAATTCTGTTTCACTTCTTAATTCCGCCTTTAATTTCCCATCTTCACACCATACAAATAATTGTATATTCTGATCGGAATTATTTTTAAATCGGTAATCGATGTAATTGTATGAAACTGATGTTCCTGAGCTGAATGGAATTCTGTTTTTTTCTGCACTTGGATCCAGAGCGTCAGAGTGAGTGTGAAGTTCCACTATTTCCAACGGACTGTGCAAAATTAGCCAATTTATCGTATTTCCAAGATTACAAAGCCCTCCACCGATTCCAGGCTTGATTTTTCCTTTTGATATGATACGTCCTGCTTTATAGCCTTTTTTTCTTGTTGCTTTTCCAACTGTTTTCCAGAAGGAGAAAGTTTCACCTGGACGAATTATTATTCCGTTAATTTTGCTGCTTGCCAGTTCCAGATTCACTGCCTTGTTTTCTTGAAGAATTGGGTCGATTCCTTTTCCTTTTCTTATGATGTTAGAACTGTGAGTTGAAATAATATTTGGTAATTTTCCTTCTTTTTTAGTTTTTGCAAATTTTTCTTTTGAGAAAAAATCTTTTATATTTCGCTTTGCGATTTCCTTGTGAAGAGAAATTGTGTAAAAAAATGGGTGAATATCACAAAAATTTCTTCTTCTTCTATTTCCATTTGACATAATAGTTACTCCTTCTCTTTTACAATATTTCCAATTCTATTTTGATATTTTTTATTTCTTTTATAAAATCCAAGAATTATCTTTTCCAGCTGCCTTCTTTTACCAATTTTAATCTCATTGCCCTTATCCATATATTTTACAAGAATACTAGCTATACCGCTTCTGTTAGCTCCCAAAACATCTGTAAAAACCTGATCGCCTATAACCACAGCTTCTTTCTTTTTCAAATTTAACATTTCCAGCGATTTTAAATAATTTGGAATACTTGGCTTTTTGGCATCGTGTATATAAAGTGAATCAATGTTTTCAAGAAATTTTTGCACTCTTTTTTCACTATTATTTGATAATACAAGTGTCTTAAAACCTATTTTCTGCACCTCTTTAAATAATTCGTCGATTTCCCTTGTGGAATCTTCCCCATGATGCACTAATGTATTGTCAATGTCAAATATAAGCCCTCTATACCCCTTTTCATACAATTTTTTATAATCAATAGAAAAAACACTTTCAACATATTCATATGGATAAAATATTTTTAACATTCAGTTCTCCCATTAAAATTTTTATTGTTTAACATATTCACAAACCTTGTTAATCTGCTCTTCAAAACTTCCATCAAACTTATTTTCAAAAAATGCGCTTCCAATCGTAAATGACCACGGATTAATATTTTTCAGCTCATCAAGCCTTTCATATCCATTTACGCTTCCAGCTATGCACACTGGAGCATTTACTTCCAGAACAAATCTTTCATTTAGTTCAACTGCATTTCCAGTATATCTGTAACCTAGCAAATCAAATCCATATACGCCTTTTTTTAAATATTCATTAGCTTCTTTGATGATTTCATCAATTTCTCCTTCAAGAATAGAAGGACGCTCCGTAACGTTTCCCACAAATGGCATATATCTTAGATTATTTTTTTTGCAAAATTCATTAATCGAATCAAAAAATACAGTCCCCATAAGAATATCACAGCCACATTCCAAAGCAAGCTTTGCCCCTTCCAGACCTTCCTTTTCCGTATATTCCACAACTTCAAGAAATGTAGTTTTCCCACATTCCTTCATATATTTGTATAAATTTTTCATCTGTTCTATTGGAAGAGATTTTTCTTTAAATCCCCAAAATTTCGCGTCAGAATTTTTACATTTTTCAAAAATTTCATGAGCATTATTCACAGTTTCATCATTATGAGTCAACATTACGATTAAATTTAAACTATTTTTCACGTAACTCCCTTTCCAAATTTGATAAATTTAACTCTTATTTTTTATTTTAATTATTTTATACAAAATAATAGCATATATATCGCTAAAAATCAAATTTTTTCGTTATTTCAGACGATTATCCGTATATTGTTAAAATAATTTTTACTTTTTTTAAAGTTTTTATATAATTTTATATTCAAAGAATTTTTAGATTAATTTTAATATATTCTACATTATTATCTCAAAAAATATTTTTATAATCAAAATAAATTTATTGACTTTTTGTATAACACATGTTATATTATTATACATCAAAATATGAAATGATTTTAAATTTAACAATTTTTAATTTTATTACAAGATTTAAACTTTATTTGTAAAAAATACAAATAAAAAAAAACAAGGAGATTAACTATGAAACTAAAAATAGCAATTATATCAATTTTAACTGCAGTCTTTGCAAACGGGGCAAGTATCGACTATTTGTCAAACAACTCCGCTTCATACTTTCAAAATCCGTCTCAGGCTGGAAAAATTTCTGTAGAAGGTGTTTTTTACAATCCAGCTGGAACTGCATTTGTAGATGATGGAACTTATGTAAATTTAAATATGCAAAACTCCATAGTCGAAGAGTCAATGACTTTAAAAGGGAAAAAAATGAAATCCCACAGATATGCAGGAGCACCGTCTTTCAATATTTTACACAAAAAAGATAATTATTCAATTTTTGGAAATTTAAGCGTAATCGCAGGTGGAGCAACTCTCCGTTACCATAATGGAGTTGCTGGAATTGAGCTTGCTGGAGATACTTTCAACAATTTAACAGGCGGAAGACTTGGAGCAAAAGTTGTAAAAAACCGTTTTACTGGACAAAATCGTTATTATCAATTAATGCTTGGCGGAGCTTATAAAATTAATGATAACTTTTCAATAGCAGGTGGCTTAAAATATATCTATGCACACAGAAAACTGGATGGAGAAGCTGAATACGGCTACAATTCCGCTGTAGGAAATGCAATCGGACTTAGCAGAAATCAACTGTCTATGAATTCAAGACGTGATGCGGACGGGTTTGGTGGAATCATCGGTTTAGATTACAAGCCTACTGACACGTTAAACTTTGCATTAAAATACGAAACGCCTGTAAAATTGAAATTTAAGTCAAAGGCACAGGAAAACGACAAGATGATATTCAGGGGAATGCCTCTTGGAATTTCATTTTTCTATCCTGAGTATGCAGATGGAGTACACTCAAGACGTGATTTGCCAGGAGTTCTGGCTCTAGGAGTTTCAAAAGATATAAACAAATGGACGCTTTCAGGCGGGTACACACATTATTTCAACAGAACTGCAAAAATGGATAGATTTAAGTATGACGACGGTTATGAAATAAATTTTGGAGCAGATTATAAAATTAATGAAAAGTTCACTTGGCACGCTGGATTTAACTATGCAAATACAGGTGCAAAAAAAGAATCATTCTCAGACGTCGAGTTTGCAATAAATTCCCAAATTTATGCTACAGGAATTACTTACAAGCCAACAGATGCCTCAGAATGGAAATTTGGAATTGCCCACGTAAACTATA
>ERZ772924.586-NODE-586-length-17451-cov-7.896355_pt1 | contig 17451 bp, 17 predicted proteins | sample MGYA00512116_ERZ772924 | MGnify/ENA primary metagenome ERZ772924 (study PRJEB29015, sample SAMEA2737920) | human oral metagenome | biome: human oral; feature: human-associated habitat; material: dental | place: China | collected 2134 ...
GTACTGTCTTCAGCGGCGCGCCTTGTCTGAAACTTTCGGTGAACGGCTATATATCGGTAGCGCCAGGGCAAAACTGCTACAATCGCCCCGCTTTCCGCACCTGTAATTTATCCTGAAATCAAAGGAGTACTTATGGCAGTCAATCTGCAAAAAGGCCAGAAAATCTCTCTGGAAAAAGAAGCGGGCGGCGCGCTCACCAGTGTCGTCATGGGGCTTGGCTGGGACGTCGCTAAGAAAAAAGGGCTGTTCGGCTTTGGCCGCAATCAGGAAATTGACCTCGATGCCTCCTGCTTCATGTTCGATGACAATAATCATCCGGTTGACCTCGTCTATTTCGGCCATCTGCGCAGCAACGACGGCTCTATCCAGCATAGCGGCGACAACCGCACCGGCGCGGGCGACGGCGACGACGAACAAATCGCGGTCAATCTGGCGCGGGTGCCGGCGAACATCAAATCGCTGGTTTTCACTGTCAATAACTACACCGGTCAGGACTTCAGCCAGGTCGAAAACGCCTACTGCCGTCTCGTTGACGGGCAAAGCGGTAAAGAAATCGCGCGCTACGACCTCTCCGCCCAGGGCAGTCACAACGCGCAAATCATGGCAAAACTCTACCGCCACAACGGCGAATGGAAAATGCACGCCATTGGCGAAAACGGCCGTGGCGAAACGCCCGACCTCCTGTTGCCGCTGATCCAGCCGCACCTCTAAACCCTCACAAATATCGGCAGCCCGCGCGGGCTGCTTTTCACATCTCAATAACTTAAGGAAAACCCCATGCGACGCCTCCCCGTTTACCTCCTCGTTGATACCTCCGGCTCGATGCACGGCGAAGCCATCGAAGCCGTGCGCAACGGCCTGCAAGTCATGCTCTCCGCGCTGATGCAAGACCCTTACGCGCTCGAAACCGCTTACCTCTCCGTCATCGCCTTCGACAGCAGCGCGCGCCAGCTCACCCCGCTGACCGAACTCACCAGCTTCCAGTTGCCCAACCTGCAAGCCAACGGCATGACCGCGATGGGCGAAGCGCTCAGCCTGCTCGCCGACTGCATCCAGCGCGAAGTCGTCAAAGGCAGCGCCGAACAAAAAGGCGACTGGAAGCCGGTCGTCTTCCTCCTCACCGACGGCGCGCCGACCGACGACCTCGACCGTGGCATCAACGCCATCCGCCAGGTCAAAACCGGTACCTTTGTCGCCTGCGCCGCCGGTCCCGGCGCCGACACCGGCACGCTGAAACGCATCACCGAAACCGTCGTCTCGCTCGACACCGCCGACTCCAGCACCCTCAAGAGCTTCTTCAAATGGGTCTCCGCCTCCATCTCCGTCTCCAGCCAAAAAATCGAAAGCGGCAAAGAAGTCAGCGGACTGGACGAACTGCCGCCGCCGCCACCCGAACTCAACATCGTGCTGTAAACCATGGCCATCACCCTGCAAAAAGGCCAGGGCGTCAGCCTGCGCAAAGAATCCGGCTACGACCTCTCGCGCCTCACCGTCGGCCTCGGCTGGGACATCGCGCCGAGCACGCCCGCCTATGACCTCGATGCCGTTGCCTTTCTGCTGGATGGCGACGGCAAGGTGCGTAACCTCGGCAAACTTGGCGCGAATGGCCGGCCGACGCTGGAAGGCGGCGACGTCGTCTTCTACAAATCGCTCGTTCACCCCAGCGGCAAAGTGCGCCTCTCCGGCGACAACCAGAGTGGCAGCACGAGCGGCGACGCCGAACAAATCGAAGTCGCGCTGGACACCCTGCCCGACGCCTACCGGCAAATCATCTTTGCCGTTGCCATCTACAAAGGCCACGAACGCAAACAGAGCTTCGCCGGCGTGCGCCGCGCCCACATCCGCGCGGTGGACGGCAAAGGACAGGAAATCTGCCGCTACGACATCGGCAGCGACCCGGCAAACCACGCCTGCGCCATGACCTTCGCCAGCGTGGTACGCGGCACAAATGGCTGGAACTTCAACGCCATCGGCGAATTTCACGACACTGACCGCTTCATCGACCTGCTCAAACGCTATTTGCCGTATTGAGCGCCCCAGCGCACCATCCGCCAACAACGCAAAACCGTAGGGTGGGGCTTGCCCCACCGTAAAAAGCAGCCTTAACTACTGCACCCATGAGAAAACATCTGCCCGTTTATATCTGTATTGACACATCCGGCTCCATGCACGACGAACGCATCGCGGCGATAAATGCCGGGCTGCAAGTATTGTTCGATTGGTTGCCGAGCAGTTGCCACTACTCCCTGATTACCTTCGATTCAAACGTCTGCGAAATATTGCCGCTTACCTCAGGCCGCGAGATACACGAAAGAACATTTCCAAAAATCACCCGTGCTAAAAGCGGAGCAACCTTTTTGGGGGCGGCATTGGCACATGTTGCCCAGGCGGTACGGCGCGACCTCATTCCCTGGAACACCCACACAAAAAACACTTGGGGTTGGTATCCCGATTACGCACCTTGCCATCATGGCGCAGAAATTCATGGCGACGGCCGTCCCAATCTCATCATTATTACCGATGGCAAGCCCAGTGACCCGCTTGCGTACAGCGAGGCAATTCCACATATAAAAGGCCTCAATTTCGACAACATTATCGTCTGCGGAATTGGTAAAAAAATAGACTTTGCCAGCCTGCGACAACTGACCGAAACCATCGTCCTGACAGACGAAATCAATGCAGATAGCTGCGCCAAATTCTTTATCTGGGTGGCACAAACCATAATGCGCTACATACGCTGGGCGGATGATTTGCCAGCAGTTGAAAAATTGCCCGTATTGCCACCACCCGAAGCACCAGCGGGATTTCATCTGCTTCAGCAGATGCATTTTATGAGGCGTTTGCCCATCTATCTCTGCATTGACACCTCCGGCTCCATGCGTGGTGTGCCCATTAAAATGGTCAATGATGCACTGCGAATGGTTCGCTCTGCCGCATTACACGACCCATATATGCTAGAAATGGCGTACATTAGTATCATTACTTTTGATATGCAGGTACGGGAAGTTTTGCCATTGACCCCGATTGAAATACTTTACAAATACGAACTGCCGGAAATTGCCTGCCCTGGCAGTGGCGCCAGCTTGTTTGGTGCAGCATTGGAGCGTATTGCACAAATAGTAGCGCGAAATGCCATTCGTAGTAGTCCGGAACAAAAAGGGGATTGGTCTCCTTTCCTTTTTATTTTTACCAATGGCAAATTAAACGACCCGCTTACATATGATGCAGCAATTCCTCTTATTAAAAATATAAATTTCCAGCGCGTTGTTGTTTTTACAACCAGCTCCAAAGCAGATATTGCCAATCTCAAACGACTTACTAAAATCATTTGCTCGCTTGAAACGGAAGATACTAGTACTATAAGAGCATTTTTTCCACAATGGGTTAGTTAATCATATTATGAGAAGATTCCCTGTCTATATCTGCATTGACACCTCTAACGCTATGCGTGGAGAGGCGATGAAAGCAGTTAATGCCGGTTTGCAAGAAATACTGGCGATATTTCGTAGCGATCCTCATGCGCTTGAGACAGTCTGGCTCAGCATCATTACCTTTGATTCGCAAGTGCGGGAAATATTGCCACTGACGGATTTAACCAACATTCATTTACCAGATATGGTTTGCTCTGAAAGTAATGAGGCATCACTCGGCGCAGCGCTTAAATATATTACACACATAACACAACAGAATTTCATTCCCTCTACTGCTGATTTTAAAGGGGATCGTTACCCGATTCTTTTTATTATTACCAATGGAAAGCCGACTGACTTACTTGTCTATAATGAAGCCATATCTATAATTAATAATAGCATTTTAAAAGACATCGCAATTTGTACCATTGCCAAAGACGCTAACTTTGCTGCGCTTAAACGCCTTACTGACGCAGTCTTCTTGCCTGATAATATAGACGCCAATATTTTTGCCGAATTTCTTCAATTGGCGTGGTATATTGATTTCTATATAGAAGCACCAATTTCGACTGACCCATCCAAAGGGATACTCACCGAGTTTATTCTCGAATCTATGCTCCCAGGTTTCCGTTTTATTCCCCAAATCTCACCCCAAAAGGAATCCCCCATGACCCGACGCCTCCTCACCTACATCTGCATCGACACCTCCGGCTCCATGCGCGGCGAGCCCATCGAAGCCGTCAATACCGGGCTGCAAGCGCTGCTCGCATCCCTGCGGCAAAACCCCTACGCGCTGGAAAGCGTGCATCTCACCATCACCACCTTCGACTCGCAGATTAAAGACGTGCTGCCGCTGACGCCGCTGGAGCAGGTCGTATTGCCTGAAATCGTCTGCCCGGACAGCGGCGCGACCTTCCTCGGTGCGGCACTCGAACACATCGCCCAGGCCGTACAACGCGACCGCATCACCAGCAGCGGCGGACAAAAAGGCGACTGGCGCCCCATCCTTATTATCCTCACCGACGGCAAACCGACCGACCTGCTCGCCTACAGCGAAGCCATCCCGCTTATTAAAAGCCTCGGCTTCGGCAACATCGTCGCCTGCGCCGCCGGGCCGAAAGCGGACGCCTCCTACCTCAAACAACTCACCGACACCGTCGCCTCGCTCGATACCATGGACGCCAGCGCCTTTGCCCAATTCTTCCAGTGGGTCTCGGCAGCGGTCGCCAGCAGCAGCGTCAGCGTTGGCGCACCAACGGCGGGCAACGACCTGCCACCGCCGCCACCGGAAATCAACATCGTGCTGTAACCCCCAAAAAACCGCCGCCGGAAGCGCCCCGCGGCGGTTTTTTCTGCGCCACCGCCACCGCAGACGTGAGAAAATAACACCATTGTCATCATCCATTAACATAAGGACATTCACATGGCCCAATTTCTCACTTCCCTGAAAAAATCCACGATGCAGGCAGGCGAACGCCGCTTTGCCGAACTGCTGGAAAAACACCTCGATGACGAATACCTCGTCTGGTATAACGCCGCCAGCCCCGGTATTAGCCGCCGCTATCCCGATTTCCTCATCTTCCACGGCGGACATGGCCTGTGGTGCGTGGAAATCAAGGACTGGCACATGGGCAACATCAAGGGGATGACGACCGACAGCGTCTTGCTGAAACAGGGCGAGCAGGACATCCGCACCGTGCATCCGATTGAACAGGCGCGCGCCTGCTGTCTGCCAGTCATTGACCGCATGAAAAGGGACAAATACCTGCGGCAACTAACGGGCAAACATCAGGGCAAACTGGTTTTCCCGTGGGGATTCGGCGCGGTGATGAGCAACTGGCAACGCGCCCGCATCAAAGAAAATACGCGCCAAATTCTCGAAGACTGCTTCCCGCCGCAGCTCACCTGGTATAAAGAAGACATCATGGAAGATGCGCTTTCCCGCGACGAATTCATTACCAAGCTGCACGCAATGCTGCCTTACCATTTCCCGGTAGCGCTCAACAAAGAACAAATGGCACGCATCCGCGCGCATATCTATCCCGAATTTATCATTGGCGAGCAACACGAACTCTTTGATTTGGAAGTCACGGAAGAAACGCCGGCAGAAATCAATTTTCCCGAAGTGGTTAAAGTCTTCGATGAAAAGCAGGAAAATTTGGCGCGCAATTTGCGCGGCGGCCACCGCGTCATTCACGGCGTCGCCGGTTCGGGCAAAACACTGATACTGCAATACCGTGCGCGCAAACTGGCGGAGGCGAATCCCGACAAACCCATTTTGGTTGTCTGCTTCAATGTCGTCCTCGCCAGCATTCTCAAATCCCGCCTGAAATTGCTAAAAAATATTGAAGTCTGCCATTTCCATGATTGGTGCAAACACATGAAAGAAAATTACGGCATCAAGGTGCGTTATGGCGACGGCTATCCCGAAAGATTGGCGGAAGCGATTTGTCGCGGCGTGGAAAGTGGCAAAATTCCATCCGGGCAGTATTACGCCGTACTGATTGACGAAGGACACGACTTTTCGGCGGAATGGTTGCAGGCGCTTGCCAAAATGCCGGATGCAGCAGAAGAACACTTGCTGCTTTTGTATGATGACGCGCAGACGCTTTATGCACAAAGACGCGGGCTGGATTTCAGCCTTTCCAGCGTGGGTATCAAGGCGCCAGGGCGTACCCAAATTCTGAGAGTCGATTACCGTAACAGCGAAGAAATCCATCATTACGCCAGCCAATTTATCCACCATTTCCTGACTGATACGGAAATCAAGGAAGAAAATGTCTTTTCGCCGTTTGAAGTGGAAGACGGGCAGGAACCGGGCAAGCAAAATTATGCAGACAGCATTCCGATGATTGCCAGCGAAAGCGGCGGCGGTCGCACCGGTATCCAGCCGGAATTTATTAACACCGCTAACCGCAATGCGGAAATTGCGCAAATCATCGCCCGCATTCAACAATGGCGCGCAGAAGGCGCGGCATGGGGCGATATGGCAGTACTGTATTTTGCCAAATGGCAAGGAGGCGCACTCGCCAAGGCATTGGACGAAGCGGGTATTCCGTTTACCCATCCGGTAAAAACGGACGAACGCAAAGCCTACCGCCTAGACCCGAATTATGTTTTGCTTTGCACCATGCACAGCAGCAAGGGCGGCGAATTCCCGCGCGTCATCGTCAGCGGTGTCAACGGCTTGCCGGACAAGGAGGACAAACAGCAGGAAATGGCGCGCCTGCTTTATGTCGGCATGACCCGCGCACAGACGCATTTGCTGCTCACCGCCGCCGGCGAAAATACCTATACCCGGCTGTTGGCACAGCAACAAACATCGTAGGCCGGATTGGTGCAGGACGCGCGAAGGGAATCGCGTGTGCTGCAAAAAATCCGGCACATCCTGCCGGTTCGCTTTCTCCTGCTTCGCAGGGGGCGGGGCACTGGTGAACAGTCCTCCCCGACCCTGCGTTTTAACGGTGATTTTTAATGTCGCAAATGGTTTTTGTAGGCGAGGTAGGCGTTGAGCAGTTGCGGGCGCAGGTTTTCCGCGCGGGCGGAGACGAAAATGAGTTTTTCCTGTTTCAGCCGTGCTTCTGCAGCGGCGAAGGCGTTGGCGTAAACGTCGCGGGCAGCGTTTTCCAGCGCGGCGTCGCGGGTTTCGCTGTCGTTGCCGTCTTCCAGCCACGGCGGGCGGATGTTCACCAGCATGACGTGGTGGCGCTGTTGCAGCAGGCGCAGCAGCGGGCGCAGGCGTTCGCCGTCGTGCGGCTCCAGCACGGTCATGAGGATGATGAGCGCGCGCCGCCGCTCGCGGCACCAGACGTCGTGGATGGCGGCGGCGTAGTCCGGCGGTTTATCGTCGGCGTGGCGGTCAAACAGGGTTTCAACCAAGCGGCGGTACTGGCCGCCGTGGCGCGAGGCGGGCAGCCAGCTTTTCGGCGTGTCGGAGTAGAGTTGCAGCCCGATTTCGTCGCCGCTTTTCAGCGCGGCACGGGCGAGGCGGGTGGCGGCGGCGAGCTGTTCGTCAAACAGCGCCTGGCCTTTGTAACGGCTTTGCAGGCGACGCGAGGCGTCCAGCATGAGGATGACGGGCTGTTCGTGCTCGTAGTCGTATTCGCGCACCTGCCATTTGCCGAGGCGGGCGCTGGCCTTGTGGTCGAGACGGTTGATGCTGTCGCCGTCCTGGTAGTCGCGCAGGTGGGAGAAGTCGCCGTTGCCGCCGCGTTTGTAAAGCGGGTGGACGTGGCCGAGTTGCGGGGTACGGATGCCGCTGAAGGCGCTGTCGGCGTGGTCGTGGGCAAAGCGCGGGTACACGCGCACTTCTGCCGGGGCGGGCAGGGCGAGGTCGCGTTGCCACAGTTGGAAGCGGTCGGGGTAGCGTAGTTGCAGGGCAGTGAAGTGGAACCTGCCGCGCTGGTGGATGGTGAGCGGGTAGGCGAGGGTGAGCCGTTCGTCCGTGCCGAGTGGTGCGCGCTGCGGCATGGCACTGCTTTCGGCCTGCGGCGGGTAGTGGTCAAAGAGGTGCAGCGCGAGCGGGCGCGGCATGGTGCCGTGCAGGGTGAATTGCATGGTGAAGCGCTGCCCGCTTTGCTGGACGGCGCCGTAGTCGCGGCTGACGGTAAAGGCGGGTTTTTCCCGCCAAAGCAGAGCGGCGCTGGCGAGCAGCAGCACGAGCCAGGCAGCGAGCAGCGTCCAGTTGAGTGCGGGCGGCGCGTCGCTCCAGACGAGCAGGGTTTGGGCGAGGGCAAGCGCTGCCCAGCCGTACCATTGGTTTTTGTCGGGGATGATCATGAGGTTTGGGGCGTGGTTGGGAGGTGTTCTCTGTTTATACATACACATTGAGCGCTCAGGTGTATGTAAATGGCCAGGGTTGTCTATAGGGCAGGTTTTTTTGAAAGCCGTCGCTGACGCGGGTTATTTGCTGCCTCCACCCTAACCCTCCCCCACGGGGGAGGGAACAGTACGCCGGCAGTTCGGTGTTGCGGTTGTCGCATTGCAAAGACTGGAATTGCAGTCCGGCAACCATTCGCCGATTTGTAGTGAATATGCTCCCTCCCCCGTGGGGGAGGGCCGGGGTGGGGCAGCGAGCAATTCGCGGAGCGTCTTTGCGAAAGGCTCGCATCAGCTATTTATTGCCGTGGCACGGGCACGGTTTGCAGCAGTTGTGCCAGCAGGGTGTCGGTGCTGATGTCGTCGATTTCGGCTTCTGCCGAGCGCTGCACGCGGTGGCGCAGTACGGCGGGGGCGAGCGCCTTGATGTCTTCGGGGATGACGTAGCCGCGTTTTTGCAGCACGGCGCGGGCGCGGGCGGTGACGAGCAGGGCGATGCCGGCACGCGGCCCGGCGCCTGCGGAGAATTGCGGCATGGCGCGGGTTTTGCGCACGAGTGAGAGCGCGTAGTCGATGATGCGTTCGTCCACTTGTACTTCCAGCAGCGCTTTTTGCAGGGCAGGCAGGGCGGCGGCGTCCAAAAGCGGGGTGATGGCGCTGGTGTTGTTGGCGAGCGGGGTGTCAAAGCCGAGCAGGCGGGCGAGCAGTGCTTTTTCCTGCGCTTCTGCGGGGTAGTCGATGCGGCTGTTGAGGAGGAAGCGGTCAAGCTGCGCTTCGGGCAGGTGGTAGGTGCCTTCCTGCTCGAAGGGGTTTTGCGTGGCGAGTACCATGAAGGGCGCGGCGAGCGGCAGGGTTTTGCCTTCGATGGTGACTTGCCGCTCTTGCATGACTTCGAGCAGCGCCGCCTGGGTTTTGGCCGGGGCGCGGTTGATTTCGTCGGCGAGCAGCAGGTTGGTGAAGACCGGGCCGCGGCGGAATTTGAAGCGGCTTTCGCCGGGGTCGTAGATCATGCTGCCGGTGATGTCGGCGGGCAGCAGGTCGGGGGTGAACTGGATGCGCTGGAACTGGCCGTTGATGGCTTTGGCAAGGCTTTCGACGAGCAGGGTTTTGCCCAGTCCCGGCACGCCTTCGATGAGGACGTGGCCGCCGCAGAGCAGCGCAATCAGCGCTTCTTCGACGACTTGTTCCTGGCCGATGATGACGCGCTGTACGGCTTCGCGCAGGGCGGCTCCGGTGGCGCAGAGTTCTTCCAGGGCTGCATTCACATTGTGCTCCTTAGCCGCGCGATGGCGGTCATGTATGCGGTAAATTCGGGTTCGTCCGACGGCACTTGTGCCGTCAGCAGGGTTTCGATGGTGGCGGCGCTGATGCCGCTTTTGTCGGCAAGGTCGGCCAGTTGTGCCGCGCGGTCGGGGTAGTGGTGTTGTCCGGCGGCGAGGTCGGCGGCAAGGCGCATTTGCACTTGTTCGCCGAGGAAGGTGTAGCCGTCGCGGTTGTCCGCCCAGTAGCCGCCTGCCGCGCGGAGGTGGCGGGCGATGTCGCGCGCCGCCCCCGCCGGGGGCAACAGCAATGTGCCGAAACGCCGCCCGTGGTAGTAGAGCAGCGCGATGAGGGCGAGTGCGGCGGTCTCCATCAGCGGCCACCAACGCGCGCCCGGCCAGTGCCACGGCGGGCGTTCGCCGGGCAGGCCGCCTTGTATCAGCAGCGCCTGTTTGTGCTGTTGCAGCAGGTCGTGCAGGTAGGCGGCGTTGTCACCCTGCGCCAGCGGTACCGGGGCGTCTTTGGCGGTCTGGCCGGGGTAGGCGAAAGCGGCGCGGTTCGCCCACAGGCCGAAGTCGTGGCCGAGGGCGACGACGCGGCCACGGCCCACGGCGAGCTCCAGCGCCACGGTGTTGCCGTCCGCATCTTTGTGCGTGGTGGCGGTGCCGCTGTAGTCAATGCGGCGCGCGACCGGGGTGGTGATGTGCAGGGTGCTGCCGTCGCGCGTGCGCCAGGTGAAGCCATCGCTTTTTTCTTCCAACGTCTGCCATTTCAGGCCGAAGGCTTCGCCCGCCGCATGGCCGCTTTCCAGCACCAGCAGGCCGCCCGCAGCCACCCATTCGTGCAGGCGGGTTTGTTGGGTTTCTGATAAATCCGCGCCGTTGTTTTCCAGCAGCAGCGCGTCTTTGTCCGGCGGGGGGAAGGCGCCGCGCGGGCGGTCGGCCAGTTCCAGTTCGGTACCGCGTTCGCGCAGGAAGTCTTGCGCCAGCGCGTAGGGGCGGTGTGCCGCCGCGCCCGGCCAGCCGCGCCAGACTTGTTCCCGCGTGCCGCTGCCATCGTGTGCGGGCAGGAAGGTTGCCAGCAACAGCAGCGCGATGATGAGCGCGAGCGCGATGATTCCGGCGCGCGGCTTCATACGCCCTGCCACAGCGCCAGATAGCGCTCAATCACGCCGCGCACTGCTTCGCGCGCCAGTGTCTCGTGGCCGTAAACGCCGCGTTGCCACAGTGCGAACAGCTCGCGCAGAAATTGTTGCTGCGCGGCGGGAAGCCTCGGCTGCGCGCGTTGCAGGTATTCGCTTTCGCTCTCGCCACGGATGAAGGCGGGCAGGCGGTGCCGTTCGGGCGCGGCAACGAGGCGCGCATAGAGGACGGCGAGCGCGGCAATCATGTTGCCGGAATGCCATTGTTCCAGCGCAGCATCGCGCGGCGGTGCCTTGCCGTCGTGCCAGACGTGCAAATCGGCGCTGTCGCCTGCCGCCGCTTTCGCCTGCTTCCGCCTGCCGCCGCCGCTGTAGGGGGCGATGATGACAAACAGCCACGCCGCGAGCGCCAGCGCCCCGCCAATGAGGAGGATGCGCGACAGTTCGCCGAAGCCGCTGCTGTACGGCAAATGGCCCGACCAGCCGCCGCTGCCATTGCCGTCGCCATTACCGCCGCCGGAAGCCGCACGCAGGGGGACGACGCGCATTTCATACGGTCCCTGCTGCGCGTCATTGACCCGCGCTTCCACCCAGGCTTTGTCCGCCTGCGCATCCACCGCCTGCGCCGGGGGCGCGTGCAGCACGGCAAACGCCAGCCCGGCGGCGAGCAACAGCGCGGGCAACCGTGCCGCCAGCGCCTGCAAATCCAGCGCCAGCGCCCAGCCCTCACTGATAATGCGGCGGTTCAGATAAAACATGAAACCGCAGGCGACATACAGCAGCGTCGTCAGCGCCGCCAGCGGAAAATACAGCGCGGCGAGACTGGCATAGAGCCAGTAAGCGGCCTCATGAAAGGCGGCGTAGTCCTGCTCATACAGCGACCAATCAATCTCAAACGGCGGCAACACATACAACATGGCGAGCAGCCACACCGCTTCCAGCAACATCAACAAAAACAGCAGCCCGTTACTTGCGCCGCTGCCACGGAAAAAGCGCAGCCGCTCGCGGTAGTCGCGGCCATCGACCTCTTCCAGCAGGCGCAGCGCATGACGCACCGGTGCCATTGCCCGCGAGAAACGCAGCAGCGTCAGCTCGGCGACAATGCCGGGGGCAAAGGCAGATTTTTGCTCGCGCCAAAAATCCGCCTCCTCATGAAAAACCAGACGGCTCAGGCGCACGAGCGGCGGGCGCTCATACAGCGGCTTCAGCCACCACACCACCACGATTGCCCACAGCGGCTCGCCGCTTGCCGCCCACACCGCGAGCGCGAGCAAAACCGCCACGCCCCACAGCGGCAACAGCGTGCGCAGCAGACTGAAACCATACAGCCGCGCCACCATAAAACCGAGATTGAGCGCCTCCTTCGGCGTGCGGGCGCGCACCTTAATCGACAATTGGCGCATAACCGCGACCCGCCAGCGAAAAATACGCGATGACCAGCGCCCAGCAGACCGCACCGCTCAAATACTTCAGCGCCGGCGGCAGCCAAATCGCCGACCAGAACGCCTCTACCAGCGCCGCGACAAAAAAGAGCAACACCAGCGCCACCAAAATCGGGAAAAAGCGCTGCAACAACGCGCGCACCGCATCGCCGCGCCGCTGCCGGCCGGGCATAAACAACCCGCGCGCCAGCGCCAGCCCGCAGGCACCGGAAAAAACAATCGCCGTCAGCTCAAACGCCGCGTGAGTAATCACAAAGGGAAAAAACGTCACCCCGGCATAACCGAGGGTAATCATATGCGCGCTGACAATACCGAGCAGCCAGCCATTCAAAACCAGCGACACCAGCACGCCGATGCCGAGCAACGCGCCGCCTGCCACCGTGCGCAGGCCGATGCCGGTGTTATTGCTCAAATAATGGCCGAACATCAGCACATCGCTGTCCGCGCCGCGACTCTCGCCGATGCGCCGGTTCTCGTCCGGCTTGTACATCTCCGCGTACTCCTGCGCCTGCTCCGCCGCCAGCTCCGGCAACAGCAGGCCGACGCCGAGCGCGGCCAACATCGGCAACACAAACAGCGCCGTCGCCAGCGCCAGATAGCGCCACTCGCGCCGCACCGCCTGCGGCAACTCATACAAAAAATAAGCGGCAACCTTCGCGCCGCTGCCGCGCTGACGGCGGTATAACAACTGATGCCCCTGCATGGCGAGACGCTGCAAACGCGCCAGGAGCGCGGGCGAAAACCCGGCATTCTCCGCATAAACAAGCTGCTCGCACAAGGCGCGGTAGGCGGGCGGAAAATCCGTCAACAACGCCTGCTGGCGCGTGCCGCGTTCGCGTTGCCAAAAAAAATGCTCCAATGCCTGCCACTGCGGCTCATGCACCTCGACAAACTGCTGCTCCTTCATGCCGCACGCATCCCGCGCAAAAACCGCCCCCAGGCGCGCAACAGCCGCACCCGCTCGCGCCCGTCACAATCGGGCAACTTCGCCGCGAGCGGCGCGCTCAACTCGACCAGCCGCTCCTCACGGTGCGCGTCCGCATACGCGGCAAAATCCATCAACACCCGCTGCTCCTGCCGCGACAGCCGCCACGGCGGCGGCAACACCTCGCCCGGCTGCAACACCCGGTCGGCGGGCGCGGGCGCCTTCCTGAAAATCACCACCGTCCCCGCCATCCAGTCGCCGAGGCGCTGATTGCGGGGGCTCACCAACAAGGCGAGCGTGCCAACAGCAAAAAACGCGGGCAGCCAGTCCAAATAACGCAACATATTGCGCCACGCCGCCTGCGCGGCAGAAAGCGGCATCAAATCGGCGCCGATGACCTGCAAATTGCACCAGCGCTTGCCCGGTGTTACCCCGGCACACAACCACTCAAACAAAAAGAAATACCCCCAGATGAGGACAAAGGCGAGCGCGAGAAAAATGCCGCGCGCCGCCGCGCCGCCGCCAAAGAGCCACGCCGACAAAAAAGCCAGCACAAACACCCCGGCGACAATCAACAACACATCGCACAACAGCGCCTGCGCCCGCGACAGCGGATCGGCCAGCACCGCAACCAGCTGCACCCCCTCCGGGGTTTCCACATAAAGCGCGTCATCGAGGAGCATTAACGGCCTGCCGTTGCCAGCGTGGCAAGCCACCCAAACAGGGCGATAGTGCCAAAAATAATAGTGATCAACATCAGCACACCGAGCAGGCGGATAATCTTCATCTGTGCCTCGCAGGCGCGCTCAATATCGCCTGCCTCACCGCTATCCATCGCCACCGTACACGCCTTGTAATAAGCGCGAAACAGAACAATCTGCCAAATCCCCATCGCCAGCGAATAAAGATTCCAAAAAAGATCCTTGCCGTGATTGTTAAAAAACAACAGCAGCGTAAAAAAGACGCTGATAATCATCACAACAAACATGGCAAAGCTCCAGCGGGTGGCCGCAGGCAAATGTTCCGAAATATTGTTCATAAAAATTCCTTGTCCCAAATACAAAAAAGCGAAGGGCAGTTACGAAAGTATCCCGCCCAGCAAACCAAAAGCAAAGCCAATAATAGTTAAGATGGCACTTATCTTGAAAAAAGAAGTGCTGCTGATAAAACACTGCTCCGCATCATCCATATTGCCGTCTGTCTGCAACGCCTTGCTGGCATCGGCATAACGCCGCATCCGCATCCCCAGCACCCCAAAAATAATCATGGCGGGCAATCCCACGGTTAACCCTATCAACAGCAGTTTCCCTGCCTCCTCTGCTTTCAGACTTCCTGGAAGAATGGCTGAACCAGATTTTATCAACAGCACAATGCCTACCGGAACAGCGATAATACCGAGAAAATACCCCACGCTTTGCACCCGCGCCCAAAAAGCGCCCTTGGACAAATACTCCACCATCGCCGGGGTAAGCTCCCCGTCCGGCGCAATTGTCTGCAGGGAAGACTGCGGCGCGCGGTACAAATTGTCATCAGAACTCATGTATTCACTCCTTTTTGCTTGATAAACCGGTGGTCAATGACCGCAGGCGAGTATAAAGCATTTCCAGACGTTCATAAATGAAATGCGACCTGCCGCTGCGGCCAATAAAAAGCCGGACGTTCGTCCGGCTTTTTGATTTTGCGCGAAAACGGCGTGGTTATTTGCTGACGGTGGCACTCATGCCGACGCTGCCATAGATTTCGTTGCTGCCGCTTTCGTTGCTGATGCCGATGCTGTTGCCGCGCTCGTGTTTGGCGGCGGTACTGGCGGAAATGTTATCGCTGTTGGCGCAGCCGCATAGGGCGGCGAGGCAGGTGAGGATGACGAGTTTTTTCATGATGTTGTACTCCGTGAGGGTTAATCGCGTCGGCCGCGGGGCGGGCTGGGCTGGATGTTCATCCGCATCGCCTGGTTTTTGGTAAGGAAGGCGATGCTCCAGTTGTAGGCGGCGGCGACGCGGTTTTTCATGGTGACGAGCGCAAGGATGTGGACGATAACCCAGATTATCCAGGCGGGGATGCCGTGCAGGCAGCGGCCGCCCGGCATATCGGCCACCGCCGAGAGGCGGCCAATCATCGCCATGTCGCCCTTGTGTTTGTAGCTGAAGGGTTTGTCGCTGTTGCGTCCCAACTGTTTGCCGAGGTATTTGCCCTGGGCTTTGGCGACTTGTCCCAGTTGCGGGTGGCCGTTGGGGTAGTCGGGGTCGCCTTCGACCATGGCACAGTCGCCGAGGGCATAGACGTCTTCGAGGCCGATGACGCGCAGGTTGCGGTCAACGCGCAGGCGGTTGCCGCGTGCGTAGCAGCTGTCGGCGAACCCGGCCAGTTTGACTGCGGTCACGCCCGCCGTCCAGATGAGGCTTTTTGCTTCTATGGTGTTGCCGCTTTTCAGGGTGATGGTCTGGCCGTCGTAGGCGGTGACGGGGTCGTTGTAGATGATGTCCACCCCCAGTTTTTGCAGGGCGGCAGCGGTGTAGCGCTGCGACACTTCGCGCATCGGCGGCAGCAGCACCGGGTCGGCGGTGACGAGGGTGAGTTTGCCGTGCTCGCCTTCGAGTTCGGGGTAGTCCTTGTCAAAGATGTCGCGCCGCATTTCGGCGAGGATGCCGGTCAGCTCAACCCCGCTCGCGCCGCCACCGGCGACGACAAAGTGCAGGTAGGGCGCGCGTGCTTGCGGCGGCTGGGCGCAGGCGGCTTCCAGTTGCGCGAGGATGTTGTTGCGGATGGCGAGCGCGTCGCCGATGGTTTTCATGGTGTAGGCGTTCTGCTCGACTTCGCGGTTGCCGAAGTAATTGGGCTGAGCGCCGAGGGCGACGATGAGGATGTCGTATTCAAGGCTGCCGCCCTGTTCGAGGAAGACGCGCTTCGCCTTGGTATCCACGCGGGTGACGGTGCCTTTGCGGAAGCGGGCGTGCGGCTGGCGGTTGAGCAGTTTACGGAAGGGGTAGCTGATGTCCGACGGCGACATGAAGCCCGCCGCAACCTGGTAGATGAGCGGCGGGAAGAAGTTGTAATTGTTCTTGTCAATCAGGGTGATGCTGTAATCCGGGTTGTGGCCGAGGTCGCGGGCGAGGTTCACACCGGCGAATCCACCGCCGAGGATGACGAGTTTTTTCATGTAATGTCCTTGTGATGCCTGGAAAAACGGGCGCGGATTATACGCCGGGCGCGGCGGCGGTTGGCTGATTTTGGTCAGGCCGGAAGCTCACGCTTTCCCTGCGCAAGGGAGCAGGCTACTGCCGCACCAGCAGGATGAGCGGCGGAATGGTGAAGATGAGGATGGGCAGCGCCGCGCCGAGCAGCGGCGGCCAGTGCAGCAGCAGGGCGAGGTTGGCGATGACGCCGCTTGCGACGTAGTAGGCGACGCCGAGCAGGATGCCGGTGACGAGGCGGGTACCCTGTTGGCCGCTGCGGTTGTTGCCAAAGGCAAAGGGTAGCGCCAGCAGTACCATGGCGGCGGTGGTGAGCGGGGTCAGCAGCCGTTGCCACAGTTTGAGGCTTTCGTGTTCGTGGTTGAGGCCGTTCGCCGCCATGAAGCGGGTCAGGGTGTAGAGTTCGCGCAGGGTTTCGGCGCTGTTGATGGCGGCGAGTGCGTGCAGCGCCTGCGGGGTCGCGCCGTTTTGCCAGCGCGCGGGCGCGGCGGTGCTTTCGGTTTTGTCCGCGCTGGTGCGCCAGCCGCGCGGGTTTTCCAGTTGCCAGTCGGGCGCGTCCCAGGTGGCGCGGTCGGCTTCCCGGATGGTGATGTGCCCGGCGTCGCTCTGGTAGCTGCGCAGCCGGGCGAGGCTGCCGTCGGCGTTGAGCGCGCCGATGTGAATGATGGTGTTTTGTTGTTTGAGCCAGATGCCTTGTGCCGGGCCGGTGTCGGCGGGTTCGCCCAGCGCCTGGCTGCGCAGCAGGCGGCTGCGGTCGGCGAGTTGGGGCGCGAGGGTTTCACCGTTGACGATGTTCAGCACGCCGACGATGAGGGCGAAGGCGATGCCGGCGCGGGCGAGGCGCAGGCGCGAGATGCCGGCGGCGCGCACCACGGCGATTTCGTTCTGCGCGGAGAGTTGGCCGAGCCCCATGATGGTGCCGACGAGGATGGCGGCGGGGGCGTAGAGCAGCAGTTTTTGCGGCAGGACGAGCAGCAGTTGCAGCAGCAGCACAGCGAGGGTGTAGCTGCCCTGGCCGAGGTCGTCGGCATCGACCGAGATTTGCACGATGTAATCGACGGCGAGGAGGAAGGCGAGCGCCATCAGGCTGGTGGCGGTGATGGTGCGCAGCAGGTAGCGGTCAAAGCGGGTCATGCGCGGCTCCGGCTTCTGTGCCACAGGGCGAGGATGGTGGCGAGGACGGCGCCGTGCAGCCAGTAGCTGCCGGGCAGCGGCGGGATTTGTTGTTTGCGGATGGCGATGGTGATGAGGTCAAGCAGGTTGA
>ERZ772924.589-NODE-589-length-17425-cov-13.653598_pt1 | contig 17425 bp, 13 predicted proteins | sample MGYA00512116_ERZ772924 | MGnify/ENA primary metagenome ERZ772924 (study PRJEB29015, sample SAMEA2737920) | human oral metagenome | biome: human oral; feature: human-associated habitat; material: dental | place: China | collected 2134 ...
ATTTCTACCAGCTTCCTCCACCTCCTCCGCCGGAACCTCCGCCAGAGAAGCCTCCCCCACTAAAGAATCCTCCTCCGCCTGAGCTACTTTTAGATGAACTAAATTTTTCACTCATAATTTTCGATCTGCCACTGCTGTAACTTCTTGAAAATGCGTTCGTAAAACTGTGGTTACTATAAGCGTATATATGAGTATGGCTATTTATATAAGATTCATTTATGTCGAAGTTGTATATTTTTATTGTTTTTTTCATTAATTTTATTGCCTCATTTTTTACTCCAAGCGCTACTGCGAAAGGTAAAATTCCATTAAAATATTCGATTAATTCCTTTACATTGTCAAATTTTCTTATCTGATTCTCTTCCGCTGTTTTTATATACATTTTCATACCTTTCAGGTATTCTTTTTTTCTTAAGCCTTCATTTGTATATTTACCAATTAACTTTGCATACACAATAAACAATATTACAAAATATGTTGTAAAAACAAAAATCTCAATTCCCTGATAAAAAGATACACCTAAAATCACTATAATTACTAATCCTATTAACAATTTTTTACTAACTGTTATCCAAATTCTATGAAAAAATGAGCCTAATGTTATAAGTATATACAATATTATAAAAGTGTTGAAAATCTCAAAATTTGTCTGTGAAAATATAAAAATCATAAAAACAGGAGCTGTACAATAAAATGGAACTAAAAAACTTCCATTATTTTTATAAATTATTTTATGATACTTATCCTTCAGGATTTCAATAATACTATTTGCCTTATTATAAATTCTTTTTTCACTACCAAAAATATCATTCTTTTCTGAAGAAAGAGCATCAAGCAGCATCCTTTCCTCTTCCGCCAGCTCAGTTTCCTGTGTATACGCAGTTTTGGATTCCTTGTTATATTTAATTTCACCATTAACTCTATTTGCTACTATAAACCCTTTTGTAAGTAATGTAAATATTCCTGCATTTAATATCTCCACTGTGTCTCTTTCACCATTTATATATGCCGCAAACATTGGAGAAATGTCTTTTGGCAAATTAAATTCTGGAATTACAGATTTTCCTTGCGGATCTTTTCCAAAAAACTTCCACGTTACAATAGAATATATTGTTAAAAATAACAATAAAAATGGTAAAATTATTATTGCTGGATTGGAAAGATATACAATTTTTAGCTTATCTACTAAAGTTGGACTTATTTTATCCGTTTTCAAATTTAGCATAAATGTAAGCCCATTTTTGGCCTCCAGCTCTTTTGTTGAAATGTGTATTTCCTCATCATTTTCTAAAATGTCATAATTTTCACCTTTTTCTCCATAACTTCCAGTATAAACTTCCAACTTTTCAATTTCATTTTTTTTAATTTTTTGCCCATCAGGAAATCTTATAATAACACTTGCCTGTTCAATAGGAACATTCCAAAACTGTCCAATGGCATTGTAATACACTTGATAAATTCCATCTTTTTCAAACACAGCATTATAAATATCGTAATTCAGCTCATATCTGCTCTCAGTCCTATACAAATTCACAAGTTCTGTTTCGGAACCTATTCTGTACCTTATTCCTTCATAAAAATGATTTTTTGTATATTCTTCATCCTTTCCGTCTCTCTTTATCCAATTCATTTTGATAAAAGACTTATGAACATTAAATCCAAACCTTTTTGAACGCAAAGGAATATCTCTATAAATCCCATGCTTAAACTCTTCGCCAAACTGATAATCAATCACTTCATTTACAGTCAGCGTACCATTTTTATTAATTTGCACTGTAACTTCATAATTTCTTATTTTTTCACTATGCAATATTACTGCAGCAAGCTTGCTTGAATTAAATAAAAACATCACCATAAACATAAATAATATTGAAAATTTTTTATTTTGAAATATCATATTTTATCTATCCTTATTTTTAGTTATTCTAAAACTTTTTCAGTATCAAACTTTAAAAATTATACAAATTTAAAATTTATGTAAAAATCAGAAAAAGCCAGTATTTCTACCAGCTTCCTCCACCTCCTCCGCCGGAACCTCCGCCAGAGAAGCCTCCACCACTTGAGAATCCGCCTCCGCCAAAACCGCCTCCGCTCGAATTTCTAGAGTTTTCTCTCAAAGTACTGAATCTTTCTTCTGCTATTTTATTGTATGCATTGTTATAACCTCTTGAAATCATATCTGATAAAAAGTAATTATTGTATGAATTAAAATGTACTCCTCTATTTATGTAAGAATATGCACTTTCATCAAAATTATAAAGTTTTATCGTATTCTTCATAAGTTTTACCGCTTCATTCTTTACACCAAGAGCCACTGCATAAGGCAATATCCCTTTAAAATAGGCTACCAGTTCATCTACATCATTAAATTTCATAATCTGATTTGCTTCAGCAGTCTTTATGTACATTTTCATGCCATCCAAGTATTCTTTTTTTCTCATTCCATCAACAGTATATCTTCCAATTATTTTTGAATAAACAGCATACATTGCCATAATTATTCCAATTATAATGAAATTTAAAACTCCATATATTAATGAAAAGAATAATACTGCTATCCACTTAATAATTTTTAAAAATTTGCTATTATTTCCATAAATATTATTGATAATTGAAAAAATCGTATTTAATACTATTCCAAAGAAAATAGCAACCATAACTAGAGAAACTGCTCCAGAAATACCATCCGAAATACCTGCCGTTCCGCTACTTGCAGTTGACGAAATCATAAAAACTGTAATCATACCGACAATAAAGACAACATTAAAAATATTATTATCCTTGTAAACTTTCTTTTTATACTCTTTTTCAAATGATTTTAATATTTTATTTGAAGCATCGTAAAGGCTTCTTTCTTTTTTAAATATGTATCCATTATCAGAAAGAGCATTAAAAACAATCTTTTCTTCTTCTGCTAATTCAGGTTCATTTTTTCTACTGTTAGACAATGTATATTCTACATTTCTTCCATTACCTTCTTCGTCATTAGCTTCAACATAACCTTTAGAAAGCAATGAAAGCACTCCGATTGTTAGTATTTCTTTTGGTTCTCTTTCTCCATTGATGTAAGCCGCATACATGGCAGAAATATCCTTTGGTATGTTAAATTCAGGAACAATTGCCTTTTTATCCACATCTCTTCCAAATATATACCACGTTACAAATCCATAAATTGCTAGAATTATTATTATAATCGGTCCTACAGCAATTAAAGGATGAGCATAATAAAGTGTCTGTAATTTATCCCAAAATGTTGGACTTATATTATCTGTTTTTAAATTCAGACGAAAACTTAATCCGCTATATGCCTCTAAAACCTTATTTGTTTTAATTTCAACAGTTCCATTATTTAAATTTGTAATATAATCTTTTCCGCTTTGTCCATATTCACCTGTAAAAATATCTAATTGCCTAATTTCATTTTTTAAAACAGGTTCTCCATTTCCAAATTTTATATTTACCGCAGCTTTTTCAATAGGAACTTGCCAAAATTGACCAATTGCATTAAAGTAAACCTGATAAATTCCATTTTTTTCAAATACTGCATTATAAATCACATAATTAAATTCGTATCTATTTACGCCATTTTCCACAAATCTGTCTGCAGAACCAACCCTATATCTAATACCTTCATCAAAAAGTTTTGTAGAGTATTCTTCAGAAATACCGTTTCTCTTTATTGAATTTATTTTTATATAAGATTTGTAAATATCTACGCCATTTTTCTTTGAACGTAATGGAATATCCCTATAAATACCGTGCTTTGCCACACCGTCAAATTCATAATCAATTACTTCATTTACTGTCAAAGTCCCATTTTTATTCATCTGAACTGTAACTTCATAATTCGTTATTTTTTCAGCAATTAATGATTTTGCATTTAAGAAAAATAGTGTAAAAAATACAAACATTATTGAAAAAATACTCTTACATTTTCGGTTGCTAAAACTCTTCATAATAATTTCCTCCCAATGCATCATTACGAGCGCTTTCCAGTATCTCATTTGTAAATATCTCATTCCCAAACGATTTCATAAATTTATCATTTTTATAAATAAATATATTAAGCATATTTTCAATATATTCCTTTTTATCATTAAATCCTGATATTTCTATAGATTTTTCCACCATTTCTACAACATGTTTTTGCACTTTCAAAGCTTGTGAAAATGGTAAAATCTTTTTAAAATATGAAATCAACTCTTCTACATCATTAAATTTTTTAACTTCCCCGCTTTTTATGTACATCCTAAATCCTTCCAAGTCCTTTTTTACCCTAGCCCCTCTATCTGTAAACTTTCCAACATTCCTAAAATAAAGTACAAGTAAAATTGTTGCCAAGGTTATGAGAACTCCTGCTATTCCAAAAAGAAATAACATAAGTCCTGCCCAAAAATACATAATACCACAGAATGCTCCTATTAAAAGAGAAATCATTAATCTCATCAATACTGGGAATGCTTTAGTTTTTAAAATTAAAAAAAGTATATTTGACAAAAGTATTACCCAGAAAAATATTGGAAAAAGAACAATTAGTGGCACAATCGCTTTCATTCCTTCAAAAATAAAAAGAAAAATTCCAAACAAAAATATTATAACTATGTAAAATGTTTTAAACTTCCAATTTGAATTATAAAGCCTTTTATCCCATCTTTCCCTTTTTATAGACTTTATTCCAATTAAATACAAGAAAGTGTAGTTTCCTCTCCCATCAAACTTTTCCTTCAAAACCTCAAGAATTTTAAAAAATTGCTCCATAATAGGCTTTTTATGCCCAAGAATACTGTCCTTATCATATTCAATTAAAAATTCCAGAACCATTCTCTCTTCTTCCGAAAGTTCCCACTGCCTGCACCCATAATCATTGACTTTTTCCATATTGAATGCATATTTCTTCTTGGTTATCTGTCTATAATATTTTTCAATGTCAATAATTTCAATAGTTTTTTTATCTTTTTTTATTTCGTATTCATCTTCTGTCATTTTTGAATTTTTCTTAACTTTATTATATTTTTTCAAGTCAACATAATCTTCAATTATTACAAATCCTTTGCTTATCAACTCCAGCAATCCAATATATACCAAATAATTTGACATTTCTTTCTGAGAACTATTTATATAAGCAGTCATCATTGCTGAAATTTCTTCAGGTGGCTCTGACACCGAAATAATTTCATCGACAGAATCCTTCCCAAATTTTTTCCACGTAATATAGCTATAAATCGCCAATGTTACTAACATTATCAATAAAATCATTATTTGAGTCAAACTTATTTCCATAAAATTATTTCCTTTATGATAATTTTACTAAACTTTAAACAAATTAAAACTTAACTTCTGGAACTTTTTCCGCTCCTTCCACAGCATTAAAGAACTCAGCTTTTTTAAATCCAAAAATTCCACCAAAAATATTGTTTGGAAAAGTTTCCACAAAAGTATTTCTGTCTCTTGCTGTTCCGTTGTAATATTTTCTTGAACTTTGAATTTCTGTTTCTATTTGAGTTAGTTGAGATTGCAAGCTCAAAAAGTTTTCATTTGCCTTCAAGTCTGGATAATTTTCCTGTAACATCATTATTGATCTTAACGTTTTTGTCATTTCATTTTCAAGTTTTTGAATTTTTTCAATATTATCAATATCCTTTGTATCAATCGACATCATTTGACTTCTCAATTTTACCACATTTTCCAGCGTTTCTTTTTCATGTGTCGCATAACCTTTAACAGTATTAACAAGATTTGGTATCAAATCCAGCCTTTTTTGCAAATATACACCTATTCCACTCCAACCTTCCTCATTCAGATTTTTTAGTCTAATATATTTATTATAAATTCCCATTCCAATTACAACCAAAACTACCAAAATTCCTATTAAAATCAATACAATACTCATAATTCATTCTCCTCTTCTATTTTTTATTTTTATTTATTTTATTTATCATAAATCCAATTAATATTACCACAACCACCCCTATAAAAACATTATAATAAACCGTGTAATCTCTTGGCTTTGAAACTTTCTTTTCATCTGCCTTTTCCAATTTTCCTACAAAAACTTCATCTCGTTCTTTTATTGAATCAGCAAATTCTGCAATATCGTACTCAGGCTTATCTAAACTTTCATCTCCAAAGGTTATTTTATAATCTTCCCCTTCTGTAGCCCTAAACACAATTCTGTCTGGAACATAGTTTCCTGTTACTCCATTTATTTTGAGCGGTGAATTATCTCCATTCTGTATTTCAACGATTATTTCAGACAATTTCGGAACATTTTCTAAATTTATTACCAAATTTGACCTTTCCCCAACTTTAGAAATTATACCTTCTGCATAAAAATTATCTCCGCTTCTCACAGTATAATTTCTCTGAAACTCATCATTTACATCTAGAACAACATTTTTTAATGGCAAAAACTTGCTCTTAATTTTCAGAATTGTATTTTTTCCTTCTTGCTCAACCTTATAATCCAATTTTGTCCCTACAGTTTTAAGTTTTCCAGCCTCATTATTTGACAATTTCAAAATTGCTTCACTAAAGATATTCCCTTTATCCAACGGCGTTACAATTTTATAAAATTCATATCTTTTTTCCGAAAATTCTATTGTCAAGTTTGACTTGTCAGGTGTCTTATAAATTTCTCCCGAAGTTATCTGTTCCCAATCTGTACCGTTATTACTTCCAAGCAAAGTATATTCGCTGTAAAAATTTTTAGAAGGAATCAGCGCAAGCCTGTTTCCAATTATATCCTTTAACGAACTGTCGGAATTAAATTTCACAATAAATTCCATTTTATCCTTTTTCGTCAATACTTCATCTATTTTTGCCTTTGCCACAATTTTTTCGCTACGCTTTTCCTGCTCTTTTCCAGTTTCGATAACATAAGGAACTTCTTTCCCGTTCTTATCAATTATCCGTATATCTCTAAGATTATTTTTACTGTTCTCATAAATATCCTCTGTTAGAAAAAATTGCTTGTATGCCGACTTTCCTGCTATTTTTATAGTTTTAAAATACTGGCTGGAAAAAAGTTGAACAATTGTCAATAAAAATAGAAATAATATCAATTTGTTTATTCTTTTCATTTTTTACCTTCTTTCATTTTTTTGGAACAAATAATTTAAAACTAATTCTTTTTTAGCTGGAAATAATTCTTCCCCAATTTTTACTAAACTTCCATTACAACTTTTAAATAAGCATTCTTCACAAAATTCATATATTTTCCCACTTCTTTCCAATAATCTTAAATTTGCCTGATGGCAGGCGGGGCATTCCTGATTTATCATATAGACACACAAACTCCATATCAATCCTGAAACTTGCAAAATTATTTCCTTTTCGCTATATTCATCAAAGTTATTCACATAATATTTGATTCCCTTATCAAAAAAATCATCAGAATGCCCTATTATAAAATCATCAGACTTATAATTTACCATTTTTTCCAAAAATTCATTTTCAACATATTTATAAAAATTTTTTTTATATTTTCTTGCCAAATATATCAAATTATCAAAAAAATCTGGCAAATTATTTATATCAAATTTCCCATAAACATCCAATATTTCTTGCTTCATCAATTTTCATCTTTCTCTTTCAAATTTTCAGTACTCAAACTCTCTTTCACTTCCTGCTCCAATTTCTTCAAAGCTGTCTGATAAATATAAGAAGTTCCAATCAAAATAGCCCCCATACTAAAGTAAGCAATCAGCTTATAGGAATTATCAAATCGTAAGAAATCCCAAAGGAAACTTTTTGCCACAAAAAATATTCCTATTCCAAGCCCAATTCTTCTAACATTTCTATTCGGCACTTTAAATCCTTTCCAGACTAAGTATCCGCACAATAACAGTCCAACTATATCCAAAGCTAGTCCAGCTCCTAAAATTAATACACCTGAATGTTCATATATTTGTAAAATAATATTTGCTACACAAAGGAAATATATTGATTCTCCCAATATCCACAATGGTTTTTTCTCATTTTTTTTGAAAAAGCATAAATGAATATCATTTTTAGCCACAATAAACAAATAAAAATTTACAAAAATTAATAAAATTAAAGATAGCAGATAACTTATTGGAATTTTCTCTTCTTGTATATTCCAGCTCCAACCAGAAATATATAAGAAAAAGTTGTACATATTCATAAATAACAAATAAATTATTTCAATTATTACTAAAAATTTCAAGCTAAAACTATCCTGTAATTTCTTTACTCTATATGTTACTGTTCTTAAAACAAACAGTGAAACTAATATACAAAATAATGCATCTTTACCGTAATTTATCGCTTCAAATGAAGTGACAACATTAAAAATAACTTTATTTATAAAAAATATTGAATACGCAAAAATCAGATATTTGAATATTCCATTTAAAATCCTAACTTCCGTCTTGTAATTTTTTTGTTTTATCCAGAAGTAAAGCACAAATGAAAAAGATATTATCATCAAATCCTGAATATACACAAGCAAATATTTTTCTTCCCGCACAATTAAATTACTCACTAACGAAACTAGATAAATCGCAATTGTCCCATATCGCATTTCTTTATTTTTATATTTTCTATAAAAGAAATATAAAAGTGCAGTTTCAGTACCCCAGGCAACCACAACAAATTCTTCTGGCACAATTAACGGGATAATTAGGATAAAACTTCCTAATGCCACGATATAAAAGATTTTTGCAACTTTGTTGTCCTTGAGCCTGTCGCCAAAAAATCCATAAATTATTCCGACTGTTCCAACTAATACCGCTTTTAGCCAACTTGGGGTTGTCTTGTCAAACAGGCTGTAAATCAATGAAAATTTTATAATTAAATTTAAACTTAGAAATATATAGTCGATTATGTTGCTTTGACGATTTTCTTTTTTGTGCGAATTTAGGAAAATGAAACTGTATGCTGTTGTAAAAATTACGATGTAGAAAAATGCCGTAATCTTATCATGAACACTATGATTTAAGTAATAAATCAGCCCTGTCATATTTACTACACCTGTAACAAATCCAAAAATCTTGCTGTATATCCAGTCCTTTTTCCAAGAAACTCCAAGCACAATTCCCTGCAAAATCAAAGAATATGCCAAAACATAATAAATCTGAACATTACTCCTATTCACCCAAATATACGCTCCGTAAGGCAAATATCCACCAATCAGCGACAATACTCCAATTATTTGACTATCATATCGCAATGAAAGAATCACAACCAGCCCTGTCAGTATTACCGATATAAAAAGTCCCGCTGTCATTGGATAAAGTTTGAGATAAAGCGTAGAAAGAAGCGTAGTCAAATAAAGAATCCCAATTCCACCGCCAATCAGCCCAACTGCAAAATGCTTCTTATTTTTCTGATAAAATCTTTCTCCAGCAAAAAGAAAAAACATCCCAAGCAAATACGAAGCTGAACTTTTCACATAATTATTTGCCAAAATTTTTGCAAACTGTGTCCGAAATACCAAAAAAACTCCCAAAAAGATTGATATTATCCCTAAAAAGTTAAAACCCTTCAAACCAATAAGTTTTTCAAATACAAATCTTTTTTTCTCTCTTTCAAAAAGAAATTCTCCTTCCTTCAAAGCCGTTTCTTCTTTTATTTTATTATGAAAAACTGAAGATTCTTCTTGAAGAAATATTTTATTTTCAAAAGTTTTCCTATTACTTTTCTCTAAAAAATCACCAATTTTTTCATTAATTTTTTTGAGTTCATCTCTTAATGAATCAGCTTCCTCTGAAAATTCGCCATCAAGATTTCTTTCCAGCATTTTGACTTTTCTCTTCATTTCCTCTGCATAATTAGAAAGCCTTCTAGTCACTCCACTTTCCAATTCCACATTCATCTTCGCAGCCAAAATATTCTGAAACTTATCAATCTCACCATTTCTCCTAACCTTCTTCGCTTCCTTCAATTCCTCAATAAGCACTGCATTACTATTTTTAAGCCTTCCAATTTCCTCTTCCCTAACTTTCATCTTTTCATGAAATGCCTTTAAATCTTTCACTAGCCTTTCATTCTCTTCCAAAAGTTCTTTTTCCCTGCTTATTCCAGCCTCATTTTTTATATTTGCAATTATTGATTCTATCTCCGAATTTATTTTTCCAATTTCCCTATACTTATTCTCAAGATTCTCTAATTCTTTTAGTTTGTCAATCATTGTAAAACCACCTCAAAACTCGCAATTTTTTATAAATGTATTTTTAATTTGCAAAATAATTTATAATTTTATACTTTCCCTATTTAAATAGTGAGTATTTAATAAATTTTCAACTATTATAAGAATATCGGTTTATATCTTTTGTTAGAAAAGTCCGTAACAAATTCTTATTTAAATGATATTTAATATAAATTGGATTTAGTATTAACTGTAATTTTTATCAAATTTAACTGCTACTTCTTTTCCAAAAAATGCTATCCCAATTTTCAATACATTCTCAACTCCAGAATTTTTTAATACAGAAGCATATTCTTTCTTTTCAATCTGCTGTAATGCAATATCACACTCATTCTCTAATTTTTCAAAAATTTTATCTTCACTCAAATTTTCCATTGTATTTACAACCTTCAATTCCAAAATAATACCTTCTTTTCTTTTTTCCAGATTTTTAGGCTTGAGTAACAAATCATACCTGCCTTTCCCAGCAAAATTATTTGAAGTTATTTCATACTCATTTTTCAAAGTCAAAATTATTCCAAGCATTAAACCATGATAGAACTGCTCTTTATAAACTCCACTTACATCAAATATTCCTACATTTTCCAATAAAACTTCTTTCAAATATTTCTCAAATTCACTTATATTTCCTTCTCTCAAAGCATTTGACATATACAAAAATTTCTCATAATCTTCAAAATAAATTTCTATAAACATTTCTGAGAACATTTTCAGTATTTCTTCATTTGGTATTTTTAAATAGCACATTCCATCATCTTCGATTTTCTTTGCCAGTGTTAAATATCCGCTGTGAAAAAATAAATTCCATATATTTTTACTGTAATTTGACTCAAGATTTGAAAAAGTCATATTTTCATTTATTCGTTTATAAATCTCTTCTCTATTCAAAAGTTTTGAAAAATCATCAAAAATCTCATTTTTTAGTTTTTTTAAATATAATTTTATCAATTCATTTCCACTTGTATTTACCCAGTACGGTTTTAATTTTTCATCATTCAGAAAATTAATAATCGACCACGGATTATAAACCTTTATATCTCCAAACAAATATCCATTGTACCACTTCTGAACATCTTGCAATTCAAACTCCAAATTAAAATCTTTAAGTGCCTTTTCAATTTCACTTTCCGTAATCCCAAAATATTCTGTAAATCTATTGTCTAAAATTGTATGAACTCTTAGATTATTTAATCCAGAAAATATATTTTCCTTTGCAACTCTCAAAATCCCTGTCATAATTCCCATTTCGAGATAATTATTATCCTTTAGGACAACTCCATAAAATGTTTTAAAAAAGCTAATTGCTTCTTGATAATAGCCTTTCACGTATGAATCAATTATCGGCTGATCATACTCATCTATCAGCACTACAACCTTTTTTCCATAATATTCATATAAATATTTTGTTAAATCCAGCAAGGATAATTTCCATGTTGCTTCAGTTGCTCTGTTAAATAAAATTGAATCATATTTTTCTTTTTTTCTCGCACTTAAATTTTCCTTTACAAATTCAAATTCATCATATAAATCTGAAATTGTATTTTTTATCATCTCAAACCCATTTCCCCAGCTACTTTCATCATAATTTCTAAATGAAATTGAAATAACTGGAGCTGTCCCCTGCTTTTCAAAATACTCATTTTCAGAAATTTTTAAATTCTCAAACAGCTTTTTATTTTCATTTTTATTTTCAATATCAAAAAAATATTTTATCATCGACATATTAAGTGTTTTTCCAAATCTCCTCGGACGTGTGAACAATTTAATTTTAGACACTTCCTCAAATAAATTCTCAATAAACTCTGTTTTATCAAAATAGTAATATTCATCTTCTATTATTTCCTTAAAATTTGATATTCCTATTGGCAACTTTTTCTTCATCTAACATTCCTCCCTTTTTATAAATTATTAAAAACTTTTTTATTTTTATATATTCAAAAAAGTATCTGTACCATTTATGCACAAACACTTTTCCTTAAAATAAATTATTTATAAATAAACAGCAAAATTTCCCTAAGCAGTTTACAAGCTAGTGCTGTAGATTGCCCAGACTGATCGTATACAGGCGATAATTCATTCATATCAAGCCCAACAATATTTAACTGCGATATTTTTTCTATTGCCTTATGAAGTTCCACAAAAGTAACTCCTCCAGCTTCAGGCGTTCCAGTTCCAGGAAATTCCGATGGATCAAGTACATCTAAGTCCAATGTAAAATACACAGGTTTCCCTTTTAATTTTTCTACAACTTCATCAAGCCCATCAAAATTAAATTTTGTTGTATGAAGATGTTCCTTTGCAAATTTCCATTCATCTCTTTCGCCGCTTCTTATTCCAAACTGAAAAATTCTGCCATCTCCAACAATGTCCCAACATCTTCTAATTACAGAAGCGTGTGAATAATACTGTCCTAAATACTCATCTCTCAAGTCTGTATGTGCGTCAAACTGAATAATATGTAAATCTGGATATTTTTCAGCAACCGCTCTTACAGCTCCCAATGTAACAGAATGCTCTCCACCAATCATAAACGGAATTTTCCCATCCTTCAAAATTTCTGCCGTTTCGTCTTGAATATCCTGCAATGCACTTTCTGAATTTCCAAACGAAAGTTCCAAATCTCCTCCATCAAAAACCTTAATATCCTCTAAATCCTTATCTTGATAAGGACTATACGTTTCTATTCCAAAACTCTCATTTCTCATAACTGCCGAAGCAAATCTAGTCCCTGGTCTAAACGAAGTTGTACTGTCAAATGGTGCTCCAAAAATAGCAATTTTGCTCTCATTGTATTCATTGTCACACCCTATAGATGTATGTATATTTTTATTTCTCATATAACTTCTCCTTCTAGTTTTTATTCTAAATTATTTTATTAAATCTTTCACATAATTTGGCAATGCAAAAGCCCCTTTATGCAATTCTGTATTATAATATTTCGTTTCTATCCCAAACTTATTCCATTCATCAGCCTTTAAATCCTCCACAGGATTATATTTTTTTGAAGCAAATCCGAACAACCAATGTCCTGATGGATATGTCGGTATATGTAGCTGATAAACTGTTGCAAATGGGAAAACCGCCCTTAATTGTTTGTTTGCCCTTGCTGTTGCTTTAGCATCTGCCTCATAATATGGGCTCTCGTGCTGATTCACAAGAATTCCGTCTTCTTTTAATGCATTAAAGCAGTTTCCATAAAATTCTCTTGTAAATAAATCTTCTCCAGGCCCAAACGGATCTGTCGAATCCACAATTACAATATCATATTCATTTGCCTTGGAACGTACAAATTTCAATCCATCCTCATAATAAATATGAACTCTCTTGTCATCCAGCTTATTCGCTGTCTTAGGTAAATATTCACGACAAAGGTCGACAACCATCTTGTCAATTTCCACCATATCAATTCTCTCAATATGCTCATATTTTACAAGTTCACGAACAGTACCGCCATCTCCAGCACCAATTACCAATATTTTCTTAGCCTTAGGATTTACAGCCATAGGAACGTGAGTTATCATCTCATGGTAAATAAACTCATCCTTTTCTGTCAGCATCATAAATCCATCCAATGTCAAAAATCGCCCAAATTCTGGCGACTCAAAAATATCAATTCTCTGAAAATCACTTTTCGCACTAACTAACTGCTTATCAATCTTTATAGAAAAACGAACATTTTTCGTATGCTCTTCTGTGTACCATAATTCCATCTGCTACACTCCTTTCAATTTGTATTACCTATTTTTTTAATATCTAACCTTTTATTTCCAATGTTTTGTACTTTAAAACTTTTTTCTAAATTCCTGAAATTTTCCATTGTTTATAATTTTATTCTATTTTCTTGCACTCATTAAACGTTTCTCAAATAATTTTCCTTAACCTTAACTCTGTTCAGCCATCCAGCTATAAAATCATTCTGAGTTACATTATTCTTAGCAAGAGATTTGTAATATTCACGCTGTAAATTATGATAAACCATCAAAAATTTAGCTGGATTAACTTCGTTTAAATATTTTAATGTCATAGGCCCAACCGCTCCATCTACACTAATTACATTTTTACCATAAACCTTGTTCACAGCCTCCTGAGCCTTTTTAATTCCATATCTTCCAGCATTTACTGAAAAATCAAATATGCTTAGTGCCACTTTATCATTTTTCACTTGATCCAATTTTCTAGCCTTATAATATTTTTCTTCATAAATTTTTTGTGCCATTGCTTTTGTTAAATCTTTCATGCTACCTTTGTATCCGCATTCTCTGGCTCGTTCCTTAGTAATACCATATTTTGTTTCCCCACCTTTATCATTCTTATCATTAGAATAGCTTCCTTCAACTAGCAAAATATAATTAAAAAATTTCAAAAATCTGCTGTCAGCCATTTTTGCTTTCCTTCTTTCATTTATTTTAATTGGATTTCGCAGACACTATCTGCGTTTTTTTTAATTTTACTCCAAAACAACATTTATCTTTTCAACATGCATATCCTCAGTTCCTGTTAATAGACATCCTTTTTCCTTTGCATATTCGATATAGTTTATGATTTCCTCAGTAATTCGCTCTCCTGGTGCTAATATCGGTATCCCTGGCGGATAAGCCATCACAAATTCACCACTTGTTTTACCAGCACTTTCTTTTATGGGAATCATTTCCTTTTCTGAATAAAAGGCTTTTTGTGGTGGAAGTACAACATCAGGATTTATATATTCATGATCAAACATTCCTGTAGAGTCTTTTGAGTAAAGCCGTTTAATTTCTGCAAGTGAAGATATTAGCCGTTCTATTTCCAATCCTCTGTCTCCCGCTGAAATTATCGCCAAAATATTTCCCAAATCTCCAAATTCAATCTGAATTTCATAATCATCCCGCAAAATATCATAAACTTCAATTCCAGCAAGCCCAATATCTTTTGTATACACAGATAATTTTGTCGTATCAAAGTCATAAACCGAATCACCATCAATCAGTTCTTTCCCATATGCATAATATCCACCTAGTTTATTAATTTCATTTCTGGCATATTCTGCAAATTTAACTGTCTTTTCAAAAAGTTCCCTTCCATTTATTGCCAAATTTTTTCTTGCCACATCAAGTGAAGTCATAAGTAAATACGATGCGCTTGTTGTTTGAGTCAAGTTTATAACTTGCCGAACATAATCAGCGTTTATTCTCTCACCACTTAACAAAATCGAACTTTGTGTTAAAGAACCACCTGTCTTATGCATACTAATTGCCGCCATATCTGCTCCAGCTTCCATCGCTGAAATTGGTAAATTTTCATCAAAGTAAAAATGTGCTCCATGTGCCTCATCAACTAGCACAAACATATCATTTTCATGTGCCAGTTTTACAATAGATTTTAAATCTGAACAAATTCCGTAATAAGTAGGATTATTCACTAATATTGCTTTTGCATCAGGATTTTCCTGAATTGCCTTTTTCACATCATTAATAGACATTCCAAGCGATATTCCCAATTTTTTGTTAAGTCCGGGATTAATATAAACTGGAATTGCTCCACAAATTACCATTGCATTAATGGCACTTCTATGCACATTTCTCGGAATAATAATTTTATCTCCAGCCTTGCAAGTCGCCATTATCATAGCCTGTACAGCCCCTGTCGTTCCACTTACCATAAAATAAGCCTCTTTTGCCCCAAAAGCCTCCGCCGCTATATCCTGTGCCTCTTTTATAACCGAAGTTGGATGGCATAAGTTATCAAGCGGCTTCATCGAATTAACATCCATCTGCATCGCTTCTAGCCCAATAAAATCCCGAAATTCCTTATTTCCACGCCCTCCTTTATGCCCTGGCACATCAAATCTCACAACCCTGTTAGAAAGATGATTTTTTAAAGCATCAAAAAGAACTGTCTTATTCTGTCTATCTTTATCAATATTTTTCCCCATTTCTTCAACTCCTTTCATATTTTTACTTTTAATTATTACAATTCTAAATTCCAAAATTTTTCACTAAATATCTAAATTAATTATTTCATAAACTTTATTTTAGATTTTTCTAGTTAACAATTTTTTTCTTTTTTTATATTATTTATTATAACGTAAGGGCATCACACGCCATGCCCTTACAACCCCGCTTAACGCAAAACTTTCTTATAAAGAAAAAAGAAAACTCGCTTTTGAATATAAATTATTTTAATTCAAATAATTTTATTCAATTTAAAGTCTATTCCAAAAAGCTCAAACAGTTCTTTTTCCTTTAACGAAATTTTGCTTATTATTTTTTATTAAAATAGGATAAAACATTTTTGGCCTATCTTCTCTACCAGATTCTTCCCCTGTACTCTTTAATGTTGCTCCTCTTTTATATAATCCTATATCATCTTCTAACCAATGTTTTAATATCTCTTCATCATCTATTTTAAATCTGTTTAATTTTACTTTTGACTTATCTTTGGAAAATACTAAAGTATACTCATGTGTTCCTGCAAATCCAAATTGGTCTTGATTTCCTTTTAAATTCATTATAGTTGGAATATTTACTAAAAAATTATTTCTTCCAAAAATTTCATTCATTAATATTTGTAAATATGAAACTTCATTATCATCTATTGATACAAAAATAACTCCATCTTCACTTAACAAATTCCTCAAAATAACTAATCTTTCTCTCATTAATCCCAACCAAATGCTATGTTCTAAATTATCATCATAATGCTCAAATGCTGCTCCAGTATTATAAGGTGGATCAATGTAAATACATTTTATCTTTCCTGCATATTTTTGTTCCAATGCTTTCAACGCTAATAAATTATCTCCATGTATTAGCATATTTTCTGTATTTTCATCATTTTCAATATTAGACAATTTTTTATTTTCAATTAATATTCTTGGTTCTACTGATATTTTTTTATCTTTTCCAACCCAAGTTAATTCTAACTTTTTTGACATTCTTCTTCTCCTAAATTTATTATTTCAAAAATTTCTTTTAATTCTTCTTTATATTTAGTTATTATATCACAATATTTACACACTATACATAATAAATATTTAGGACGACTACAACCAACATATAAATAATTATTTCTTTCTTTAGCTTGTTTTTTTATTTCTTTATTTTCAAAAAAATCTTTGAAAAAATTTTCAACATCATTTTTCTGAAAAAAAGTTTCTAAATATAAAGTTGCAGTGTGAGTTTCACCTTTTACTCCATTTACAGTATCTATTTCCAATTTTATCCCATTTTTACTATAAACATTTTCTTCTTCATCTTTACAAAAAATTTTATCTTCAAA
>ERZ772924.590-NODE-590-length-17408-cov-3.311243_pt1 | contig 17408 bp, 17 predicted proteins | sample MGYA00512116_ERZ772924 | MGnify/ENA primary metagenome ERZ772924 (study PRJEB29015, sample SAMEA2737920) | human oral metagenome | biome: human oral; feature: human-associated habitat; material: dental | place: China | collected 2134 ...
CCCGCCACATCACGGATCAGACGTCTGTGCCGTTGCGCAAGTAGTATCCCTCTCCAACCCTGTTGCCTATGGGGTCGTAGCCAAGTTTGGAACCAAGCTTCTTTCTCAACGTGTGGATGTGCACCCGCACCGCGTTGCTGAACAGATCTACGTTGCTGTCCCAGGCGTGGGCGAGCAGCTCCTCGCTGCTGACAGGTCTCCCGCTGTGACGTAGCAGGTATTCGGCGATGGCGGTCTCCTTCTTTGTGAGGCTTACGGCCGCGCCCTTGGCGTACATGGTGCGTGACACGGTGTCGAAGCTCAGCTCTCCGTAGCTCAGCTCGCTGCTCTGCTGCGTGTACTCCCGCCTGAACAGCCCCCTGATGCGCGCCTCAAGCTCCTCGAAGGCGAAGGGCTTGATCAGGTAGTCGTCCGCGCCCGCGTCGAGGCCCACCACCCTGTCCGGTACCCCCGAGCGCGCCGAGAGGATGAGCACCCTGCTCTTTGAGCGTCCCTCGCGCAGGGAGCGCAGGATATCGAGGCCGTCCATGCCAGGGAGGTTGAGGTCGAGCAGGATGAGGTCGTAGGACTCGACCTCTGCCATCGCGAGCGCCTCGGGACCGTTGTCGCACAAATCCACGTAGTACCCATCAAGCTCGAGTCCCTCCCCGATGGACTCGAGCAGCTCGCGCTCGTCTTCGACGACCAGGATCTTCATCGGCGGCATAACCTCCTTTTCGCTGGTCTTGGCGCATGTGGCCTCGACGCTCACCCTTGTAGTCCGCCCGTTTATGGAGAAAGCATAGCAGTCCCGGTCGCTCTTAACGAGGACTTAACACCTCGTATGGTGTACTGCTTACCACAAGAGCAAGCGGCGCAAGAGAAAGGAGCTACGCATGAAAACGGATTTGAGCTTGGGTCTGACTCGCCTCCGCATACGGGCGGCCCCCCTTCTGCTGCTGTGTCTTGGCACCGCGTTTGTTGCCTTCGGAGCCTGGAGGGGCGAGACGAACACGGTCTTCGCGAAGGCGGTACGGCTTTGTCTTGAGTGTGTGGGTATCGGGTAGGTGAGTGCGATGAAAAAGGCGCTTACACGGGTTGGATCCTTCCTGCGAAGGCGGGGGACGGTGCAGGCGATTGCCGCCTTTCTGACCAATCCACACATACCCAACTTCCTGACGGGGACGCTCTACACCGGTCCGGCAAAGAGGGTCTGTGTCCCGGGACTTAACTGCTATTCTTGCCCAGCTGCCACGGGTGCCTGCCCCATCGGGGCGTTCCAGGCCGTCGTCGGGTCGTCCAAGTTCAGTTTCTCCTACTACATCACCGGGATACTGATACTTATAGGGACGCTCTTGGGTAGGTTCGTCTGCGGTTTTCTTTGTCCCTTTGGTTGGGTGCAGGACCTTCTCCACAAGATACCGTTTCCGAAGAAGTTCAGTACCAAGAGGCTGAAGGCCCTGCGTTACCTCAAGTACGCCATCCTGATCGTGATGGTGTGGGTGCTTCCAGCCCTCATCAACAATGCGGCAGGAATGGGGGATCCGTACTTTTGCAAGTACGTGTGTCCCCAGGGCATACTCGAGGGAGCCATCCCGCTCTCACTCGCCGATGAGGGCATTAGGGCCGCGCTGGGGAAGCTCTTCGCCATGAAGCTCAGCGTCCTGATGACGGTCGTGCTTCTGAGCATCATGTTCTACCGGCCGTTCTGCAAGTGGATTTGTCCCCTTGGGGCCTTCTACTCGCTGTTCAACAAGGTGTCCTTCCTGCAGTACCGTGTTGACAAGAACACCTGCATCAGCTGTGGGAAATGTGCTCGCGTCTGCAAGATGGACGTGGACATAACCAAGAACTCCTCCCACCTCGAGTGCATACGCTGTGGGGAGTGCGTGAAGGCGTGCCCCGTCCATGCGATCAGCACGAAGCTGTCCCTTCTTGACGCAAAGCTTGCAGCGACGGCTCCCGCCACCGTAGGTGCCAAGGCGAGGTCGTGCGCGGGACGTGGGGATACGAGGTAGGATGGCGGCGGGAACGGAAGGGGGCGCGGCAGGCGGCGCAGGCCTGCGGCGATGAGATTGGCTATGCGCCGACTGGCAAGGCCAGAGGGAGAGGCGGGTCGGCAGTCATATGCACGATGGAAGAAGTGTCAGAAAGTCAGAAAGGAAAGAGCTATGAAGATCATGAAAAACGCACTGGCATCTGTAGCAACGGCCCTCGTTGTGTTCGCCTTGTCGGGCTGTGGGGCGAGTACGACAAACACCCAGGGCACGCAGGGGACGGCATCAAGTACCGGAGGCTCCTCCCAGCAGTCGTCGGAGATGGCCGAGACCTCGAATGTTCCGCCCGAGGCCGCGTCCAAGCTGCACCTCAAGGACGGTGACACCTTCCCGACCTTCAAGGCCACGAACATCTCCAACGATGAGACCGTCACAAACGACGTGTTCAAGAAGAATAAGGTCACCGTCCTGTCGTTCTGGTTCAACGGCTGCACCGCCTGTGTGGGTGAGATGCCGCTTCTCCAGGAGCTTAGCGAGAAGTACAAGGACAAGGGGGTCGGCGTCATTGGGGTTAACGCGGAGGCCGCCTACACCACCGACGGGAAGAAGGATGCCCAGGAGATCCTCTCGAAGCAGGGTGTCAAGTACGACAACATCGCCCTGGATCCCAAGAACGGCGGCCAGGTGATCGAGGGTATCACCGCCTTCCCGACGACGATGCTCGTCGACCAGGACGGCAAGCTCATCGGTAACCCGACCACGGGCGCCATCGGCGACAAGCTCGATGGGAGCGATCTCGTCAAGCGTATCGATGAGGCGCTGGCCAAGAGCTAAAAGCTAAGGCCTGGGGCTGAGTGGTTAGGGTTGTTTTGGGCCGCGCCCTTGGGGGCCGCACCTGCGGGGGTGTTGGTGCGACCCCTATCTGGGGCTTGAGTGGCTCGAGCGGTGCCGACACCAAGAGGCAGGACATAAGCGGCCCCTCTGTCTTGGTGGGACGACCTCTGATTTGGGGTGTCCCACCGAGCCGTGGGGCCGCTGTCTAGAGGAGGGAGTGCTGGTCATGGCAATACCTAAGGGTCTGTCGAGGGCCGTAGGGTCACTGCGAGCGCGGCTCACCCTCCTCATGGTTGGCCTTCTCGTCTGCTGCTGCGTCGCGCTCACCCTGCTCGTCTACCATTCGACTACGGTCGTGCTCGAGGTTGCCGCCCTGCAGCCCGCGCAGCAAGGGGGGCTTTCCATCCAGCTTGACGCGGACGGCATCAAGCGGACGATACTGTCTGACGCCCTCATCGTCCTGGCCCTCGTGGTCATCGCCGGCAGTGGTGCGGCATACCTCGTGGCAGGGCGCTACACCAAGCCCATACAGCAACTCTCTGCAAGAATGCGCGAGATGGAGCTGGCTACCCTCTCGCAACCCATCGAGGTCGAGGGGGGTGGGAGAGAGATCCAGGAGCTTGTGAGGTCGTTCAATCAGATGACCCGCCAGTTGAGCGAGGCGTTCGCGATGCAGAGACGCTTCTCGGCCAGTGCGGCCCACGAGCTGAGAACGCCGCTTGCCGTATTGCGCACGAAGATTGACGTGTTCAAAAAGAGGCAGAGGTCGCAGGTCGAGTACGATGAGCTCCTCGGTACGGTGGAGACCTACGTCGGCAGGCTCTCCTCCATCGTTGCCGACCTCTTGGAGCTCACGGACACAGGTGAGCTGCCCGATGTGCGGCAGGTGTCCCTTGGCTCGGTCCTCGAGCGTGTGGTCGCGGACCTTGGGCCGCTGGCACGCGAGGGTGGGGTGTTGCTTTCGTGCGACGCGACCCCACTCGAGGTCAGGGGTAATACCGACCTGCTCTATCGTGCCATCTACAACCTTGTCGAGAACGCCATCCGATATAACTTCGAGGGCGGTCGGGTCGAGGTCCGCCTCATCTCGCGAGGAGAAGACATTGTGGTCACCGTCTCGGATACGGGAATGGGCATCGAGCCGGATGCGAGGGAGCTGGTGTTTGAGCCCTTCTTCCGCGTCAACAAGTCTCGCTCGCGTGAGTTTGGTGGGGCAGGCATAGGTCTCTCCCTTGTCAAAACCATTCTTGCTCGTCATGGTGCGGGCATAGAGGTGGGCGAGAACCAGCCCCATGGCTCCGTGTTCACGGTGACGTTTCCCGCAGGCTAGGACCTGCCGTTTTTGTCGCCCTGTCTTCTTGCTGCGTCTCTCATGTCTTCCACCAGTGTCATCCTCATCCCCCACACTTGCCTTGTCTGCCCTCTAAAGTTATCCTTTCATAACAAAGCTCCGCAGGGTGCCGTTTGTCCTACGTGTCGTTTGCCCTACGTATCGTGGTGACTTTGGGTCGAGTGGAAGGGAAGCGCTTATGGCAGAGAAGAAGGGGCGTGCGACGATAGCGCGCATCATGGACTTCGCTGGAACAAGGCGGCCGCTCACCGCCGTCGGCTGTGCGCTCGTGGCAATCTCGATGGTGCTCACCATGATGCCCTACGTGTTCATCTGGCTCGTCGTCCGCGAGCTCATCGCTGTCGCCCCCAGGTGGGGGGAGGCGGCCAGCGTCGTCGGTTACGGATGGGCGGCGTTCGGCTTTGCCGTCGCGGGCATCGTGGTCTACTTCCTTGGGCTTATGTGCACCCATCTCGCGGCCTTTCGCATCGAGTCGAATATGCGCAAGGCCTGCGCGAAGCGCCTCATAGCGGCGCCTCTTGGCTACTACGACAGCCATGCGTCGGGCATCTTGCGCCGTCGCATGGATGCGGCCACCCTCAACATCGAGCAGCTCTTCGCTCATAACCTCGCTGACATCTCGGGCACCGTCGCCATGTTCGTCTCGCTGGTGATCCTGCTCTTCGTGTTCGATTGGCGTATGGGCCTTGCGTGCTTCGCGACGGTGATCATCTCGGTGGTCTGCATCATGCAGATGATGTCCGGCAAGGGCAAAAAGTTCATTGCCGAATACCAATCGGCGCTTGACAGGATGAGCAAGGCCAGTACCGAATACGTACGTGGCATCCCCGTCGTGAAGGTGTTCCAGCAGACGGTGTACAGCTTCGCGACGCTCAAGAGGGCAATCGACGAGTATAGCGCGAGGGCCGAGCAATATCAGGGCGAGGTCTGCGCGGTCCCGCAGAGCGTCAACCTCAGCTTCATCAAGGCTGCCTTCGTCTTCTTGATCCCGGTGACGATCCTTTTGGTTCCCGGAGCGATCGCCTCGGGTGACCTCGCGGGCCTTGTGAGCGACTTTGCGTTCTACGCGATATTCTCGGCACTCATCTCCACCGCCCTCTCGAAGATCATGTTCGCGGCAGGTGGCATGATGCAGGCCTCAGATGCCATGGGGCGCATCGACGAGATCCTCTCCGCTCCGCAGATCAGCGTCCCGCAAGATCCCCAGGTCCCCACAGACAACAGCATCGAGTTCAGGAACGTGGGCTTTGCCTATGAAGGCGCGATACGAGACGCACTCGACCAGGTGTCGTTCACGGTTCCCGCAGGCTCGACCGTTGCCTTGGTGGGACCTTCGGGCGGTGGCAAGACGACCGCCGCGAGTCTTATTCCGCGCTTCTGGGATGCTGACGTGGGATCCGTGCTCGTCGGCGGTGTCGACGTGCGCAAGGTCGATCCGAGGCTCCTCATGGACCAGGTCGCGTTTGTCTTCCAGAACAACCGCCTGTTCAAGACTACCATCCTGGCAAACGTTCGCGCCGCGCGTCCTGAGGCCACGCGCGAGGAGGCTATGGAGGCCCTCTTTGCAGCCCAATGCAGCGACATCATCGAGAAGCTGCCCGAGGGCGCAGACACCGTCATCGGAACGCACGGCACCTATCTCTCGGGCGGCGAGCAGCAGCGCATCGCCCTCGCTCGTGCCATCCTCAAGGACGCCCCTATCGTCGTCTTGGACGAGGCGACGGCGTTTGCCGACCCAGAGAACGAGGTCCTCATCCAGAAGGCGTTCGCCCGCCTCGCGCAGGGGCGTACGGTCGTGATGATCGCGCACAGGCTCTCTACCGTCATCAACGCCGATAATATCGTGGTGCTCGACGAGGGCAGGGTGGTCGAGCAGGGGACGCACGCAGAGCTTGCGGCTGCAGGCGGGCTGTACGCACGCATGTGGGCCGACTACCAGAAGGCCGTCTCGTGGAGGATCTCGAAGGAGGTGGCCTAGATGTTCGGCAAGGCTTTCAAGCGCAGGTTCGCCCTCACCGACCGGGGTGTCGCAAACGTCAAGAAAGGTACGTTCTGGACGGTTATCGTCAACTTCGTTGACTTCGCGGGCATAGGTCTTCTGTTCGTGCTCACAAGGCAGCTCATGGCGATGCTGCTTGATGGCGCACCCGCACCGACCCTTGGCTATGGTATCGGCGCTGTGGTCGTGTTTCTGATCGTGTCGTTTGCCGCCCACAAGATGCAGTACAAGAACACCTACGGTACCGTGTACGGCGAGGTGGGCAGGCTTCGCGTGAGCCTGGCCGAGCGCCTGCGCAAGCTCCCGCTCTCCTTCTTCGGTGGTCGTGACCTGGCTGACCTCTCCGAGACCATCATGAGCGACGCCGACCGCCTGGAGCACGTGTGGTCCCATGTGCTTGGCTACCTGTACGGGTCGTACATCTCGACCGCCGTGGTGGCCGTTGCCCTCATCGCCTTCGACTGGAGGTTGGGGCTTGCCGTCATGTGGGGTGTGCCCGTTGCGTTTGGTCTGCTCTTTGGCCTGCGCAGGTACAATACCAAGAGCATGGCGAGGGCACGCGCCGATGCCTTGGTGGTGTCTGACGCCATCCAGGAGATGTTGGACAACGCTCGTGAGATCCGTGCCACCAATCAAGTTGAGCGCCATCTTGGTGAGCTTGAGGGCAAGATCGACGCGGCGGAGAGGAGCATGGCTGCCTCCGAGCTGAGGGTTGGTCTTGTCGTGAATGCGGCGTCCGTCATCATGCGCCTGGGCGTGGCGACGACGGTTGTCATAGGTGTCAGCCTCCTGCTGGCGGGACAGGTAGACTTCATGGTCTTCTTCATGTACCTGCTCACCGTGAGTCGCATCTACGCCCCCTTTGACCAGGCGCTGGCCCTTATAGCCGAGCTGTTCCTCTCTGAGCTCTCTGCCGGTCGCTTGCAGGCGATCTACGACGAGCCTGTCGCCACAGGTGCGGACAGCTTCGACCCCGTCGGCCACGACATCGTGTTCGATAACGTCAGCTTCTCCTACAAGGATGAGCCCGTGCTCGAAAACGTGAGTTTCACGGCAAAGGAGGGAGAGGTCACAGCCCTGGTCGGGCCGTCTGGCTCGGGCAAGTCGACCTGCGCGCGCCTGGCGGCGCGCCTGTGGGACGCCTCCTTTGGGACCATCCGCGTGGGTGGCGTGGACGTCACGAGCGTTGACCCCGAGCGGCTTCTTGCCGACTACGCGATGGTGTTTCAGGACGTGACCCTCTTCGATGACAGCGTCTTGGCCAACATCCGCCTTGGCCGTAAGGACGCCACCGACGAGGAGGTACTTGCTGCGGCCAAGGCAGCCAACTGTGACGAGTTTGTGGACAAGCTCGCCGATGGCTACCAGACCATGATAGGCGAGAACGGTAGCAGGCTCTCGGGAGGGGAGCGCCAGCGCATCTCGATCGCACGGGCGTTGCTCAAGGACGCCCCGATCGTCCTCATGGACGAGGCGACGGCCTCGCTCGATGTGGAGAGCGAGACCAAGGTGCAGGAGGCCCTCACGCGCCTGCTTGCGGGCAAGACGGTCTTGGTCATTGCCCACCGCATGCGCACGGTCGAGAACGCCGACAAGATCGTGGTGCTCAAGGATGGCAGGGTAGCTGAGGAGGGCACGCCCGACGAGCTGCGCGCGAGGGAGGGTGGCATCTTCCGTCACATGGCCGAGCTGCAGCAGCACTCAGCCGGCTGGGCGATCTAGGGGTAGTGCCGCGTGGACGGTCGGGGCCCGGATCGCCGCGTGAGGGAACGCGTATGTCGGACAGCTTGCGCCACAGGCTCTTGACGGGGTCGTGGATAGGTGGATCGCAGAATTCTATCAGTAGGACTGTGATAATTTTATCAGTAGAGATGTTAGAATCCAATCAGTAGATTAGGAGAGGAGGATGCCAAGCCCATGATAGAGCGCCTGATCAAGGGGAGGCTGCTCGAGCTGGCGGGGAAGTATCCCGTCGTGTCCGTCACCGGTCCGCGCCAGAGCGGCAAGACCACCCTCGTGAGGGATGCGTTTCCTGACTACGAGTACCTGAGCTTCGAGAACCCAGATGTGCGCAGAAGCTTTGACGAGGATCCCAAAAGCTTCCTTTTGCGCTATGACTCTCAGGTGATCTTCGACGAGGCGCAACGTGTTCCTGACCTCTTCTCGTACCTGCAGGGTGTTGTGGACGAGAGTGGGGCGGCTGGTCGCTTTATCCTGACGGGTTCCCAGAACTTCCTCCTTATGGATGCGGTGAGCCAATCCTTGGCTGGTCGCGTCGCGCTCCTGACGCTTCTCCCGCTGTCTTATGAGGAGCTGGGCCAGGCAGGGATTGCTCCGCAGTCCATGGAGCAGTGGCTCTTTCAAGGTGGCATCCACGGCTGTACGATGCTGACATTGATCCTGAGACCTTCTTCCTAAGCTACGTGCAGACGTACCTTGAGCGGGACGTCCGCCAGGAGCTGGGCGTCAGGAGGCCTAGAAAGTTTTCGACATTTATACAGCTATGCGCGCTGCGTACGGGCCAGCGGCTCAATGTCAGCAGCTTGGCCTCGGACAGCGGAGTGGCGCTCAATACGGCAAAGAGTTGGCTCTCGGTCTTGGAGGCCAGTCACATCATCTGCTTTCTCGAGCCATACTTCTCGAATCGCGGTAAGAGCTTGGTGAAGACCAAGAAGCTGTATTTTCTCGACGCGGGGCTGGCGTGCACCCTCATCGGGATTCAGTCCCCGCAAGAGCTGCTCGTGAGCGAGCACAGGGGGCCGATATTCGAGTCAGCCATTCTCTCGGAGGTACTGAAGAGCGGCTATGCCAAGGCGCGTGTCCCACACCTCTCCTTTTGGCGCGATGTCGCGCAACACGAGGTCGACCTTGTGGTGCAACGTGGGCTTAGGCCCTGCTATGCCATAGAGATCAAGTCTTCGGCGACGTATGCGCCCCGCTTCTTCACGGTCTTGAACCAGGTCGCCGCAGATGAGCTTGGCCTGCCGATAGAGTCTCAGGCGGTCGTGTACGGTGGGGATCTCAGCCTGGGCACGAGGCAGGGGCAGCTCATCTCATACAAGGACGTTGCCGCCGCAGCGGACGGCTGGTGGACGGCGAGGCCAGACACCAAGCCTTAGGTGGGGCGCGGAACAAGCCAGCTTGACCGGCCGAGAAGCCCTCCCGCCCGCGAGGAGACGCCTTGCCGCTCTTGGCGGGCCGGTCCGACGCGCACTGCCACCCGTGCGTGAACGTACCGCCCCGCACGTTCACCACCGAGTGGCAGTGTGAGACGTACCGTCCCGCACGTTCGCCACCGAGTGGCAGTGTGTGCTGCACTGCCACTCGGCCCTGAGCGTACCGTTCGCACTGCCACTCGGCCCTGAGCGTACCGCTGCGGTACGATCGACACCGAGTGGCAGTGTACGGCGCACTGCCACTCGGACGTGAACGTACCTCCCCGCACGTTCAGCGCAACGTGGTAGTGCCGCGGCGCCGCCAGGCGCCCCCGATCGCCCCCCCGCAATGTCCGCCGAGCACTGCCGCGCCACGCGCCCTTATGCGGGGAAGAGCCTCTCGAGCACCTGCAGCACGCCCTCGTCGTCGTTCGAGGGGCAGATGGCATCGGCTGCGGCCTTCGCGTCGCCGGAGGCGTTCTCCATGGCATAGCCCACCCCTGCGTAGCGGAGCATCTCCACGTCGTTACTGCCGTCGCCGAAGGCGATAACCTGGTCGGCAGAGACATCCCAGCGCCTGGCGAGGCGCTCTATACCCGAGGCCTTGTGACAGCCGGGAATGATGATGTCGATGGAGCCGTGGCCAGAGGTGGTGGGTACCATCAGGCCCGCAAGTTCCTCGCTGAGCTGACCAAGGTAGCCACTGGTCCTCTCGCGGGGTACCTCGACGAAGAACTTGATGATGGTGTCGTCCACGTCGTTAAAGTCATCGACCCACCTCAGGCGGTGGTACCACGTCCGCATGCGGTCGCACCATGCCTGTGTCACGGTACCGCGCTCCACGTAGGCGCTCATGACGCCGCACATGACTCCCCTGACCTCGCCATGGCCGTGTATCCAACCGATGGTCGCCTTAACTGCCTCAGGCTGTGCCTGTCCCACAAAGACGACCTCGGGACCGTCCTTGACGAAGGAGCCGTTCTCCGCCACAAAGGCCAGCTGCTCGTCGTAGCTGGGGAAGAAGTCCCGCAGCTGCCAGTACTGGTTGCCGCTCGCCACTACGAAGTGGCAGCCCGCTGCCCGCAGGCGAGCGAGGATGGGCCTGAGGCGTTCCTCGTTGATCGTGGTGTCACTTCGACAGAGCGTGCCGTCCATGTCCACGGCCACGACCTTGATGTCCGACATGCTGCTCCTCGTCCCTTTGCCCGGCCCCTGCGGCCCGCTTTCTGGATAGTGTTTATTAACTTTCAGTTTATTGTACTGTAACATGATATTCGTGCGCCTGGTATGCCAGTCGGATTCCTTGTCACGCCTGGTACCTCGGCGGATCGCGGGTCTGCTGTCGAGCTGATCAGGGGGCTCGACGCCGACGCGCTGCTCGCCGAGGCGCGCCTGCGACACCGACGGGGCCCTGGCCGAGGCGAGCGGGCGCGGCACGGGGGCGCACGTCCCGCCGAAGTCCGACAGGAGGGAGAAGGGGGCGATCGGCCCGCACCCATACGAGCAGAGGCATCTGGTGGAGAACGCCTTCGAGAGGGTCAGGAGGTGGCGCGGCCTCGCTACGCGCTACCGCGAGCGGCTCTCGTCCCTCGTCGCGGCAGTCCAGATCCGCTGCGCTTAACTCTAGCTCCATATCTTGTGACGACACAACCTAGGCTGTGTCGTACCATTGGCCGAATAGATAGGTCAATAGACCTCATAGATATACTCTAATATCTGAGGTAAGATGCGTTATCAAATAATATAAAGGTATTGGGATTTTGTCTGCATAGTGAGGGGGTTATCGTAAAGGACACTAACAAAGCGATAAAACATGCTTTTCTCTATATTTGATAGTATTATCCCTATTTCTACTAGTATAAGAGAAAAATCAAGCGGCAAGGTGTTGCGTACGCTGCTCGTCTATGATGGCTGGAATAGTGGTGCTGCGTTCGTGAACTTCGACTTCACGAAGTTTACTGACACCCATGGGATATTCTTTTGGAAGTGATTTCCAATGAGACGGTGCGTCGTCGTGCTTGCGCTGCTGATCGGCGTGGGGGTATGCCTTGTGGCCTGTGGCCGTGAGGAGGGGGGGTCTCCCACCACATCGGACCTCTCTGGTGGCGTGAGCGATGCGAAGCCACCGCCTGAGTTCAGCGGCGTACTGGTGAGCGTCAACGAGCAGGACAGGACGTTTGCCCTCGAGGGGCGCTCGGAGGGCGAGTCCGATGACGTGACGCGCTGGTTTCGATGCGTCCACGAGCGGTATTCGTGGCCCTTCATCCTCGAGAGGTGGAAGGACCATCCCAATGTCACGGTCTACTACTTCGAGGGTGAGGAGAACGCGGATGGTCCCACGCCCGTGGCGAGCGTCTACTTTGGGAGCGAGTACGACACGGGAAGGCATACGTGGGACGAGTCCTTGGATCTTTCCTTTGCGTCCAAGGATCCTGCCTGAGGCATAAAGGTGACGCGCTCTGTCCGGCAGCGGCAGGCGTGGTCTTGGCGCACGCCTCGAGTACCTTGTGCTCGGCGGCTGTTGCGTTACTGTGACATCGCACATTGTGCAGCCCTACAGGGGCGGGCTTGGGTGCCATAATAAGAGGCCTTTGCGCGACAGAGCGCTGCCGACAGAAAGGAATGCCGATGGCAGCAGACAATCCCTACCGTCTTTACCTCCCTGAGGATAGGATCCCCACCCAGTGGTACAATCTGCGTGCCGACATGCCCGAGAGGCTTGATCCCATGCGTCTGCCTGACGGCAAGGCCGTCACGTTCGATGACATACGCCCTGTCTTTGCCGACGAGCTCTGTCGCCAGGAGCTCGACGACACCACGACGTATTTCGACATCCCAGAAGGCGTGCGGGAGATGTATAGGGTATATCGACCCTCTCCTTTATGTCGGGCCTACAACCTCGAGAGGGCCCTCGACACGCCCGCGAGAATATACTTCAAGTTCGAGGGTAACAACACCTCCGGTTCCCACAAGCTCAACTCGGCTCTTGCCCAGGCGTACTACGCCTGTGAGCAGGGTCTTTCGACTATCACCACCGAGACGGGCGCCGGTCAGTGGGGAACCGCGCTCTCTGAGGCAGCCGCGCACTTTGGCCTTGACTGCGACGTGTTCATGGTGAGGGCGTCCTTCGAGCAGAAGCCCTTCCGCCGCAGCGTGATGCAGACCTTTGGCGCCAACGTGACGCCTTCCCCCTCCGAGACGACCGAGGTGGGAAGGCGGATGTATGCTGACGAGGCTAACCGTTCGGGTTCTTTGGGCACTGCCATCTCGGAGGCCGTCGAGCGCGCGCTCCACGTGCCCGAGAATCGCGGTCGCTACCAGCTCGGCTCCGTCCTCAACCAGGTGGTGCTCCACCAGTCCGTCATCGGCCTCGAGAGCTACGATGCCCTCGCAGAGCTGGGTGACTACCCCGACGTCGTCATCGGTTGCGCGGGTGGCGGGTCAAATCTTGGTGGCCTCATCGCCCCCTTCATGCGCGACAAGATCCAAGGCACGCACCCCAATACGCGCTTCGTTGCCGTCGAGCCTGTGAGCTGTCCCTCGCTTACGCGGGGGCGCTACGCCTATGACTTCGCGGATACGGGCCAGACCTGCCCACTCGTGAAGATGTACACCCTTGGCAACGGCTTCATACCCAGCCCCGACCACGCAGGGGGGCTTCGCTACCACGGGATGAGCCCCATCGTCTCGAGGCTGCGCCATGATGGCCTGCTCGACGCCGTAGCCGTTAGGCAGACGGACGTCTTTGCGGCGGCCACGCAGTTTGCAACCCTCGAGACCATCCTTCCCGCGCCCGAGAGCGGCCATGCCATTCGCGTCGCCATCGACGAGGCGCTCAGGTGCAAGAAGACCGGCAAGGAGGAGGTCATCCTCTTTGGCCTTACTGGTACCGGGTACTTTGACATGACCGCGTACGAGTCCTACAACAACAAGACGATGGTCGACTCCGTCCCCACCGACGAGGACCTCGAGCGGGGGTTTGCCACCATTCCCGCTGTTCCAGGCATCCAGGGCGCGGGCGGAGCGCCCTTGGCGTGATCTTTCGTGCGGTCGCGCTCGTGCGCGGGTCTGCGTGCGGCGCGTAAGGAGGCGTTCGTGAACAGTCAGTGGCGTCTGCGCGCGTACGGCTACGGCTCGTATCTTGGGTGTCCGCAGGCGATGGAGGTGTGTCTTTGTGGGTCTGTTCTCTCTCTTTGGCAAGGCCAAGGACATGAACGATGGCGTGGCTGAGGCGCACAGCACCGAGGGGGCCTTCCTCATTGACGTGCGCGAGCCTAACGAGTTCGCGTCGGGTCACGTCGCGGGTGCCACCAGCCTGCCCCTCTCCGAACTGGAACGTGTTGGCGAGCTCGTCGAGGACAGGTCGGCACCCATCTTCCTCTATTGCGCGAGCGGCGTGAGGTCCGCCCGCGCGGCGGACAGACTCAGGCGCAGGGGGTACACGAACGTGCGCGACATAGGAGGTATCAAGGACTACACGGGTCCGCTCGAGTAGGGTCTTGTGGGGGCTCTTCCCTCAGCTCCCAAGTGAGTGAGGGTCGGACGAGTCAGGCTTCTCTCTCTGTTGGTTGACGGATATGCCGAGCAGGACCGCAGCTGCCGTTAAGATCAAGACAACGAGGTCCGATGTGCTTGGAACAAAGCTGCCCTTGAGGATCAAGGTTACCGTTATTGCCGCCTTGCACAAGAACAAAGTGCTTGAGAGCACCAGGTACGGAACGATTCTCTCGATATCAGTTGAGGCTCGGATGCCACAGATGCCTGCAAGTAGCGTGAACAGGCCAAGATCAAGGCAGAGCACAAAGGTTGATGTCACCTGAGATGTTTGATGTATGCCGGACTGGTATACGCTCGCATCGGACTCAGGGGGGAGGTCAAGGAGCGTGAGTGCCGTAATTTGCTGGCTTATGATCCCAGGCTGCGAGGAAGGGTTAAGAAGGAGTAGGGATGACAGAAGCAGAAGGACCCCTGCCATTAGGTAGGCGATCGCGATGATCATGAGACCCTTCTGGGCAGCAGTCATCTCACCCTTGTCAGCATTAGCAGAATAGCTCAAGAACACTCCTTCTGAGGTGCCCCATAACCTACGAAACCGATATACTATACATTATCCCGTAAACCATGTCATTGTATTCCCTCTCAGAGCTTAATTATCCTGAGAAGTCTCATGTCTAGGGGATAGGTCTGCTAGTTCTTGTGGTGATGACCCTAGCTGTGGCTGTACGATCGATAACGGCTGGAAAGAAGCTTGCGGCCCTCGCGTCTGGAGACGCCGGCGTGCGCTATGGGTCCAACCGCGTGAGCCTGAGGCCTGCAGAACCTCGCTCGGGTGGCAGACGACCGGCAAAGAGGAGGAAGGTCGGCACTCTCTGCGAGGGAGCTCGACGTAGACTCGCGGACCTATCCCTGTCCAAAATGCGCTTTTCCGTCACATTGCCGGCACAGAGTGCACTTTTCCGTGAGGGCGAGACTTCCAAAGGACGGACTGGTATGTCAAGCGAACATTCGAACGTTTCAAATTAAGCTATCTCAAAGTTCTAATACGGCAATGATTTCGTCCCCATCCATATCACCAGTTTCAGTAAAGCGAAATGAGCTATACAAGTGACGGGCGACAACATTCTCTGGCTCATAGGACAGCCAACAGTACTTCGCCTTGCCACAGGGGAACGATCTAACAAAATCCAGACCAAGGGCGATAGCCTTCTTACCGAAACCCCTTTTCTGATACTTTTGATCGATCATTAAGCGCCAAAGGCTATAGTTTCCTTTTGCTATCTTCGGCGTACCGTCCCAGCAATCGTCAACATCAAAACCAATCATCAAGAAACCTACTGGGGTCTCTCCGTCATATATGCCAAATGAAAACGCATGCCCGTTTGCCGTAATGGCGATGTATGCCTCGATGATGCTGACGTCATTCGCTGCGACAAAGTCTCTTTGTGACTCCGATACTTTCAATTTGAGGATGTCCCAGACGTTCTTTGCGGTTATCTTCTCTAGATGAAGCATGACTCACATCTCATCAACAAATTTTGTTCCTGCCATAGGTTCCATTCTTAGCGGACTATAGCACATCACTCAATGAAGCCCATGTCTCCTATAGGCAACGTATCTGCCTTGGTGCTGATAGCAGAAGTGGTCAGTCGCATCAAAGAGCTCGTCTATGTCGTGCACGGATGGGGTATAGTTCTAGATACTCACGTGACGTCTTAGCTCTTGGGTTTGCGGCCTTTGGCACCAATTTTTTGATGCTGTGGCCCGTTTTGGAAGGTGATGTGGTGATGAAGGCGTCAGGTAAGATCATAGTGATAGTGATGGGCATCCTGATGGTTGCCTCAGGTGTGTACTGCATCGCAGTCCCGGGACTGACGTTCATTGCCCTTGGGTGGGTTATCGGATTCAACATGATCTTGGATGCTATCGGTAACATCTGCACATGGGGTAGCCGTCGGGAGCTTGGACTCGCGGATGGTTGGACCTTGACAGGTGCCATTGCCTCGCTGTGCTTTGGCATCATTCTTATCGTCAGCGAGACGATGCAGCTCGCAGTCGAGCTCTTCGTCGCGTACACGGCCGCCCTGTGGCTTCTCTTGATCGGCCTTTTCCGCATCGTGCGCTCCTCACACCTGCATCGCATCCATAAGGAGTTCGATACGCGGGTGATGGCGAGGAATTGGTGGGTCGTTATGCTCACAGGCATACTGATGGTCATCGTTGGCGTCATGAGCTTCATGAACCCCGCCATCGCAGCTGTCGCGATCGGTACCATGGTCGGTGTCGGTATCTTCTTCGCTGGCGTCAATCTGCTCGCAACGGCATGCATCGTCTAGATCCGGCACTGGGCGTGGCCTCAACGGCGCGTCTGGGTGCCGCTATGATCCGACTGCCGTAATGCCATGAGTGTCTCACGTATCCTGCGCCACCATTGATCGCAGCTTCTCGAGAAGGGCCGCAGAGGCTCGCGAGAGGCTGCGATGGCGCTTCCAGATGACGGAGGCACCAACACGCACTGTGGGTTCCAAGGGCACAAACGCAAGGTCTTCCGAGGTGAGGGATGGCAGGCCGTCTATGCAAAGCGCATTTGCCACACCGCTTTTCACGATGGGCATCGCGTTTGCGATGAGGTCAAAGTGACCCGCGAGCCTCATCCTCCCAACGTCTAGGGTTCCACCCGACCACGTTGTGAGGTCAAGAAGCTGCCTGTTGATGTGAGACGAGCGTAGCAGTGGCATGTCCTGCAGGTCTCGTGGGGTGACGTACGACCTTTCTGCCCAGTCGCTGTCGCTTCGGGTGACGATCCCGACCAGCTCTGTCGTGGGCAGACGCAGGCATTCGTAGCGCTCGAACTTGACGGGTCCGAGTAAGAGCCCGAAATCAAGCAGGCCGTGCTCGAGTCTCTCCTCCACCGTGTCGGCATCTCCACTGAGGAGTTCGCAGGTCACCTTGGGATGGCTCTGTAGTAGCGATGCGAAGGCCTCGGCGATCATCCTCGTGGCACAGGTCTCGACGGTACCGATGCGAATGCAGCCAGAGAGCTCGGCCTCACCGTCCTTCGCCTCGTCCTCCATCCGAGTCACGAGGGAGAGGATCTCCTCTGCCCGCTGGCGCAGGCGCAGGCCTACCTCGGTTGGGATGGTACTTCGGTTCGTGCGCGTGAAGAGCCTCGTGCCAAGCTCCGCCTCTAGCTCGGAGATTTGCCTGGAGAGGGTCGGCTGCGTGACATGCAGGGCGATCGCCGCCTCGGTCATGTTCCTCTTCCTGGCTACGGCCAGAAAGTATCTGAGGGCCCTGAGTTCCATACTGCGCCTTCCTCGTTCGAGCCTTCTACCTTCGATGTAACCAAGACAACCAACAGGAGTGTATCTCTCCGTTGGTATTGCACTCAGCTATTTCTATATATCTAATATAGACATTTTACATCTCGGCTCTTTCCTAGGCGTACACCCATTAGGATAGTTCTGACAAACGGATAACGATGGGGGCCATGTCAAAAGACGCGAGTTCAGCCAAGGGACGCCACACTATGATCAGCGCTGCCACCGCCGAATCCGATCCGGCTGCATACCGGCCACGCCCGCCATGATCTCCCC
>ERZ772924.593-NODE-593-length-17378-cov-2.582289_pt1 | contig 17378 bp, 11 predicted proteins | sample MGYA00512116_ERZ772924 | MGnify/ENA primary metagenome ERZ772924 (study PRJEB29015, sample SAMEA2737920) | human oral metagenome | biome: human oral; feature: human-associated habitat; material: dental | place: China | collected 2134 ...
GCCGCTTATTTCAGAGATATCGTTTTTTAGGTCGTTTATGGCGTCAAAAATGACTTTGGCTTTACTAGCATAAATTTTTCCCGCGTGCGTAAGCGAAATGGGATTACTCGTGCGGTTAAAAAGCTGCGCTCCAAGCTCACGTTCCAGTGATAAAATGCTCTGTGATAGCGACGGCTGCGGGATTTTAAGTGCCTCGGCAGCCTTAGTAAAGCTACGGAATTCTGCTACTTTTAATACTAGCTCCATGCGATGCAAATTCATTTAGCCTCTCCAATTGATAATCTAATTCTTATGAAATGATACACTAAATAATATTTGACTTATGTTAAAAATGAAACTAAAATTACGCTTTTAGTTTAGAACTTTAAACTTAAGCTAAGAATTTCTCAAATGGAGAGGAAAATGAGTGAATCAAATTTCAACAGACGCGATTTCTTAAAATCGGCCTGTATCAGCGTCGGCGCGCTTAGCCTTAGCGGCTGCGTGGATACCGACAAAAGTAAAAACGGAGGCGGCGGCAACGAAGGCGGCCTTCCTAGTGTGGATGTACTCGTTATCGGCTCGGGAGGCGCGGGTCTGCGTGCAGCCGTAGCGGTAAGAAAGAGTAATCCAAATCTCAGCGTAGTCGTGGCTACAAAGATGATGCCTTCGCGCAACGCGACCTGTATGGCAGAAGGCGGTATCAACGGAGTTACGAGTTTCAGTGGTGGCGATTCATACAAGCTTCACGCCTACGATACCGTAAAGGGCGGTGCATATCTCGTAGATCAGGACGCCGCGATTAAATTTTGCGAGCTTGCAGGCCCTACGATTGCCGAGATGGATTATATCGGCACGCTGTTTTCCAGAAACGCCAGCGGCGGCGTGGACGGCAAAGAAAGCGGCGTCCCGGGCGGTGTAGCACAGCGCTTTATGGGCGGTGCGTCTAAAAAACGATGCAACTACTCCGCCGATAAGACGGGTCATATCTTGATGCATGCCTGTTTTGACGATGCGGTTAGCAACGGCGTAAAATTTTTAATCGATCACGAGTTGCTTGAGATCAGCGCGCCTGACGGTAAATGCGAGGGCGTCGTGCTTAGAAATATCCAAACCGGCGATTTTTATCCGGTGCTTTGCAAAGCCTTGGTAATCGCAACGGGCGGATATACGAGGATGTTTTACAATCGCACCTCGGTGCCTTATATCGCTACCGGCGACGGTATCGCGGCTGCACTGCGCGCGGGTCTTGGATTCAGCGATCCAGAGATGGTACAGTTTCATCCCACAGGCATCAAAAGCGGCGGCGCGCTCATTACCGAAGCTGCGCGCGGTGAGGGCGGATATCTGCTCAATAACAAAGGCGAGCGCTTTATGAAAAACTACCACGAAAAGATGGAGCTTGCGCCGCGCGATGTCGTAGCTCGCGCGATCGAAACCGAGATCCGCGAGGGTAGGGGATACGGCGAGGGGCTAGGCGCATACGTGCTGCTTGACGTAAGACATCTTGGAAAAGATAAAATTTTAAAAGCCCTTCCTAAGATCAGACACACCGCCATTTTGTTTGAGGGTATTGATCTAATCGAGGAGCCGATTCCGATTCGTCCGACCGCACACTACTCGATGGGCGGCATTGAAGTCACAAAATTTGACGATATGAGCACTAAAATTTCGGGGCTTTATACCGCGGGCGAGGCGTCTTGTATCTCGATTCACGGCGCAAACCGCTTGGGCGGAAATTCTTTAACCGACGCCGTCGTAACGGGTAAGCTCGCAGGGCTCGGCGCAGCGGATTATGCCGCGAAGCAGGAAGGCTTCGGCTCAGGCAAAAGAGCGAGTGAGCTGGCGCAAAAATGGCAGGCTAAATTTAAGCAGATCGCAAACGGCTCGGGCAAGGCAAACGAGATGTATGAGTTGCGCGAAGAGCTAGGCGCGCAGCTTTGGGACAATATGGGTATCTTTAGAACCGGCGAGAAGCTCGATCTGCTTTCGCAAAATTTAGAGGGTATCAAAGCGCGCTACGACGAGCTGCATGTTGCGGATACAAATCCGGTTATGAATACCGCATTTACCGACTACGTCGAGCTTGGAAATTTGATCCTGCTTGCGCGTTGTGCGTGTTTGGCTGCGCAAAAGAGGCTGGAAAGCCGCGGCGCGCATACCAGAGAGGATTATCCGAAGCGCGACGATAAAAATTTCTTAAAGCACAGTATTGTGACGATGAACGATGCAGGCGAGCTAAGCTTGGGCTACAAAGAGGTCGTCGTTACGGAATTCTCTCTTGACGGAAGGAAACCTCAATGAAATTTATCATAGACCGCTTCGACGGAAGCAAAAATTATAAGCAAGCCTATGAGCTTAGTTTGGAGCAGATCAAAGGAAAGACCCTGCTTGGAGTCTTGCAATTTATTAAGCAAAATTTAGACATCACTTTAAATTTTACCGCAGCGTGCCGTATGGCGATATGCGGAGCCTGTGCCGTGAGGGTAAACGGGCACTCATATCTCGCCTGCGATACCAAGATGGAGGCTCTGCTTGCGGAGTATGAAAACCCCGATAGCTTTACGATCTCGCCGCTAAATAATTTCCGAGTGATTTCGGATCTAGTGGTGGATTGGGAGCCAAGTATCGAGAATTTAAGAAAAATCAAACCTACGATCACGCCTAAGAAAGAATTTAGCGCAGAGAAAGGCTGTAAGCAAAGCCCTGAGCAGATGGAACGCGTAAAAAAGCAGTGGGATTGCATACTTTGCGGCTGCAGCGCTAGCGAATGCAATAAGCTTGGAGCCGATGCGAGCGATTATATGCAGCCCTTTGTTTTTACTCATGCAAACCGCGCAGTATTTGATTCAAGAAGCAAGGACGCTATGCCTCATCTAAAGCCTGCGGTGCTAAACGGATTATGGCTATGCGTACACTGCCAAGAGTGCGCCGATCGTTGCCCTAAAGGCATAAGCGCTCAAAGCGACATCACCGCACTTCGCGCCTTAGCGATGAAAAAAGGACTTACCGCAGGAAGCGGTCCAGCTCATGCAGAGGCGTTCCTGCTAGACATCGTAGAGGGAAGCGGAAGATTAAACGAGATCAAGCTCGCTTTAAGAAGCGAAGGAGTATTTGCAAATATGGGCAAGATGGATGTAGCGGCAAATTTAATGGCTGCGGGCAAGATGAATCCTTTGCACGTATTCGGAGGCGAGGAGATCGAGGGTCATGCAGGGCTCGTTAAGATGATAGAGGCCGCACGCAAAGCTCAAGCTAGCGGCGAGATAGAATAAGGAGGAGAGGATGAATAACGAATTTGCATTTTTCCCGGGTTGCGTTTTAAGTCAAGCCGCAAAGGAATCTAAAATTTCACTTGAAGCGATCGCTCCGGTGTTGGGTATTAAACTTCACGAGATAAAAGGCTGGAGCTGCTGTGGGGCTAGTCAAGCTCAATGCGTCGATCCTATGGCAAGCTTAGTAGCTAATGCCAGAAACATCGCGCTAGCCGAGGGTATGAATATGCCTCTGCTAACTACCTGCTCCACCTGTATGCTAACTCTAACTAAAGCAAAGCTAGCTTTGGATAAGGGAGCCAAAAGCTATATCAATACCTTTTTAAAAGAGGGCGGTATGCAGTATCAGGGAAGTACCGAGATAACAAGTCTGCTTTGGGTGCTATATCAAAGCTTAGACACGTTAAAAGCTAAAGTCGTAAGACCACTAACAAACTTAAAAGTAGCTCTATTTTACGGCTGCCATTCATTAAGACCGGAGCGTGAGCTTAAAAAGGAAAGCTCAACCAATCCGAAAAGCTTTGAAGCGGTAGTTAGCGCACTTGGTGCTCAGATAGTGCCTTTTGAAAAACGCCTTGATTGCTGCGGCTTTCACGCTAGCTATCCTGCGGTAAAATCGGTATCTAAAATGTCAAGCGAGATCGTAAATGACGCTGCCGAGCACGGAGCCGACGTTGTAGTTACCCCTTGTCCGCTATGCCAGATGCAGTTAGATATCTATCAGGAGCGATACCAAGAAGCGACGAATTCTAAAGCAAGAAAGCCGATCATCCACCTATCTCAGCTGGTAGGCCTTGCACTTGGGCTAAACAATGAGCAGCTTGGGCTAAATATCAATATCCAAGATGCAACGAGATTGGTAAGCTGATCCTTGGAAATTTTCTAAAATTTAACGGATGATTTTACAAAAATACTTCGCTGCGGCGCACACATAGTGCGCCTGCTAGTATCGCACAAAATCATCCAACCTACGCCTGCTTTATCTTGAACTGCTTTTCGCTACTATAAAATTCTTGGATGAAATTTCACTGCTTCGTAAATTTTAATGCTTCATAAAATTTAATGCTTTCTCTGTCGTAATTTAACGTTTCGTCCGCCGCGCTAAATTTTTAATCCGCCTTTTATTTTTAAATTTAAAACCCATTAGACAATGAATAAATATAAAATTTTAATTAAATATAACGAAATTTAAGGTGCATAAATTCTAAATTTTGATAGAATGCCATTTAAAAATATCCTAAATTTCAGGAGGACATTATGGTTGATTTAGCTCAAATTTCGGCTAGACTTGATGCCGTTGAGCGTTTACCGCGAATAAAAGCGGATGAGAGCATACAAGAAAGGCTTAAGAGCAAGGGTTTTTCGCGCCGCGATTTTATAAAATGGAGCGGAGCGATGACCGCGATGCTAGGGCTTCCGGCCGCATTTGCGCCGAGCGTGGCGCGAGCTGCGGAGCTTGCTGATCGCCTGCCGGTGATCTGGCTTCATATGGCGGAGTGCACGGGCTGTAGCGAGAGCTTGCTACGCACCGATACGCCTACGATCGACAGTCTCATATTCGATTACATCAGCCTAGAATACCACGAGACGATAATGGCTGCCGCAGGCTGGCAAGCCGAGGAAAATTTAGAGGGCGCGATCGAAAAATACAAGGGGCGCTATATCTTGATGGTAGAGGGTGGAATTCCAAGCGGCGAGAATGAATTTTTCCTAACCGTGGGTCCTGAGGGCAAGAGCGGAGCTCAGCACTGCAAGCACGCTGCCGAAGGAGCTGCGGCAATATTTGCGATCGGCACCTGTTCGAGCTTCGGCGGCATCCAAGCCGCGGCCCCGAATCCGACCGGCGCCGTAGGTTTGGACAAAATCATAAACAAACCCGTCATCAACATCCCGGGCTGTCCGCCTAGCGAAAAAAATATCGTCGGCAATGTGCTAAATTTTATCCTTTTCGGCACACTTCCAAGCCTGGACGTTTATAACAGGCCTAAATGGGCTTACGGGCTGCGAATACATGATCTGTGCGAGCGCCGCGGACATTTCGACGCGGGCGAGTTTGTAGAAAGCTTCGGCGATGCGGGCGCGAAGGACGGATACTGCCTTTATAAAGTAGGCTGCAAGGGTCCTTACACGTTTAACAACTGCTCGCGCGAGCGTTTTAACTCCCATACTAGCTGGCCGGTACAAGCGGGTCACGGCTGTATAGGCTGCTCGGAGCCTGATTTTTGGGATCATATGGGACCTTTTGAGGAGCCTTTGGCGGATCGCCTTTACGAAAGCGTTTTCGGCGGGCTCGGCGCTGATGCTACCGCAGATAAGATAGGTGTCGGAATTTTAACGATCACGGGTGTTGCGGTAGCGGCACACGCGGCGATTGCGTCATTTAAGAAAGATAAAGGGGAATAATCATGTCGCAAAGAATCGTAATAGATCCGATAACCAGAATAGAAGGACATTTAAGAATAGAGGTCGTAGTGGATGATGAAAACGTCGTCCGCGAGGCTTATAGTAGCTCCACTTTATGGCGCGGGCTTGAGACCATAGTAAAAAACAGAGATCCGCGCGACGCGGGATTTTTTATGCAAAGAATTTGCGGCGTCTGCACCTTCTCGCACTACAAAGCGGGTATCGTCGCGGTAGAAAACGCCCTTGGTATCACTCCGCCACTAAATGCCTTACTAACGCGCACGCTGATGGCTAACGCGCTATTTTTGCACGATCATCCGGTGCATTTTTATCAACTCCACGGACTTGATTTCGTAGACGTCGTAAGCGCTCTTAGCGCCGATCCTAAAAAAGCGAGCGAGGAGGCATTTAAATACTGCGATACCCCTTATGCGTGCGGTGCGGATAAACTAAAAGAGGTGCAAGATCGCGTGGGCGCTTTTGTTAAGAAAGGCGCTTTAGGGCCTTTTGCCAACGCCTACTTCGGACACCCTACATATAAGCTTAGCCCGGAGCAAAATTTAATCGCTCTTTCGCACTATCTTGAGTGTTTGCGCATTCAGCGTACGGCGGCTCAGATGATGGCGATATTTGGTGCGAAGCAGCCTCATCCGCAAAGCCTCACCGTAGGCGGCGTCACCTGCGTGATGGATATCCTAAGCCCTGCGAGACTGGGCGAATATATGTCTAAATTTAAAGAGGTCGCGGACTTCGTAAATCGCGCCTACTATCCTGATCTCGTAATGGCTGCGAAGGCTTACGGCAACGAGCCTAGCGTGCTAAACGATATCGGCGTGGCAAATTTATGGACTCATCAAGAATTTCAGCTTTCAAAGAACGAATGGCTATTTGAAAGCGGCATGATCCTTGACGGCGATATTAGCAAGGTTTTGGAGCTTGATGAGAACAAGATTACCGAGGAGGCAACGCATGCGTGGTATAAAAACGATGCGCCGCTCCATCCTTACGATGGCGAGCAAGAGCCGAATTATACGGGTCTTCAGGACGGACAGAGCATCGACGCGCACGGCAAAGAAGCGCATACGAAGGTGCTCGATACTCAGGGCAAATACACCTGGATCAAGGCTCCGCGCTATGACGGCAAACCGCTTCAGGTAGGACCGCTTGCAAATATCGTGGTAAATTACGCTAAGAAAAACGAGCGCGTAGTAAAGGTCGTGGATCAATTCCTAAAAGACGCCGGCTTGCCGCTTGAAGCGGTATTTTCGACGCTTGGACGAACGGCGTGTCGTATGATCGAAGCTAAAGTCGTTGCCGACAACGGACTGATCGCACTAGAAAATTTGATCGCAAACATCAAAAGCGGCGATACGCAGACCTGCGCAAAATATGTAATCGATAACTCCAAAGAGTACAAAGGTCGCTATATCGGTCACGTGCCGCGCGGCGCACTTAGCCACTGGTGCAGGATCGAAAAGGGCGTCATCAAAAACTGGCAGGCGGTCGTACCTTCTACTTGGAACGCCACACCGAAGGATAAAGACGGCGCTATGGGTGCTTACGAATCCTGCTTGATCGGACTTAAACTTGCCGATCTTTCCAAGCCACTAGAGATCATCCGCCGCATCCACTCTTTCGATCCTTGCATCGCTTGCGCCGTGCACGTAATGGACGCCAAAGGAGTGGAGCTTGGCTGCTATAGGGTAGATCCCAGCAAAGGATAAATCATGAAAAAAAGATTTGCGGAATACGAGTTCTCAATCGGTCTTAGGCTCACGCACTGGCTGCGTGCGCTTTGCATTACGATTTTGGTGATCACCGGATATTACATCGCCTTTGTTTTCACCGCGCCCGAGGTGAGTTCCGAGCCGGTGCTTTTCATGCAGGCTAAATTTAGATTCGTGCATCTGATCTTTGGCTTTGCGATGATCGGCGCGGCGATCTTTAAAACTTATCTTTTCTTCTTCGATAAAAAGAGCAGAAAAGAGCTTTTGAGTATCAAGGATTTTTTTAGCCCGCGCGTCTGGATCGCTCAGATCAAATACTATATCTTTTTGGGCGAGCACCCGCATCTTCGCGGCGTTTATAACCCATTGCAGTTCATCTCTTATCTGGGCTTTTATCTAGTGCTGTTCGTAATCTGCCTAACCGGAATGATCCTATACGTTCACGTCTATCACGAGGGGTTAGGCGGCGCGCTATACGGGCTCTTGCGCCCGCTGGAAGCGGCGATGGGCGGTCTAAGCGAAGTGCGAATGATACATCATCTTTGCATGAATATCATCATAATCTTCGTGCCGATCCACGTCTATATGGCGGTCTTTAACGCCGTCAAGGGCAGGGATGGCGCGATGGATGCGATTGTAAGCGGTTATAAATTTAAAAAGGAAGAGCACGCTTGAGAGTGCTGGTACTGGGTATCGGCAACGTCATCTACGCGGACGAGGGCATAGGCGTGCACTTCGTCCGCGCGCTCGCGCAGAACTATAAATTTTATCCTAAAGCTAGCGCGCGAAATTCTATGGCGGGCGAGGATTTCGCGGCGCAGAATTTTACTCAAAATTCCATAAAGCACGACTCCGAGCAAAATTCTGCGAATGAAAATTCTATCTCCGAGCAAAATTTCGCGGCAGTGAATTCTCTCCGAAATTCTACGGCGGTAAATTTAGATCGAAATTCCGCCGCACAAATTTCCACGGCGCAAAATTCCGCTTCAAATTCTACTTCGCAAAATTCCCTTATAAATTCCGCAGCACAAAGCTCTATTAATGCAGACTTTGTCGCCGAAAATCCCGCCGCGCCGAGCCGGAGCGCGGATCAGATCCGCTTTATCGACGGCGGAACGCTGGCTAGCTTTTTGATGCCTACGATGGCGGAATTTGATGAAATTTTGCTCGTAGATTGCATAGACGCGGAGGGCGCAAAGGGCGGCGAGGTGTATTTTTTCGACTACGACGCGATGCCTAAGCAAATCAGCTGGAGCGGTTCGGCACACGAGGTCGAAATGCTTCAAACTCTGCAGATGATGGATCTTTGCGGCGATCTGCCTCACGTTAAAATTCTAGCGGTCGTGCCGCAGCGCATCAAGGAAGCGACCTTTAAGCTAAGCTCCGTGATTTTAGAGTCCTCAAAAACCATGGAAAAAACGGCGCTTAAGTACTTATCGGATCTTGGTTTCGCGCATGAAAAAATCGCCGATCTTAGCGCCCAAGATATCGCGGATCGATTTGCAAAAAGGGGGCGAGATGATAGTAGCATATGAGTTTAAATACCTTAATGAAAACGCGCTGATAGCGCACTTTTTGCTGTTTTATGCCCGCAAAAGCACGCTGGAGTTTTGCCTGAAAAAAGAGGCGAGCTTAATAAGCCTTTTCGTGCGCGGCGGCGAGGATGAAATTTTAAAATTTAGCGACGAGGCGATGCCTCTGATTCCAAACTCTATATTTTTGGCAAAATCCTCCGTGCGCGTGGTGGACGAGGACGGTGTCGAAGCAAAAACGCTGAAATTTAACAGCACGTTTGAAGATACCTCCTCGGGCGATTTAAGCAAATTTTTAGAGGATGAAATTTCAAACGCAGCCAGTCAGGCTAAATTTAATAACTTTACCCCGCGAGTGATGAAAGAATACCTCGCTCACGCCGAGCCGTCTCAAAACGAATTCGAAATAATAAGCGGCGCTAGCGTGCTTTATGACGGAAAATTTGAAGCGGTAAGCAGGGAGAATTTTGCCCGCTTACTAGAGTTTTGCCGCATAAACTTATTTCATGCTCAGCAGGTGCAGATTAAGCGCGGCGGCGCAACTTTCACGCTCAAAGCGGACGTGGATTTTAGCGCCGATTTTTTGATAGCCGCGGGAGTGGGCGCGCTGGATGGGATTTTTGTGAGCGATGAAAAGAGCAAAATCGCGCTCGCAGCCTTCGAAAAGCCGCTCATAAGCCTAAAAACCAATGCAATCTTTAGAAAAAATCACGAGGATGCGCCTAGATTTTTTGACGTAAAGCTTGCGGGCGACATATTTGTGTTTGCGCTGGGGCGCGCTTTGGCAAGCGACGGGATCTATTTTTTAAGCGCAAAATGCGAAAATGCGGCGCAAAAAGATAAAATTTTTAAAGTCGCGCCGCTGCAAAACGGCTTTTTGATCGTGCAAAACGAGGATTTTTTAAGCGACAGCGCAAGCTCTTATCTGAAAAACTCAAACGACAAAAACTCCGCTCTTTTTGCGCTTACGTGCCGCGAAAAGGGGCTTTTAAATGACCAAAAAAAACGGGTTTTGCGCTGCTTTTTGGGCGCGGGCGCGGATGATGAGATCGCAATTTATGGCGAAAGCTCCAAAAAAATTCTGCTTAAATTTAATCTGCCGCGCAGTTTTGGCGAGCTTAAGGCGCAAATTTGCGCCGACGAAACGGGCGCTAAGCTGCTTGAAAATTATAGCGCCAAATTTAACGTAAACGCCGCAAAAATCGATGAAATTTTAAAAAGCACAAACGCCGGATTTCACGGTATCTTTAGCGTGGCTGCGCAGCTCATTTGGGGGCGCGATGCGGCGTTTTTGATCGCGGCTGCGGAGGATTTTGCGGGCGGCAAAGGGGTACGGCTTGATTTTTGCACGGACGAGCGCGGCTGCGTGCAAGCGAATAAAATTTTGCGTTCGGCGATGAGCTATGCGCTCGCAGGAGCCAATGAAAAGCTGTTTGCGTTCGGATTTTTCGATAGTTTGGGCTATTTTTTAAGCGATCTGGCGGATGAGCGCAAAGAGGATTTTGACGTTTTGATCCTCGGCGGCGCGATGTTTGGCGGGCGCAAATTTGCGGATTTAATGCTTAAGCTTTGCAAAAATTTTGACGCGAGCTTTAGCGACAGCTACGCGCTTCAAGCTCGCTAGATCGGGTGTATATGCGAATTTTCGGCAAAGCTTTGAAGCCTTATTCGCAAAACGGCGAGTTGCGCGGGCATTGCGGTGCCGATAGCTGCGCCATACGGGCTAAGCTTAGCGCAAACGAGACCTTGCGAAATTTCAAAAAAGCGGCAAAGGGCGCGAGCGTGAAGGAACAAATTTTATTAAATTTAGAGCATATTTTGAGGCGCCCGGTACGTTTTATCCGCCCGCTGCGAGCGCAACTTGCTTGCAAAACGGCTCCGGCGTCGCGCAATTTATGACGGTACGCGCATGAAAGTGGCTAAATTTGAGGTTTTCGGAGCGGTGCAGGGGGTCGGGTTTCGCCCGTTCGTCTACAAGCTCGCCGTGGATTTGGGGCTGAAAGGCGAGGTTTATAACGACGGCGAGGGCGTTAAAATCATCGTTTGCGCAGACCTTTCCGAGCCGCAAAAAGGCTTGATTGATAAAAATTCCGCCCTTTTAAATTTAGATGAGCTAAATTTGAGCGAAACCGTAAGTTTGTCACGAAATTTTGCAAGTTCAAATTTAAACGAGAGTTTCTTTTCGACACAGAGCACACCGAGCTTGCCAAATGATTCGGTCGGCTTGCCGCGCGATTTGGCGAATGGTTTAGCTGGTGTGTCTGATTTGACGGATGATTTGCAAGCCGCAGCGAGCGAGAAATTTTTACCAAACTTATTCGAGACCGATCTAAACGAGCAGGGCTCCATTTTGCCAGCTTCGTCGGATCAAAATTTCATCGTGCAAAATTCGTCGCAGCAGCGCGGTATGTCGCAGAATGAATCGTTGCAAGACTTGCAAAATACTAAGCGCGACTTGCAAAGCGCGAAGGGGGATTTACAGGGCTTTAAACGCAATCCGCAAAACGTCGAGCAAGATCTGCGCGAAGAAGAAATTTTAAAAATTTTCGAACAACGCCTTCGCAGCGAGACGCCGCCGCTTTGTCGTATCGATAAAATTATACGCACCGATCTAAATACGCAAGATTTTACGCAGAATTTTACTGATTTTAAGATCACGCAATCCAAGGAGGGGCGTAAATTTAATCCGATTTTGCCCGATTTCGCGATCTGCGATCAGTGCAAAAAAGAGTTTTATGACCCGCAAAATCCGCGCTTTCACTACCCATTTATCAACTGCACGGATTGCGGTCCGCGCCTTAGTATCATCGCAGCGCTGCCGTACGACCGCGCAAACACCACGATGAGGGCGTTTGAGATGTGCGAGTTCTGCCGCGGCGAATACACGGACCCGCTTACGCGCCGCTATCACGCCGAGCCGATCTCCTGCCCGCACTGCGGTCCGCAGCTGTTTTTATGTGGCGCGGGCGGCGAAATTTTATCAAGCAGCGAGGAGGCAATAGCGCGCACGGCGGAGCTTTTGCGGCGTGGACAGATCGGCGCGATCAAGGGGATGGGCGGCTTTCATATCGTTTGCGATGCGACAAACGAGCGCGCGGTACGCATGCTACGAACGCTAAAAAAACGCCCGAGCAAGCCCTTTGCGATCATGTGTCGCGACGCAGCGCAGGCAGGGCGCGCGGCAAGCTTAAGCGCAAAGGAAAAGTCGCTGATAGATTGCAATGTCAAGCCGATCGTGATTTTAAAAAAGCGCGAGTTTTCTTGGCGCACGCTGACGGACTTAGCAGCGGATTTCGGCACGCAAAATTTAAAGACGCGAGGCGAAAATTCTATATCGCCGAGATTTGCAGGCGAGCAAGAAGAAGCGGCGCAAGAGCAGGACTCTGAGCTACAAAATTTACGCAATTTTGCGGCGCAAAAATTTAGTACGCAAAGCGCTGAAGATTATGTGGAGCAGGGCGGATTGCAGAATGCGCAAATTTTCAGTAAAACGGCGCACCGTAATTTCGCCTGCGACATGCTAACGGCAGACGATTTGCAGAGCGCGACAAACGAGCTAGAGCGCGCATACGATGGGTCTGATTTGCAACGCGTGGCTAAAAATTTGAGCTCGCCGCAAGCAGAAGGCGAGGCGGAGCTGCGATATACGACTAATAATTTAAATTTGCAGTCCGCAGTTGATAGCAGAGACTCACGATGCGTGGCGAATGGGCCTGATTCTAGGTTTGCGACGGACGAGTCTATTTCGCAAAATTCGGCGAATATTCAGGGCTTGCGACATGCTGCAAATAAGGCAGACTTACAGCGCTCGGCGAGCGAGCCGAGTCCGCAACAGACGATAAATTCGCAAGACTCATGCTCTGCGCAGGCGGGCTCGACGGACGCGCGCGATGCCCATTCCGATAGCGAGGTCGATTTCGTGCGTTTGCCCGCAAGCTTTTCGACGATTTTTAGAGCAGGCGCGATTTTTATCGCTCCAAGCGTGGCGCCGGACCTTAATAAAATCGGCATTTTCCTAGCCAACACCGGCGTGCATCTGCTGCTTTTTGAATACTTTGATCGCCCGATCGTCGCCACAAGCGCCAACATTAGCGGCGAGCCCATTATTTTTAGCAGCGAGGAGTTGCGCGCGAAGCTGGACAGCGTCATCTCGTTTTACCTGGATAACGACCGCGAAATTTTAACGCCGAGCGACGATAGCATCGCCTTTTTACCGCAGTTTGAAGCGCGGGCTTCGGCGCCTTCTTCAAAAATGGCTCGCAGTTTAAGCAAAATTTCCGCGCCACTTCCGACCTGCACCGAGATGAAAAACTCCGCGCAAAATTCTATTCTAGCGCAAAATTCTGTCATAAATTCCGCGGACGCACAAACCCTTACCGAGCCGCAAAATTTTAAGAAAAATTCCGCGTGCGGGCGGAATTTCGAGAGCTCGCAAAGAGTTTTTGATACAGATACAAGTTGCGACGCCGTAAATTTTACTTCCAAAAACAACTCCAACGCCATAAATTCAGCGCCTCAAAAAAACCAGAACGATGCAAATTCTGTCGCCGAAGCGAAACCTGTTTGCGAAACGAAATCCGCCTGCGCCGCAGATCTCGCAAATTTAGCAAACGAAGTAAATTTAACAAGCTCCGCAAATTTCGCAAATGCCGCAAAACCGGCAAGTACCAGTACCGCGAATTTGGCGAGCTACACAAATCTTTCCGCCGAAGCGGACGCTTTAGATCGCGCTCTGTTTTTGCGAACATCTCGCGGAATGAATCCAAAAATTTTCCCTAGCAAATTCCGGCTAAAAGGCACTTTCCTGGCGCTCGGAGCGGAGCTTAAAAATCAGTTTTCGATCTACAAAGACGGGCAAATTTTCATCTCGCCCTACATCGGCGATCTTAAAAATGTTGCCACGAATGAGCGATTTTTCGCGCTTTTGGATATGTTTGTGCGCGCCTATGAGCTGAAGTTCGACGCCGTCATCGCGGACCTGCACCCGCAGTTTTCGCACACGCGATTTTTCGAACAGCGCGGATACCCCATGATCCGCTACCAGCACCATTTCGCGCATCTGGTGTCGAATCTAGCGCAAAACGATCTTCTTTTTAGTGGCAAAAAATACCTCGGCTTCTGCTTCGACGGCACCGGCTACGGCACGGACGGCACGATCTGGGGCGGCGAGGTTATGATCTTTGATCCGCACGGCTACCGTCGCGTGGCGAAATTCGACGAAATCGCCCTGCTAGGCGGCGAGAATGCGATCAAAAACATCTACAAACTTGCGCTCGCGCTCGTGTTTAAATTTAATGCGAAGGACGCCGCGCGCGAGTTTTTGGCAAAATTTAATGCAAGCGAAGTCACAAATTTAGAAAAAATCGCACCGCGTGCCGTCCGCTCAAGCTCGCTAGGGCGGCTGTTCGACGCGTTTGCGGCGGTGATCTGCGGCCTGCGAACCGTAAGCTTCGACGGCGAAGCTGGCATGCGACTTGAGAACCTCTATATCCAGGGCTGCGAGCAGAGCTATAAATTCGCGCTAAAAAAGGCGGACGCGGCAAGCGAAGCGGGGATTTTTGACGAGATAAAAAGCTCTATCGACTCTGCGGTGCGCATGCCCGAGAAATTTGGCGCGGCAAAAAATCCTATCCGCAGTGCAGAACGCGAAGATAAAAGCGGCGTCTGCAGAGGAAATTCTATCGATGCCGCGGTGCGAATAGCGGAAAATTTTAGCGGCTCGATAAATCGCGATAGCCGCGCGACGAATTCTAATAGCGGTGAAAGATTTGCAGCCACGAACGCCGCGAACGTTTGCGGCTCGGCTAGCGACGCGGAAAATTCCGCGGCAAATTCCACAATCGGCGATCCCGAGCAAAATTTTGCCTATGCGCCGAATTCGACAAACGCTCGTAGTTTAAATTCCGCGGGCGAGATAAATTATGATTTATCAATAAACACAGCGAATTCTACGGCGAATTCCATATCAAATGCCGAAGCGAATTCTGCACTAAATTTCACGACAAATTCCACGGGCGGCGGAGTACCGTGGGGCCTTGAGGGCGAATGTTATGCGATCGATTACGAAGATGCGTTTTTACAGGCTTTGCGCGATGAGCCGCGCTTGGCCGCGACGAAATTTATAAACGCCATCGCAAATTTCATCACCGATTTCGCCGAGGGCTTAGGTCTCGAGGTCGCGCTAAGCGGCGGGGTCTTTCAAAACGCGACGCTTCTAAATCTTACGTGCGAAAAGCTGCGCGCGCGGGGCATCAAATTTCATCTAAACCGCGAGATTCCGTGCAACGACAGCGGCATCGCATACGGGCAGCTCGCGGCGTATCTAAGCGAAATTTCGCGCTAAGCTCGTCCACAAAAAAACGCAATTATAGCCGTTAAGCTCGCTCTTTGTAAAATTTATTAGTCTCATCTCACCGCTAAATTTATGAACTCTGCACCCTGCTTGCGCTTTGCGCAAATTCTAACGCTACGGCGATAAAATCACGCAGCTAGCTTTTCTAAAATCGCAAAATTAGCGAACAAATTTACGCCTTGCCGTCTTCATATGTCGTAGCCGAAACGTTAAAATTTTAAAATTTAACGGCGCGCCCACGCTATCGCTATAGCATCACGCGCACCACTATGGTAATCGATGCAAAATTCTACCGCGGCGCGTAGCTAGATACTGCGCAAATCCCAAGCCAAGACGCTATTTAGCGCCCGCCTCTTAAATTTGGGCGTAAAATCGCGATGCGGTAGAATTTAAAACAACTTAGCGCCATAAAATTTCATCGCGCTAGCACTAAAATACAACGCGAAATCGCGAGCAAAATTTCAAAATACGCACGATGCTTTGGAGCTTTAAATTTTAAAAAATAGGTCGAATTAGCGCCCAAAATTCTTACTATTTGAGCGTAATTTCGGTAAAATTACATTCAAAATACGCGAAATAGGGGGAGCTATGAAAAAAGAGGAAAAAGAGGGCGCCGTAAGATTTAGCATTTCGCTGCCGACGAAGCTTTTTGAGGATCTCGATGAGATGGTGCGCGCTAAGCAATACCTAAGCCGCAGCGAGTTTATCCGCGATCTCATACGCGAAAAGATGGTCGAGGGCGTGCTTCACGGAGATGGCGAGGATGATTGCGTGGGCGTGCTTTGCATCGCTTACGATCATCACCAAAGCGATCTGATCGAGCAGCTCGTAGAGATCGAGCACCACGCAAACGTCACCATCATCAGTACCAGCCACTTCCACATCGACGAGCGCCACTGCTTCGAGGAGATCACGATGCGGGATAAAATTTCAAAGATCGAGCGGCTCGGCGCCAAAATCGGCGCGCTAAAAGGGGTGAAATTTTCCAAGCTCGTAAAGGCGGTTATCACCGAAGCGTAGGGCTTTTGCATGTTTTTGAAAACAGCGCGTCGCGTTAAATTTGCGCGCTTCTATTCGTGCGCTTCTAAATTTAAACGCAGGCTGCGCGACTTTTTTTGCGAGTTGTGCAGCGCGATTCTCGATCGAGTGGAGAATTCGGGTGGCGCGGCTGCGCAAGGCGTGCAAATAAAATTTGTTTAAATTTTACGCGGCAAACGAAAGCGCAAATTTTATAAATTTTAATCAAAAGCGCTCTTGCCGCGGGTTGAAATTTACGCACTGGCGCAAGATCGGCGCAGCTCGCGACTAAATTTTATAGGCGCCGCTTTCGTGTCGCATTTGCAAAGCCGAGCTAGCGTAAAATCTATATTAAAATGGTCGCTGCATTGATATTCGGCACGCCTGCGATCACGCGCGAGATTTAGAGCGCCGGATAAAATCAGCTCGCAAGCCCTGAATTTCGCTCCCCTATCTACAGCGATCTTTAAGTTTGTTTGAACCCTTGCGAGCTGCGAGGTCTAAATTTAGAGAGCGCGGCTCTGCAATTTGCAGGTAGGCGATTCAATTTAAAGCAGTGCTTTACTCGCGAGCTTTAAAAATTTTACGTCGAGCCTTCGCAAACAACGCATGAAATTTAGATAAAACCGAAGCGCATAAATTTCAAGCCCGTTAAATTTCATAAAATTTCGCATCTTAATATAAAATTTATCAAATTTACGCCATTTAAAGCAAAAACGTGGTATTTTACGCGCAAAATTTATTATCCAAGGAGAAAAAATGTGTAAAGATTGCGGCTGTTCCATCGGCCACACTCACGAAGCGGGCACCCATTCGCACGCAGATATGACACACGAGCATGTCCATACCCACGCGGACGGCACCGTCCACTCCCACGCCCATATGCATGAGGCGGGGGTCGATCACGAGCACGACGCGCACGATAACATCCACGCAAATGCTGCTATCAGCGATGCCAAGACGATCGAGGTGATGAGTAAAATTTTAAGCGCCAACGACGCATTATGTGATGAAATTTCGCGCCGTTACGCCTACATCACGGTCGATGAGTATCAGGACACCAACGACATTCAATTCAAACTGCTGCAAAAGC
>ERZ772924.595-NODE-595-length-17350-cov-4.283088_pt1 | contig 17350 bp, 20 predicted proteins | sample MGYA00512116_ERZ772924 | MGnify/ENA primary metagenome ERZ772924 (study PRJEB29015, sample SAMEA2737920) | human oral metagenome | biome: human oral; feature: human-associated habitat; material: dental | place: China | collected 2134 ...
CCAGCTTCGCGACGCGTTCCTGGAGCTTCTCGCGGTCCCAGTCAGAATCGGTGCGCTCGATCTCGGCGCGCAGCTGCGCGACCCGGCCCGCGACCTCGGACTGCTCACCAGCACCGTCGACGATGGTGGTGGTGTCCTTGGTGACGACGACACGGCGGGCGCGGCCGAGCACCTCGAGGCCGACCTGGTCCAGCTTGAGCCCCACCTCAGGAGCAACGACCTGGCCGCCAGTGAGGATGGCGATGTCCTCCAGCATGGCCTTGCGGCGGTCGCCGAAAGCGGGAGCCTTGACGGCGACGGAGGTGAAGGTGCCGCGGATCTTGTTGACGACCAGCGTGGACAGGGCCTCACCGTCGACGTCCTCGGCCACCACGAACAGGGTGCCCTTGGCGGCGATGACCTTCTCCAGCAGCGGAAGCAGATCGTTCATCGAGGAGATCTTGCCGGAGTTGATCAGGATGTAGGGATCATCCAGGACAGCCTCCATGCGGTCGGCGTCCGTGACGAAGTAGGGCGACAGGTATCCCTTGTCGAACTGCATGCCCTCGGTGAACTCCAGCTCAGTGCCGAAAGTCTGGGACTCGTCGACGGTGATAACGCCGTCCTTGCCCACCTTGTCGAAGGCATCAGCGATCAGCTCACCGATCTGCTCATCCCGTGAGGAGATGGTGGCGACGTTCGCCATGTCGGCGGTGGTGTCGACCGCGCGGGCGTTCTCGTGCAGCCGCTCGACGACAGCCTCAACTGCCTTGTCGATACCGCGCTTGAGCCCGACGGGGTTGGCTCCGGAGGCAACAGCCCGCAGGCCCTCATGGACCAGGGCCTGAGCCAGCACCGTAGCGGTAGTGGTGCCGTCACCCGCCACATCGTTGGTCTTGGTGGCGACCTCCTTGGCCAGCTGAGCGCCGAGATCCTCGTACGGATCCTCCAGCTCAACCTCCTTGGCGACGGTCACGCCGTCGTTGGTGATGGTGGGGGCGCCCCACTTCTTGTCGAGCACGACGTAGCGGCCCTTGGGGCCGAGGGTCACCTTGACGGTGTTGGCGAGGGTGTCGACGCCGCGCTCAAGCGAACGCCGCGCCTCCTCGTCGAACTGCAGAATCTTTGCCATGGGTCACGCCTCGATTCAGCGGGAGACGACGGCGAGGATGTCGCGGGCGTTGAGCAGCAGGTACTCGGAGCCGTCGTACTTGACCTCGGTGCCCCCGTACTTGCTGAAGATGACGACATCGCCCTCGGCGACGTCGAGCGGGACGCGGTTGCCCTTGTCGTCGATGCGGCCGGGACCGGTGGCAACGACGCGGCCCTCCTGCGGCTTCTCCTTGGCGGTGTCGGGGATGACCAGCCCGGAAGCGGTGGTCTGCTCGGCCTCGAGCGGCTGGACGAGGACGCGGTCCTCGAGCGGCTTGATCGTGGTTGCCACGACAAACCCCTTTCTGTAGTTGTCCGGCGAGAGCCGGATTCAGTTCGGTGTCCGGTCCGGGCGTCGTCGCGGGTGCCACCCGGGTTGGCACCCGGGCCTACCGAGTGCCAGAAAAAGGCTATACCCTCGTTAGCACTCAATCAAGCGGAGTGCCAAGTTCTGGTGGTTCCACCCCTGCTCACCGAAGGTGCTGGAGCGCATCCCATGCGGGATCAGGCTCGATGCTGACCTGGGCGCCGTTGCCATGGGCGTTCTCCTGCAGCCGTACCTCCACCGGCGTGAAGGGATCGACGAAGCAATGCCAGAGCACCTGCCCACCGCCGGTCTCCACACGGCCCCCCGCCTTACAGCCGTACCACCTCGTCACAGGCCGCAGCCAGGTGGTCGTCGTGGGTGGAAATCACGACGGTGGCCCCGCGCTCCTGCTCCCCCAGTAGCAGATCATGCACGTTCTGACGGTTCACGGCATCCAGGGAGGCGGTCGGCTCGTCGGCGAAGATGATCCTGGCCTGCTTGAAGATGGCACGGGCAATACTGACGCGCTGCCGCTCCCCGCCACTGAGCTTCGCCACCTGATCCGCCGAACGACCGACCAGCCCCACCTTGACCAAGGCCTCCTCGACGCGAGTCCCCCAGCCCTTCCGGCGTCGCAGGATCGGAGCGGACTCCATGCAGATGTTGAAACCCACGCTCTCGTCGGGCACCAGTCCGTAGTCCTGGAAGATGAAGGCCACGTTGTCGCGCCAGAACTGCCGTTTGCGGGCCACACTGAGTTTCGTCACATCGACACCGTCGATGAGGATCTGGCCTTGAGTGACCGGAAGCAGCAGGCCCAGGCAATTGAGCAGTGTGGTCTTTCCGGAGCCGCTGGGGCCGGTGATCGCGACGGAAGTCCCGCTGGGCACGTCCACCGACACCTTGTTGAGGATGTCTCGACCATCGATGGTGAGGTGGATGTTGTGGGCGGTGATCTGCATTCGATCTCCTCAGTGGGCTCGTTGGGTAACACTGTGGATCATGGCCATGACGGCCCGCTGGTGACAGAGGCTGGAGTAGCCGAGGTAGAGCACCATCCCGAGCAGCAGCACGGGCGACCATGCCATCCCCAACGCCAAGTAGATGATGGAGACCAAGATGAAGGTGCTGGTGATGATCCCGGTCTCGGTCAGGATTCGACACCTCAGCACCGTCCACCAGCTACGACCATAGGTGAGCATCGGATAGATGAAGCGGGCGTTGTTCGAGGCGTAGACGCGGGCCGAGAGCCAGCCACTGACGGCAATGGCCGCGAGCAGGATCACGATGCCGGCTCCGACGGTGAACACCACCTGGTTCGCGAACTGGGCGGCCAGCAAAGCGGAATCCGTGGCCCGGCTGCGTGAGAGCAGCATCTGGCTCACCCCGGCGTCATGAGCGGCCCTGTCGATCACGGTCGTGTCCTTGAACAACAGGTAATCCGAGGTCAGGGCGGAGACGAGTGAGTCCGCACTCAGGGAAGTGCTGATCTTCTCGGAGATCAACAGCAGCGGCCGCTCGGCGTGACGGAAACCCAGACCCGAACCGGAGGGGGCGACAATTCCCTCGCCTCCTGTGACGCGATACCCCCTCAGACCGTTGGCCTCGGCACTGGCGCCGTCGTCCCGAAGTCTGGTGCTCAACCTACCCGAAGCCAGCAGCTCCTCCGTCTGCTCGGCAGGCACCGGTTCCAACGAGCCGTCACCCACCCCAAGGCCAAACCGCTCGGCGTAGTGGCTGTTGACCACCGCGACACTGTCGAATCCCGCAGCCACCAGCTCAGCGGGCACCTCACCGCGGGTCAGGATCTCGGCGTAGGCGAGGGTGCCGGTGGCATCCACCGCTTGGACAAACCGATCCAGCTGCTCGTAGGCGGCGTCAAGCTCCTCCTCGGTCACCCCACCCACGGACTGGGAGACGTACCCGGTCAAGGCCACCACGCGGCCTTGGATGGTGGCCCGGGTCAGCGAGCCCTGCGCCTGCCACAACAGGGCGGGCAGCGCGGCGAGCCCCAGCGACAGGGCCACGGCCTTGAGCAGTTGGCTGGGGAATTCGAAGCGGGCCTCCGGGGGTTTGCGCAACACCAACGAGGAAACCGACGGTGCGGTGACCATGGAGGCCACGAGCCCGAAACACACCCCCAGCCCCAGCATGAGCATCAGATACCCCGCGACGACCCCGCCCACGGCCAACCCGTTGCTCCACCCCTTGACGAGACCAACCGCCGTCAGGACCACCAAGACCCCTGCCAGGAGCACCGGTACGACGACCCGGAGCCAACCGAGCACGTCCTGGGCCTGGATCCGCCATCCGGGGGTTCCGGCCAGCAGGCGCACCGCACGCGCCCCGGCCCGAGCTGCATACCAGGCCAGCACGATGGTGACCCACAGCACAGCCAAGGCCACCAAGGGAATCCCGGCAGCCCCGTGGACCAAGCCACCTGAAAAAACCGTGAACGGGGTCTCCTCACCCCATTGACCGGGCTGCGCACCGACACTCTCAGCCCAACGAGTCAGTGCCGTGACCCCCTCCCACGACCCCTTCACCGCGTAGACGGTGGACAGGTTCGTCTCCCTCAGCTCAGCGGCGGGGTACAGCATGCCGTGGCGGGTGAGACTGAGCCACGCGATCCTTGTCGGTTCCGTCGGCTGTTCGTGGCCAACGGCGTAGACATCAAGACCTTGGAACGGATCGTCCTTCCCCGGGACCTCCAGGTAGATCTCCAGATCGTGCTGGCGGCTGACCTCCGCAAGCCCTGTCAGAATCTGCGCCGTCGTCAGCCCGGACTCACCGAACAGGATCGTCCCCCGATGCTGCGAGCCGAGTGGAAAGCCCTGCTCCACGAAGGTCAGTTGGATGTAGGCCAGCAGCGAAGCAACCACGACGGTGATGGCTCCAACAACCCGGAGAAGAGACTTCAGCACGATTCCCCAGTTCCCTCAAAATAGTTGAAAGCAGTCTACCCAAGGGTGGGTCCCTAAGGACCCACCCCACCTAGTTCAGCAGAACCGGTAATGGTAGGAAACACTAGTGCCCGGCGGGCGCCAGCGCTCTGCGTAGGAGGTTTCGTCAGCCGCCACACACGCACTGCGGTGCACGTTGGCGCCGATCTTTACGCTCGAGCCATGCCTCTTTGATGGGTGCCAGAAGCTGGACCAAGCCACTCCGATGAGGACATTGGTTCCGTAGTCCCAAGTTCCTCCAGCAACGTTGCGAGTGACAGCGAACGCGGCTCCCGCCGAGGTCATGACGATGACCACAGCCAGCACGGCCGCCTTTTTGATTGCCTGGATGGACTTCTTCATCGAGCTACTCCTTCCCCCGAGAATCTCTCAGCTGAAACTTCCTTGTCCGGCTTTAACATAAAATACTATAAAAAATTGGCCACCTCAAGTCCCAACTTCACAGATCGGGAAACTGTTTCTACCACTCGGTGAATCTTGACCGAAAGAGCATTAGCGAAAGTTATGGCATTGCTTGTTTGGGTTTTTGATTACTGGACTCGGAGTAGTTCGAGTTGGGTGACGATGTCCCGCGTCAAGCACATCAAACGTGCCGACCGCGGCTACCGCAACAACACCCACTACCAAACCCGCGCCATGTTACACAGCACCCACCGGGTGCGGCAACACAATGCGGCTTATTCACAGACGGCGCGTCGGCCAGCAAAGCCCCCTAGTCAGGGCGCACTTGAGGAAGGCTGTGAATAAGGCTCAATGACGAGATTCACTAAGGATGCCCGCGTAGTGGGTTCGGGGGACTGTCCTAGAAATGGTGTGACTGGCTTCATCGCCCGCCAGGGCAGGAGGAGTCATCATGACCGTGACAACCACCAGTAGCAGTTCGTTGGCGGTGGGGTCGGCCAGACTGGGGACTGTGACCCCAACACCACCACCGCCGGTGGGGTTGGCAGAGTTGGGCAAGGCCCAGCGTGAGGTGATCGCGCAGATGGTGCCTCAGGCCAAGGACGCCGGTATTGCCCTGACCGGTCCCGATGGTCCGCTGAAGGCGTTGACGGCGCAGGTCGTCGGAGCCGCCCTGGACGAGGATCTCAACGAGCATCTGGGCTGCGACGAGCACGATCCCGTCGGCCGCAGGAGGGGCGACTCCCGTAACGGCGCCTGGTCTAGGACGGTGGTCACCGGCAATGTGGGTGTCATCCAGATCGATGCGCCCAGGGACCGCGATGGGATCTTCGAGTCGCAGTTGACCAAGAAGCGTCAACGCCGCTTGCCGGAGGTGGACCAGATGGTTCTCAGTTTGTTCGCGAAAGGGGTTGACGACCGGTGAGATCGCCGCCCACTTCGCCGAGGTCTACGGCACCTCGGTGTCGAAGGACACGATCAGCCGGATCACCGACCCGGTCGGCGACGAGATGAACACGTGGATGACCCGCCCTTTGGAGCCCATCCACGCAGCCATCTCCATTGACGTGATCGTCATCAAAGGTGCGTGACGGGCAGGTCCGTAACCAGCCCTACTACGCCGCGATCGGTGTCAATCTGGACGGCCACAAGGACATCTTGGGGATCTGACCAGGCAACAGCGATAGGGGGATCGGCGAAGTTCTGGCCTCAACTGCCTGACCGAGCCGAAGAACCGCAGTGTCAAGGACGTGTTCTTCATGGTCTGCGACGGGCTCAAAGGCTTGCCGGACAGCATCGGGAAAGTGTTCGGCCAAGCGAAGGTCCAAACCTGTCTCACCCACCTGTTGCGCAACAGTTTCGGCTACGCGTCCAAGAAGCACTGGCCCGAGATCGCCGCGAACCTGAAACCGATCCACGAAACCCCGGCTGCGGAGACTGCCGAGGCTGTGTTCGAGGAGTTCGCTGAGAAGTGGGGCAAAGCCTACCCGGTGATGGTTCGGCTCTGGGGCAATGTCTGGACCGAGTTCGTGCCGTTCCTGGACCACGACATCGAGATCCGCAAGGTCCTGTGCTCTACGAACGCGATCAAGAGCCTGAATGCTCGTCTCCGCAGGGCCGTTCGCGCCCGCGGTCACTTCCCGAACGAGCAGGCCGCGTTGAAGACGCTCTACCTGACCGTGAGATCGTTGGACCCCAAGGGCACCGGACAGACCCGCCGGGGCATGGCGCTGGAAGCCCACCCTGAACACCCTCGCCACCACCTTCGCTGACCGCACGCCCGCAGCCAGCACCCACCAGTAGAGAACACCACTTACACCGCTAATCGGATACTCCCCACCCGGGCCCGCATCGAAGCGGCCCGCTGGATCGAGACGGTCTACAACCGTCACCGGCTCCACATATCACTCGGCTACCAGGCGCCGGTCGAGTTCGAACACCACCACAAAACAATTAAACACTCAATCAAGGGTCAAGCTGCGCAAGCAGCATGTGTCCACGATTTGCGGATAAATTCAACTATCCCAGATGTCCTGACCAAACCACAAAACTCCTAGTCAACCCAATATGAATACGACTTTGCCCCTGCCTTGGCAATGTGCTAAAGTAGCGGTATAGTCTGAAATGAGAGGAGGTGAAGATGATTATGGAAAAATTGTTAGACGTGTTGCTCGTCGACGAGGACGTGGTCGAACTAGATGACAACGATGATCTGTGGTGGGTCCTTGGAGGTAGCGGCTGGGTTTTGGCTGGCGCTAACGACTAGAAGTCCTTGAAGAGGGATGGGTTACCTCTACTTTGTCATGTTGGATAACCCCTCACCGCTCTCTGAGGCTTATCCACAGGCGGCGCGTTGAGCAGTAATTTTCTAGCTAAAGCATACATGGGGGCGGCTGTGGATAAGCCTCGCCATATGTCGACCGCGAGAAGGAGCGTATGAAACGCGTCATTTTGGCACCGCACATGAAATGCAACGCCCACTGTTCCCATTGTTGTGTGTCATCGCACCCGAAGGACGAGCGTCGTCTCGCAGATACCGATGTTCAACGTTTGGTGGACGAAGCGATAGCAGCCACGGACGTAGAGGTCATCTCGTTCACCGGAGGGGAAGCGCTCCTTCGCCCTGCCTTCATCCTAGACCTGATTCGCCGGGTCTCCAGAGCTGGCAAGCGAACCACTCTTGTCTCAAATGGATTTTGGGGCGTCACCCCCAAGGCGGCTCGTCAACAGCTTACGGAACTTCAGGACGCTGGCCTGTGCGTGCTCACCCTCAGCACCGACGCCTTTCACGCACCGTACGTGCCTGTCCGTCGTATCAAGAACATCCTTGGCGCTCGATGCTGTGCACCAAATATCAAAGTTCTCCTCAACATGGTCGAGTCCAAGTCACACCGCGCTGACGAGGTGCTGACGGAGCTAGGATCAAGTGTGGAAGGAATTCGTATCACCAGAATCTCGATCACTCCCGCAGGCGCCGCAGCCACGCTACCTTCAGATGAGATTGAGTACTGCGCAACCTCAGTCGACAGACTCAGATGTCCCGGACAGACACTCCTTTTCTCCGGCAACGATCAGACGTATCCCTGCTGCTCAATCGGTGTCATCAACAGCGCCCTTTCAGTGGGCCGAGCGTCAAAGTTGACAGTTGAGGAAGCCGCACGGCGGATAGAGCGCAACCTCATGTTTCACATCATCTCGCGTGAAGGATTCCGCTGGATCGTCGAGGAATTGAAAGCACAGGGCATCGACAAGTATCAATCGCCATTTCCAGTAGTCGATGCTTGTCACTTGTGCTGCGAGATCTTCTCCAACCATGAACATGTGGCATTGCTGCGTCCCGCTTTGTTGCGTTATCGTCAAGAGTACCTAGCATCCCGTTCTTAGGCTCGACGAAATAGCATGATTCATGACCTACACTATCGAGACAACCTTGTGGAGGCAGTGTGCCGCGGTGACCGGGCGGTTATCCACGATCGCGAAGCCAACCGATACTTTGAAGTTCCGGCAAATCACCGGGCCCTCGAGGGGATCGCCTGGGAACCGTACAAGAGTCGCATTACCCGCCCTGCTCTGGGAGTAATAATCGCATCCTTTTGCATACTGTGTATCACATCCTACTCTTGGTTCTTTGCGTACACCCCGAGCAGGCTGACCCTCGGCAGCGCTGCCGTCATCTTCCTCTGGGTCATCGTCAACATAGCCGCCCATGAAAGTGCGCACATCTTAGCAATGAGGCTCTGTGGCCGGCGCGTCGAGAAGATGGGATTCAAGCTGAACTACGGAATTCTTCCAGCTTTCTATGTGCGTATGAACCAAGTGCTACTTCTGGACAGACGCGAGAAGACTTTTTGCCACCTCGCTGGCCCCTGGATGAACTTACTGCTTAACACAAGTGTCATAGCTTTCTTCGCCACGTTCCGCCCGCCCGACTCTCTGTCCAATGCCATCTACATCGTGCTAGCCACTTTGGCGCCAAATTTTCTCCCCATTTTGAATAGCGATGGACAAAAAGTGCTCATGGTTCTCTGCAACGTTTCCAAGCCACGCAAACTACGCAACGCCCCACCCATCATACTCGTCATCCACGCACTCTCAGTGCTAGCCGCTATCGCTATACCCCTGCGTCTTTGCTATAGCTTGATCACAGTCTACCTAACCCCATGGAGCTGATAGGAGGAATAGGGCCAGTGGAGCAAAGCGAAACAGTTGCAGTGTCAGACCTACAAGTCCACTACGGGTCACTTTTGGCATTGTCGATTAAGTCTTTGATGATTCACGCTTCATCAGGAGTAATTGGACTCTTTGGACCTAACGGTGCAGGGAAGTCGACGTTTCTCCGCACGGTTTCGGGGGATATTGGACGCTTCGCTGGACGCATCAGCAAGCCGCCGCGCCACCGCGTGGCCTACTTGCCAGATGAGCCGTTTCTGTATCGATGGATGAAGGTTGCGCAGTGTGCACAGCTCTTCGCTAGTCGACACGACGATTTTCGCCCCGCCGTGTTTGAGAGATTCCTGGAAGGTTCTAAAATCACTGCCAATAAACGAGTCTCATCCTTGTCGAAAGGTATGAGTGAACGACTTCATCTTGCGCTGATCATGTCGCGCACCCCTGACCTTTACGTGTTGGATGAACCCCTCGGAGGCGTGGATCCCGTTGTGCGTGATCATCTGCTGGACCTTATCCGAGACTTGCGATCCGAGAACGTCCCACTTTTGCTCAGCACCCACCTCATAAATGGGGTCGATAAGATCTTTGATAACATAATCCTGATCTCCGACGGGTTCTTGTTGACGCACGACTCCGCTGAAAATCTTCGCAGGCTCGGAGACGGCGACCTCGAGTTGGCCTATAAAAGGAGTGTGATGATGTCGCATGAGTGACGCTAAACTGATTCTGCTGAAACACGGGCGCGTGATAATCCCCATAATCGGCCTCAGTGTTGCTCTCAGCATTGTCCGCATGTTTTCGGATGCACTCTTTAGCGTGCAACTCCATGGCGTGGGAACGATGCTCGTATTTACTGGGCTCACTTTGTACGCGCTAGATGCCATAATGCGCCTAGTAGGCCTCGGGGATGATCGCCTCATGCTGCTGTCCCCGGCACCGCGCTGGTTGTTGGCAGCCCATGTCGTCGCGCAGTTGGCTGGCCTTTTGACTGTTGCCTATGTAGTTGCATTGCTACCACTCTTCCGGATGACTGGCGTGGACTGGCGGATCGAGGCTGTCAAAGCCTTGGCCTATGTTGTATCGGTTCTTGCAGGCCTGGGACTGATGCTACTTGTGGTCTACAGCTTGAAAGGTATCGGCCGAAGGATGCTGTTCCTGGCTACCTGTTGGGTAACGTATATCGTTATTGTCGGTCTGCTGACGGTGCTTTGCGTGTGGCCCCTTCAATCAGTCTTCAACCTTCGAGACTGGCTGCTCGGCGTATCTGGCAGAACGGATACCGCAAACGTCTATGCGGCGCTACTTCCCTTGACGGTCAACGGGTTGTCGGAACGCAGCGACGTGGTTCTTCTGTTCACTGCGGGAAACGCAGCCCTCGCCTGCCTGACATGGGCGGCTTCAGCGCTACTCGGACGGCGCCGACAGAACTACCTAAAGCTGTAACCAGTATCACTATCCGCCGGTGTCAACTCGTAGTGGCAATGCTCGAAGATTTCTTGTGGTGTATGGTAGTTGAGGCAGGGATGTGGGTTATTCGGGCTCATCACAAAGCAGGGTGTAGGTCGGGTGTGAGTGTGGCTGGTGTGGCGGTTCTGGGGTGAGGGTCGAGGTCTTCCGATGATGGGAGTTCTCACGCTGCCCTGCGGGAAGACCTCGACATGTTGCACGGTACCTTTATCCGTCCTGATCTGAGCACGTTCACACGTTTGGACGAGTTGGGACTGGAGGTCGTGGCGCAGCGGGTCGATCCCGGTCAGGCAAGCTTGGTGTGTCGGGTGGTTGATCCGGACGACTGGTGTCATCGGTGTGGCTGTCAGGGGTGGTGCGGGACACGGTCATCTGGCGGCTGGTTCATGTCCCGTTCGGGTGGCGGCCGACGACGCTGTTGGTGTCCGTGCGCCGCTACCGGTGTTGTGGTTGTGGTCACGTGTGGCGTCAGGACACGAGCCGGGCGGCTGAGCCGCGTTCGAAGCTGTCCCGGGCGGCGTTGCGGTGGGCGCTGGTTGCGCTTGTGGTGCAGCACTTGAGCGTGGCCCGGATCGCTGAGGCGTTGGCCGTGTCGTGGAACACCGCCAACGACGCCGTCCTGGTCGAAGGCAGACGGGTCTTGATCGACGACCCGGCCCGGTTCGATAGGGGGCACTACCGTCGGCGTCGACGAACATGTGTGGCGCCACACCCGCCGCGGTGACAAGTACGTCACCGTGATCATCGACCTGACCCCGATCCGGGCCGGGACCGGACCGGCCAGGTTGCTCGACATGGTCGAGGGCCACCCCAAAACCGCGTTCAAAGGCGTGGCTGGCACCACGCCCCAAAGCATGGCTCGATGGGATGAAGGTGGTGGTCGCGATGGACAGGTTCACCGGGTCCAAGACCGCCGCCAGCGAGAAACTCCCGACCGCAACGACAGTGATGGACCCATTCCACATCGCCCGCCTCGCCAGGGACGCCCCGGACCAATACCGGCACCGCGTCCAACAAGAACTCCACAGGCACCGCAGCCGGGCCGACGATCCCCGGTGCCGGGCCCGCCGCACCCCCCACACCAGCACCGAACTACTGACCGAGCAACAACAAATCCACCTTCGAGGCGTTGTTCACCGACGATAACCAATGTCGAGGTCGAGGCCACCTGGCACATCTACCAGCAGATGATCGCCGCCTACCGCGAATCCGACCCCACCACGGGCAAGACCCGGACGGAGTCCCTGATCACCAAACTCACCCATGCTGTCCCAGCCTGCCTGACCGAGGCCGCTACCCTCGGACGGACCCTAAAGAAGCGGGCCGCCGACATCCTCACATTCCTTCGACCACCCCGACACCAGCAACGGCCCCACCAAAACCATCAACGGCCACCTAGAACACCTCCAAGGCCCCACACCCGGCTTCCGCAACCTCACCCACTACATCACCCGAGCACTCCTCGAGACCGGCGGCTTCAGACCAGCCCTACACCCTCGATTGTGAAGAGCCTCGAAAGCTGCCAGGCTCTGTCTTCTACAGGACTACGCGAACAAGGCGCTCCAACGGCACATATCCTGCCGCTGAATAGCAGCCCAGTGCGGACCGATTTGACGACCACGTTTGCACGAACAAGGGGGTTCTTGAACCGATGGAACCCATCATAGCTGTTCCTATGCCCAAGCCGCGTCGGTCTTCGCGGACTCCGACGTCGAAAACTCCCGCGACTTCCTCGGAACGAACTAACGAGTACCACGCGACAGCTGTGCCATCGTCACTCAGAAAATGATAGAACTCGCGTTCATCTACGGCCGACGTTGCCCCATTACCTCTCCAGTCTGCGTACTCAACCCGCAGATGGTCATCCGAGGACGACAGTGGCGGAGACACGCGGAGTAGATTCACATCATATTCAACCTCCACAGAAGACCTGTGCGCCATCAACCAAATCGCGATCCGCCCAGACGCGCTATCCAAGGAGGAGACCCGAAAGCACCCGGGCGGGAGATTCTCGAGTGTCACCTCTCGCGAAAGGACCTTGAAGTTGAAGTCGGTTGCCTGAAGGTCAGCGCGACAAACAGATATAAGGCCCATCGAGCCAGTCTCAACATGGCATCCAATGCTGGCTAGCCAGCGTAGCTCGCATGACAGAATGGGGTTAGACATTGAAAGTTACTCCCGCTCCAGCTTCGGACTGGACAACACAGGATTACGGTGAACTATCAGAAGGCAGACGACAAAGATTAAGCAAACAAAGACCCCGGACAGCAACACTCCACCTTCCGCTAACCAAGACCCTATGAATAGTCCAACGCTCGGAGAGAGCAGCACGATGGCATCAATCCCGCCCAGCACGCGGGCTCTATGCTCCTCGTCAATCTGTTTGACCGCATAGCTGAACAGCGGCTGACTTAGGGCGTCAAAGAGTCCATACAGTAGAAACGCTCCTACGACTAGCCCCATCGGAACCCCGGCGGTAGCTAAAACTACAGAGGCTCCACCTCCAATCATGCTCAATCGGAATAGTCGACCGACATGCCGGGAGAAACGTTCCACAATAACCAGTCCAATGATTTCTCCCACTGCAATTCCAGCGCGTATCATCGTGAGACTTTGCACGGATTCATCTATCGACAAGGCCAGTGGTAGCAGCTGAGGAACGAAACCATATGCAAGATTCGCTACGAAGAGTACAAGTGTGAAACCACGAAGAAACCTGCTCCTCATCAGGAGGCTGCCTACCAAGCGTAAGTCTCCAGCGAGTGTCAGGCGCTCCCTCGGTTTCCCAGCATCTCTCGTCGCTCCCGGGGTCGCAAAGAAGCACGCCACCGCAGCACACATGTATCCGAAGGCGACGATCATGACGACCACCGAGACGCTCACAAAAGCTATGAGCACTCCCGATGACAAGAGGCCTGCAGTACCTACCAGGCGGCCAGCAACGCCAGTCCTGGCTTGAAATTTGATGAACACCTCTGTCCGGAGTGACCGGGAGGCCATGATCAGGCTTGATCGTCGGAATATCGACTGACAGAAATCGTTCGCGAGAACGAAGACAACTGCGGCAAGTACGTTCGTCAGGATGATCGGAACGAACGCCAAGAACGCAAGGAGCAGCAAGAGCGACCCTATCAAGCCCAGCAGCATGGTCGTACGGGGCGCATATCGGTCGACAATGCCACCAACCACGACCGACATGGCCGCCCTGAAGAGGAGCGATGAGGCCAGCACTGTCGCTGGGGCGAGCACAGAACCGAGGTTGGACGCTAGAGACCAAGCGACCTGCAAGTCCAACAGCAGATCGCTAATCGAAGCGGCAACTGTCGCTAGGAGAAGAAGGTTAGCGACTCGGCGCTGATGAGACATGCTCTGCATAAAAGGCCACAGCTAGCGCGAAGTAGTCGCAGCCAGCCTGACACGGGTCTGCATTTGAGTCCTCTTCCGCGCGACAACCCCCTCCACAAAGGGCTGTCAGTCGACAGTCTTGACACACCGGCTTACTGAACATCAACTCTTTCCGAATCAGTCGTTGTGCATGGGCAGACAAGGTGGCGATCGTGTCGGCATCCAACAGATTGCAGATACGGTCCGCTCTATCTGTGCGCTTAATACATGGGTACACGCTTCCATCAGTATCAACACAGATCGCTGATATTCCTGCGCCGCAATGGGCTACAGGATATCCGGTCGTCTCGAATTGCATGTTATCCGCGAACTTGACCGTGTCCAGCACGGAATGCACATCTCCCGTCTTGGTAAACACATGGTCCAGCAGTCGTCGAAGCTGTTCCGTCGTCGGGCGTTCGGTGTCGGCAACCTATTTAACCATGAAGAACCCAGGCGAGCAACCTATCGCGGCGAAGTGATCATAAAACTCCGTGGCGGTATCCGCCGTCGAGCGGGTCAGCACCTGCATCACTCTGAAGGGGATGCCAGCTTCCTTTGCGAGCGCTACGGCTCGCATGGCCCTTGCGAAGCTGCCGCGTCCACGAGTAGGGCTGTTCGTCGCTTCGTCGTGACCGTCAACATCGGCCCGTGGCAGGTCATCGAAGGCGACTTTTTCCCACTCCGTGACGGCCCCGCCCTGAAACTGAGTCACGGGCCCAGGGTATCGCCCTTCAGGTCGGAGAGCAGATCCTCGAGGAGTTCTTCCTCGTAGGCGGTGCAGCCCTCCGGCATCCGCCAGGTGAGCGCTCCGGGCAGCCGGTCCCGGAGCTGTTTCACGATCCGCCAGCCGACGACGTCCCCGTCGGCCCGCACGTGGCAACGGACCTCGCCGAGGCCCGTCAGCAGCTCCCAGGCGGCCTGGCTGGGAAGCCCGAAGGTACAGACCAGCGGCCGGGAGGCCGCACCGTGGCGGTCCGCGGCGGCCTCCAGGACGGTCGGGTTCTCGCAGACGAAAACCTCCGCGCCCCCGGCGATTCCCCAGTCGCCCCGGAACGACCGCAGGGTCAACCACACCGGTTCCCCCGGGGCCGCGTGGCAGAGCCGCACCGCCGGGGCGTTCCCGGTCAAGGGCAGATTCAGCACCAGCACCTGCGCCGAGACCGCATCGCAGATCACCCCCGCTCCCGCCCAGGCCGCCGACCACAACTGCGCATCCTCCAGCGGATCGCGGTAGCTCCCGCCCTCGGTGACGGCCCGACGCAACTCAAGCGACCTGACGCAGGCCCGTCCCAACGGCGTCGAACGGTCCAGGGCGTGCGGGTCCCGGAACAGGGCGGCGGCCAGTTCAGCCAGCCGGCGCGGCTCCTCCCCGGTGGCCGCGAGCACATCCGCGACTTCACCGGCCAGCAGCGCCCACGACGGGGCCGGTTGCAGAATGCCCCGGGCCACCGCCGTCAGGTCGTCCCCCCAGTCGCCGACCGCACCTCGCAGCAGCGCCAGACCGGCCGCACGGTCGGATTCCCGCGCCTGCTCCGCCTCGGCTCTCTCCCCCCGGAGATCCCGCAGGGGTCCTCCGAGCGCGACGAGCAACTCGTCCAGTCCGGCACCGTGGGCCCTCAGCCCCTGCCTGAGTTCCGACGCCCTCACCCCCCTGCCGGATTCCCTCCAATCCGCACTCAGGAACCGCCCGATGTCCCGGCGCTCCGATGGCGACCAGTCCAGGGACACCTCACCCCTGTCCCCGCGCCAGCCTCGTTCCCGGCGTCTCCTGACCTCCGCCAGCAGGCGGGCCGGTCCTGGCAGCCGCGCCCAGGCCAGCAGATAGCCGGGCACGCTCACAGCAGCTGGTCCTGCCTTTCGGGCGCCCCGAGCGCCGGGGTTTCAATGGTCTCCAGCTGGCCGCCCGCCCACAGTTCCAGAACCAGGTCGGCCCCGGGCATGGGGGCCGGCGCCCTGACCACCTGGTAGATGGCCGCGACGGGCACGGCGGCGACATTGACGATCCTTCCCGGCCCGACCAGCAGCACGTCGAGGTCGAACTCCCTGAACAGCTTCATCACGGTGGCGCGGTTGGCGGCGTCAAGACCGTCGAAGGCCTCGTCCAGCCACAGCGGCCGGGGCCCGGTCGGCATCTCCTCGTACATCGCGGCGAGGGTTGCCACGAGCGGCATCATCAGCATCACAACCCGCGCCCCGCCGGAGAGTTCCGCGTAACCCCTGCTGGTCAGCGGTCCCCACTTCCCGGAGCCGCGGCGATGTTCCAGGTGGATGTCGTACCAGCTCCGGTAGTCCAGCCGCTCCGCCAAACCGTTTCGCCAATCGGCCAGCCCCGCCCCCTGGGCCTCCCGTTTCACCTCGTCGACCCGGACCCTGAGGAACTCCCTGACACGCTCCTCCACCTCGGGATTGCCCCAGGCGGGGCCGCCGACGGCCTCCAACACCTGCCGGGTGGCGGCGTCCTTCGGTTCGAGGACGATCCTGAGGGCGGTGCGGTCGGTGCGGGTGGCGTGGGCCTCCAACACCTTGTTGATGCGCCCGACGAGCGCCTGGGTGGCGCCTATCCGGTCCCGCAGGTGATCCATGAAGGTGGAGCCGAGCAGCTGCCCGAGCGTGTCCTGCACCCGCTGGTCGTAGTTCAGGGCCAGTTCCTCCTGAATGGCCCGAAGCCTCGCGAGAGCCTCCGTGAGGGGGTGGCCGGCGCCGTGCGCATCGACCACCACGGTGACCCTCGGCAGGTCATCCACCTCGTCGATGCGAAGGCTGCGGCCACCCGCCTCGAGTTCCCCGCGGGCCTCGTTGGCGCCGGTGTGCAGCCTCCGCCAGGCGTTCTGGACCGCCTGATCGGCCTGGTCGGGGTCCTCGCTCCAGTTGCGGATGGTGACCTGCTGACTGACGAACCGCACCTGCGCCCGCACCTGCATGATCGCCGTCGAGTCCGGTTCCGGCAGCTCCAGGCCCAGTTCCTCCGCCAGGCCCGCGTCGACGAGCCGCCGGAACCATGCGAAAGCCCGGTCGCGTTCAGCGGTGACCGTCTCCCGTTCCCGTTCGGCCGCGGCCAGGGCCTCCTCGGCCTTGCCCACCCGACCGGCCAGCCGGAGCAGTTCCTGCCCCAGCCCCGTGGCCTGCGAGGCCACCTCGGCGGCCCGCGCCTGCAGCTCCTCCAATTCCCGGACTATCTCCTGGTCATCCGATCCGATGGCCTTCTCGAGGGCCTGCACCCGGGATGTCGCCGACCCCAGTCGTTCCTCGGCGGCGCGCGCCTCGGTGATTGCCTCGTCCCGCTGTTTGTCCCCCTCCGTCGCCGCGGTGGCCGCCGCCTCCCAAGCGCTGAGGGCCAGTTCCTCCCGTTCCCGGGCGTGACGCAGGACCCCCAAGGCGTTCTCGGTGCGGCGCAGGGCGTCCTGCACCTCCACCAGTTCGGCTTCCCGGGCCGGCAGGTGATGCTGCGTGGCGAAGGTCAGCAGGGTCGCCCGCCTGGCGTCGGCCTCCGCCCGCAATCCCCGGGCCCGGGCCTCGTACTGCG
>ERZ772924.596-NODE-596-length-17348-cov-13.336726_pt1 | contig 17348 bp, 18 predicted proteins | sample MGYA00512116_ERZ772924 | MGnify/ENA primary metagenome ERZ772924 (study PRJEB29015, sample SAMEA2737920) | human oral metagenome | biome: human oral; feature: human-associated habitat; material: dental | place: China | collected 2134 ...
AAAACTCGCTATGCTCAAACAGTTTTGTCAGCACAGAAAAATGCTCCGACGGATTAATTTATACTAAATCCTGTTTAAAAAATAAAAATTACATCTTAAATTATTTGCAAATATTGGGTTTATATCCTTTATTAGATAAGTTTATAATAAATCCGCTATTTAAAAGGGGATTAGTATCACTAACAGAAAGGAAAAATAATGATTTTAGGATTTGATATTGGAAATACACATATTATACCGATTTTTTATAATGAAAATGGTGATATTCTAGTAACTTTCAGAATACCGACACATCTGGAATTTACCGAAGATACTCTTTTTGTAATGTTAAAGGAATTTGCAAAAAACAGCAATTTAGAAATTTCAGATATTAAAAATTTTGTTATTTCATCAGTTGTTCCAAATATTAACGAAAATTTTACAAGACTTGGAAAAAAATATTTTAACATCAATCCAATGTTTGTAACACTTGACAATGTAGAAAATGAAATAAAAATTTTGCCAAATATGGAACGTGGTCTTGGTGCAGACAGGATTGTAGACATTTTGGCCGCAAAAAAATTGTATCCAGAAAAGGAACTTTTAATAATTGATTTTGGTACAGCCACAACTTTTGACATGATAAAAGATTCCACTTATATGGGCGGGTGCATTCTTCCAGGAATCACACTTTCAATAAATGCCTTATTTAGCAATACCGCTGCCTTGCCAAAAATCGAATTTACCGAACCTGAAACAGTTTTGGGAATAAATACAATTTCACAAATAAATGCCGGTATCTTTTACGGAAATGTTGGCGCAATAAAAGAATTGATTTTACAATACAAAAATTCCTTTCCAAACGCTTACGTTATTGCAACTGGTGGACAGGGACAAAAAATTTCAGAATATATCGAAGAAATTGATGAATATGTAGCAAAACTTGGGGAAATGGGAATTTTTGAATTTTATAAATTACAAGGAGGAAAGAAAGATGAAAGTAAAAGTTAAATTGAATACTGTTCAATATGAATGTGAACTGGAGATAATGGAATCATATTGTAATATACCTTTTATTTCAAATAAGGAATTACAGTTTTATGTGAAATATGCTGGACTGCAAATAACTCCTAACATATTAAATCAACTTTCCGAAGAAGCCAAAAATCAAATTTATAAATATATAGGAGTTATGGATATAGTCTGGTTTGATATTGCTAAGGTTTATATAACAAATATAACAGCGTACAGTATAGAAATAGGATTTTCAGAAAATATGCAAATAATGGAAGAAATATACAGTGATTTTGATTCAAATATCCCTATAAATGAATTTCAGACTGGAATTTTATTTCCAAACCTTCCAGCAAGATTTTTATTTCAGACATTAGGAGATATTTATGTAGAATTCGATACGAATGATTTAAATATACTTGATTTTAAAATTCATGACAACATAAAAAAATTGATGTGTTCAAAAGGATTAGATGATAAATTCAAAAAGTATAATTTAAAAAACAATATTTAAAAAAGGAAATAAAATGAATAAAATAGCAAAAAATATATTAATTGGCTCAATAATTACAGTAGCTGGAGCAATTGCAGCTCAAAATGTTGTTGCTGGAATTCTTTACCATGAGTATAAAATCAAGACGTATTATGAAAAAGATGATAAATCTCGAAAAAATCAGGATTTTATGGTACTTCTTCACGGTATTTACGGGAAAAGTTCGGATATGGAAAGTATCGCACAAAAATTTAAGAATGATTACAGAATTATCAATATTCAGTATCCTACTACCAAGGACACTGCTGAAGAGATTGTTGAACGTTATATAAAGCCAAATATTGAAGATATTAACGGGCAGATTTATGCAGAAAATCTACATAGAAAAATAGAAAATCAGTATTATGAAATTGATGAAAATGGAAAAAGGAAAGATAAAAAAAATGATGAAAATGGAAAAAAAAATATAAAGATTAATTTTGTAGCACACTCGATGGGAACTGGGATTTTGCGATATTATTTAAAGGAAAATTCTCTTGAAAATTTAGGAAAAGTTGTATTTATTTCTCCGCCATCCCACGGAAGCCATCTGGCAGATGTTCCGTTTGTAGACAAACTCCCAGTTATGCTTGGAAAAGTCGTTCCACAATTTAGCACAAAAAAGGATAGTTTTGTAAATCAGCTTGGCGAGCCTAATTACGATTATATGATTCTGATTGGAAACAAGACAAATAATCCGCTATATTCAATGATTATTCCTGGGAAGGATGATGGAATGGTGCCTTTGGAAACTGCAAAAATGGAATCTGATAATTTTAAAATTATTAATAATACTACTCACACGAGTATTTTGAAAGATAACCGAACAATGAAGGAGATTTCTGACTTTTTAAAAAGTCCTGATATAATAGAAAATGATGAAAAAAAAGACAACAAAACGAACTAACTACACAACAAAAAAAACTACAAGAACAAGAAATATTCCAAAAGCTGAGCAACCTTTCTTAGAAGGAATTTCCTGTGATATCTATGTTGGAAAAAAGGCTGGAATTAGTGTACGAAATGCTATCCAAAAAGCCAAGAAATCAATCACAGTAATCTCTCCTTTTTTAAGCGGGGATATGATAACTGAAGATATTTTTAGTTCATTAAATAAAGACGTTCAGGTAAACATCGTTTCAAAAGATAATGAAAAAATTTATCCCTTTTTACGAAAAAACTTATTTAAATATCATTCAATACTAGGTTTTGGAAAATTCATTCTTCTCTTTGGAAAAATTATACTAACAATACTCTATTTAATTTTGTCGGTTGCAGCACTAGAAATTTTTACACTATTTCTTTTTGATATTTCCTTTACAAAGTCTGTATTTCCAATTACAAAAAACAATCTTTTAGTTTTAACAATTTTTCTAGGAATTTTTACATTTTTTCTAAGAACAGCAATAAAAAACAACGAATTTTACTATTCATTGCGTGATAATTTTAATATTCATATTTTAAGCAAGAACTACGATCTTCACAGCAAAATCTACATAATTGACAATAAAATTGCATTTTTAGGCTCCTTAAACTTTACCGACACAGGATTTATGCTAAATCACGAAACTTGCATAAAAACAACCGACAAAACTGCAATTAAACACTTAAATAACGTTTATAAAGATTTGCTGAAAGTAAACTCAATATCACTGAAAGAATTGAAATATAAAATTAGCAAAAAAAATTAGAGTTGTCTAGTTTAACAATTTAGACAACTCTTTTTTTAAATAAAATTACAATTAATCTATTGGATTATAGCTTCCGTCCCATTCCAACCCTAAACTATTAGCATAATCAAAGTTATCTGTTGCAAGTTTACCAGTTCTCTTATTTACAGTATAACTGAACAAACGTGGCTCAACATTTGGATCTCCACCGCATTTCGCATTATTACTTCGCACATCAATTTCAAATTCCTCATCAGTTTCATCCACATAAAATCTCATGCATTTTGTCCCTTGACTACCACCAAATTTATGCTTAGCTATTGAATTTTGCACAAGTCTCAAAGCTTCATTCTCACTTCTTACAGGTGCAGCGTTTGCCAATCCCGCACATACCAAAGAAAAAATCAAAACACCAATCTTTTTATTAAAAATTTTTTGCATCAAAATCACCTTCTCTTTCAATCTTTTTTCATATTAATTATACCATATTTTTTTAAAAAACAGAAAATTATAAAAAAATTATTTTATTAATTTAGTATGTTTGGTACAAAATTCTGCTTTTTCAAAAATTTACTCTTCTTTTAACTGATTTAACAATTCATTAACATCTATTTTCTTAATTTCTCCATTTTTTAAAAAAATCTCAACACGGCGATTATTGTATCTTCCAATTTCCGTATCATTTGTATCAACTGGATTTTCAGAACTTTTTCCAATTATTTTACTAATTTTTATATCTTTTCTCAATCCATTTTGTTTCAAAAATTCAGACATTTTCTCAGCTCTTGATAAAGATAATTTCTTTTTATTCTTTTCAGCTTCATCTGCATACCCAACAACTACAAATTCTTCATTCTCAAGAAAAACATTTAATAAATATTCTATTTCGCCTTTAATTTCGCGTTTTTCAATCTCAGTCACTTCTTCTTTATTAACAGGAAACTCTCTTATTATCATTTTCACAATTTTTCCATCTTTATCTACAAATCTAATCGTAGTCCAATTTTCACATATTGCTCCATCAGGACACAATTTCGGAAGTTTATTTACTATTTCCAAATTTTTCTTGGCAATTTCAGAACCATTTTTTATTGCCAACCTATAATATTCTTTTGCCTTAGGAATATTTCGAGAATTTTTATCTTTTGCATACAAATTCCCCAAATTATTAATCGCCTTTTTATCTCCATTTTTTATTTTTTCTTCCAATTGCTTTACTTTTTGAAAAAACTCATCATATGAAGAAATATTAGCCATCTCATTATTTTTTAAGTTGTCTGAAAATAAATTAAATTCTAAAATTATTGTGAAAAGTAAAATTATTTTTTTCATTTGAATTTTTCCTTTCTTAATAGATTAAAAATTCAACGGCTCTGTTTTCATTATCTTTCCCCATTCATTCAATTCGAGTGGCTTTTCTTTGGAGTTTTTAAAAAAGTCATAGATATATTTATGTTGCTCTTCTGTTAAAAATACTAATTTTCCGTCATTTCCACCTGATATTAAATAAATTTTTTCATTTATTCCCTTTTTTTCAAGTTCTTTATTTACAGCATAGGCTATTCTCATAGGAGCTTCTCCCCACCCACTTTTTTTAAAATTTTTAAAAATTTCATACTCTGTGCCATTAATTTTAATTTTAGTGCTTAAACCTTTTTCGTCATCCCATTCTTCTGAAAAACTGTCAATTTTTATTTTAACTCCAAATTTTTCAAATGAAGGTTGTAAATCATTTATCAAATCTAGTATTCCATCCCCTTCAAAAACTGTTTCCCCATCACAAAAATAAAATCTATAATCTTTTGCTACATTTTTATTTTCATCCCATAACGTAGTTAATGTTCCTTCATTTCCATATTTTCTTATCATCTCTAACATTTCTTTCTTTAAAGAAGGAGCATCTTCTTTTTTAGCATACTTAAAATATCCTAATTCATCGAGTTTATTAACAAACTCTTCAGCTGTATGTTCTGAATCCGATTTTATCTTTCTTTTGTATAATTTAATAAATATTATAATTAAAATTATTATAATAATTAAAACAAAAAATATTTTTTTCATAAAGAATCCACTCCTTCATAATATCAAAAACTCAGAACTATACTAAAACAGTTCTGAGTGTGAACCTAATCTATACAATACAAGTACCAACACATTATCTATTATTTCATAAATTAACAACCAATCAGGCTCAATATGGCATTCTCTTGTTCCTTTATATTTTCCAGATAAACTATGGTCTCTATATTTATCATTAAGTTTTTCACCTTTTTCCAAAATTTTTATCACGTTAAATAATGTATCAAGGTTTTTTCCTTGTTTTTTCGCTAATTTTCAAATCTTTTTTAAATTGTCCCGTAAATTTAACTTTATACACCAAGTGCCTCTCTCAACTCCTCTATGCTGTCATATCCCTTTACACTATCATCTTTTGCTATCCGTCTTCCTTCTTCAATTGCTTTCATTGTCACTTCGTTTGGCTCTTCTTCCAATTTCAATTCAAAAGGGATTCTATTTTCCCTAATTGCAGTTTTTAAGAACATATTTACTGCGGTTGTCATTGTCAAGCCAAATTTGTTAAACAATTCGTTCGCTTTTTCTTTTGTTTCTTTATCAACTCTAATACTTAAATTTGCATTTGCCATAACAAATACCTCCTTTTTTTCTTCATTGTATCAATTTTTAATTACATTGTCAATACAACAAACCAATGTTTTTAATATTGAAAACAGAATTGATTTTAATTAGAAAATTAATTAAAAAATACAATTATTTAACCAAAAGAAAAAGAGCAAGATACATTCTCCCAAAACAAGAAGTATCTGCCCTTCATATATAAGTTTATCATTTATTAATATGTCCTATTTCCCTCTCTATCCTCACAATATACATTTCCATTATATTTTTCGTAACATTTCACTCCTCTTTCAGCTCTTCTTTCACGTGCTTCATTCCATTCATCTACGTCAAATAAACTACAACTGAACGTAGTCATAGCAAGTATAACCAGCATAATAATTTTTTTCATAAATATACCATCTCCTTTTGTATTGTTTTTTCTATATCAAATTATCATTCCATTTCATGTATTAACTATTTATGTGTTTTTTTATATTTTTATTATACAATATTTTGAGTTTAAGTGCAAGTTATTTTATATTTCAATACCTTTCTACAACTTCCCAATCTCCACTTCCAATTTATCTAACAGCGAATCAAACTGTTTTGCTACAGCCTCGATTGTTTCAATTTTTGACAAGTCAACTCCTGCCTTTTTAAGCTGTTCCATTGGGAAGTCATTTCCTCCTGAGCTTAATAATTGAATGTATTTGTCTAGTGTTTGTTTTTTCTCGCTTTCATCGCTTGAATTTATCATTTTTTCATATAAAATTGCTGATGAGGCAAAGCAAGTGGCGTATTGATACACGTAAAATGGCGAGTTGAAAAAGTGTGGAACTCTTGCCCAGAAAATATAGATTAAATCATCTTTTTCGATTATGTCGCCGTAATATTTGTCAAACAAGTCTTCCATAATTTTACTCAAAACTTCCGCTGTAATCGGCTCTCCAGCTTCTGCCAGCTTGTGTGCCTGATATTCATAATCTGCTAGCAATGCCTGAAAATAGAATGTTCCAACAATATTCCCAATTTCCTGCTCCAGCAGTGCGATTCTTTCTTTTGGATTATTGGTATTTTCCAGCATATAGTCAAGCAGTAATCTTTCGTTAAATGTGGAAGCCACTTCCGCTACGAAAATTGTGTAGTCTGCCATCGAGAAAGGCTGATTTTCGTCTGAATAAAGAGTGTGCAAAGTATGTCCCAGTTCGTGTGCCAATGTAAATACGCTGTCTAAAGTCTTGTTGTAATTTAGAAGCATATATGGGTGAACTCCGTAAACTCCAGCAGAATACGCTCCCGTTCTTTTCCCTTTTGCCTCAAATACATCCAGCCAGCCTTCTGAAATCGCTTTTTTCATTTTTTCTACATAATCTTTTCCAAGCGGAGCAACTGAATTTAACACTATTTCCTTCGCATCATCATACTCATATTCCTTGTCAAATTCTATTAGATTAATTGAGCCGTCAAAATTATAATATTTTTCAAGTCCTAAAATTTTCTTTCTCAATTTTAAATATCTTTGCAATGGTTTTGTATTATTTTTCGCCGTATTGACAAGATTTAAGTAAATTTCTTCTGGAATATTGTCACTTTCCAGATGGCTTAACAAAAATGAATCGTAATTGTAGGCTTTCTTTGAAGCAATTCCCTTTTGCAAAATTGAGTTATAAATTGCAGCAATCGTATTTTTTTTCTTTTCATAAATTGTATAAAACGTCTGAAACATCAGTTTTCTGTCTTCCTGATTTCTATTTGTAGACAAAATTTTAGAATAATTGGCAGGCGTTACATCCACTTTTTCTCCTGAACTAAGCGTAACTTGAGGCCACTCCACATCCGTAACCGTAACTTCCGAATAAATACTTCTCGGTGCTGAAAAGAATGAACTGTAATATGACAACAGTTTGCTTTCCTTTTCTTCCAGAATGTGCTTTTGGAGTCTAAATAAATTTTTGAGTCCAAATCTATAATCATCAAATTCTTTTTTTTCAATCCATTTTTCAATATTCTCACGATTATCAACTAGTTCCGAATTTACCCAAGACAATTCAGTAGAAATCTCCGCAAACAAAAACTGCACTTTCTGCAAATGCTCCACAGCCTCCTTATCCGATGAGTTCAAATCCCTCGCAAGCTGAGGATACCGATACAATTTATAAGAAATCTTATCCATTTCCTCCTGCTTCTGAAAAAACTCCAATAACTTTCCTTCATTCCCAAATTGCCCTTTAAATCCAGCCAATTCTTTTTTCAGCTCACTAACTTTCTCAAAATCCTTTTCCCAAGCTGAATAATTTTCATAAATATCTGATAAATTCCATTTATATTCCTGTTTTATTTCACTTCTTTCCATTTTATTTTTTCCTTTCTAAAATTAACTAAAGTATAGTAAAACTTATTTAAAACCAAACTCAAAAGTTATAACTATTTTACTCAAACCTTAAATTTATATAATTTTAGCAGTTTAATTTAAAATAGGTTTTAACATATAATCAAAAAACTCATATATTGTTATGATATTATACCTTTTTTAGCAAATTTTTAAAAGATATTTTTTATAATTTATACAAATTCCAAGTTTATTTAATTTTTATTTCCTTTAAAAATTAGCTTTTATTTGATATAATGATTATAAAAAAGGATTATTGCTGTAAATATAGCAATTCTATTTTAAAATGTGAGTATAGAGCTAGACCGCATATATGGTTATTTTTACTGCTTTTTAAATAGATTGACTATAAAATCCAATATATACAGGAAAGGGCTGAGAAATATGAAAAAAATGTGGGAAGGTCGATTCCATAAGGAAACTAATAAATTGTTAGAAAAATTTAATGCATCAATTACATTTGATAAAAGAATGTATGAGGAAGATATTACAGGAAGTATTGCACATAGCCGAATGCTTGCTAGGCAAGGGATTATTGCGGAAAATGAACAAAAAGATATTGAAAATGGGTTGCTTCAGATAAAGGATGAAATTGAAAAGGGAGAATTTGAGTTTAGAATTGAAGATGAAGATATTCATATGTCGATTGAGAAAAGGCTGACACAGATTATTGGGGCTGTGGCTGGGAAATTGCATACTGCTAGAAGCCGAAACGATCAGGTGGCTCTTGACGTGCGAATGTATGTACGAAAAGAAGCTCGTGAAATCTCAAATTTACTTGTAAAAATGGAAAATGTACTGCTAGAGCTTGCTGAAAAATATAAAAGTGTTATTATTCCTGGATATACACATTTACAAAGGGCTCAGCCAATTTTATTCTCTCATCACTTGATGGCTTACTTTCAAATGTTTAAAAGGGATATTTTGAGAATTGAGGACTTTCTCAAAAGAAGTGATGAAATGCCACTTGGAGCAGGGGCATTGGCTGGAACTACATTTAATCTTGATAGACATTTTGTGGCAGAAGAACTTGGATTTTCAAAGCCTACGGAAAATAGTCTTGATTCTGTAAGTGACAGAGATTTTATAATTGAGCTTGCAATGATTATTTCAGTAATTTCAATGCACTTGTCAAGATTTTCAGAAGAAATTATTATCTGGTGCACATCCGAATTTTCATTTATAAATCTAGATGATGCCTTTGCAACTGGCTCTTCAATTATGCCACAGAAAAAAAATCCCGACATTGCTGAACTTGTAAGAGGAAAAACAGGCAGAATCTACGGAAATCTTATGGGAATCTTAACAACAATGAAGGCACTTCCGCTGGCTTACAACAAGGATATGCAGGAAGACAAAGAAGGAATTTTTGACTCTATTGACAATATCAAATTATCCATTGAAATTTTCTACCTAATGCTTGATACAATAACAGTAAATAATGAAAAAATCTATGCTTCAATGCGGGCAGGATTCCTAAACGCAACAGATGTAGCCGATTACCTTGCAAAACACAACGTTCCATTCAGACAGGCACATAAAATCGTTGGAGAAATCGTATCCTACTGCGAAGATAAGAAAATCGCAATTGATGACATGAAACTCGAAGAATTTCATAAATTTTCTGACGTTTTCAAAGACCATATTCTTTCAGAAATCACAATTGAAAACTGCGTAAACAAGCGAAATTCATTTGGTGGAACTTCCATAAAAAATGTTGAAATGCAAATTGAAAATGGAAGGAAATTTTTAGAAACTTTATAATAGGTTTTTTTATTTTCTATTAAATTTTTGGAAGAAATATAAAAAAATTGCATTTTAACTTGAAATATTGTATAATTAAAATATAAAAAGAACACAAATAATTAATATATAAAATGGAATAAATGTACTTGATATAGATAATATTTTAAACAAAAGGAGATGATATGCAATGTTTAAGAAAATTTTACTCACAATCATACTTGCCATGTCTGTCGTCGGATGTACTGCAGAAGATATAGCTATTTGGAAAGATTCAGATCGTAGAATGGCTGAAAAAGGTATAAGATGTTATAGAAGGGCTAACGGAGAAGCCTACTGCGTAGACAAGTACGGAAACAGGACATACTAGCTATATATGATAAAAGCAGGAGCTTCCCATACAGGGAAATGTACTCCTGTCTTTTTTTGAGTAAATGTTCTATTTCTATTCTATCTGATACTATTTCTCATTTAAATAACGAATTTATTACAAACTTTTCTAATTAATAAAGTATATAAACCTAATTTTTTCAAGTAATTTAAGATATAATTTTCACCTTTTAAATAGATTCTAGTATGAATTAATTTGTCGGAGCATTTTTCTGTGCTGGCAAAACTGTTTGAGCATAGTGAGTTTTTTGTCAGTGCAGAAAAATGTCGTAGACTAGCCATAGGTTATTGCGTAGCAATCTTGCCACAATTTTAATTATCAGGATAAACCTTTACTGCAAGATAAGGATTTGCGGCAATGAGCAATCCTACGAAAATGAAAAATAAAAAAATTGAATAGTTATGAATTAGCTATTGGAGAACTCTGTTATAAAAATTTATTCTCATTTTTAAACGAGGTTTAATATAAAATAAAGTTTAAGTTATCAAATAATTTATTGAATAAAAAAGAAAGAGAGAAAACTAATATGGAAGTAAAAGGGTACATACATTCATTCGAATCATTTGGGACTAAGGATGGGCCTGGAATTAGATTTGTGCTGTTCTTGCAAGGATGCCCTCTTAGATGTCTGTACTGTCATAATGTGGATACTTGGGAAATTAAGGACAATAAGATGATTATGACGGCTCAGGAAGTTATGAATGAAATTTTAAAAGTGAAGGGATTTATAAAGACTGGAGGAGTTACTGTATCTGGGGGTGAGCCTTTGATGCAGCCTGAATTTTTGATGGAGCTGTTTAAACTTTGTCGTGAAAATGGGATTCAAACGGCACTTGATACATCCGGGTATATTTTTAATGAAAAGGCAAAAAAAGTGCTGGAGCTTGTAGATATGGTACTTCTTGATATTAAGCAGATAAATCCTGAAAGATATAAAATATTAACTGGAGTAGAGCTTGAAAATACTCTAAAATTTGCAAAATATTTGAATGAGATTAATAAGCCGACTTGGTTAAGATATGTGTTAGTTCCTGGGTATTCTGATGATGAAAATGATTTACATGAGTGGGCAAAGTTTACTTCCCAGTTAAAAAATGTGGAAAGAGTGGATGTTTTGCCATTTCACCAAATGGGGCAGTATAAATGGGAAAAAGTTGGGAAAGAATATAAACTGAAAGATACGCCAACACCAACGAGAGAATTAGTTGAAAAAGCTGAAGAAATTTTTAGATCTTATGGGTTGAAATTATTGGATAAATAAAATTAAGGGAATTGGTTCTAGTTTAATTAGAATCAGTTCCCTTTTAATTTATTTATTTTCGCATATTTGTTCCATTCTATAGTTTAATTCCTCAAAATCAATAATTTTAGCCTATCTATGTATCTCCTTGCCTTCATAAAATAGAATAACTACTGGAGCTGAAAATAGGCTTAATTGTCCGACTGCTTCAGGAATCTCAGATGCTTCAATATAATAAGCAGTAAAATTTTGTTCATTAACAATTTTCTCAACTTTTGGCATATCAATCTGACAAATGCTGCAATTATTCATTGAAACATATAATAAAAAATATTTTTCTTCTTTTATTTTATTCAGTATTTGTTCATAATTTTCAAGTTTTTTCATACGATTTTTCCTTTTTTATTTTTTAAATTTTACTGAATAAATTATATTTTTTGCTTGTCCTAAATCGTCAACTTGAGCGATTCCGATACCAATAACTTTAGATTTGAAAGGTTTAAAATCATATTTTGAAGTAAATGCATCTATTTTTGCTGGATCTTCTGGAGTAAGTAAAGTTATGTGCGGATCAAAATTTGTAAATACGTTTGGAGAGCCGTACAAATTGAAGGATTTTACTTTTTCAGGAATAGATTTTGCCCAGTCAGGAACTTTTGCGTCCTTTGCACGATATTTGTTTAAGCTAACTGTTATTTCATCTGCAAGCTGTTGTATAGCTTCATTGTTTTGAGCATCAAGCATAAACCAGTTTCCGCCAGTTTTTCTTAATTTGTAAAATTCTATATCAAAAGGCTTTGTCTGATTTGCAATTTTGTTGACAGTATCCTTTATTGTTTTTAGTGCTTCAGGCTTGTATTCTGTAAGATAAAGTGTCAGATGGACTGCATATCCTTTGGAATAAAGGCTTTCGATTCCTTCATCTTTAAGTCCTTTTGAAATGTTTTCCACATTTTTAGTTGCATTGTTATCCATAATTACAAAAACATTATAGTTTACATTGGAAAAAACGTTGATACAAAACATTAAAAAAATTGAAAAAAATAATTTTTTCATAATAAAACCTCCTAAATTTTTTGTTTCAAATTACTTTTACTACAATTATACCTTAAAATATTTTAAAAACAAGATTTAAACAATATTTTAGTCTAAATTTGACTGATTTTAATACGTTTATTTTATTTTTTTGTAAGTTTGTCTAAAAATTCATAAAGAAGATTATTCATTTCATCGTAGTTATTGTTACGTATAGTTTCGGGAGATTGAACAAAAGGTAAAGTTTGGCTATCCTGCTCAAGAGTTTTATCTGAATCTATTAACAATTCAGTTAGAGCTTTGGTAAATTCGAGATGGCATTGAAAGCCATAATGTTTTTCGCTATATTTTATAATCTGTCGTGGACAACCTTTACTTGCTGCCAAGACTTTTGCAGTATCTGTTAATCCTGGCATATCGCTATGCCAATGCCCTACAGTAGCTTGTTTTCCAAAATGTTTTATGTTGTCATCTTCCAGTCCATCTTTTGTTAGTTCAATTGGAAAATTTCCTATTTCACGGAAAGGGCTTTTTTCTGTTTTGCCACCAAATGCTTCTCCTAGTAATTGAGCACCAAGACATACTCCGACTACAAATTTATCTGCCTTTACAGCCCTTCTAATTAATTCAATTTCAGCTTTTGCATCAAAATAGGGAAATTCGCTGTTATCTCCAATAGGACTCTGCGGTCCGCCCATCACAATTAAAAAATCAAATGAATCTGCATTTTCAGGCAACTTTTCATATTGATATACTTTTGTTGTAGAAATATCGTGTCCAGAAAGTGCTGCCCAAGCAAGATAAGCTCCTGGCGCTTCAAATGCTTCGTGTAATATAAAGTGTATTTTCATTGGTGTTCTCCTTTAGTTTTTGAGTTTATTATATAATTTTCCATAAGATATTTCAATAGAGTAATTTTAAAGTGTAAATTTAAAGAAATTTTATAATAAAATTGAAAAAACTTATAAAAATCATCTTGATATATGGTATAATACTTGTAATGTGAGAAAAGTTTTTAGGAGAGAAAATTGTTAAAAATAGGAATTGTAGCTGAATATAATCCATTTCACAATGGACATTTGTATCAAATCAGGAAAATTAAAGAGATATTTGGTGAAGATGTCTTGATTGTGGTAGTGATAAGTGGAGATTTTGTTCAGCGGGGAGAAATTTCGTTTTTGGATAAGTGGGAGAAAACACAGGTTAGCTTAGGATGCGGAGTTGATTTGGTTGTGGAGTTGCCACTTTATTATTCGATTCAGAATGCTGAGATTTTTTCAAGAATGGCAACAAAAATTTTGGATTATTTGGGAATAGATATTCAGGTTTTTGGAGCGGAAGAGGAAAATATTGAGATTTTGCAAAAGGTGCTTGAACTGCAGAAAACACAGGATTATAAGGACAAGCTTATGGAGTATATGAAAAAAGGCAACAGTTACAGCACTTCTCAAAGACTGGCATTAAAGGAATATAATCTAGATGGAATTGTGAAGTCAAATAATATTCTAGCTCTAGAATATATGCGTGAAATAGAAAATAGTAATCTTAAAATAAAACCACATATTATAAAAAGAGAAATTTCAGAATATAATGAAGAGAAAATTTCTAAGGATAGGGAAAAATTTGCTAGTGCTTCATTTTTGAGAAATGAATTGGAGAAGATTTTGGATGAATTTTCTAAGGAAGAATTTGATTTTGAAAAAATAAAAAATTTTATTGCTGAAAAAAAATATAATTCTTTAAAAGACGTAAGAGTAGAAAATTCAAAAGAAATTGTTAAAAAAAATTATAATTTTGAGAAAAAGCCAAATATTAAGGAAAAAGTAGATTTAGATAGTTTGAAAAATGTAAAAACAGAAGAAAGAATCTTTTTGAAACTAGAAGAGATTCATAAATTTTTACCAGAAAAATCATTTGACATTATTTTTAAAAGTTTGGAATGGAAGATAAATAACAGATTTAGTGGGGATAAAATAAAAGAAGAAATCTTTAAAATTGTGAAATATAAGATTTTGACAGAAAAAAAAGAAAAAATAATGGAAATATATGATATAACTGAAGAAATTTATGCTAGAATATACGGAACAATATTGAATTCACAAAAATATATAGAATTTTTGAAAAATTCAAAATCTAGAAATTTATCAAATAAACGTGTAGAACGGATTATTTTGAATATTTTACTAAATATAAAAGCTAAAATGATGGATTTTGAAATAAACTATGTAAGAATTTTAGGTTTTAATAAAAAAGGTCAGGAATATTTGAAAGAAATTTGTAAAAATAATAAAATTGAAAACTTTGATGCGGAAAATGATTTTCAGAAAAAAGGTGTCTTTGTAAATTGGAAAGATATTGAAAAATTTGTTAAAAAGGATGAAAATACAGAAAGCTTGCAAAATCAAGAAAATTTTTTGGAAAAAATACAAGTTGAAAAAAATGGATTTTTGATAAAAGAATTAATTTTAGGAAAAAAAGAGAAATTAAATCCAATTGTTTGTTTAGATTGAATTATTTTAACAAATAAATTATAAGAAAATTTAAAAGTGAATAACAATAGTTTTTATACAGCGAAAAGTTAATACATTTGCTCAGGAATAAGATAAAAATGAAAAAATATTATATTAATGAATATTATAAATAAAAAATAAAAAGAATAGGAGAGGATTATAGGAATGGGATTGTTAATAACAATTAATGTGCTGTTTATGATATTTTTCTTTGTGATAGCATATATGTCAATACGGTATTTCATCAATCAGATTGAGAAATATCCGAGAGTTACATTTGAAGAGGTGTATAACAGTAAAAAATTAAGACAGAAGTATAATATTGAGGATAATAAGGCAAATCCTTATGATTATGGGTATAATTTTAAGGAAATTGAGTATAAGTCAGGGAAAATACAGCTTTATGGATGGCTTATTGAGAATAAGGAAGCTACAAAAACGATGATTATTTCGCATGGCCGTGGTGTAAACAGGCTGGCTTCGTTACAATATTTGGAAATGTTTAAAAATATTGGACTTGACAAGGAGTATAATTTTTTTATTCCAGATTTGAGAAACTCTGGAAAGTCTGATGTGGCTAAAACTAAGATGGGGTACTGCTTTGGACAGGATATTTTTCACACAATGGAAATGCTGAATGAAAGATATGGAAAGAACAATTTTACATTATATGGATTTTCGCAAGGAGGAATGGGTTCTGCGATTGCTTCTAAAATGTACGTGAAGGCACTTAGAAAAAAAGGGATTGTGATTGATAAGCTGATTTTGGACAGTTCAATTTCGAATATAAGAAAGAGAATCAAGGAAGATGCAAAAAAACGTCGTGTTCCAAAATTTATTGTAAGTGTTATTGTAAGAATCTTTAATTTAAGGGTTGGAAGTCATCTTGATAAACTGAAATTATCATACTTACTAAAAAGAATACCTACTTTGATAATTCAGTCTAAAAATGACAAGGCTACAACTTACGGAATGCTTATGGAAGAGTATAACGAACTTGCACAAAATGAAAATATCAAGTTAAAAGTTTTTGAAAAAGGTTCACACACAAGAATTTATGCTGATCCTGAGTGTAAAGATGAATACGTTGAGGCGGTAAAAGAGTTTTTAACAAATTAAAGTTATAAAAAACAGAAAGGTAGAAAATTTAATGAGTTCAAGATTAACGAAAAAAAGTTACATAATTTATGGGCTTGGGGTTTCATATTTTATGATTGACCAGATTTATAATCAATGGCTTTCATATTATTATTTGCCACCTGAAACGGAAAAAAATTTAGTTCCGTTGTTAAAGCCGCAGTATTTAGTTCTAGCATTTATTTTTGCGAGGATTATTGATGCAATATCAGATCCTGTTGTAGGATTTTTATCTGATAATTCAAAATCACGGTTTGGAAAAAGATCAATATTTATGCTAGTTGGAGGATTGCCGCTTGGGATTCTTACGATTATGTATTTTTATCCAATTAAAAGTTCGCAGATGGCAACGCTTATTTATTTATCGGTTGTTGGAGGACTGTATTTTACGGCATATACTTTAGTTGCGGCACCGTATAACGCTCTAATTCCAGATTTGGCTTCAAATAAGGAAGAAAGGCTTAATCTTTCTACAATGCAGTCAACGTTTAGGCTTATATTTACTGGGGTTGCGATGGTTCTACCGGGTATTTTGATTTCAAAATTAGGAATGGTAAATGGAGTGCTGAATACAGAAGTTGGAATACGTAAAACAGTAATTTTGATTACAATATTGTCAGTTTTGGGGATTTATGCGTGTATATTTTTTCTAAAGGAAAAGCAGCTTACACAAAACCGTCCTAAGACTGAATCGCTAGGTTTTATGAAATCAATTTCACATTTGAAGGATAAGGAAATTATTTTGTACTTTTTAGGCTATTTCTTTTTCTTTTGCGGATTTAACATACTTCGTGGAGATTTGACATATTATTTGAGCGCTGTAATGCAAAAGGATATTAAATATTTGACTGTAATATCAGTTGTACTGTTTGGAATGGCGGGGCTATTTTTTCCAATTACAAACAAGTTTGGGAAAAAATATTCGTACAAGAAAATATTGATTGTAGATATGCTGCTTTTAATAATCGGTACTTTTGGTCTATTGTTTATTAATAAAAATAATTCAATTTTTGCATATTTGCTTTTTGTAATTTGTGGAACAGGATTAAGTGGTGCAGCGTTTATTTTCCCACAGGCAATGCTTAGTGA
>ERZ772924.599-NODE-599-length-17306-cov-2.908643_pt1 | contig 17306 bp, 17 predicted proteins | sample MGYA00512116_ERZ772924 | MGnify/ENA primary metagenome ERZ772924 (study PRJEB29015, sample SAMEA2737920) | human oral metagenome | biome: human oral; feature: human-associated habitat; material: dental | place: China | collected 2134 ...
TCGCCTCCTCCCGCACGCGTAACGTTTTGTGTCTTGCACGCGCAGCGCGAAATTTTGCTAAATTTAATCAAGCGGCGGTAAATTTTAAAATTTTATCTGCGCAGCGCACGCCAATGCGCGCATCGTGCGAACGTAGCGCAGAATTCAACGCTCGCAGCGGCAAATAAAGCGGTAAATTTTGACGCCTGCAAGCAAAGCGGTATAAATTTTTCGGCGCCGAGCAGCTTCACACCGCTTCACACCGCTTCACACAGCTTCACACAGCTTATTGTGCGGCGAAACGCAGTTAAATTTAAACGATCAGCGCTCAAAAAGTTGCAAAAAATATTTTAAATTTTGCCTCTCGGCCGCTAGGCTCGTGTTTGGGCCGTGCCCCGGATAGAGCGTAAAATCGCCCTTTATCTGTAAAATTTTATGCAAAGACTCTCTGATCTGCTCGCCGCTTGAAAAGGGAAAATCCCACCTGCCGATAGAGCCTTTGAATATGACGTCGCCGCTAAAGATCACGCCGTCCACTTCAATCATACAGCTGCCCGGCGTGTGTCCTGCAAAGAGGCTAAATTTAACGTTAAAGCCCGCTATTTCAAGGCTTTGCTCCTGCCCTTTTATGAGCACGTCCGCTTCTATGGATTCTGGCATCGTCCCAAAGGGATCGGTCTGCAGCATAAAGGCGTCGCTTTCATGGATATAAATTTTAGCGCCCGCCCTTTGCAGCTTCGCATCGTCGTAAACATGATCGAAATGCCCGTGCGTATTCAAAACCGCCGCGATCTTTCCCGTATTTTGCATCACCCAATCAAAACTGCCCTCGCCCGGATCGATCACTAGATCGCCCCGCTCGCCCTTTAGAATGTAACAGTTCGTCACGTATTCACCGAAAGCTTTTTTTAAAATTTGCATTTAAATCCTCCTTTTAAGCTTAAATTAAAGCCGTAATTTAGCCAAAAATAGTTAAAATTCGCGCAATTTAACGTAAAATTTTAAGGCTAAATATTATGTTTTTGGACGATTTGCTGCCGCAACTGACCGATTTTTTATCGGAGAGACTCGATGAAACGGGCGCGGACGCCTTTGTAGTGGGTATCAGCGGTGGGCTTGACAGCGCCGTGGTTTCTGCGCTTTGTGCGCTTACCGAGATCCCCACTTACGGGCTTATCCTACCTAGTGCGGGTTCAAATTTAGAAAATATGGCCGACGCGATCTTTCACTGCGAATCCTTTAATATCCCCTACGAAATCCAAGAGATCGCGCCATTTGTAGAAAATTTTACCGCTTTAAATCCCGGTGCAAGCGCTCTTCGCATCGGAAATTTCGCCGCGCGCGTGAGAATGAGCTTACTTTATGATTACAGCGCGCAAAAACGCGGCGTAGTCGTAGGCACGAGCAATCTTAGCGAGCGGATGCTCGGCTACGGCACGATCTACGGCGATCTGGCATGCGCGTTTAATCCGATCGGAGAAATTTTTAAAACCGATCTGTTTAAATTTGCAAAAATTTTATGCATAGACGATGCGATCATTAAAAAAGCCCCAAGCGCCGATCTATGGGAAAATCAAAGCGACGAACGTGAGCTTGGATACAGCTACGAGATTTTAGATAGCGTGCTAAGAGATATTTTTTCGCGGCCTAATCTAAGGGCCAAAATTCGCTCGGGCGAGCAGATCGGCGCGGACGATCTGAAATATCTGAAAAACTCGCGCCACAATCAAGAGCTGGTGAAATTTATCGTCCGTAGAATTCTTAAAAATAATTTTAAGCTTCGCGCGCCCGCGGTCGCTCGCATAGAGCCCGCACACTAAGGAGAGATTTATGAAAGAGATACCGTTTTATAAGGCTCAAATCGATAAAAAAGAGGAAGACTTAATTAAAAGCGCCCTCTACAACAGCGATATAAGATATAGCGAAATTTTTGAAGAGGATATTTGTAAATATTTCGGCGTAAAGCATGCCGTATCGACCACGAGCGGCACGACGGCGCTGCATCTGGCGCTTTGTGCAATGGATATTAAGCGCGGAGATAAAATTTTATGCTCCGTAAATTCCTTCCCCAACGTTGCCGAAGTGATCCGCCACTTCGACGCCGAGCCCGTTTTCGTAGATATCGATCCGATAAGCTTTAATATCACGAGCGAAAGCCTTGCTCGCACGATAGATCAAAACCGCCACAAGAAGCTAAAATGCGCTTTCATCTCGCACATCGCGGGACTTGCTGCGGATATAGACGCCATCAGCGAGGTCGCCAAAAGCGAAAATATCATCCTCATCGACGATGCGTGCCGAGCTATGGGCGCTACCTATAAGGGCGCAAAAATTGGAGCGCTTAAAAGCTCGCTCATATCGTGCTTTCAGATCAATCCTCAAGCGCAAGACGCGATCTCTACGGCGGGCTTTTTCGTCACGAACGACGATGAGATCGCAAACGCCGCACAAATTTTAAGAAACGGCGGCATTGTGGGAGATGCCTTTTACAAAGACGGCAATATGTCCTTTACCTACGACGTCGATCGCATCGGTCAAAAATACGATCTTAACGCCATAAATTCCGCCTACGCCATCGCCCAGTTTGAAAAAACCGACGCCTTTATAAAGCGCCGCAAGCAGATCGCTGCAGCGTATCGCGAGCAGCTCGCGAACTGCCCTCACGTGACGCTTCCAAGCGACAGCGAGGAGCATATCTATACTCAGTTCATCGTAAAGATCGACAAAAACCGCGACGATTTTGCCAAGGCGCTGATCGCGCGCGGAGTAAGCGTCTCGCTGCACTACGTGCCGGTGCATCTGCTAAGCTACTATAAAAGCAAATATAATTACAAGGTCAATGATTTCCCGAATGCGCTTAAAAACTATCAGCAAATTTTATCCCTGCCGATCTATACGGCGCTTAGCGACGACGATGTGAGCTACATTTGCGAGCAGATCAAAGAGATAGCGCAAAATCGTGTTTAAACTCCTAATCGAGCGAAACTTATACGACCCGAGCCCCGCATGGCTTGCGCTCGGAGTGATTTTAGCGCCGTTATCGCTGCTTTATACGCTTATCGTCTGCCTAAAAAGGCTCTTTGCTAAGCCGCAAAAACTTAAAATTCCAATAATCAGCGTCGGAAATTTAACCCTCGGCGGAAGCGGCAAAACCCCGCTAGTGCGGGCGCTTTTTAAAGAATTTAACGGGGAGCTCAAAACCTGCATCATCCTTCGCGGATACGGACGCAAAAGCAGAGGCTTGCTCGAAGTAGCGCTCGGCGGACGGGTACTTTGCGACGTGCGGCAAAGCGGAGATGAGGCAATGGAATACGCGCTGTTTCTGCGCGGCGCAAACGTAATCGTTAGCGAAGATCGCGCCGCAGGGATTTTGCGCGCGCAAACTCTCGGCTTTGAGCTGGTGATCTTGGACGACGGATTTTCTAAATTTAATATCTCTAAATTTGATATCTTGCTGCGCCCGCAAAGCGCACCGAAGCTGCGCTTTTGCCTGCCCTTAGCCGCATATCGCTACCCGCCGTTTTTTTATAAATTTGCAGATTTCATACCCGCGCCGAGCGACATTTCGCAGGGCTTTAAGATCGTTTCGGCGGCGGATCTGCAAGAGGGGCTAAACGGCGCGGATGAAATTTCAAATTTAAACCCCGCTGCGGATAAAATTTTAAATTCTAAAGAGGCTGGTTTTGAAAAATCCCGCACGATCTTAATCAGCGCCATCGCCAAACCTTGGCGCTTACAAGAGTTTTTGCCGCTCGCAAAAGCCCACGCATTTTTCCCCGATCATTATGATTTCAAAAAAGAGCAGATTTTAGAGCTGCTAAGGCGCGAGGGCGCGGAGCATATCCTTTGCACGGCGAAAGATTACGTGAAATTAAGGGATTTGGGCGCGAAAATTTCGGTGATTTTGCTAAATTTAAAGCTAAGCGAAAACTTTATCCGAAAAATTCAAAACTACATAAACCAAGCTATGATAAAATAAGTTTTTTAAAGGAATTTTATGATAAAAAAGAGCAAAACCGCCGAAGTAATCATTTCCGCGCTACCCTATATCCGTAAATTTAGAGATAAAATTTTCGTCGTCAAATACGGCGGCGCAGCGCAAACAGACGATGCGCTCAAGCTTGATTTTGCCCGCGACATCGTGCTTTTGCATATGGTCGGCATCAAGATCATCGTCGTGCACGGCGGCGGCAAAAAGATCAATCAGACCCTGGATAAGATCGGCGTGCAGAGCGAGTTTCGCGATGGACTTCGCATAACGAGTAAAGATGCGATCGAAATCACCGAGATGGTGCTAAGCGGCGCGGTAAATAAAGAGATCACGGCGCTTTTGAACCAAAACGGCGCGCCAGCGATCGGCATCAGCGGCAAGGACGGCGGGCTTTTGAGGGCAAAATTCCTAGATGAGAAAAAATACGGCTTCGTAGGCGAGATCACCGAGGTAAATACCAAGCTGATAAATGACCTACTGCAAAAGGACTATCTGCCGGTAATCGCCCCGCTTGCGGGCGGCGAGACGGACGAAAACGTGAGCTTTAATATCAACGCCGATCTCTGCGCCAGCAGGATCGCAGCCGCGCTAAAAGCGAGCAAGGCGATATTTTTAAGCGACATTGACGGCGTGCTTGATAAAGAGGGAAATTTAATCAGCAAACTCGATGCCGCGCTCATTTCGAAGCTTAAAAATGACGGCACGATCGCAGGCGGCATGATCCCAAAGGTCGATGCGTGCCTGCAATGCGTGCGAAACGGCGCAAATGCCGCGCATATCATCAACGGCAAAATTCCGCACTCGATCCTGCTTGAGCTTTTCACGGACGGCGGCATAGGAAGTTTGATAAAGGAAGAAATTTAGGCGCGAGCGCGGAGGCGGCAGGTTTAAAGCGGCAATGCCGCAAGTCCGCGCAAGCAGCCTAAGCGATCAAATTTAAAGCGCCTAGGCGGGCGTAAATTTTAAAATTTTAAAAAGGAAAAAGATGAAACTGGTTTCAACGAGAGATTTTTCGCAAAAAGCGGATCTTAGCTACGCGCTGCTAAATCCGAGCGCGCGCGGCGGCGGGCTTTTCAGCCCAGAGCGGCTGCCGCTTTTGAGCGAGGATTTTTTTAAGCAGTGCGAGGATCTGAGCTACAAACAGATCGCGCTTAAAATCATCAAGAGCTTCGATTTTGACGTAAGCAGCGAGGTCTTTGAGAGCGCGCTAAAGCGCTACGATAAATTTGAAAACCCGGCCTGCCCCGCCCAGATCAAAAAACTAAGCGAAAACGCCTATATTTTAGAGCTTTACCACGGCCCGACGCTTGCATTTAAGGATATGGCGCTACAGCCCTTCGGCGCGCTTTTAAAAAGCATCGCAAAAGCTAGAAATGAAAAATTTTTAATAATGTGCGCCACGAGCGGCGACACGGGGCCTGCGACGCTGGAGGCATTTGCGAACGACGAGAATATTAAAGCGGTCTGCCTCTATCCGCAGGGCGGCACGAGCGAGATACAGCGCCAGCAGATGGTCAAACAAAGCGCGGCAAATCTTAAAATTTTAGGCGTGCGCGGCAACTTCGACGATACGCAGCGCGCGCTAAAATCGCTGCTGGCAGACGAGGATTTCAAAAACGAGCTCGCGCGCGCAAATTTAAATCTAAGCGCCGCAAACTCGGTAAATTTCGGCAGAATTTTATTTCAGATCATCTACTACCTCTATGCTAGTATCTATTTCTCAAAACACGGCGTATTGAGCCCCGAGCAAAATTTAAAGCAAAGCGATCAGTGCCCGGCGTGCGGTAAAAATTTAAACGCCTCGGGCAGCAAAAATTTTGGCGCGGCAGTGGGCGCAAACAGCGCGCAGAGCGTAAAACAGGGTTCTAAATTTAACACCTTCGACGTCATAGTGCCAAGCGGAAATTTCGGCAACGCGCTAGGAGCGTATTTCGCCAAAAAAATGGGCGCAAAGATCGGCAAAATCAAGATCGCTTCAAACGCGAACAATATTCTGACCGAGCTTTTTACGCGCGGCATCTACGATCTACGCGGGCGCGAGCTCATACGCACGATCAGCCCTGCGATGGATATTTTAGTTAGCTCCAACGTCGAGCGGCTGCTTAGCGATATGTTCGGCGATGCGCGCACGAGCGAGCTGATGCAAAGCCTGGCGCGAGATAAATTTTATAAGCTTAGCGCAAGCGAGCTTGCGAAGCTGCGCGAGGTTTTCGAGGCGAATTTTTGCGACGATGCGCAGTGCGCTAAATTTATCAAGCAAGAGAGCAGCCACGGCGTGCTGATCGATCCGCACACGGCGACCTGCTTTAAGCTGCTTGACGAAAGCCGCCTAAATCTCGTCATCTCGACCGCGAAGTGGATCAAATTTACGCCGTCGATGATCGGCGCGATTAAAGGTAGAGCTTGCGAGGACGAGCGAGCCGATATGATCGCGCTTTCGAAGGAATTTCGCAGCGACATTCCGCCGCAGATCTCGCGCCTTTTTAGCGCGCCGCAGGTGCATTCTAGCGTCGTGGAGCAAAGTGAGATCAAAAACGCCATAATGGAGTGGATCAAAAAATGATAGTAATCCCCGCGCGCCTTGCTTCGACGCGCTTTAAAAATAAAATTTTATGTGAGTTTGACGGCGTGCCGATGTTTATCAAAACGGCTCAAAATGCCGCCAAGGCAGACCGCGTGCTAATCGCCGTGGATGAACCGCAAATTTTAAAGATCGCACAAGATTACGGCTTTGACGCCGTTCTCACTGCGCGCGAACATCAAAGTGGCACCGATCGGATCAATGAAGCGGTCGCAAACGCGGCGCTTGCGGAGAACGAGATCATCATCAATATCCAAGCCGACGAGCCCTTTTTCGAGAGCGAAAATTTGATTAAATTTAAAGATTTCGCCCACGCCATGATCGCACAAAAGGGCGCATTTATGGCAAGCTGCTACAAATATATAAGCCCTCAGGCGGCAGAGGATCCGAATTTAGTCAAGCTAGTGCTTGATAACGCTGGCTTTGCGATCTATTTTTCGCGCTCGCTCATCCCCTACCCGCGCGCGGCATGCGAATGCTACCTCGGACACATCGGCATCTACGCATACAGCGTGCGGAATTTAAAGCGGTTTTGCGCCCTGCCCGCCTCAGCGCTGGAAGATACCGAAAAACTCGAGCAACTTCGCGCCATAAGCGCGGGCGAGAAGATCGCGATGCTTGGGATCGAAACCGCAAGCATCGGCATCGATACGCCGGCTGATTACGAGCGCGCGCTAAAGGAGTTCGGCAATGGAATTTAAAATTTACTCGTTATATGGCGCAATGTTTGGAGTGGAGAGACTAGCCGCGGAGCGTAAAATTCTAATGCGACGTAAAATTTTAGTGGAGCGCGGAATTTTAAAATTTAAAGATGCGAGCGCAAGATGAACTACGATGAATACAGATCCACGGTAGATACGCTAAATGCGTGGGCGCGGGCATATTACACCGACGATAAGCCGATCGCGAGCGACGAGGAGTACGACGAGCTTTATTCGCAAGTGGAGAAATTCGAGGAGCAAAACCCCGCGCTGGCGCTGCCGTACTCGCCTACACGGCGCATCGGAGGCGCGATCAGCGAGGGCTTTTCCAAGCTCGCTCACGGCGCGCAGATGTGGTCGATGGAGGATATTTTTGGCGACGCGGACCTTTTGGCGTGGCTAGCTCGCGGCGAAAAGGGCGGCGCGCAGTTTTACGTCGAGCCGAAATTTGACGGCGCGAGCTTAAATTTGACCTACGAAGGCGGCGTGCTGATAAGCGCGGCGACGCGCGGCGACGGGCTTATAGGCGAGGACGTGACGCAAAACGCAAGAGCTATCAAATCGGTGCCGCTTCAGATCCCCTACGCGGGAAGGATCGAGATCCGCGGCGAGACGCTGATCGCAAAGAGCGATTTTGACGCGCTAAACGATGAGCGCGCCGCAAACGGCGAGAGCCTGTTTTCAAACCCGCGCAACGCCGCCGCAGGCAGCCTGCGCCAGCTGGATAGCGCGATCGTAGCGAAGCGGAAGCTAAAATTTATCCCGTGGGGGGTGGGCGAGCATTCGTTAAGCTTTGCGCTGCACTCGCAGATAATGGAGTTCGTGCGCAGTCTCGGCTTTTTGCGCGACGAGTTTTGCCGTATCTGCTCGGATGTAAGCGAGATCAGGAGCGCATACGAGGCGCTGCACATGCTGCGCGCGAGCAAAGATCTGATGCTTGACGGCATGGTAATCCGAGTAAATGAGCTTTCAAAGTGCGCACAGATGGGCTATACGGTGAAATTTCCGCGCTTTATGGTCGCGTATAAATTCCCCGCGGTCGAAAAGGTAACGCGGCTGCGCGAGATCAATCTGCAGGTCGGCCGCACCGGCGCGGTAACCCCCGTAGCCGTCGTAGATAGCGTAAACATCGACGGCGCGAACGTTTCAAACGCGACGCTTCATAATTTCGACGAGATCGCGCGGCTGGGGCTGATGAAAAACGACTTCGTGGGCATCATCCGCAGCGGCGACGTGATCCCGAAGATCACGAGCGTTTACAAACAGCGCAGAGACGGCACGCAGAGCGAAATTTCGCGCCCGGATCACTGCCCGGTTTGTGGCGAGAGGCTGCTTGACGAAGGCGCGCTCATAAAGTGTCAAAACCTCGATTGCAAGGCGCGAGTGATAGGCTCGCTGATCTATTTCTGCTCTAAAAAATGCATGAATATCGAAGGCTTAAGCGACGCGACGATCACGCAGCTTTTTGAAAGCGGCAAAATTTCAAAGATTGGCGACATTTACGCCCTCGGCGCGCAGGATTTGGCGGATCTTGAGGGCTTCGCGGATAAAAAAATTTCAAACCTTTTGGGCGCGATAAATGCAAGCAAAAATGCGCCACTTGAGCGCTTCATCGCTTCTTTGGGGATCGAGCACATCGGCGAGGTGGCCGCGCGCAAGATAGCCGCGGCGTTTGGGCAGGATTGGCTGGATGCGAGCGAGGATGAAATTTTGCGCCTGGAGGGCTTTGGAGAGGCGATGGCAAGGAGCCTAGCGGAGTTTTGCAAGATAAATCGCGAAAAAATTCTAAATTTAAGCGAAATCATCAACCCGCGCCCGCCCGAGATACAGACTACCAAAAGCGCTTTCACGGACCGCAGCGTCGTTATCACCGGCACGCTCAGCCGTCCGCGCGACGAGTTTAAGACCAGGCTTTTGGCGATGGGCGCGAAGGTGCAGGGCTCGGTATCTGCTAAGACCGACTTCGTGCTTGCGGGAGAGGACGCCGGCTCCAAGCTGCAAAAAGCTCACTCACTCGGCGTGCGGGTGATCGACGAGAGCGAGTTTGAAACGCTTGCGAGCCCAGCGACGCCCGGCGCAAATTCACCCGACAAGAGCGAGCCTGAAGCGCTCGCGGGGAGCGGCGAGTGAAGGTATTTTGTTGGGTGTCGAACCCGCACTCAGACGGCGCAGGATTAAATTTTAAAAGCAATCTCCGCCCTGCGGCGCTTGCGTGTTTTACGAAACGCGAGAATTTTAAAAATTTTGTAGCGCACGAGCAAGCGGCAAAAGCGACAAATCGAGAGGCGGTTTCTACGAGACGTACGAGCTATACCTGCAGCGGCGCTAAAACGGCGCGCACGATGCCGATAGATACGGCTGCAAGCAAGAATATCTCAAATTTTGCGCCGCTCAAACACTGCGCCGATAGGAAAAATTTTAAAATTTTCGCTAGCGGCAAGATAAAATTTACAACGCACGGCGAGCTAAAATTTACAATGCGCGGTATGGTTAAATTTACGGCGCGGCGCAGGCTAAAGTTTGAGCCTTGCGGCACTGCTACGCGCGACTTTGCTTTGTGCGATAGAATTTTAAACCCAAAGCCGCGCAAAAGCCGCGCAAGCTTTAAAATTTCATCGCGGCGCGGAGAAAAGACAAAATGAGATTTGATCTGCTCGTCGCAAACACGCTTAAAATCAGCAGAAATCAGGCCGCCGCGCTGATAAAACAGGATAAAATTTTGCTGCGTGGCGCCGTGCAAAACAGACCCTCCGCGCAGATCGCGCCCGAGCAGAGCGGCGAAATCAGCGCGATTGATCAAATTTACGTAAGCAGGGGCGCGCTCAAGCTTGCAGGCTTTTTGGACGAGCTTGCCGAAAACGGGCTTTTGGCAAGCTGCAGCGTAAATTTGCCTAACTCGGCGGCAGAAATTTCAAAGCCATGCAGCGGCGCAAAGAGCGCAGATAATAAATCGACAGCGACGCAAAGAGCGGGTGAGGTAACGACGCAAATTTCAAGCGCAGATTTTGCGGCTACGGATAAAATTTTAGGCGCGGACGAGACGACCGAAATTCTAAGCGCGACGGCGGCAAAGATCGCAGAAACAAATACCAAGGCGATCCGCAACGTAAAAACTAGCGCCGAGGCGGCGAAGCTTTTACAAACCGGTACAGGCAAGCACACGGTGGAATTTTTACAGATGAGCACAGGCGCCGAGACGGCAGGGCTTTTGCAAGCGAACGCAGGCGCCGAGACGGCAGAGATTTCAAATGCGGCAGAAGCCTCCAAATCGGGCGGCAAGGCGGGCGCGCGCTGCAGTGAAGGCAGCGCGAAGCTAGCACAAACAAAGCCCTCGCAAAAAGATATTTTAAATTTAGCGGGAGTCGATGTTTTGGACGTGGGCAGCAGCACGGGCGGATTCGTGCAGATTTTATTGCAGCGCGGTACAAAGATCGTAACCGCGCTTGATGTTGGCAGCTCTCAACTAAGCGAAATTTTGCGGCGCGATCCTCGCGTGATCGTACGCGAAAACACCGACATCAGGGAGTTTGAAAGTGAGAAAAAATTTGATCTAATTACCTGCGACGTGAGCTTCATCTCGCTAAATTTGATCCTAGAAAGCCTCGCGCGCCTTGCAAAAAGCGCTCTCATCGTGCTATTTAAGCCGCAATTTGAGGTGGGCGTGGAGATCAAGCGAAATAAAAAAGGCGTGCTTAAGGACGAAAAAGCGGTGCGTGCCGCGCGAGCAAAATTTGAGCGGCTATGCGCCGAGCTGGGGCTTGCTGTGCTGCACGCTAGCGCCTGCAAAATCACGGGTAAAGAGGGAAATAGGGAATTTTTCTATCTTCTAAAAAGGATGAACGATGAAATTTAAAAACTTAATTATATTGGCGTTTTGCGCGCTATTTTTGGGCTCATGCGCTAAAAGCTTAAACCCCAAAGCGCCGATCGTAAAAAACTTCGACATAGCTAAATTTAGCGGCGGCTGGTATGAGATCGCCCGTATGAAGGGCGGCGGCGAGCTGCAAAACACCGCGTACGAGTGCTTTATCGATAAAAACTCCACGATCAATCTTTTAAAAACCGCCAAAACAAGCTCAGGTAAAATCGAAAACGAGCAGCACGTGTTGGAGTTTGCGGGCGATAAAAACGTAGGTCTGCTCTATCAAAAAGGTCTGATTTCCGACTCCCTCTACCGCGTGGCGCAGGTGGACGGCGACTATCGCTACGCCCTGATCTTCGGCGCCGATACGAGTGAGCTTTACATTCTCTCGCGCACCAAAACCCTGCCCGAGCCGATCCGCATCCTATATCTAAAAAAGGCGAAGCATAGCGGTTACGACACCAAAAAAATCGTCTGGACGAAGCAGCAATAATGGCTAATCAAAAATCATGTAAAGACCATACAGAGGCTTCATTGCGGAATTTTAAAGAGCAAAATTTTGTAGCGCAGAATTCCAGCTTGAAAAATTTTACGGAACAGAATTTCACAAGCAATGGAGAAAATTCATCTCAAAATATCAAACGCCCAAGGCAAGAGTTGAGTGAAAACAAAGCCGGCGATGCGCACCGCGCAGATGAAGCAGACACCGACACCTCTTGCAGCAATGAAACGACTTTTGGCAGTAAAACGGCTTATAACGACACTTGCAGCAATGACGTAGACGTGCAAGCTCAAGGCACGCTTCCTGCTTGTGCGGAAGTGCTGCGTGCGCGCATAAGCGAGCAGTTCACACGTGGCGAGATTTTCGCAACGCTACAAGGCGCAAACCGCGATAATGTGCACGCCGTAGCGATCGGTAACTTCGACGGCATGCACCTTGGACATCAAAAATTATTTGAGCACCTAGGCGAGCACGGCGCAATAATCGTAATCCTAGCAGGTGGTGGCACGAAGCTCACCCCTTTTGCGTCGCGGCAGGCTTTTACGGACAAAAAGATTTTTTATTGCGATCTACGCGCTATCAAAAGCCTTAGCGGAGGCGAATTTATCGCACTTTTAAGGCAGAATTTCATAAATTTACAAAAAATTGTCGTCGGTGAGGATTTTCGGTTCGGGCGCGACAGAGCGTGGGGTGCGGAGTTTTTGCGGCGCGAATTTAGCGGGCAAACCTGCGTCGTAGGGGAGTTTTGCTTAAGCGGCGGCGGCGTGCATTCAAGCAGGATCAAAGAGCTTTTATCGCGCGGACGGTGCGAAGAAGCGGCGGAACTTTTGGGGCGAGATTACGAGATCTGCGGGCGGATCGTGCGCGGTCAGGGGCGCGGGGCGCGGGAGTTCGTAGCGACGCTAAATCTTGATGCCAGCGGCTATTTTATGCCAAAAAGCGGCGTATATGCGACCATGGTGCGCGCCGGAAGCAAGGAATTTGCAAGCGTGAGCTTCTTGGGGCACAGGCTCAGCACCGACGGAGCTTTTGCGCTTGAAACGCACATTTTAAGGGACTTTGCGGGCTTTGAGGCGGGTTTAAATTCCGCACAAGATCGCGCGCCGTGCTGCGGGGGACAAGCCGCACATTTTGCGCAAAATTTAGATGAAATTTCGACGTGTAATTCAGTAGAAATTTCTACACAAAATTTTGCGGCGAGCGATAGCTTGGACGCCGAAAATAAAATTTTAGAGGCTGCGGACAAAAACAGCGGCGCGAAATTTGCTTGCGTGAAATTTATAAAGTTCCTACGTGAAAATCGCAAATTTAGCGATCTAGCGCAGCTTAAAGAGCAAATTTTAAAAGACGTTTCAGAGGCGGAGGCGGTACTACGAAGCCGTAAATTTTAATCTACGGCTTGTAAGCTTAAAGATGAAATTTGCGGGCTGTGCGCTTGATTTGATGCGTCTGCCCGCGTTTTGCATCTACGACGCATTAAATGAGCCGTCTGCGTCGTCCCGTATAAAAGTCGTGTGCCTGCCTCCGAGGATGCTTGGTGCACCGTCTGCGTCTGCGATGCCATATGGGAAGTGTACACAAAAGCGGCGCGCAAGCCGATAAAAAGTCGTTAAATTTTAACGGCGTGCCGCCTACATGGCTTTAACGCACCTTGGGCCTAGGCTTCATGCAAGGTGAGGCAAGTGCAAGCTGCGCCGAGAATTGAGAACGATAAAAAATCTTAGTTGTGCTGCAAAGCTTTAAAATTCGGCAGGGCTGAGCTTCCGAGCAAGAGCCAAGCGGCTAAATTATACGCCTAGCTAAACGCGGGATTTTGTTAAGGGGGTTCCATTTTACGGCGCGTAAAATCGCAAAATGGGCGCGAAATTCTACCAATATAGCTTTGGCTATGCTTTTAGTTTAAGTTCGTAATTAAAGAATTTAAAGGAGCTGTTTTGGCAGCGTGAGATTTGGCGACGTAAAATTAATGCTGCAAAAATACGGCGTAGAATTTTAAAGATGTATTTGCACGGCGCGGAATTTTAGAGTCTGTCAAGCAAGACGTGAAATTTAATCATGCATCGAGCGTATCTGGGCTAGAAGTGGGCACAAACTGAGATGCAGCTCGCTTGCATCAAAAGCGCCCATGCTGCGTTTATAAATTTAGGTATGCTTCGCGCGAGGCAAACTAAGCGCAAAAATTCCATGCGTAGCGATCGCAAATAGAGTGTCGCATAAATGCAGAAAGCACGACGTGAGAATTCTACGCTTAGCATGCGTAGGAAGTATAAATCGAGTGCTGCGCGAATAGCAAAACTAAAAGGAAACGGATGAAAGACGAAATTTTTAAAGAGCCTATCAAAAAACAGTTTGAGTTTGACGCCAGCGTCGCGTCGGTTTTTGATGATATGATCGGGCGCAGCGTGCCGTTTTATGAGGCTAGCACGCGGCTTAGCAGCGAGCTTTTAGCACGTATACTGCCGCAAAAGGCGCGCGTGATCGATCTTGGCTGCTCGACTGCGACCGCGCTGCTGGCGCTGTTTGCGCTGCGTCCCGATCTGCGGTTGTGCGGCATCGACAGCTCGGAGGCGATGATACAAAACGCCCGCGCCAAGGCGGCAGCATTCGGCGCGAAGCTCGAGCTTGGCGTATCGGACGTGCTGGATGCGAGCCTCGAAGACTGCGACGCCGTGATTTTAAACTACACCCTGCAGTTCATCAGACCGCCGCGCCGAGCCGCGCTCGTGAGCAAAATTTACGACGGATTGCGCGAGGGCGGGGTTTTGATCTTTAGCGAAAAGATTATCTACGAAGAGCCTGCGCTCGCGCGTCAGATGATCGAAATTTACGAGGATTACAAGCGCGCGCAGGGCTATTCGCGCTACGAGATCGCGCAAAAACGCGAGGCGCTTGAAAACGTGCTTGTGCCCTACACTGAGGCGGAAAACCGCGCCTTGGCGCTAAGCGCGGGCTTTAAGCGCGTCGAGAGCATCTTTAAATGGGCGAATTTTATGAGCTTTGCGGCGTTTAAATAAAAGTTCAAATTGCAAGAAGCAAAATTATTTTTAAAAAATTCCAAAAAACGGAATTCTACGAGCCGCCCTATTTTTGGCGGCATAGTAAAGCTTATCCAAATTTTTGGAATTTGACAATTAAATTTTGATACAAATAACGCGAATGTATAATTCTGGCTGTATGCAAGACGGCGCAGATAAAATTTATCGCCGCTCGTAATTTCAACATTCCGTAGCAGACGCGAACCATTGAAATTTCTATGAAATTTTAAAATTTCATAGCCCAAGCAGAATTCATAAATTTTACAAAATTCTCAAAAAATTCAAAGATTGAAAAAGTTTGGCTGTCTAAAATTCCAGGCATAAAAAAAGCGTCCGCCGTTTGACGGACGCCGTGTATAAATCGCGGGGCGAAATAAACGCCGCCGCGAGCAAAGGAGCTTATTTATCTCTTAAATTTAACTCGCTAACGAGCTTGGAGTAAACTGCGTAGTCTTTGTTTTTGAGATATTTCATCATTCTTTTGCGCTGACCTACTAGCTTTAGTAGTCCTAAGCGAGATGAAAAATCTTTCGGATTTGCTTGCAAATGAGTGGTAAGAAGCGTGATCCTCTCGGTAAGAAGCGCGATTTGCACCTCTGCAGAACCTGTATCTTTCTCTCTTCTAGCGAATTTCGCAACTATCTGTGCCTTTTGAGCCGTGTCTAAAGCCATGATGACCTCCTGATCGGTAAAATAGGAAGCGATTATACTTAATTAACCTAAATTTTTGCTTTCTTTGTGTAAAATGCACGCTTTGACACCAAAGGAGAGAATAAATGCTTTTTACAAAAGCAAGCGAATACGCCCTGCTTTCAATGATCTGTATCGCGGGCAAGGAGGAATCGATGGATGTCGATTCGATCTCTAGCGAGCTTGGAATTTCACGCAGCTTTTTGGCTAAAATTTTACAAAATTTAGCTCGTGCGGGGCTTCTAAATTCCTTCAAAGGCGCCAAGGGCGGCTTTGTGCTCGCGCGCAATGCGGACGAGATCACGCTAAGCGAGATCATCAAAAGCGCCGAAAGACGCAAGGCGACGGTATTTGACTGCACCGCCGAAGGGATCGACGCCTGCCCGAACGGTCGCACGCTATGCCGCGTCAATCTAATGTTTGGCGAGCTTCAAGAGAAAGTCGATGAGTATATGGATACGATCACGCTAGCAGACATCATCGGCAAAGAACGCAAATGAAAATATATCACCTAAGCCACACCGATCTAGACGGCTACGGCGCGCAGTTCATCGCGGCGCACTACTTGACGGACGTGGAATTTTTCAACGCCAACTACGGCAAGGAGATAAACGAAAAATTTGAACTCATCCTTGAGCGCATTGATGAGCGGCTTGCCGCAGACGCAGACGAGAAAAGCCTGGTTTTAATCACCGATCTAAATTTACTACCCGCGCAGTGCGAGAAATTTAGCGGCGAACTGGCGCGCCGCAACGCCCGCGTGATCCTTCTGGATCATCATCAAAGCGGACTTGAGTGCGCGAAAAAATTCCCGTGGTATTTTCTGGACTCGTCGCGTTGCGCCACGAAGATCACCTATGATTTTTTCAGCGCGATGTTCGGCGGCGAGACGCGGCTGGATAAGCTCGTGCGCGTCGTAAACGCCGTGGACATCTGGCTGAAGGAGCAGAGCGAGTTTGAGCTCGGCAAGGTCTGCCTCGGCATGGTCTCGGGCGCGAAAGAGATCAATAAGATCATGTTTGAGCGGGAGAGCAGGAATTATATCTTTTTCCTGTTAGAAAAAATTTTTAAATTTCAAGACGAGCCAAACGCGCACATAGCGCTAGATAGCGCGTTGCACGGCATAAAGAAGGAATTTTTTAAAAGCGAGCGCGACGATACGCTAAGCAACCTCGTCTCGCATTTCGTAGTCGCCCGCCTAAGCGCGCAAAAGCAGCGCTTTGAGATCAGCTACCTCGATAAAAAGGGCATTTTGACCTACAATATCGGCAACGTAAGCGTCATCGGCAACGACTTTTTGACGCAAAACCCCGATGTCGATTTTTTCATCGACGTAACGAGTAAAAAAACGCTTAGCTTCCGCGCCGACGGCAAGATCGACGTAAGCGAAATGGCAAAGCTACTCCTCGGCGGCGGCGGACACGTAAACGCGAGCGGCGGGATGTTTGCAGGCTTTAAAGACGCGAGCTCGTACGAAGCCGTAAAGGCGCAAATCGTGGATCTAATCGAGAAAAAAACTCAAATTTCAAAGGAAGAAGATGAAAAATAATGACGAAAAAATCGCCGAGCAGGACCTCATCTACGAGATTAATATCCTGCTTGACGCGATGCTGCTTTATGCGGGCGTGAAGCGCGAGCGGCTCGCCGATGCGGCGCAGCTGTATATCGAAAATATCGATACGGTGCTTGCGAACTCGGACACTAGCGGCGCGGATGAGGTGATAGCCGTGGTTGAGTTTTTGCGTAGCAAACACGCGGAGCTATTCGAAAATAAGGGCTAAGCGCGAAATTTTAAGCGAAATTCTGCGAGTTAGAATTTTACGAAGCGTAAACTTGTGGAGTAGAATTTCATTTAGCGCAAAAATTTATAGAGCGAGAGATCCGCGAGATAAAATTTTGCTAAATAGAATTTCAAAAACGCAAAATATGGAATTTTGCGGACTTAGGCTCAAAATTTTCAAATTT
>ERZ772924.601-NODE-601-length-17294-cov-10.748516_pt1 | contig 17294 bp, 20 predicted proteins | sample MGYA00512116_ERZ772924 | MGnify/ENA primary metagenome ERZ772924 (study PRJEB29015, sample SAMEA2737920) | human oral metagenome | biome: human oral; feature: human-associated habitat; material: dental | place: China | collected 2134 ...
ATGCGGGTTCGATTCCGAAGTCGCTGTTCGACTATTTGACGATTCTTTTCTATGCGGCGGGCTTTCCTGTTCGCCGCATTGAGCGTGAGTGTTTCTATTGGGATTTCGATGATCGTGAGCGCAGTCTTTGTGTGACTTTCACCGAGACCTGTGCTAAGGGTCTGTGGAATGTCGGGGTCAAGTACACCAAGGTTCTTTGGGGTCACAGATGCGCGGTTTTTGCGCAGGGCCATTTCAATGAGTGGGAGCCGTCTTACAATGCCTGGCTGGTTGATGTGTGCATGGATCGAATTCGCGAGATTCAGAATCTTGTGATTCGTGTTCGTGAGAGCGGTCTGGGTGACGTCCATTTCCGCAGAGATCGCATCAACGTTATTTTTGATTGGCGTACCGCCGCGGTGGAATATGAAGACGCCCTCAAACCCATGAATGTCTATCATATTGTTCAGGGCACGCGTCTCACCCATGAACAGATGGCGCTTTTTGAAGGTTGCAATTACGAAGGAGCCCGGCCATGAGGAATTACACTCTTACTCAGTTGGTTGAGATGATCCGTAAGGGCGGGTCGGATATCGAGATCACGGATCTGTGCAAGGATGAAGTGGCCCTGCGTCGCGCCGACTCGGTTCGCGATGTGTATCTCAATCGCGACGGTGTTCTCACGTTCAAGGGTCATGACAACCGCGTGAAGGTTTGGCATCTGTCAGATCACCTCGGCATGGCCGCACTCCGTGCGATCAATTCTCTGAACTATGTTTCACGTGAAACCGATTGATCGGCATATCGCCCGAGCCCTCGCCTCGGATGAGGAGTGGTCCCGGGCGGATGTTTTCATGCGCGGGCGTTTCATCCAAACCGTGTGGCATGCGTGTCAGCATCTGCTGCCGTTGGGCGTTGGGGATGATGTGTGGCTCAGGATGGCGTGGTGCAGGTGGTTGGTGGGTCGCACAGTCAACGACTGTGTCCCACCTCACAGGCTTAGAGGTTGACACGGTCTGCGGGCTGTGCCATTATTAAGTCATCGGGAACGGGCGAGGAGCCCTGAGGAAGGAAAGAGACGATGGACACTCTCAAGATCGCGGTTGAGATCGGCAACGAGCGGCGCGAGACCAAGTGGCTGCTCACTGTGGATCGGCACGATGCCATTGGCGTGGTCACGCCGAAGGGCTGGACGCTCTCGGTTTCTCAGAACGGTAACACCATCTCTCGCGTGATGATCACGTCGAAGGGTCGGGTCGCCTTCGTTGAGACCGGTATCGAGTCGGAGACGGGTTTGACCGAGGAGATGCACTACCACATGGGCACCCTTATCGCCCGGTACGTGCGGGATGCCGTCCAGGGTGATCCGGAGACCGATGTGGTTATCGAGGCTTTCGGCGGATTCTTCACTGCCGAGTGATTCGTTTCCGGGGCGCCGTCTCGGCGGCGCCCCGGACAGTCCGGAAGGTGATATTATGTGGTTCCATTACACGGTCTACGATCTCATGTTCAACGGAACGGACTGTTCTGTTGAGTGTGATGAGATGGCCTTTGATTCTCTGGGAAATCCCCATAGGCTCTTGTGCTTCATCGGAGATTTGTATTTGGACGTGAGCGTGAATTCTGACGGAAGTAATGTCTTCATTGAGAATAACGATTGCGAAGTTGTTTTTGAAGGACATTACAACTACACAGATCTTCGCAGCGCTTTCATTGAGGCTCTCAATGTCGCTCACAGGCTTCTCGATCCGCATTTCCTCATTGCGGTCGAGATGGAGCTCCCTCAGCGGGAGTACGAACAACTGACGCTCATCTGAACAGGAAAGGAACAGTAAAATGAGCACCGACATGATCATCAACGAGACGGATGGCAAGACTCTCACCCGGGCTCAGATCGCGGCGACGGTGACCGCGTCGGCGGAGGCGCAGTCCATTTGGGCGGTGACGGCCGATAAGCCGCTGACCACGGATATCTCACAGGTCTTCGAGGAGACCGTTGAACAGGTCACGGATGACGGCGAGGTTGTGGTGCGCGACCGCGTGGTCATCATCACACCCACGGGTGCCGCCTATTCGACGTCGGCTCAGGCGGCTATCGCGGCTCTGGCCCGCGTGCACAAGATGGCTGGCACCTTCGACGGGTTCCTGTTCACGTTCCAGAGGCGCGCTGCGCGTTCGGGTCGCCAGTTCCTGTTGGTTTCCGTTAGTGTCAAGGATTGAGATCGGAGGTGTGACGGGTGGCCCGGCTTCGGCCGGGCCGCCCGTCGTCTGCCATGGTGAGTGAGAGTCTTGCAGCCCTTCGGGCTCAGGTGGACTATGAGACGCGTCGTGCGGCGCGGAAGATCCACAGGATTGCGACGGGGCGTTTCAATCCTCTGCCGGATGACGGTGATCCGCGTCAGAATGTTGATATTTCGGGGACGAAATATGATCCGCGGCCCTCTATGGCGTCGGGTCGGATGACGACGCGTCAGGCGGAACGGGCTTTGGAGCGTCTCCGCGAGTTCAATAACAGTAAGAGTGTGGGTTATTATGCGGATTCGAAGGGGAATCCGATTTCGCGCAGGTCTTTGGCGCGGTCGCGGGCGATGGTGCGCCGCGGCAATGAGCAGAAGCAAAGATATTTCGAGGCTGTGAAAGACGTCCCCATGCCTTGGACAGGCGATTTCAAGGCGGAGGAGTATATGGCGGCTTTCCATCCCAAGCGCACTTTTATGCGGGGTGAGGCTTTCGAGATCCTTCCTGAGGCGCGGATGCCCGTGTCCTATCAGTATACTTCTCAGGAAGCCATTGATATTATTATCAAGGACAAGGAGAAGAAACTGACGGTCTCCTATCAGCGGGCGCGAGTGCAGGGCCTACGGGAGAATATTCATGCGATGCTTGAAAGGATTGGCGATGATGGTGTTATTCGCCAGTCCATTGATAAACTCAACAATGATCAATTGTGGTTCCTGGCCGCGGTTGACCGGGGGTTTATGAATTCGCTCAAGGATATGTACATTCGCGCGCAATATGGCGCCTCAATAGGGGAGATGCTGGAAGATGACACTGTCTTCGCCACGCAGTACGAGTCGGTTCTCGAAACGGCGGACGCGGCGTCTGGGCTCAACATCCCGTCCTATATTGGTCGCTGACTTCGAGACGACTACCGATCCTGAGGACTGCCGGGTATGGCTGTGGCACTATATGAATATTCGGGATGAGGGCGATTCCAATCTTGGTACGGATCTCGACGATTTCATGAATGATGTTCTGCAAAGGGACCTTGAGATCTATTTTCACAATCTCGCCTTCGACGGTTCTTTCGTCCTTGATTGGCTCTTCCGCAACGGGTTCTCCTATTCGGGGGAGAAATTGGTTGACGGAACGTTCTCGACCGTCATCTCGCGCGAGTCCAAGTTCTACCGGATTGATATTCAGAGCGACGGTCATCGGATCACGCTGAAGGACTCGCTCAAGAAGATACCCCTCCCGGTTTCCGCGATCGGCCCGGCTTTCGGGCTCGCGGTGACGAAGGGGGAGATCGACTACACGGCGCCGCGCCCGGTCGGATACGTTCCCACGGACGCTGAGATCGACTACGTGGTCCGTGACTGCGAGGTTGTCGCCGGTGCGTTGCGTCAGGTGCTCGACGCGGGGATGACGAAATTGACCGTGGGTGCCGATTCTCTGGCCGAGTACAAGGAACTCAACAAGAATTGGCAGGTCGTCTTCCCGGTCTACACGTCGGATCTGGACGATGAGGTTCGCCGCGCGTATCGTGGGGGTTTCACGTACGCGGACACGCGGACGGTGCGCAGAGTGATCCGTGGTGGTGGAGTGTATGACGTTAATTCTTTGTACCCGTCCGTGATGCGCTATAAGCGGCTGCCGTACGGCGAGCCGCGGCGCGTGGGCGGCGACCCGTGCACGGATGATCTTTTCATCTGCAATATTACTTTCACCGCGGAATTGAAACCGGATCACATCCCCTGCATTCAAATCAAAAGATCTTTTCGTCAGTCGGACACGGAGTATCTGAGGAACGTGCCCGAGCCGGAGACTTTGACCATCACCAGCGTGGATCTCGCACTGTGGCGAGAGCACTATGACATGAAGATCTTGGATTGGGGCGACTCCTTCGTCTTCAATTCTGATACAGGCTTCTTCGACGAGTACATTGACAAATGGATGGAAGTGAAGGCGATGCACACAGGCGGCATGCGCACGATCGCAAAACTGCACCTTAATTCTCTTTATGGTAAGTTCGCGACTAATACCGATGTGACTCAGCGATATCCTGCTTTCTCCGACAATCGGGTGAAACTGTGCGTCGGCAGCACTGAGATGCGGGACCCGATTTACACGCCGATGGGGGTTTTCATCACGGCGTGGGCTCGGGACACGACTATCCGCGCGGCCCAGAAGAATTATGGTCGGTTCCTCTACGCGGACACGGATTCCATTCATCTACGGGGCACCGAGCCGCCGGTCGGGATCGATGTGCATCCGACGCGCCTGGGCGCGTGGAAGCATGAGGGTGACTTCAGTGAGGGCGTGTACGTGAGGGCCAAGCAGTACTCGGAGCGAATGATTGACGGGCCGGTTTCCACGCACATCGCAGGACTGCCCCGAACACTGGCGGCCGCCGTCGAGCCCGAGGACCTGTTGCAGCCCCGGGTCTTCCATGGTAAGCTCGTGCCCGTAAGGGTTCCCGGCGGCGTAGTGCTACAGGAGACGACTTTCAATCTCAGATAGGAGAATGAGATGACAGACGATGGTGAGATCAAGTACCGCAGCGTCGGGGCGAATGTCAGCCCCGATCTTTTCAAGGCGGTCACCGATAAGCGATGGGAGAAGCACATGACCATCACCGAGGTTGTGCGGGAGGCGCTCGCCGACTGGGTGAAGAAGGCGTGATACCGACGGTCGCACGAATGAATGAATGGTGAACTGCATATCTTGATTGATACACCATTTATTTGATCTGCATAATCCGTTCGTGCGATTGCGGAATATCGCGAACCGGTGTAGCCTGGGCCCTAATGGCCCGGGCTACACTATTTGGAGGATCAATGGACCTTGAAAGCATTATCGGCCGCCTACAGGCGGGCGGCGATGAGACCGTCTACGACGATCTCAGCTCCCTTTATTCAGGTGTTTCGGAGCGCGCAGATTCCGCGGACGCGAAGATCGAGTCGCTCACGGCGGAACTGACCGCCGCCAATGAGGCGATCTCAACCCTCAAGGCTCACAATTATGATTTGCTGATGCAGATCGAGAGGTCCGCTCCGCACGACGGCGACGGCGACGGCGAGATCGACGTCGATGGCGACGGGGATGAGGATGATTCTGACGGCCCTGACATTGACGAGCTCTACGCCGATGACGATGACAGTGACAAGAATGAGGAGGATAAGTAATGGCACGGAATAAAGGCATTATTCGCCCTAAGACGAACGCTCAGATCCTTGACGCGATCCGTGTTTCGGGGACTGGAGAGTATCAGCGGCGCATTCCGTCAGCGACCAAGGCGGGGATCTCCGAGACGATTGCGGCCCTGAACAAATTCACCCCGCAGAGGAACGAATTCCTCAACGCGCTCATTAATAGGATCGGCAGTGTCATCGTCCGGGATATTTCATGGTCGAATCCTTTGGCCACCTTCAAGAGGGGTATGCTTGATTTCGGCGATACGATCGAGGAGGTTCAGACGGATATCATCAAGTCCCGCACATATTCGCCTCAGCGCGATTATCTTGAGGGTGAGATCTTCGGGGCGCACGGGATCGACGTCGCCAGTCAGTTTCACACGGTGAATCGTCAGGAGTATTACCCGGTCACGGTCAATGACGCACAGTTGCGACGGGCCTTCCTCGACGAGGCGAATGGGCTGAGCCAGCTGCTCACGAATATTATGAATGCGGCGCAGACGTCCGATCAGTATGATGAGTTCCTGGCAACGTGCTCCCTTTTCAGGGATTACGATAACAACGGCGGTTTCTTCAAGGTCAATGTGCCTGACATCGTCAAGACGACGTCCACCGAGTCCGATTCCAAGGCAGCACTGCGGCGAATCATCGCGTGCGCGGGCAATATGCGTTTCCCGAGCACCGCCTATAATGCTGCGCACCTGCATTCTTTCGCCAATCCTGAGGATTTGGTTCTTTTCACGACGCCCGAGTTTCAGGCGGCCGTTGACGTGATGGCGCTGGCGGCGGCCTTCAATGCTGAGAAAATGGATATGCCGGGCAGGATGGTTCTCATCCCGGACGGCATGTTCGGGATCGACGGTGCTCAGGCGGTTCTGACCACGAATGACTTCTTCGTGATCGCGGATCAGCGCTTGGAGAATACTTCGCAGTACAATCCGGTCAGTCTGGGCACGAATTACTTCCTGCACCACTGGGAGGTCATCTCGTGCTCCCGTTTCGCCCCGGCGGTTCTTTTCACGACGGGTGCGGGCACCCAGGTTTCGGCCTATGCGGTCCCGGCTCTGACCCTCAAGGCGGCCGTGGTGAAGAAGGGCGATAGTGTGTTCGATTATGCGACGGCGAAGGCGACGCCCGGCGACGTCCTTGAGATCATCGTCGAGCCGACCGGCGCGGGCTACTCGGAGGACATGGAAGTTGGAATTGGTTATTCCATCACCGGGAATACCGATGCTCGCACGCGCATTGACAATGAGGGTGTTCTCATCATTGGGCCCGGCGAGACGAACAATCTCAAGGTGAAGGCGGCCGTCATCCAAGTGAATGGTAATAAGAGGCCGGGCGACCCGAAGACGGAGTTCACCGTTCAGGTGGACGCGTCGAAGGTTGCGAAGGAGTGGCCCGTCGCTTAATATAGCGGTATGAGTGCTATTCATGATGTGCCCCCGGCGTCCAGTTTCGGTTATGAATTCAATTATGCCGTCTGGACGCCGGGGACGCACGTCATTCTGGCGTCGGTCCCCTGGGACGCCTCGTACCGCGACGTAGTGTGGTATGAGACGACTAATGATGCGATCAAGGATATTTCCGGCAGCGTCGGCAGTATCGTCATCTCCCAGATGACTTTCGCGGCGATGGGGCGCCCGGTGAAATTGCCGATCCCATTCTCGAAGGCTCTGGCTTTTAATTATCTTATCGCCCGGAATCCCGCCCAGCCGATCAAGGGCGACGTCCCGACGAATTATTTCTATTTCATCACCGACATTCAATACGTGGCCCCGAACACCACGATGCTGACCCTGCAACTCGACGTGTGGCAAACCTACTCCCGAGCCGTGCACTACGGGCGCTCCTACGTCGAGCGGGGGCATATCGGAATCGCCGCCGCGCAGACCGCAGGGCACACGTACGACCATTTGCGCGTGTATGACACTGTGCCGGAGGGGATCGATACGGGCACGGACATGGTGGTGCGGTCCTCCTATGAGCACGTGCTCGCCGACCCTCGCGGGGACCGGGCGTGGGTGCTCATCGCCTCGACCGTCTCCCTGACCGAGGATTACGGCGTGTCCACCGACCCTATTTTCACGACGTCGTGGGGAGCCACCGTGGAGGGTTTGCCGCATGGTTGTGAATTCTATTGCATGAAAATAGACGAATACTATGCGTTGAGGAATTATCTGCGCGATTTTCCGTGGGTGGCGCAGGGCATCGTCTCGGTGATACTCATCCCGCCGTCGGCGCTCTCCAATCCGGAGGGGCAGACCGCTTATTCGGCGAATAAGGGTAAAGGGCCGACGGTCGGCAGAGCGATTTCAGTTCTTCCGAAGTCGGCACCCTTCACTCTTATCGAGAACATCATGGACGCCGTGCGCAGCAGGCTCCCGGATCGGTACAAGTATCTCACGAAGTTGTGCATGTCGCCCTATACGATGATCGAGGTGACCACGTACACGGGCACGCCGGTGCTGATAAAGCCTGAGATGATGATGAAATCATCCCTCACTCTTAAAGGGCTGAATCACATCACGCCGCCGAACCCCCGGTTCATGTTCACGATCGAGGGCTATCTCTCGGGCGCCGGACTGGACAATGATAATGACAGCGAGTACATGGACATGATGCTGGGGATCACGGCGCCGCCGTCCATGACCATCACCAATAACGCGGGCGCTCTCGCACTGGCGTCGCAGGCCCATTCGATTCAGTACTCATTCCAGTCCGCGGATTGGTCGCAGCACAAGGCCATGATGGGCGCGGAGAACGCGCAGAGGAATGCGAATGCAGGAATCGCCCTGGCGAATGATACGACGCAGATGAACGCGGACTACAACACGCGCAAGGTGGATTACACGTCATTGAATGCAACTGTGGGCGCCGGTTTTCAGACTGCAGCCTCCGTGGCGTCCATGAATCCTATTCAGGCCGTGGGCGCGGGCTATAATCTTTTCCAGACGTACGATCAGCCGCGCACGCTCAATCAAATGGCGAACGAACAGAGCATGGCGCTCAATGACCGGAACCGGCGCTATGCCACCGAGACGCGGGACAATAACTTCAATCTCGCCGCCCAGTCGGCGAAGGGGGATTATCAGAACGCGATCGCGGGTATTAACGCGAAGATGGCGGATACGCGCATCATTCAACCCACGACCATCGGACAGTCCGGAGGTGAGGCGTTCAACTACGTCGTGGACAAATGGTCCGTCGTCGCCAAGGTCAAGGGTCTCTCCGACGGGGCGATGAGATTTTTGGGGGAATTCTGGCTGAGATACGGCTATGCCATGAATGTTTTCACTAAACCTCCGCAGAACCTGAGTGTGATGACACACTTCTCCTATTGGAAGCTTCAGGAGTGCGCCATCACGGGCGCCTCGTGCCCGGAGGCCTTCCGACAGGCGCTCCGCGGTATTCTTGAGAAAGGCGTCACCGTGTGGCGCCGGAAGAACTACATCGGCAATACAGATTTCGGCGACAACAAGCCGCTGGGGAATGTGAGAATGTAATCATGGGAAAACGACCCGACGCCGTTGCCGAGACGGTTTACTCGCCCTTTCTGAGAGGCAAGGCGAATCCTGCCACCAATTCGCGAGCGCGATTGTCCAGAATGTATCGTCGTATTCTTATGGAACTCTGTCTGGCGCGGTTCAAGTGGACGGGACTGCCCGATACGATCGATATCCGTTTCATGGAAACGGTTCTCCTGCGCGATGCGCTGGCGGTGTTCTATTGGGATTCCGAGTACGATCGTTTCATGGTGCTGCGCGCCATGGGGCTCGGCAATCTCAATATGTACGATAATCCGACCGAGTTCACGGTCTACGGGAATGCGATGCTCAATAAGAAACTCAGCGGGCGCGAATGCGTCCCCGTCTGGGCGAATAAACTCCGCATCCCGGAGATGGACGTCATCCACCTCTACGCCCGCCGTCTGGCCGAATTGGATCGCACCATTGATATCAATCAACTCAACACGCGCCACCCAGTGGTCTTCGCCGTTGACGTCAACGAACGCCTTTCCATGGTCAATGCCTTCCGCAAGGTCCAGGAGGGAGAGCCCGTCATCTTCGGCACGGAGATGATGGGCCCCGCCGCCCTGGGGGAGAAGGTCTCAGTTTTCAATACCGGGCAGGAAAAAGGCGTTCTCACCGAGATCCTTGACGTGAAGACTCGCACGTGGAATGAGGCGATGACGCTCCTCGGAATCATGAATGTGAATAGTGAGAAGCGCGAGCGGATGGTTGTCGAGGAGGCGGCGGGCGCGTCGGGGATGGTTCTAGCCTTCCGGGGCGCCGCCATGGGCGAGCGGCAGGCCGCCTGCGAGAGGATCAATAAGATGTACGATTTGAATTGCAATGTCGAGTGGGCGCTGGACGAGGATCTCGGCAGCACCGATCTGGAGGGGATGAATCCCAATGGCGTCATTCACGCGTGAATTGCGCGATATTTATGAGGAGTGCGGCGAGAGCGGGCTCGGATTGCTCGACTACCCGATTTTCAATGAGGGTCATCGCGCAACCCTGAACAAAAGAATCGTCGAGCATTACTGGTACAGCGAAATAGGTCTGGAAACCGCCGATCAATTCATTTTCCAGTTGCGGGTGAAAATGAATGAGATCATGCCCTACTACAATAAGATGTACGAGGCGGAATCCATTAAGATCAACCCGCTATCAACAGTGGATACGCGCTCGACATCGTCCGCACGCGGGCGATCCTCCGATTCGGGCACCACCACGCAGACGGGCGATACGTCGTCGCACTCGTCCTCCGAGACGGAGCAGTCGCAGACCGGTACGACGTCCACCGATACCGACTCGAAATCTCGTGCGGTCTCGCAGGATCTGCCTCAGACCCGGCTCGCCGGGAATGGCGATTATGCCACCGCGGCGCAGGACAACATCGCCACGACGGGCGTCAGGAATCGGCAGGACGGCATCGGACGCACCTCGGTGCGCGGCGAGGACACGGGTTCGACGACGTCGTCGGGGACGTCCCGCTCAACGGGCGAGACGGAGCAGTCGTCGGATTCCCGGGCGACCGGGTATCAGGGACATACGGCGGCGCTTATCGCCGCGTGGCGCGAGACTTTCATAAACGTGGATATGATGGTGATCAATGAATTGAATGAATTGTTCATGCAAATATGGTCGAGCGGCGACCCGTTCACCGATGACGATTTCGATTACATCTGGTAGGCTGTTCCCATGACTACGGTCCTCACCCCCGGCGTCGGGGATTACGGGCGCATCACGGATGTCACGCCGTTCACCTTCCGAGACGGGGCGACGTATTTGGAGGTCCTCGAAACCATTAAGCGCTGGGTCAACGGCGGTTTATTGGATGAGATCAATAAGGCGCTCTCAGAGGCGTCCAACAGATATTCCAAGGAGATCGCCGATCTCTTCGCCGCCGCCGATGAGCGGATGAAATCGTATGACGGTCTCGCGGATTCGCTCAATAAACGGCTCGAAGAGGCCGACCGGCTCGCTCAGGAGCGGTTCGCGGCATTCCAGGCCGAGGTTGTGAATATCATCCGTGAGAAGATCCTCGGAAATAATTTTGAGATGTTCTCATGGACCGATGGCGATATTGTGAAATTCACCGACTGGGTGCGTCATATTCACGATTCGTATCTCATTCGCGGGCTGAGGGCCGATGACTTCGGCGCCATGGGATGGACCGTCTCCGAGATCGAGGCGCTGCCCATGACCGTACAGCAGATGGAGACCCGCGGACGCGATATCGTCCGGCGGCTGTCCGGACAGTACGCGTACTCGCCCGTCACCGGGGTGCTCACCCACGTGGATCGTGTTCCCCTCCACGTGCTCGAAACTACTCTCAAGGGCACGACCGATATTTCCACCATGACAATCTCGGTTCTCGAGTCCAAGAACATTTCCGAGATCAACACGTACCGGGTCACCATTTAGGAGGATATTATGCCCGCCACCAATCACACCGCCAATTTCAATTTCCCACTGTACCAGCCCAACGATCATTTCTCGGTCACCGGCGACTGGAATAACAGCATGAACACGCTCGACCTCGAACTCGGCCGCGCCAAGGACTCCGCGACGTCCGCCGCGCGCGACGCCGCCAGTGCGCTTTCCAGTGCCAAAACCGCGAATGAGGCGGCACAAACGGCCAAGGACGCGACGGCCAACGCGCTCTCCACGGCGGCCGCCGCCAAGGTCAATTCCGATAATCTCACCACCGAGTTCAAGCGCGTCGAGGAGAAGGTGAACAGGGCCGACTCCAATTCCACGAACGCCGTGGCGACCGCCAACAGTGCGCGCGGGCAGGCGGAGGAGGCCCAGACCAAGGCGGAGCAGGCCCGCCAGAACGCCGACTCGGCCATGAGCCTGGCCTCCGGGCTCGACTCGCAGATCGGCAATGCGAACGCACAGGCGGCCGCCGCCAAGGACGCCGTGAAGAAGGTCGACCGCCTCAATTCCGTGCGCCGCACGGTTACTAATTCTGCGGATCTCGGCACCACCTCGGGCACCACAGGATTCACCAAGGCGCTGTGCGAATTGCACAATTCCTTCATGAATGGCGACGTCGTCATGTGCGCCTTCATGGCGCGCGCCGGGGCCGTCAACGGTATTTACGGCGCCCGCGTCGAGGTGACTTCGCCGTCGGGTCAGGTGACCACACTGCCCGCCGCGCTCGCGCAGGACAGCGCGGTCACCGTTTCCGGGACCGTCGGGTACACGGTCAGGGAGGATGGCGACCACTGGTTCCGCCTCAAGGGCGGACCGATCAATAGTGGCGCGTCCGTGACTTGGGCGACCGGTCCGCAGACTCTCACCATTTTCTGAGCCGGAATAACGAATAGCGCCCCGCACCGCGGGGCGCTATTCTATTCCCATGGCATTCGATACCACGGCCCGGGCGTGCCTCATCGCCACAATCGCCAGAGTCGAGGCCTCAGGCGATTACGGATGCATCACGGCCCCGGACACTCTGAGCCTCGGAATCGGACAGTGGACTCAAGGGCGCGCCTACGATCTGCTCAAAAGATTCTCAGCGGGCACCGATTTCGGGGGCACCGTCAACGCATGGCTGACAGAGGGCCGCAACTCGTGGACCATTCCCGCCAGGAAGTACCAGTACCTCGACTCCGACGATCGCACCAAACTGTCCGGAGCGCTGGACTCCGCTGAGGGCCATCAGATTCAGGACTCCCAGATGAGCATGGATATCGACGACTCCTACATCCCCCGCGTGCGCGAACTCGGGCTCGATCCGGAGTCGGAGACGGACGCGTTCATGCTCTTCGTCATCGTCATGCATCGCTGGGGGAATTATGGCAGCATCTTGCCTGATATCGTCTCCGACGCCGGTCACCCGGCAACGCTGGACTCCATGGCGCAGGCCATTAAATGGAACGGGGAATGGAACGCCGTCGGGCAGCGATATGAGATCGCCTATCAGATGATCCGGGACAGAATCACGGACGGCGTCCAAATATCCCCATCGCCCGGCAATACGGGAAATAAAGATAATGGCGGCGGCGTCAAAGGCAACAAAACACTCGCCTCACTGGCGAAGCAGAACCGCTTGATCAATTACGTGCGCGAGAACGGGGATGGCACCCTGCATATTCAAACCAGTCAGGGCCCCGTCACCGCTCACCCGACGTCCACGGGATACTGGACGTGCTCGCCGTCCGGCCAGAGGGCCCAGGCGAATAAGAACATGGGCGGGCTCGGTAAGAAACCGGATTCCGGTCCGCCCACGGGCGATACCGCCACGAAACTGGCCGCCATGACCAAATGCGCCTGGGACAGTATCGGCAAGTATGTGTATTATCAGCACTATCTTGAGAGGCTCGATCCCGAGAACAGCGGTGAAACCGATTGCTCCGGGTTCTGCTGGTATTTGTACAATAAATTCTTCGGAATCGATATCGACCGGAACGGGACCGCCGCCATCATCGAATCGCCGACCGGCACAGTCATAGCCGAAGGCGACGGGGCTTTCGATAGGCCCGACCTCGTGCGCGAAGGAGACCTATTGGTATGCCGATGGTGGTCCGGCGGCGGGCATATCGAGTACTGCACCGGCGGCGACGGCGGCTGGCAGAGCATCGGCCAGCGAGGCCCCGACGGCGTCCTCGGGCCCGATGTGGGCTCATTATCCATGTTCACCAATTGCACGTGGAAACTCAAGCGCTATGTCTGATTTCTATGACTTCGGCAAGGTCCTGTCCTATAACGCCACCATTAACATGATCATGGGCGCGCGCGGCGTGGGGAAAACCTACGGCGCCAAGCGCATCGTCATGAAGAACTACGTGGAGCGCGGCGAGGAGTTCATATACCTGCGCCGCTACAAGAGCGAACTCAAGTCCGCCAGTAATTTCTTCGCCGACGTCGCCCATGAGTTCCCCGACCATGAGTGGCGGGTCGTCGGGCACGAGGCCCACTGCCGCCCGGCGGGTGCTGAGAAATGGGCGACATGTGGCTACTTCATCCCGCTCAGCACGTCCCAGGCCAACAAATCCACAGCCTATCCCCGGGTGACGAATATCATTTACGACGAGTTCATCATCGAGAAAGGCAGCATCCACTACCTGCCCGATGAGGTGAAAAGGCTCTATGATTTCTATTCCACGGTGGACCGCTGGCAGGACCGCACGCGAGTCCTCATGCTCTCCAATGCCATTTCCATCACCAATCCGTATTTCATTGAGTACGATATCGAGCCGACTAAAGAAATAGTGCGCCGCGGCAATGGCTTCATCGTCGCCCACTTCGTGGACTCCGCGGCATTCGCGGAGAGAATCCGCAAAACGAAATTCGGCTCATTCATCTCCAAGTACGCCGGCGAGTACGCCGACTACTCGATCTCCAATGATTTCGCGGACGCTCACGACGAATACCTGGCCAGGAAATGGCCCGAGGCCAAAATATATTGCACGCTCAGAACCCGGAAAGGTTCGTTCTCCGTATGGAAGCACGGCTTCCAATGGTACTGCCAGAGGAAACTGCCCGCGAAATCACCGCTGCGCCTCGCATATGACGTCCAGCACCGCGAGGGCGAGGTGCTCGCTTTGCGATCGGACCCGCTTATAAGTATACTGAGGACGGCCTACAGGCAGGGCGTGATGTATTTCGACGCCGCGCCCACCAGAAATATCTTCAGGGAAATATTCAAATGATATACACGGTCGCCGAGATAGCCGCGGGACTCGGAGGCGCCGCCGCCGTCGTCGTCTACGCCAGACGACTCATCTCGCTCCTCTCCGGCATCACGGATATCGCCCGCGACTGGGCCGGGGAGCCCGCCCGACCGGGCGTCCCCGAAAAACCGGGTGTTATGGTACGATTGGAGCGCATCGAAGCCGATGTGACCGAGTTGAAATACCATTCCCAACCCGATCACGGAGGATCGTATTATGACCTGCAGATGCAGGCCATGGCAGAATTGAAAGGGGATATAAATAATGTGCGACGCATTCTCGAATCCCGCGACTAGACGATACATCTATCGCGTGGCGATGGCCGTCATGGCCCTACTCGCCGTCGTGCACGCGCTCGACGCCTCGCTCCTGAGCGCGATCGAGGTCGTCATCGCGGCGGTCCTCGGACTCGCCGACGTGAACGTGCCCAAGAGCGAGGAGTGACATATGGCGCTCTATTCCGAGGCCGCCGCGTGGGCGGCCGACGACAGCATCGGCTACGGCATGGCCGAAAGGAACTTGCCCGGGTACACCGATTGCTCCGCCATGATCCGCGACATTCTGAACATGCTCTACGGATACGATCTCCCGACCTATTTCAGCACGCACACCATGCGCTCGCTCCTCCTCGGCACCGGCGACTACACGGCCATCCCATGGACCCGCGACGCCGTCCAGGACGACGACATCCTCCTGTCCGAGGCCGAGAGCGGCGGCACCGGCCACACGGCCGCATACGGCGAGGGCAGGGTTGCCGAGGCGTGGATCGACGAGACCGGTGAGGGCAGCGGCGGCGCGCCCGGCGATCAGACCGGGAATGAGGTCAGAAATATAGACTACTATTCGCATCCGCTCACCGTGAGCGGCAATTGGACGCACATTCTGCGTAGAAAGAGTAACGGAGGTAATAGGAAAATGACTCCTCAGCAGGCAGCCACTCTTGACAAGGTGGGTTATGCCACAGATTATATTGTCCTGCCCGCGCTCACCCGGATCGATCGGGAGCGCGCGGTGAGCGAGGCCGCCCACAAGGAAATCCTCGCCTCGCAGAAGGCGCTCGCCAATGCGATCGCCGCACTGTCCGCCAAGATTGACAAGATCACCGCGGCGGCCTAGAATGATAACCGTGCGAGCGGGCGCGGCTACACCATCCGGCCGTCCGAACGATGTGCAGGCCACCATCGTGCCCGTGAGCGTGGCCCGCGGGGCCGACGAACTCATCGTCGGCCCCGCCATCATCCGAGGCAGTGGATCGGCAACGGGGCAGATCCACTCCTCGGATGACCTGATCCCTCCCACGCCATATCACGTCACGATAAAAGCCGGCGAAACAACGCTCAAGAGTTTCACCGCCAAGATCACTGAGAACTGCGATCTCACCGAACTCGTCCCACTCCCCGCCACGCCCACCATCGCAGACCAATACCTCCGCGGCCCGCAGGGCCCCGCAGGACCGCCAGGACCACTCGGCCCCGCAGGACCGCCCGGCCTCACAGGCCCGCAGGGACTCCCAGGACGCGACGGGAAGGACGGAGCGCAGGGACCCGAGGGCCCGAAGGGAGCCCCGGGGCCCAAGGGCGACGTCGGGCCACAAGGACCCGTAGGACCCAAGGGCGACAGCACAGCAATGCCATTCAAACAGGCGTCGTTCTTCAACAACAATCCCACCCAAATAGAATGGTTATCGCCCGACGCCAAGATCTGGGAGATCAACAACAGCCTCACCATCATAAACCTATTCTTCAAACAGAAAGAAAAAGTCACCACAGGACTCAAAATCCCCAACGGATTCCGAAAACCAAGACAGAATATGCAGAATACTGGCGTACTACTCAAGACCGACGGGAACATGGAAACAGTGTTCGGGCACAACACGGAAATCAGAGCACAATTCATATACTGAAACACAGAAACGCCCCGGGCAACAAAGCCCGGGGCATTTCCGCTGCCCACTCACAGCCGCTCGACGTCAATCAGACCGGGATCGAAATCATCGCCCTGCGCACACAACCAACGCGCAGCAGTCCCGCGCAGATTCACGTCATCGTCGCCAACATCCATGTAGCACTTCGGAGTCCAGAAAGGACCCGTGTGCACCGACGTGTAGCGAGTGCCCGACCGCATGTAAAGCCCCGTCGCACCATCCGCATCAACAACAACAGTCGGAGTCGCGCCATCGGCGAAAGATCCAAGGCGCTTCAAAACATCGCCGAGGCCCAGGGCCACATCATAGTCGCCGGGCCGAATGCCATAATGGCACTGAACATAATCGCCATTATCCTTGACAACATACGCCGTGGAACGGATAAATGCACCGTACCAATGCGGTTCACAGCCAGCGACCTCAGCAGCGGCGCGCAGCGCAGCACGACGAGAAGCGCGCATACGAATCATGGACAGTTCCGAACCCTTGAAACCGAACGGTGCGAAAACGCCGATGCTGCAAAGATCGCGATAAATGCGCCAGTACTCATCCGCCACGAAATCACAGACGGCACGACCGAAGTCGAAATGAAATCGGAGAATAACCGGAGCGCTCTTCTTATTCGACTCAAGAATGTCGAAATACGGCTCACTATAACGCAGCAGATTATGCGTCACCGGCACGATAGAAAGCACCGCCTTAATGACCTCCTTGGAGAACAGCGGCGCAGCATCAAGCGCCCGATTCGCCTGACGCTGCCAACGCACAGCAGCCTCAATGCGCTTGC
>ERZ772924.604-NODE-604-length-17187-cov-3.786773_pt1 | contig 17187 bp, 16 predicted proteins | sample MGYA00512116_ERZ772924 | MGnify/ENA primary metagenome ERZ772924 (study PRJEB29015, sample SAMEA2737920) | human oral metagenome | biome: human oral; feature: human-associated habitat; material: dental | place: China | collected 2134 ...
GTCAAAGGTCTCAAAGCGACCATCTACAGGGGGATATATGACTTGTTGATATCCTTTTGTAAAAGAAAAAACTTCAAAAGAGGAAAGCAACGGCAGCCCCACTGTTGCCAATCCTATTTTCTTGATAAATTCCAAACGTTTCATAAGTGCTAGTTTATTCTTTATTATCCAAACAACCGCTCCCAAAAGCTTTTATGGTTTCGCTTAGCTTGGTATTTTTCCCATTGCTCTTGCTCAAAGGCTTTCCACTCCTCTTCAGTGTAGGTTTTTCCTCGGAAAGTGGTGGTTTTTGGCTTTTCTTCTTCCTCTTCACTGAAGAACTCCTCCTCTGTGTAGACTCTCCCTGTTTCTACATCCATAAGATAATAAACATACATAAATTTAGGTTGATCATATCCTATTGATATGCTATGTTTCGCAGGATCAAAGGGAATTGCATTATTTATTTTAATAAGCCAAAGGGTTTTACCTTTTAATTTTGTATAATTTATAGAATAAGCAAACCTATATTGCTCATTATACCATAATGTTCCTCCTTTTATATTAAGTTGTCCTTTCTCTTGCAGAAACAACAAAACATCATCTATGGTATACTTGAAATTTTCATACTGCTTATCCTCATCTACAACAGTTAGTTTTCCTTCCTTGCTATAGTGATAGCTTTTTCCAATAGCCAAAGCATCTGGAATGAAAGTTTTTTGTACTTTTATATATCCATCAGGGTAATACTCTTTATAAAGGGTGTAAAAAGGATATTTATTGACAATTTCTTCCATTGTTCCTCCACCTTCCTCATTAAATCCCATACTAAAAACGATATTCCCATTGGGCCTTATAAAGTTAAGACTTCCGTAATGTGTTTTTTCGTATAGTTCAAAATCAAATTTTTCTCTTTCTACTTGATCCTCTACAAAGAGACACTCCTTTGGTAGCCCAAAAGAGGAAAGCAACGGCAGCCCCACTGTTGCCAATCCTGTTTTCTTGATAAATTCCAAACGTTTCATAACTAATACTTTATACCATCAAATTTATTATAAGAAAGCACTTCTCCTGTTTGTAAGTCTAAACGGTACCAATCAAGGTGTGTTTCTCCCCAATAAAATATTTCCCAGCAATTATAGCTAGCTCCAGGTCGATATACTCTTTCAATAAATGCACCTGCTCCTTTATAGACTCCACCTCTACCATTATAGCCTCTACGCAGTTTCATTCCTTTTGACAGACAAAAATCCTCTACCTGCTCGAAAGTAAACTTAGAAACCTCGTCATAATTGATAGTCTTTTCTAATTTCCCCTCTTTATTGAAATAATACCATCGCCCTTTTTCCCAGAAATGAGGCTCTCCTAAAAGTCCTTTTTCTGTAATATATCCTCGTCTATCATAGGACTTTGCTACTGCAAAATAGGAATAAGGGGGAATTTCCTTTATATAATAATAATCCTTTGTTTTTGAGGAATCATCTATATAAAAATAAGTGCCATCAGGAAGAACTACTGATACTGTATCATTCCCTTCGGCTAATTTTTTTTGATAGTCCTTATCTAATTTCTTTAATTTCTCAAAGAGTTCAAAGTCAAAGGTCTCAAAGCGACCATCTACAGGGGGATATATGACTTGTTGATATCCTCTTGTAAAAGAAAAAACTTCAAAAGAGGAAAGCAACGGCAGCCCCACTGCTGCCAATCCTGTTTTCTTGATAAATTCCAAACGTTTCATAAGTGCTTAGTTTATTCCTGCAAGTCATTTTTCGTTTGGACAAATGTATAAAATATTACTTAAACGAACAAACTTTGCAAAAAAATTCTTATATTTGCAACTACTAAATAAATATACAAAAACATGATCGTAAGAAAGACCCTTTCACTATTAGGAGTATTTGTCCTCCTACTGGTAAGTGCTTGTTCAGCACCCAAGAAAACCGCTTACGGCCATACCAAAGGCGTCCTCGCTAAGCATGGTATGGTGGTGAGTGCCAAGGAAGAAGCCTCTAAGATTGGCCTCTCTATCCTTAAAAAAGGTGGTAATGCCTTTGACGCTATGGTGGCTACCGAATTGGCCTTGGCCGTAGCTTATCCCAATGCGGGTAACATAGGCGGAGGCGGATTTATGGTCTATCGCTTGGCCAATGGTGAAAAAGGTGCCTTGGACTACCGCGAAAAAGCCCCCAGCAAGGCACATCGCGATATGTACTTGGACGCCAACGGCAAAGTGATTCCCGATAAAAGCACCCTCGGCGCCTTGGCTATAGGGGTACCTGGCACCATCGATGCACTCTTTGAGGTTCATAAGAAATTCGGCAAACTCCCTATTGCTGACCTCTTCCAGCCTGCTATTGACCTTGCTCGCAATGGGGTGGTCATCACTCCCCTACAAGCCGACTTCTATATGGGGAAAAATCTTGCCGAGATTAAAAAGGCTAACAACTATACTACCATCTTCGAAAACGGCTGGAAAGCTGGCGAACGCTTTAAGTATGAAGAACTTGCCCAAACCTTGGAACGTATCCGCGACAATGGCCGTGAAGAGTTCTACGAAGGGGAAACAGCCAAGCGTATCGTGAATTATGTACAGGAATTGGGCGGTATCCTCTCCCTTGAAGACCTAAAAAACTACCACTCACAGTGGCGCACCCCTATTACCTTCAATTATAAGAACTATACTATTTCCTCCATGCCACTCCCCTCCAGTGGTGGAATCTGTATCGCTCAGATACTCAAATCGGTAGAACCTTATAAGATAGGGCAATACGCTCACAATGGCGAGCAATACGTACAACTATTAGTAGAGGCTGAGCGCCGTGCTTATGCCGATAGGGCTTATTTCTTAGGTGATCCTGATTTTGTAAAAGTTCCTACCGAAACCCTCCTCTCCCCTGACTATCTAAAAGAGCGTATGCGTTCTTTCTCTTGGGATAAAGCAAGCAAGTCCAGCGAGATTGCCCATGGCAAGGTGGTGGGCTACGAGAGCGATGAGACCACCCACTACTCTATCGTGGATAGCGAAGGCAATGCGGTGGCCGTGACCACTACCCTCAATACCAATTATGGTTCTAAAGTATATGTTAAGGGCGGGGGCTTCTTCCTCAATAACCAAATGGACGACTTCAGTATCAAGCCAGGCGAACCGAATACCTACGGACTGGTAGGCTCTGAAAAGAATGCCATTGCACCGAACAAACGTATGCTTAGCTCCATGTCTCCTACCATAGTAGAGGAAAACGGCAAGCTCCGTATGGTCATCGGCACCCCTGGGGGCTCTACTATTATCACCTCTGTACTCCAATGTATGCTCAATGTCTTCGAATATGGTATGACCATGCAGGAGTCTGTAAGCCAGCCACGCTTCCACCACCAGTGGCTCCCCGATGATGTGATGTTCGAACCCAAAGGCTTTGACCCTGCCGTCATTGCCAAGCTCAAGGCCAAAGGCTATGTCCCCAAGGAAGAAAACTTTGTTATCATCGGCCGTGTAGATGCCATTTTGGTAGAGAAAGACGGCACCTTAGAAGGAGGGGCTGACCCCCGTGGCGACGATGTGGCTGAAGGTTACTAAACTGTAAAAAGAAAGAAATGCAAAAAAAAATATGTTTTTTGTTTGGTAATTAAAAATTTTTTTCTAACTTTGCCCCCGAATTAGTGAAGAGTGAAGAGTGAAGAGTGAAGAGTGAAGAGTGAAGAGTGAAGAGTGAAGAGTGTAGCCAGCGAATACATAGAGCTGGGTATGTGGGTGAAAAGTGATTAACAATTAACAATTAATAATTAACAATTAAAAAAGATGTTTTTTACGCAAAGAAATATGATGATGTGTTGTCTCATGCCTTACCCATCGTAAGACATCATAATTTCTTTTGCCCATAGTTTAAGAAAGCAATGATGTTATATCATTGCTTTTTTTGTTTTCTATGGTCAAGTAAGCAGACAGCAATCAGCCATAATAGCAACAACCATTAACCATTAACGATTAAAAATTAAAAAAATGAAACTAAAACCCTTCCTTAGCCTCCTTGCCTTTCTTGTGGCAAGTATTGCAAGCGCACAAACCCTCAAAGGTAAAGTCTTTGACGACCAGAACGAACCCCTCTTGGGCGTTACCATCTTGGTCAAAGAGGTACCTAACAAAGGCGTCACTACCAACGAACGCGGTGAGTTCAGCATTCATGTAGAACCTCATCAAACGCTTGTCTTTTCCTATATCGGCTTCAAAAACCAAGAAATCAAGATTGGTAAGCAGAAAAACCTCGTGGTAACCCTTGTAAGCGAAGCCGAAGAACTCCCTGAATTATTGGTTGTAGGCTCCCGTGCAGGAGGGCGTACCAAAATTGATAGCCCTGTCCCTGTAGATGTCTTTGATGTAGCCAAAACCAGCAAAACCCAACCTCAGGTGAACCTGAACCAGATACTCAACAGCATTGCTCCCTCTTTCACCTCTACCACCCAAGTAGTCTCCGATGGTTCTGACCACCTTGACCCTGCCCAATTGCGCGGCTTAGGCCCTGACCAGACCCTCGTGCTATTGAATGGAAAACGCCGACACACCTCCGCCTTTATCAATGTCAATGGTACGCCTGGGCGTGGTACCGTTGGGACTGACCTTAATACTATTCCCTCCTTCGCCCTTTCCAAAATAGAGGTGTTGCGAGATGGGGCTTCCGCCCAATATGGCTCCGATGCTATTGCTGGGGTGATGAACCTTGAGCTTAAGAAAGACAAAGGCCTCTCTGCCCAAGTAAGCTATGGCGGACACCTTACCCCTACGGCTAATGACCACCGCGGTGGCTTTGACGGGGCTCAAGGTCAGTTGGACATCAACTATGGTACCGAATTGGGTAAAAAAGGTGGTTTCCTAAACTTTACCTTCTCGGCTCAGTTCCGCGACAAAACCCACCGTGCAGGTACCTTTGACGGAGAGATATTCAACGCCTACAACGCCATAGAACGCCGTGCCCTTAACCATGGGAACAACCTATCTGGCTACTTTTCCAATATCAATGTAGATGCCGACCCTCGCCTATTAGGCCTTATCAAAGGCTATGCAGGGGAAGTAGGTTATTTTGATAGCAGTTACCTCGCCCAAATACAAGGGGCCAACTCCATCGGAGAGCTACAACCCTTGCTTAAAAAGGACTTTACCGAGCAGGAACTCGCCTATCGTGGTCTTGACCGCAAGGACTACAACATGCATGTAGGCCAATCCAGCCTCTTGGGCACTCAATTCTTTGTCAATGCAGCCTTTCCTGTCTCTGACAACTGGGAACTCTATGCCTTTGGCGGACAGAGCTACCGCTATGGAGAGGCTGGGGGGTTCTTCCGCCGCCCTAACCAAGCCCGTACCTTCACTGGCCTACACCCCAACGGCTACTTGCCTCAGATTACCACCGACATACAGGACTCTTCTATCTCGGCTGGAATCCGTGGCGAGGCTGGCAAGTGGCACCTTGACCTAAGTAATACCTTCGGCCGCAATGAGTTTGCCTATACAATCAAGAACACTGGCAATACCAGCTTGCGCTTTGCTACTCCTGATTATTTTGATGCTGGTAAATTGCGTTTTGCACAGAACACAATCAATTTGGATCTCTCTCGCCCCATTGAGCTATTCTACAAGTCCAACATCTCTTTTGGGGTAGAGCAACGCCATGAGTCCTATAGCACTGTAGCAGGCGCTGAAAACTCTTATGCTACCTATGATATCACAGGAGGCGTACTCCCCTTGAGTGCTCCTGCCTCACAGAAGGTTACCGACTTCTTTGGCAATGCCCTCCCTGGAGGTGCTCAGGTACTCCCTGGCTTTAGAGAAGAGAGTGCCCTTACCAAAACCCGCAATGTCTTGGCTGGCTATGGAGAATTTGAAACCGATATTACCAAGTGGCTATTGGCCAATGCAGCAGTGCGTTACGAACATTATTCTGACTTTGGTAATACCTTTAACTATAAGCTCGCCTCACGCGTGAAACTCTTGCCCAATGTGAATCTCCGAGCAGCTGCCTCCACTGGCTTCCGCGCGCCCTCTATCCACCAGTTGTATTATACCAATATCAACACCTTACAGATCAATGGGGTATTACAAGAAACTGGTACTTTCAACAATATCTCCCGTGCTGCAGAACTCTTTGGTATAGAGAAGTTACAAGAAGAAAAATCCAAATCACTCAGTGCTGGTTTTGCTGTTAAGATTCCCAAGGCTGGCCTTTCCCTTAGTGCCGATGCCTACTTTATCCGTGTAGATGACCGTATTATCCTCACCGAGGCCTTTACCCGCCCCGCTGGAAACAGCCCCGCGCAGAATGAACTCAAACAGATTTTTGACCAAGCCAATGTAAATACCGTACAATTCTTTGCCAATGCAGTAGATGTAGAGACCAAAGGAATAGATGTGGTAGTGAGCCACTCCCTACAAGCGGATAAGTTCACCCTTAACAACGATTTTGCTTTCAATCTTACCCAAACCCGCAAGGTAGGTGAGATACACACCCCAAGAGCTATTAAAGCGGCTGGCTTAGAAGAAAAATTCTTCTCCGAACGCTCTCGTGTGCTCTTAGAAGAGGTAATCCCTCGCTTCAAAGCTACCCTTTCCCACAACCTTACCATAGGTAAGTGGAGCGGCTACTTGCGCAATACTTATTATGGAAAGGCTACAGGTCCTGATATTATAGCTGCTGACAAGCGTATAGGCGATTTTGAGTTTGACGAGCGCGGTCACCAAGTCTTTCATGGCAAGGTCATCACCGACCTCTCTGTAGCGTACAACTTTACTCCTAAGACCTCTTTGACCTTGGGTGTAAATAACCTCCTTGATCTCTACCCTGATAAGAATGTCAAGGCCAATAGCAACAATGACCAATTTGTCTATTCACGTGCCACCTCACAATTTGGATTGAATGGTCGCTATGTATTCCTCCGCGCTACCTTCAACCTGTTTTAAGTGAAAAGTGAAAAATGAAAAGTGAATAATACATTTTGTAGGGGCAAAGTTGCGTAAGCAAGTATGTGAGGCAATTCGCCCTCTATAAAGAAGAAAGAGACTACCCCAAAAGGTAGCCTCTTTTTTATTTAGTTACTTATAGATAAGTTCACTTTTCACTCCTCACTTTTCACTATTTCTTGTACTTCTCGATAATCCTTCTAGCTCTTTCCAAGGCCTCTTCGTTAGAGATATTGGCAGCATCTTGGTGAAGGGAAGTACTGATAGGAGTCTGATAAGTAGGAGTTGGTTCCTTATGGTAGGTTGGCTCTTCAGCTGTTTTAGTAATAGTATGAGGCACTAAGGGGCTGGTTGCCAAAGGTTCCGTAGTGGAGAAAGTATGGGTACTCTCCTGAGGGGAAGCCACGGCAGGCGCTGCTACAGGCGGTGGCGTAGTCACAGGTGTAGAGGTAAAAGCCATAGGGCTTTGAGTCACAGGCGTTACTTGAGGTTCAGGGATATGTGCCACAGGCGTAGAAGTAAAGGCCATAGTAGGCGCCTGTGTAGGTGTAGAGGTTGCAGAAGCCACAGGTCGCTCAACTAGTTTTTCCTTTAGCGTGCGATTGAGCGTCTCCAGCTCCTCAATCCTGATAAGCAGCTTGTTATAGGTATCTTTGGTAATGACGATCATCTCTCCCCCCTTCTTATCAGCAAGAAAGAGCGGCTCTGCCAAAGGTAGCTCTATTTTAAAAAGCTGTTCGTTTTCTTTCAGTGGCATTTCCTTGAGTTCTTTTTCTTTCAAGGAAGCCGCATAAGCATCCACATTCGTAGGAATATCTATCTCTATTCCTATTTTTGCCAAAGCATTGATAACCAACTGATATTGTTGAAAATCTAACTTCTCTTTTAACGGAATCGTGTTACTCATAATCGTTATATTTTGGGCAAAGGTATAATAAAAAATTTAAAAAAACAAACAATTCTTATGATATTTTTTTTGTTGATAAAATTAAGTAATCATTTGTTTTATTTTGATTTTTTTTCTTATCTTTGCACAGAATTATAAAACACTTCATAACATGAAAAAACCTACTATAAATATAGAGAAATTCTACGACCTTATGCTTACCAACAAGTGGTGGGGCACTATAGCTGTGATCCTTTCCACTCTGATTATCTACCTATTTGGAAAAATTACAGGAGAAGCTATTTATTCTCTAACACACTAAGATAGTGGTCAGACCTATGCTGCTAAGTACCTATTATTTGTTTCTCCCACATCTGTTTATAAGTACCTGCTTGAGATAATAGCTGCTCATGAGTTCCCTCTTCTATGAGTTGCCCTTCTCGGAGAACCAATATATGATCCGAATGAGCGGTGGTACTAAGGCGGTGAGCGATGATGATAAGGGTTTTCCCTTGAGTTTTAAGTTCCCTTAAGGCCGTTTGTATAACCCCTTCTGAAGTACTATCTAAGGAAGAGGTTGCTTCGTCTAAAATAAGAATCTCAGGATTTTTGTACAAGGCACGAGCTATAGCAATACGTTGGCGTTGTCCTCCTGAAAGTTGAGAGCCATTTTCTCCTAAATGTGTTTGAAAGCCATTTGGCAGTTTTTCTATAAAGGGAAGAATTTCCAATTTTTTAACAAGATCTAGAATACGTTCCCTATTAGGAAAATCTTCTCCATAAGCGATATTATCTATTACATCACCTGAGAAAAGATCTATTTGCTGAGGCACCACACCTATAAGACTGCGTAATGAATAATGAGATAGATATTGCACATCGTAATCTCCTATAGAAATCTTTCCTTCACTCAGTGGATAGAGGTTTTGTATCAATGAGGCTAAGGTTGTCTTTCCACTACCACTCTCTCCTACTATAGCTGTTGTCTTCCCTTTAGGTATTACGCAAGAAAAATCCTTAAACACCTCCGTACGAGAGCCATAGGTAAAACTAACATTTTGGAATGTAATATCTCCTACTTTCTCAGAAGTAATATCTATCTTTTCCGTATTTTCCTCTTGGTGCAAGTCCATAATTTCAAAAAGCCTATCGGAGGCAATAAGTGCATTTTGTATAGATTTGTTCATATCAATGAGTTGCGATACAGGTGATGTAAAATAGCCTATAAGTGCATAGAAAGAGAGGAGTTCTCCAGGAGTAATTTCTCTATCTATTACATAACCTGCCCCTGCCCACAAAAGTATGATTGTGAAAAGGCGAGAAAGGAACTGTGATGCATTGGCCGAAAATAACCCATTGAGAACTGATTTATAGACCGTTTTCAGCAATGAAGAGAAGTGTATATCTGTTTTGTTATTAGCATACGTTTCTGCACCAAATTGCTTTATGGTTCTTACTGCATTAAGTGACTCCACCAAGTGAGATTCGAGTTCTGCACTCTCTTCCATCATCCTACGTTCTACTTTCCTATTTAGCCGATTGGTAAGCCAATAGATTCCTATGTAAAAAGGAATTACCAAGGCTACAATAAGGGCTAATTTCCAATAATAGGAAAACATCAAAACAAAGGAAAACAATACGACAAAGATATTAACTACAATTTCAATAGAAATATCATTGATAAAAGTACGTATTTTGACCGCATCATTGACACGGGAGACAATTTCTCCTACTCGCATGGTATCAAAAAAACGTTGTGGAAGCTTCAACAAGTGCTTATAGTAGCCCAAAATTAAATATTTGTCTATCTTTTGTCCTGTTTGTAGGGTTAGTATAGACTTCATAGTCCCTAAGAAAAGTTCAAAAATCAATATTACCACCATAATTACTGAAAGCAAGTTCAGCAAACGGCGATTACCATCCACCAGCACATAGTCTGTGATTTTCTGAATATAGATAGAGGTAGCTAGCCCCAAAAGAGTATAAAAAATAGCTCCAATAAGAGCTTGTAAAAGAATACTTTTATGAGGTTGTATAAGAAGAAAAAAACGCTGATAAAGAGAAACTTTCTCATTCTTTTGCTCAAAATACTCATTGGGTTCCATAAGAATAAGCACTCCTGTCCATATTTGTGCAAATGCTTCATGGGTATACGTTTCTATTTTACCATATCCAGGATCCATTACCTCAATGGTATTTTTGTTAACTTTGTAGATAACTACATAGTGTTGGAATTGATCTTTAAGAATCACATGTGCAATTGCAGGTAAGGGTGCTTGAGGAAGTAGCTCCATGGAGGCCTTAACCCCTTTAGCATGGAACCCCATTTGTTCCAGTCCTTGTATAAGCCCTAAGGCATTTGTGCCACGGGTATCTGTATGACAAAGCTGTCGGATACGGGCAATAGGAAGCTGTAGCCCATAATAAGCTCCTATAGAAGCCAAACAAGCCGCTCCACAATCTCGTATATCATGTTGCTTAATAAGTATCTCTTTTTTCATAGAATGATCTGAGTGTCTTTATCTGTTAATTGATTAATAGAAACATTTAACGTATTCGCTATTTTTCCTATAACTTCAAAGGTTAGCTTTTGGTTACCATTCTCTATTTTAGAATAGGTAGATTGGGACATCCCCATTTGCAAAGCTATATATTCCTGCTTTACTCCTCTAAGATTTCGGATTTTTTTTATCCGCTCTAATATTTCATTATTATTCATAATTATCTAATTATCTAATTTCAGCTGCAAAAATAATATTTATTTCTTAAAAATACAAATATGTCTTTTATTATTTTTTTCAACCCTCAAAAAGAATATTTAATCTAGTTATAAAATTAAAAGATATACAATAAAACAATCTTTCTATATTTTATATTTTTTATTTACGACAATATCAAAATATGTAAATAAAGTTAAATCTCTATAATATTCTAAAATAGAATTTTTTATTCCTTTATAAACAAGCTATTCTTAGAGATTTTTTATACCTTTGCACCGAGTTAATTACTAAAAATGTGCACAATAAAAGTAAACTCAAAAGTATTTTTATTAATCCTTAAAAACTTTAAAAGATGAATTTTTTAAATTCCTTTAAAGGAGAAACTCTTAGTACAGAAGAACTCCGTAATGTGGAAGGGGGATGGCAAATTAAGATTAACGATTGGATCCTCCTAGAAAGAAATGCAGATAATCCTAAAGGACATCGTTACAGATGGGGATGGCAATGTTGTTTCTAAAACTCTAAACAAAATATTCCTAACTCTGATGAGGTTAGGAATATTTTTTAACTTTTAAATTATTAAAAATGAAATTATTTTTATACATATTTTTAACACTACTAACTCTTAAAAATCTCTATTGTCAAATAAGAGTTTTATCGTCCTCTGATAAAACACCTATTGAATATGTGAATATTGGAGTGATTGGTACAGATAAAGGCGTTATTACAGATAAAGACGGTAATTTTTCTTTAAAAGATCTCAAAACTAATCTTACAGATAGTGTCTATTTTTCTCATCTAAGTTACAAATATAAAGTATTATTAGCAAAAGATCTGAAAGATAAAGTCTTCTTAGAGACAGAAAATATAGAACTCCCTGCTCTTACTATAAATATAAGGAAAAGTAAAAAACGTGTATTCAAACGTAAAGGATTCCCCTCTGTTTTTAATATCAGTCCTACCCTAGAAGAGGATCATTTTGATGGTGAATTTGGAGATTTTATTATACTAGAAAAGAACTCTATAATTACAGAATTCGAGTTGAATGTATTAAAAAATTCTTTAGAAAAAGCTATTTTCAGACTAACATTCTATAAAAGCAATAAAGATTATAATTCTTTTTCTCCATTAATAGAAAAGCCTATTTATATAGAAATTCCTTACTCTAAAAAAAAGCAAATTATAACAAAAGAAATTTCTGTCTTTGCTCCCAAAGGAATTATTTGGGTTGGAATACAACTCATTGAGACTAAAGGGAATAAAAAGGACAATATCAATTTTAAGGCTACAGGAACAGGAGGTTGGATGCGACATGAGGATAAAGTCTATAAATTAGGATTAGGATTAGGATTACCTTTTTCTATAAAAGGGTATGAGTATGATAGTAAACAATGAATTGTTTTTTAAACATTGTTAAAATAACTACAACAATTATGAAACACCCTATATACCTTAGCTTACTCCTATTACTGACTGCTGTTTTGATATCATTACCTCTTATCAAAGTTCCTATTTCTGTATCTGCACGTGGTATTATTCGCCCTTTGCAAGAAGATACAGAACTTACAGCCCCTGTAAGTGGTCGGATAGTTAAAAATTTCCTTGTGAAAAATAACCAATACTTTCATAAAGGAGACACGCTCCTTGTGGTCACTACCGAACTTTTGGATACTCAGAAGGAACTACTCTCTACTCAAGAAGCTGATTACAAAGCTCAACTTGCTGACCTCTCCCTACTAACCTCAGGTAAGGGAAACAACCTACAAACACCCCAATACCAACAAGAACGAAATGCCTTTCAAGAACGTATAGCGCAGCTACAAGCTCAACTCTCTTTAGCTCAGAAAGAACTAACAAGAGCCAAGCAACTTTATGATGCCCAGGTAATAGCCCCCGCCGAATATGAAAAGGTCTTTTACAGACATGAGGAGTTAGTACGCCAATTACAAAGCAACCGCCAGCAACAACTCGCTCAGTGGCAAACCCAACATGTGGAAGTCTCTCGCAAGCTACAAAACTTACAAAACGACACCCAACGGATAGAACAGCAAGCACAACACTATGTGGTATTGGCACCCTCCTCTGGAACTATTACCCATTACAAAGGATTACAGACGGGAAGTTATCTCATTCAAGGACAAACAATTGCCAGCCTTTCTCCCGAAGGAAATCTTATCGCGGAATGTATAGTATCACCCAAAGATATAGGTTTTATCCATAATTCACAATCAGTTCTCTTTCAAATAGACACCTACAACTACAACCAATGGGGACTCTTAGAAGGAAGTGTCAAGGATATTGATAAGAATTTGGTAGTAAATCAGCAAACGGGTGAAGGGCTATTCAAAATTCTCTGTAGATTAGACAAAGAATATCTACAATTAAGAAACGGCTACAAAGGAGCCGTTGATAAAGGTATGAGCTTGACAGCACGCTTTCACCTAACAGACCGTACCCTATGGCAGCTCCTTTTTGACCGTGCAGATGATTGGTTAAATCCTAATTTAAAATAATTTCAAAAATTGTTATTTGCAAAAAATACAATAAAAATCGATAATTCATTGTTTAAATCATATGGTTAACAGATTAAATTATTCCTTTTTAGAATAAAGTATTCCTATAAAAGATATTATTTTTTTAATAATTCTCTTATCTTTGCACCGAGTTAGTTACTAATTTGCGCAAATATAAAGTAAGCTCAAAAAGTATTTTTATTAATTTTTAAAGTTTAAAAAAATGAAAAGATTAGACTCTTTTAAAGGAGTTACTCTCAAAGTAGAAGAACTCCGTGAAGTAGAAGGGGGATTCCCTCCTATTGCCATTCCTATCGCAATAGCATTATATCTTCTATCTACTCAAAAAGCATACTAAAAGATGATTTTTAACTAATGTTACCTCTATTTCTTGGGGTAACATTACCTTTTTTATTATGCAACTTTCCCTATACCTATCCTATATCTATTATCGAAGGCTCTTTGCCAAAGGAGACTTGCTAACCATCGTTGTACTTATCACAGCTATGGCAGGGGCGCTATATGTGCTATACCTACACTATGCATCGTGGTCTTGGCTCTTAATCCTTTTTCCACTCGTTACGCTTTCCTATCATAATAGCAGGGAAGATTTGTCTTTACTCCGCACCCATCCTCTTTATAGGAGAGTTCTATTAGGTGAGTATTTTATAGAAAATCTACCCTTTATACTACTGCTTATCGGCAAAGAGGATTATCTTTGGGCTGCCCTCTATTTCTTAGGACTTAGCCTTATCCCTTCGCTTGCTCAGCGACAGCTTACCATACCTTACCCCTTTTCTCTTTCAGATCCGCTCTGGCATACTGCTTTCCGCAAATATAAACTCCTTTTCTCTTTGCCTTTTCTTATTGGACTCGTGGTCATTGCGGGTATATATAACAATCCTAACTTAGCGCTTTTTGCTTTTGGGGCAACGGGCTTGGTGTGTTGCATACCTTATTTCGAAAGAGAACACCCCTCTTATATCACCATAGCTGCTCAGCGAGGAAAGGACTACTTACATAGCCAACTTATCGCGGGGATCCAGAATGCGGCCTTAGTCTTTTCTCCCTTAGGGCTCACTTTTTTTATTTGTTTTGGTACAGACAAAATAGCCATTTTATTCCTCTGCTTAGGAGTTGCTATAGTCGGCGTACTCACCAAATATGCTTTTTTCAACCAACCTCTCCCTCAATCTTTTGCAATTATGGCTATTTTCTTAGGAGTGTTCTATATACTCCCCTTATTACTGCTCCCCTATTTCTATTACTTAGCCTTACAAAATATTCAAAAACACCAATATGTTACAGATAAACCACTTAGAAAAGAACTACCAAGATAAAGTTATTCTAAATCATATTTCTCTTACCATAGAGAAACCTGGCCTCTATGGGGTTGTGGGGGTCAATGGAGCAGGCAAAACAACCTTTTTCAAGTGCCTTAGTGGTTTGGAACCTTACCAAGGAGAGATTTTATATAACAAGAAAACGCTTTCATCTAACCAAGTGGCTTTTATCCCTACAGAACCTTACTTATATGAGCATCTTACTGTAGGGGAATTCTATACTTTTTACAGCAAACTTTTGGGTATAGCTCCTTCTAAGGATTATACTTTTGATATAGACAAAAAACTACTTATCAAACAGTTATCTACAGGTATGCGCAAGAAGGTATATTATAATGCGGTATTACAGAAGCCCTATACCCTCTATATCTTTGATGAGCCTTTCAATGGATTGGATATTTCTTCCTCTCTACATATCAAGCAGTTGCTCCTTTCTTTAGCACAAACCCATATCGTATGGGTGGCTTCTCATCTTTTAGAGACCTTGCAAGATTGTGAATGTATATATCTGTTACAAAACGCTGATTTTCAACATTTCACTCCCAAAGACATCAATACTATAGAACAATTGCTAATGGTTTGTTGGCATACTCAAAACTAAAAACTTAAAATTCAAAACTATCATGAAGTTTTTTCTCTTTTTATGTTGTTGCTCCCTGAGTGGGTTTGCACAAAAAGTAGTGGTACAAGACAGTCAAGGTCGTCCTATTGAATACGTAAATATAGGCGTCAAAGGTACTTCCAAAGGTCTTATCAGCGATGAGCAGGGAGGCTTTTCCTTGGAAGCCCTGCATGCTAAGGATACCGATAGCATCTACTTTGGACATCTGAGCTATAAGCATAAGGTGCTCGTAAAGAAGGATATTACCGACAAGGTGGTCTTGGAAGCAGCCGAGATTGTACTTCCTGAAGCGACCTTTACCGCCAAGCAACCTAAGGAGCGTACGCTCAAGGGAAAGGGCTTACCTACTATTGTTACTATGAGCATTCTCGCCCCTACTGAGGAGGAAATAGCTGAAAATGAGGAAAAAGGTGAGGAGGAATTGGGCGATTTTATCTCTCTGAACAAGGATACTTTCCTTACAAAGTTTGAGATGAATATTGTAGCCAACACCCTTGATCGTTGTGTGTTGCGTGTGGTAGTCTATGAGAGTAATAAGGAGCATACCCTCTTTAAGCCCTTGATAGAAAGGCCTATCTATATAGAGGTGCCCGCCAGCCGTAAACGACAGATTTTCACTAAGGAGTTATCCGTGTTTGCCCCCAAGGGAGTTGTTTGGGTAGCATTGCAGCCTGTTGAGCTAAAGGGAAGTAAGGACAGCGAGCTTAGAATCCGCTGCCGTGCCAATGGTGGCTGGACTCGTACCACTATTGATAATATTTTAGAGAAAATCCCCTTGGGACTGGGGATTCCTTTCTCTGTTAAGGGAAGACAATAAAGTGAAAAATGAAAAGTGAAAAGTGAATAATTTTTCACTCTTCACTTTTCACTCTTCACTACTAATCGTCTTCTTCCTCCTCTGGAAAATCGTCGTCCTCTTCAGGTTCGTCGTATTCCTCATCTTCATCAGGTTCAGCAGCTTTGTCTTTGGTGGCTGTTTTCTTACCTTTCTTCTTCACCACTACCTTTCCTTCTTTGACGGCTTCTTTGATCTTACCTTCTATCTCTTCAGCCATTTCAGGATTGTCATGGAGTAAGGCCTTCATCGCATCACGACCATTGGCCAAACGGGTACCGCCGTAGCTGTACCAAGCCCCACTCTTGGAGAGTATGTCAAAGTCGGTTCCCCAATCTACTATTTCGGACACCTTGGAGATACCTTCCCCATAGATGATTTCAAACTCTGTTCTTTGGAAAGGTGGTGCTACTTTGTTCTTCACTACCTTCACCTTCGTAAGGCTACCATAGGCCTCTCCTTCTTTATTTTTCAGAGGAGCCGCTTGTCGGCGTACATCTACACGTACAGAAGAATAAAACTTCAGTGCATTACCCCCTGTGGTAGTCTCAGGATTTCCGAAAGACACCCCTATTTTGTCACGCAACTGGTTGATAAACATCACCACACAGTTGGCCTTACTGATACTCCCTGTGATTTTGCGCAAGGCTTGGGACATCAAGCGGGCATGTACGCCCATTTTGGAGTCACCCATCTCGCCATCTATCTCAGTTTTAGGAGTAAGGGCAGCCACGGAATCCACTACAATAATATCCACAGCTCCAGAGCGTACCAGCCCATCTACGATTTCAAGGGCTTGCTCCCCGTTATCAGGTTGGGAGATAATCAGGTTATCCACATCTATCCCTATTTTCTTGGCATAACTGGGGTCAAAGGCATGTTCCGCATCTATAAAAGCGGCTGAGCCTCCCAGCTTCTGTGCCTCGGCAATGGCATGCAGTGTAAGAGTGGTCTTACCTGAAGACTCCTGACCAAAGATCTCAATCACCCTACCGCGTGGGTACCCCCCTACACCTAAGGCAATATCCAAGCCCAAAGAACCCGAAGGAATCACCTCTACCTTCTCGGCTACCTTGTCTCCAAGACGCATCACCGTTCCTTTCCCAAAGGACTTTTCCAAGCGCTGCAAAGCCAATTTCAGGGCTTGTGCTTTGGCTTCCTTGTCCTTAATCTCTTCTACTTTTTCTTTTTCTTTCTTTGCCATCTTTTTAATTGTTAATTTTTAATTGTTAATGATTAACTCAAGTTTCGCAAGCTCTGTAACTTATTGAATTTCAAAACATCCCCCTACCCCCCCCTCAAGGGGAAAGTCGCGTAAGCGAGTATGTGAAAGTAAGTAATAGAGG
>ERZ772924.606-NODE-606-length-17171-cov-5.177670_pt1 | contig 17171 bp, 23 predicted proteins | sample MGYA00512116_ERZ772924 | MGnify/ENA primary metagenome ERZ772924 (study PRJEB29015, sample SAMEA2737920) | human oral metagenome | biome: human oral; feature: human-associated habitat; material: dental | place: China | collected 2134 ...
ACTGGATGATAATTATTATGTTCTGGCTGAATTATTATTAAAAATAAAACAACACAGATATAACTCAAAGCTAACTGCGTGCAGCGGTGCAGCGAAATATAAAGCAATTGTGTTTGTCACATTAGAAAGTCTTGTTTATAGACCAGATCAATCACAAATTATTTATTATGATGATGCTGGTTATGGCGATATTTTAGATAAAAATGGTTCACGTTATATTACATCCAAATTTAAATATAAAGACACTTTATCCAATCCTGTCTTGGATTGTTTGTGTGACAATGTTACTATATTTCTATCTTTCATTAATAATGATTTAAGAAAAACATTGGATTTGGTTCAAGATGAAATTGGATGTGTTTAAGCGATAACTTATTTTTAAGTTTTATTAAATTTTCAATTATTTACTATAACACACATAAAATCCAAGTAAATTAGTATATAATAATTTCTATTGTAAACTAATTCGTTATAAAAATATCATGGATGTTAATCAATTTGAAACTTTACAAGACAAATATATTTTCTTGGATTTTGATGGTGTTCTGTACGCATCTGACAATGTGTGCAGTACGCCATCGAAATCTAAGAAGATGTATTTATTTTTAGGATAGCTTTGGCTTGCTTCGCTGCTGGACGTGCTGTTCGGCCTGCTGTGTTTCAGCCGCGCCCGCCGCCGCCCCGTGCTGTGGCTGGCGCAGGCGGCGACGGTGGCGGGATACAGCGCAATCATCGCCCTCGCGCTGCCGCAGATGTGGCTGCACCCGTTCGCGCCGCTGGTGAAAAACCTGCCGATTTTCGCGCTGATGGTTTTTTTGTGGCGGGCGGCGCGGCAAGAGGCCGTCTGAAAGCGTGCGTGGGCATGTTGGCAATAAACAGACCTTAATGACCCTAATAAAAGGAGCAAACCGTGAACACTTATCTTGTCGTCAAAACCCTGCATATTCTCTCGGCCACGCTGATGGTGGGCACGGGCTTCGGCACGGCGTTTTATCTGTTTTGGGCGAACCGCTCCGGTTCGGTGGCGGCGCAGGCGGTGGTGTCGAAATGGGTGATGAAGGCGGATTGGTGGTTCACCACGCCGGCGGTGATTTTCCAGCCGCTCTCGGGCTTGTGGATGCTGCATTACATGGGCATGCCGTTTACTTGGGACGGGGCGTGGCTGTGGGTGAAGTGGACGTTGGCGCTGTATGCGCTGGCCGGTGCGTGCTGGCTGCCGGTGGTGTGGCTGCAAATCAAGATGGCGCGGCAGGCGGCTGCGGCTTGGCAGGCGGGCGAAAATACGCTGCCGGCGAGCTACAAGCGCTATCAATTCTGGTGGGAAATGCTGGGCTATCCGGCCTTCTGCGCCACAGTGGTGCTGTATTTCCTGATGGTGTTGAAGCCGATGTAGGCAAAGTGCAGGCTGCCTGAAAGACCGACAGCCTGGTGAGAGGAAAAGCAGCCTGCACAACCTATTCATTTGATTTTTCAAACCCTTGCATAAGGAGAATAATATGCAGACATTCAACATTATGGCGATACAGGTTGCTGTATCGTTCGCGGTGAGCCTGGTGTGCTGGCTGGTTTTGGGCGCATCGCTGCGGCGCGTGCTGGCTTTTTTGTGCAGTGACCCGCGCGACGAAGTGAAGGAAATCAGCGGCATATTCTGGCAGCGGCTGTATTTGAGCCTGACGCTGTTCACACCGCTGCTGTGCGTGCTGCTGTTTGCGCCGAACTTTGAGCGCAGTTTGGCGGACAACCTGCTTTACGCCCTGCGCTGGGCCGTGTTCGGCGGCGTAAGCCTGCTGCTGGTGCTGGCGCATTTGGTACGCAAACAGATTCAGGTGTTGCAACGCAGCGGTTTTGAAGGTGTGAAGCCCGAAGCGAAGCCCGCAATGGAGCCCGAAAAGCAGCCTGCACCGCCCCGTTTGCAAGCGGAAAAATATAACGGCTTTGCCCCGCTGGAAGAGTAGCGTATTTTTGGAGAATTTAAGATGCACAAAATTTTTTACGATGCCGAATGCCCCATCTGCGTGCGCGAAATAGAGTTAATCATGCAGGACAGCCGCGCCGGATTCATGGAAGCCGTGCCGATACAGGGCAGCGAAGCCGTGTTGGCGCAATACGGCATCACCACCGAAGCCGCACTCACCTACCTGCACGTTTTAACGGACGACGGCGTGATGCTGCAAAAAATGGCCGCCGTGCGCAAAATGTACGAAGGCTACCAAGGCTTTGCGCTGGTGAAACTGGCCAATCTGCCGCTGTTAAACAAACTGGCCGACCAGCTTTACCCGTGGTTCGCCCGCCACCGCTACCAATTTCCCAAATGGCTGCTGCCGCGCCCCGAATGCGAAGGCGGCGTATGCCGAATCCCACCGAAAGAAAGGATGAAAAAATGAAGAAATATTTTATTTCTATGATGTTGCTGCCCGCATTGGCCATGGCTGAGAGCGGAGAATTGGCGCGCTGCGAACAAACCTTCCGCGACAATATGGACATTATGGCGTTCCCCATGTATTGCACACCCAGCGCCCCACCACGCCCGCGCAAGACGCTGCCCTGCAACGGCATTTGGAAGCCCTGAACCGCTGCGAAGCCTTCGCCAAACGGCTGCCGCAGACGCAGCCGTAGGTCGGGCATTTATGCCCGACGTTGTTAAATTTGTAGCTAACGTTTGTCGAGCATAAATGCCCGACCTGCTTAGGTTTTGCAAAGATTTCAGGCTGCCTTCAATCAATCCAAAGGCAGCCTGAAAACAAATTTCCCCAACCACCCCAAAAGGTACAACAATGAAACCCACCGCACCCCTCGCCGCAATTCTACTCAGCATCACACTCGCCCCCGCGCACGCCCTCGTTATCCACCCCGACATCTGGTTCAGCAGCGACAACGGCAATATCCAATGCGGCGGCTATTCGCAATACGGTAGCGGCGTGGTCTGCGAAATCTACCAACGCACCGACAACATTCAGCCGCGCATCGCCCGCCCCGAAGCCTGCCAAAAACGCGATTGGGGCTACCGCTTCGCATTAGACGACTATGGCGAAGCCCGCGCCTTTTGCGTGGACGACAAACTCCGCAATCTCAGCGCAACCCCGCTGGCAAACGGCGCAACCCAGCGTAGAAAAAACTGGCAATGCACCAGCCAGCCGCACGGCATCACCTGCCAAAACGCCGACAAACACGGCTTCACGCTCACTCGTCATCAAATATCTGCTCTGCGGTGGCGCAGTCGGTGGCTTGATTATGGGCGCGTTTGCGTTGCCAAGGCAGCCTGAAAAGGGTGAGTTGAAGTAGGGGAGTGGCTTCGCCGAATGAGGTTTCAGGCTGCCTTTGGGGTTGAGCAACGCCTTAACCTGAAATCTTTGTCAAATGCCCAACCCCAAAGCAACGTCATTCCCGCGCAGGCGGGAATCTTGGCTAAATTTTCATAATAAATTGTTTTTAAAATTTTTTCTAAACGTAAAACAAGATTCCCGCCTACGCGGGAATGACGGCAGTTGTTGTGTTTCAGGCTGCCTTGGGGCTTGTGCAAAGGTTTTCAGGCTGCCTTTGGCGTTCGCAAAAACCGCCCCAACCCAACAATCCAATCAGCAACAATAAGGAACGATGCAAAATGAACATTCTCATCCTCGGCGGCAGCGGCTTTATCGGCAGCCGCGTAGCCAAAATCCTGCGCGAACGGGGGCATAACGTAACCACGCCATCGCACGCGGAATTGGACTTGATGCGGCTGGATTTGGACGCGGCGCAACGCTTATTGCACGGGCAAGATGGCGTGGTGAACTGCGTTGGCGTGATGAGCCGCCACGCGGCGGTGTTGGAGCAGGTGCATCATCACGCGCCGCAGCAGTTGGCGCATTTGGCGCGGGCGGCGGGCGTGCAAACGTGGGTGCAGTTGTCGGCATTGGGCGCGGACGCGGCGCATGAGGTGGCGTTTGTGGGCAGCAAGGGGCGTGGTGATGCGGCGGTGTGCGCCAGCGGTTTGCGGGTGAACATCGCGCGCCCGAGCGTGGTGTTTGGGCGCGGTGGCGCGAGTTGCGAGCTGTTTATCAGGCTGGCGCGGTTGCCGGTGCTGGTGTTGCCTGCGGGCGGGCGGTTTGCATTGCAGCCTGTGCACGCGAATGATGTGGCGGAGGCGTTGGCGAATATGGCAGTGCAGCCGTTGCCGCATGGCGCGGTGGTGAACATGGCAGGCAGCCTGAAAACCACGTTGGCGGAGTATTTGGCGATTTTGCGGCAAACGTTGCATCATCGTGCTGCGCCTGCGGTGTGGGCGTTGCCGATGGGGTTGCTGCGCCCTGTGTTGCCGTTGACGAATGTGTTGAGCAATGGCTTTTTGTCGTCAGGCAGCCTGAAATTGCTGGCGCAAGGCTCGGTGGCGGATACGGGGGATTTTGCGCGGGTGTTGGGGCGCGAGCCGTTGGGGGCGGAGGGGTTTTATCGGTATCCGTAAAAGGCAGCCTGAAACGGGCTACGGCATATATCGCGCGGCAAACAACGCCACCACATCGCCCACATAAACGCTGTTTTGCTGCAAGCCTAAGGCGTTGAGTTGGAAATAGATAGCGCGAATTTCGTCCGCTGTGAGCGGGGCCGCGTGGGCGTGTTTTTGGGTGAGGGCGGCGAGATAGGGTTCGCCATTAGCTTGTCGCATGGTGGGGCTTTCTGCATCGCAAAGGCAGCCTGAAAACAGAATTTCCCCGTTTTAGGCTGCCTCTTGTAACCCCGTTATCAAACAAACGCCTAACCCGTTCGCCCAAGCATTTTCAGGCTGCCTCATCATCCCCGATAAGGCAGCCTGAAAACCATTAACGCATTGATAAACAACAAAAATCGTTAATCAATCCTCACAACCGAAACCCCGCGTCAAACCCCAGCTCGCGTTTCGCCTTCTCGCTGGACAGCCGTGCATCATCGTCTGCCGCGTTGTAAATGCCCGATTGCTCGCATTGCAACGCCAACACCGCCGCGTGCGCCGCCGCTTCCGCGTGCACGGGCGGGGCAAAATCCACAGGCGTATCAAAGCCCGTGCCCGCGCCATACAGCCAGCCATAGCACAGCACAATGCCGATAAACGCAGGGTCGGCGGTGATTTGCTGCTCCAAGCTGTGCACCGCGCGGGCGGTTTCGCCGTAAGCAGGCTCGGCAAAATCCAGCAGCGGCGCATCGGGCGCATACACAAACGCAATGCTTTGCGCGATGATTTTTTTCACGCCCGCCGCTTTTGCCGCGCGCACCAAATTGCGCGTGCCCTCGTCGCGGATGCGCGCATTGCGCACCAGCGCCGCTTCCATTTAGTCGGCAGCCAAGCCGTCGGGCGGGGCGGTCAGCTCGTGGAAAACCACATCGGGGCGGATTTCGCCCACAGTTTTCAGCAAGCCCTCCGCATCAAACGCATCCGCCACCACGGGCTTGATGCCTTGCGCCGCCAGCATTTCGGCTTTGGCTGCACTGCGCGTGGTGCCATACACTTCATGCCCCGCCGCCAACAACATTTTGCACAACGGCAAACCAATCACGCCGCTTGCGCCCGCTACGAACATTATTTTGTGCCATTTTTGTTTCCTTTGATGAGGTTGAAAGAGCGCGGATTATATGCGATGTGCCGCGCCAAGCGGTTAAACCATCAAAGGCAGCCTGAAAAACCTAGCCACGGCTTTTCAGGCTGCCTTACAATCCCGTCGTTCCCATTATTCTTGTTCACCAAAAATCATGTCCCACTACGCCATTGGCGACCTACAAGGCTGCTACGCCGAGTTCACCGCCCTGCTCAACCAAATCCAGTTCAACCCCAGCCGCGACACCCTTTGGCTGGTGGGCGACATCGTCAACCGCGGGCCGCAATCGCTCGAATGCCTGCAATACTGCATGCGGCACGAAAGCAGCGTGCAAATCGTGCTCGGCAACCACGACCTGCACCTGCTCGCCCTGATGCACGGCTACGGCAAACTCAAACACCGCGACACCCTCGCCCCCATCCTTAACCACCCGCAAATGCCGCAAATGCGCGACTGGCTGCGCCAACAGCCGCTGATGCGCCACACCGCCAGCCACGCCCTTGTGCACGCAGGCATCCACCCCGATTGGAGTATCCCGCAAGCGCAAGCGCTTGCCAACGAAGTTGCCGCGCAGATTTCGGGCAGCCAAGCCCGCACATTCTTCGCGCAAATGTATGGCAACCACCCCAGCCAATGGCAGCCTGAAAGCCAAGGCATAGACCGTCTGCGCTTCATCACCAACGTGTTCACCCGCATGCGCGTGCTCAACCCCGACAACAGCCTAGACTACGACTACAAAGAAACCTACGCAGGCATCCCCGCGCCCAAACGCGCATGGTTTGACGCGCCCCACCGCCAGCACACCAGCCACGAAATCATTTTCGGGCATTGGTCGGCGCTGGGTTACCGCCGCGAAAAACACATCTGGTCGCTGGATACAGGCGCGCTGTGGGGCGAAGCGCTTACCGCCGTAAACATCCACACAGGCGAACGCTTTACCCAGCCCAGCTTTCAGCGTAAACAATTTTGACTAACCCATTTTCAGGCTGCCTCAAATGAACGCCATTGAGGCAGCCTGAAATGTTTGTACAACCCGCAACCCTAATGGAGCGTCGGCGGCTCGCCGACATCACGCCAACCCGTAAAGCTCCGCTTGAACACAGGTTCTTATTGAGCGATGCGCCGTTGCCACTCCATTTTGGCTTTCAGGCTGCCTCAATCCCGCATCCCAACAATAGGCAGCCTGAAAACCCATTCACACGCCATTCCCCCGCCCAACCCCCATTTCAGGCTGCCTCACCCCCGCCGAACATGTAAAGCAAACGCAAACCCATTTGACAACCCCACCCAAAAGCAGTCTAATCGCGCCCAGTCGTGGCAACCGCCACCCCAACGAAACGGAGACAACATGAAACGCATCCCCATCCTCACCGCCGCCCTGCTCGCCGCCGCCACCTTCGCCGCCCAAGCCGCGCCCGCCGGCAGCGAAAGCGACATCGACAGCAAACAAGAAGTCGCCTACACCTGCCAAATCCTGCAAGACAACAAAATCCAAAACATCAAACTCACCGCCATGTACGGCATCAAAAACAACCAACCCATCGTCGCCCAAGTGCGCATCAACGGCGTAACCACCCCCGGCATGTGGCGCGACACCAGCTTCAATCTGCTCAACCGCTTTATCAGCAACGACCCCGGCGTGCGCACCACCGTGTGGACCACCATGCCCGCCGATGCGAGCAAGCTCGCCCAAGTGGACGGCGGCAAACTCTCCGTAGCCGAGCAGGCAGGCGCGCAACAAAGCGTGATTGCCGACAACTGCCGCTTAGACAAAGCCGCCACCGCCAAACTCAACAAATAATCCCAAGGCAGCCTGAAAACTTTCAGATGCGCGTTTTAGCTTCGCTGAAACCCGCTTCGCCCGTTTTCAGGCTGCCCCGTTTCCCCGTATCCCAAGGCAGCCTGAAAACCCGTTCCCTTTCAGGCTGCCTCAATCACACCCGCCATGCTCACCCGCTATCTCACCCTTGTCAGCGTATTCGTCCTCATCGTCGTCATCATCCGCAACCTGCTCACCCGACGGCAACAACGCGCCATCGATGCCACCGCCAAACAAATCGCCGCCATCCTCCTGATGGGCAGCCTGATTGCCGCCGCCTGCACCCTGCTCAAAGACTGAACGCCATGAACATCCCCATCACCGTAACCATGCTCGTCAAAAACGCCGAACGCTGCCTAGCCGAAGCGCTCAACGCCCTCGCCAGCTTCAACGAAGTGCTACTGCTGGACAACGGCTCCACCGACAACACCCTCGCCATCGCCGCCCAATACCCCAACGTAACCCTCCACCACCACCCATTCGACGGCTTTGGCAACATGAAAAACCGCGCCGCCGCCCTCGCCAAAAACGACTGGATACTCAACATAGACAGCGACGAAATCATCACCCCCGAGCTGCTTGCCAGCATCCAACAAGCCGACCTAACGCAGCCTGAAAACATCTACGCCCTTAACCGCATCAACCACTACCAACGCCGCCCCATCACAGGCTGCGGCTGGTCGCCCGACATCATCCCCCGTCTCTACAACCGCACCCACACCCAATACAACCACCGCGCCGTGCACGAAGCCCTGATTATCCCTCAAGGCAATCACCCCAAACTGCTCACAGGCAACCTAAACCACTACACCTACGACAGCATAGAAGCCCTTATCCGCAAAATGCAACAATACAGCAGCCTATACGCCGAGCAAAACGCAGGGCAAAAAACCAGCAGCCCGCTCGCCGCCCTGCTGCATGGCGTATGGAGCTTCATCCGCAGCTACATCATCAAAAGCGGTTGGAAACACGGCGCAGACGGGCTTACCATCTCGCTCACCCAAGCCGCAGGTTCATACTACAAATACGCCAAACTCAACGAACGCAACCGCATAATAAAAAGCCAACAACACATTGACACCCCCCCTGAAACCCACTAAAATCCGCCGTTTCTTTTATCTAATATTTATTGGAAACCATTTTATGAAAACCTTTTCAGCGAAACCGCATGAAGTGCAACGCGAATGGTTTGTTATTGATGCCACAGACAAAGTGCTTGGGCGCGTAGCAGCCGAAGTCGCCAGCCGTTTGCGTGGCAAACACAAACCAGAATACACCCCGCACGTTGATACAGGCGACTACATCATCGTCATCAACGCCGACAAACTGCGCGTAACAGGCAACAAATTTGAAGGCAAAAAATACTACCGCCACTCAGGCTTCCCTGGCGGCTTGTATGAGCGCACTTTCCGCCAAATGCAAGAAAAACACCCCGGCCGCGCATTGGAAGTAGCCGTAAAAGGTATGTTGCCGAAAGGTCCGTTGGGTTACGCGATGATCCGCAAACTCAAAGTTTATGCAGGCGCAGAACACCAACACGCCGCGCAACAACCCAAAGTACTTGAATTGAAATAAGGACACGACAAATGAACGGTAAATATTACTACGGCACAGGTCGCCGCAAAAGCTCAGTAGCCCGCGTGTTCTTGCAAAAAGGCAAAGGTCAAATCATCGTGAACGGCCGTCCGGTAGATGAATTCTTCTCACGCGAAACCAGCCGCATGGTGGTGCGCCAACCTTTGGTTTTGACTGAAAACGTTGAAGCGTTTGACATCAAAGTAAACGTAGTCGGCGGCGGCGAAACAGGACAATCAGGTGCCATCCGCCACGGCATTACCCGCGCTTTGATTGACTATGACGCAGCATTGAAACCCGCCCTTTCGCAAGCAGGCTTCGTTACCCGCGATGCCCGCGAAGTGGAACGTAAAAAAGCAGGTTTGCGCAAAGCACGTCGCGCAAAACAATTCTCAAAACGTTAATCTGCGTTTATCCAAAAAACACTCTTCGGAGTGTTTTTTGTTTTTCGGATTATCTCGCGTGGAAATGCCGAATAAAAAAGCAGCCTGAAAACCATTTTGCGTTTTCAGGCTGATTTATTGTTTACGCCTTAATTCTCAGGGCGGCATTCTTTATACAAAATTCTGTTGTTCGGCGCGGTTACCGTGCCGATGGTTACTTGGTTGTATGTGGTTGTGTCTACATACGCCGTGTCAATCATGTAGCCGCCCACTTTGCCGAATTTGGTGCCGGCAATGTCGGAATGGGCTAGATTGATGGGCAGGGTGCGGCGTTTGCCGTTGATTTTGGCAACGACTTTGGTAGGCAGATTTTGTTTGTTGAATGAATAGGTTACATCCAATGTTTTGTCGCCTTGGCAGTTGTAGTGCACGGTTTTGGGGGTCATGGCAAATGCCGTGCCGGAAGCGATTAAGGTTGCAGCAGCGATAAGCGTTGCAGCGAGTTTGTTCATGGTAAATCTCCTGTGTTTGTTTGCATCCCGACTGGGAAGGCGTGCATCTTACGCGGGGGGGTGTTAGTTTGGGTTTGGGGGGTGTAATCCTGTGTAATAAACAAATTTGAACCGTTCTGGTCATAATTCGCGCAAGAACGCTTGAATAAACGCAATCTTTTCGTGCTCGCTCATGGCGTTAAACGTGGCTTGGTGTTCGCGGATGTGGTCGATTAGGGGGTAGTATTCTTCGTCCACGTGGCGTTTGTCCAGTTTGCGCCCGAGGTTGCCCTCGTTGCTGCGCCCGAGAAATTTGGAAATCAGGTAATACGGCGATTTGAGCTTGAACAGCATTTCGCCCGTGTCGGCGTCAAACACCATAAAGCCTTCGTGTTCCACGGTTTTGAGCAGGGCTTTGAGTTCGCCGAATGTGATGTCGGTTAGGGTTTGCGGGCGGGCGATGCCGTGCTCTTGGGCGATTTGGTCTAGCCGGCTTTCGGTGAATTGTTCGCCTGTGGCAACGTTGCGGATGCCGATTAGGGTTTCGCCGAATGTTTCTCGGATGATGTGGATATCGCCGGGGTCGGTGATTTCAAACATAAAGGTGTGGTTGGGATAGGCTTGGAATAGGGCTTCATACCGGGCGCAATGGGTTTGCACGAGGTGGGTGAAATCGCTATCCAGCGAGCCTGTGGTGGAATAGAGGGTTCGGTTGTCGAAGGCTGCGCCGTGGCTGGGGTGGTTTTCAGGCAGCCTCACATAGGTGCAGCAGCCGAGAAAGCCGTTTACTTTGACTACGGCGGTTAAGCGGTGGTCGTCGGCGATGCGGATGGGGTAGTGGCTGTTGGCGGCGATGCGTTCGGAGTAGTTAAACACTTTGTTAAAGGGGCGGATGATGATTTGATTGTGCGGGTCTAACACGATGCTGCGCATTTCCAGCAGGGCGTTGTCAAAGCGGTTTTCGTAGAACACGCTGCGGGCGTATTTGAGCACGGAGAGCTGGGGATATTTTTTGCTGGGTTTGATGCTGAAATCGCGTTGCCCCAGGCGCAGGTAGTCTTCGGTGATGTGGGTATGGCGGGCGGGGTCGTATTGCGGGGCGCGGTTTTTGAATTGGGTCATTTCTTGGATTTGGGCGTGTTGTTCGGGCGACATGGCTTGCACGGCGGGGACGTGGATTTCATCACGCAGGGGGTTTTGGTTGAGCTTGATGTAGGCGGCTAATACACCGTCTTGGGCGACGTTGTGGTGGTTGGGATAGAAGTTGTGCAGGCGATAGACTTCCGTTTGGAAGCCGTGTTTGCGGGCGGATTGCAGCATTTGGATGCAGTTGGTGGCTTTTTGGTTGGTGTTGGAATTGATGATGAGCAGGGCTTGCTGCGGTGATTGTTGCCCGCGTTTGAGCGCGTTTCTCATCATGGCGCGTCCTTTTTCTTGCGCGGCGGCAAGGGCTTCGCTGCTCCATTGGTATTCGCCGTTGGCGTTGGTGAGCTCTTTGTCGTTTTCTATGTGTACGATTTGGGCGTTGGGGTGTTCGTTTTTGAATTGGACGATTAGTTCGGCGGCGTAGGTGGATTTGCCTGAGCCTTGGTGTCCGCGCAAGAGTATGAATTTTTGCATGATGGTGTTCCCTTTGTGGTTTGGGTGTTGCGGCAGCCTGAAAACGGTTTTTCAGGCTGCTTGGGTTTATATAAATGGTGCATTTGTTGAATAGAACTGTTTAATAATGTCATCTATTTGCATAGGTAGACAGTCTAAATATTGGTGTTGTAAACGAACAATATAAAGAGTTAACCAACCTTCACTATCACAAAGCAAGCCTTGTAACATGGCGTTTAATGCTTCTAAACCATTTGAATTTTGAACAATCTGAATAAGCATGGGTTCTATATAGCCATCTCGCTGGCGATTGAATGCATGCATTCCGCTATGAATAAATGAGTTAGTTGGGCGAACATGAGTTTCTTTAAATTCTTGAAGTAGAATTGCTAATTTAGCATCTATTATTCCTGCCTCAACAGATTTGCCTAAGTCGGTAATCATTTCACTAATATTGGGCATTCTATTTTCTATGGTACGAATATTTTTTTCATCAAGCGGTTGATGTAGGTCTTTAATCTGTTCATCTTTGGCACAGTAATACAGCCAGTGAGCGCGCAAAAGAGCTTCATATTGCAATCGCAGTAAGCTAACGGCAGAAATAAAATTTTCCGCATAAGCAAGTGTATGGATGGCTAACCAGTGCTCTGATGAGATATCTGCCATAGTTAAAGTAGCCAATACACGATATTCGGTTTCTTTCGTAAATGGAATTGTTTTGATTTCTCGATACATTGCACCGCGAAAATCAACAGATTTGGCAAGAAATTGTTGCATTATGGGGGTCATAATGTTCCTTATGTGGATGGTGTTGGTTGTGCCGTTTCAGGCAGCCTGAAAAATGAATTTGCAATGAATTTGGTGGACGCGACGGGATTCGAACCCGCATCAATAGGGCAACTTGGGCATTACCCCAAGCCAAGCCTGCCGTTGGAAACGCGCGCCAGTTGCAACCCGTCATCGGAGCTGCGAACCTGCATCCTCAACCGTGCCGACAGACCTACTTCAAACCAAGCGGTTCTATCTGCCCTACCTGCTGTTACACAGACTGCCTAGCTGTACTTAAAACATTTTTGGCAGCGGCGCTCCCTTCGGTGCCAGCGCGCCCGTGTGTGTTGTTTATTGCAAGCGATGTGCCAAGCGGTTTGGATATGGACTAATGGCTTGAAATAGCTTGGAAAATAGTTTTCAAGCTGCTTTTGGGTGGTTTTTGCAATCGGTTTAATATAGCTTTACAGCTAGTTAAACTAGCATTTAGGCAGCCTGAAAACGAGTATGGAGCAGTATTTTGGTTTTCAGGCTGCCTCTGTTTCCAAAATATAGCGCACGCTGCTTTGCCGCACGAACGCGCGGCGGTTGTCGGGCAGGCGCAGCACGAACAAGCCGTCCCAGCCGCCGAACGGGTTATTCTCGCCGCGGATTTGCCCGATGATGGCGACGTTGTCAAACGTTTGTCCGTCCGACATTTTGATTTGGTAGCGCATATCGGGGCGGATTTTAACGGCATCTTGCGCGGCGGGGAGCGATTGGGCGCGGAGCTGTTCCACGCGGCGGTTTTCGCATCGGATGGCGATGATGATGTAAACGGCAAGCAGCAGAAACGCGCTTGCAATGGTTTGCCATAGGGTCATGGGGGGTTCCTTTGGATAGGCAGCCTGAAAACGGGTGGCGCGTGCCATTTGGTTTTCAGGCTGCCTTTGTTGCGCTTAAGCTGCCCAGCGCGGCGGGTTGAAGAAAAAACGTTCTGCCAAAATGGCTTTTCAGGCTGCCTGAAACCATCGGGCAAGCCGTTTTGCGACGATTGCGCGTGTTTACATGGCTTCGGACAGCGCGATGCGTTCAATCTCGTCCACCCAAAAATCCGCGCTCATGCCGCGTTTGGCAAACGTGCCGATGAGGCTGAACACGCTGTCGCTGAAACCGCCGATGTTCAAAATATCGCTGCGGTTTTGCGCCTGCGCCGTGGCGTAGGGCTGGATGTCGAGGCAGACCAGTTTGGCGCGCGGGCAGCGGCGTTTGAGCGCGTCCCATTCTTTCATCAGGCTGGTTTTGTTGTTCCAATGCTGCTCGCGGTCGGCCCAGCTTTCGTTGTCCGACACCATAATCAGCAAGTCCACCTCTGCTTTTTTGCGGTTCAGCTCCGCCAAGGGCGCGCTGCACGCCGTGCCGCCGCCGCAAATGCGGGCGAGTTTTTCCGCATTGGTCATGATGCTGTCGCGCGGATTGAGGCGCACATCCACCACGCGGGTTTCAAACGGCAGCACCTGCGCGTGCGGATTGGTGCGCAACATGGCGGCGGACAGCAACGCCGCCACGTCCACGCACGTTGTCGCGCTGGTCGCCGAGCCGCGATAGCCGGTAACGGGGCTGCTCATCGAGCCTGAAACATCGGGGCACACCACCACATTGCCTTGAATGCTTGGCACGTTTTTCACCGCCAACTCCATCGCGTCTTGCAGCGCATCGCGGATGGCGTGCGGCATTTCGTCCGATGCAGCCTGAAACGCGGTCAATAATTGATACGGCAACACCCGCGCCCGTGCGATGGCGGCGGCATCGCGCAATTTGTCGGCAACAAGGCGCACGTTGGCTTGATTGGCAAACACGCCGTGCCGCTGGAAAGTGTTGAGATTTTGGCGCACCTGCTGCCACGAGCCGTTTGCCGCAATCTGCGCCCAAGCAGCCGCGTCCAAATCCAGCGCGGTCAGCATTTGAAACGGCACATCGGGCAGGCAGCCTGAACGGGTTTTTTTATACTGTTCAAACGCCTGCGTAAGCGTCGGCAGCGCGTCGGCATCGTAAGGCTTGCCGATGAGCCATGCGAACCACGCGGCACGCCACGCTTCGCGCGGTTTCGGATGCACCATTTTTACCACGTCAGCCAGCGAAGGATTGTTGCCCACCGCCGCGTTCAAAAGCTGGCGTTCGCTTGCCGACAACAGCCATTGCTGCACCAGTTTTTTCGGACGCGAGCCAAACGATTTGCGACCCGCCGCGCCGCTGCGCACAATCTGTGCGAAGTTGCGCAGCATTTTGCCGTTGTCCGCCACGCGGTCAAACACCCGCGCCAGCATGGCAATGTCTTTCTGCGCCAGCACCGCCAACAGTAGCGCGGGCATATCTTTCATGTGTCCGTGTTCACGCGCGTATATCGCGGTTTTGGCGATAAATTCCGCATCCAAACCGTTTGCCAGCGTAAGCACTTGTTCAAGCTGGTTTTCCGCGCTCGCATAAAAGGTGCTGTTCAGGCAGCCTGTTGCCGCCAGCTGTGCGAGCTGCTGTTTGGGGGAAAGGGTGTACGCCAAGCCGCCCGCTTCGTTGCGCGTGTCGGCGTGGAAGAGTTTTTGTTTGAATGATTGGAACAAGTTGGTATTTGCCATTTTCATTTCCTTTTTAATCAGTAATATTCATTAGGCAGCCTGAAAACTATTTGCCTATCAGTTTTTGCCAAAAGCCTTGTTTGGCTGGGGTTTGAGGCGCGGGCGCATCAGCAAGCCGCCCCGTTAGCCAATATTCGCCCTGTATCACATTGCCGATTTGCGGCGTATCGGCAAAGGCTTCGGTAGGGTAAACCGCCGACCACACGCCTCCGTAGGTTGCGATTTCGCAGTAATAAAATGAGCTGTGGGTAACGGCGTTGCGCCGTTTTTCTGCCTTGCGCACGATGCCTGTAAACAAGGCGCGGGCTGCGGGGCGTGCGCCCTCGGGCGCGTTTTCGCTTAGAAACATCCCGCTGGGGATAAAGCATTGCGCTGCCCATTTCATTTCCTGCGCTTCTTGGCTGGCGGCAAACGCGGCTTCGCTGGCAAATGATTCTGCCGATTCGGCAAAGGCGCACACCGCGATTTTTTGCGCTGTGCCAACGGTGGTTTGCGGAAACGATGCGATGTCGGGAATATCCACAATAAAGGGATAGTCGCCATCTACGCATTCGCCGTTTTCCGATGCGCTGCCGTTTTGCCACACATGGGCAAAGCCTGTGCCATCGTCAAAACCGTCATCATATTGATTGGCAGCAACATGGCTTACCCACACCGATTGGAGGCAGCCTGAAAAATACGGCTCAGCCGAGAAAAATTTGTTGTCTTGATTGATGCCTATCCACAGCGCCGCGCCGCTGGCATCGCGGTAAACCGCATAATCGCCAATCATTTGCGCGTGTGGCGAAACTTGGTTGATTAGGGCAGACAGTGTTTCTTTGCTGGTGATGCCTGTAAATCCAATGGTGTCGTAATGGCTCATGGTTTTTCCTTGGGTATCGTGTTTGAGGCAGCCTGAAAACCGTTGAGGCAGCCTGAAATAAGGCGGCAGCGCAGCAGCAAGAGGGTGTAGAAATCAACATACTGTATTTTCAAAATTAAACTACGCTACGTTTTGGCAGCAGCGGCGGGGGTTGCACCCGCATCACAGTCTTGGGAAATGTAATTCCTACGGCATCTGCTGCGATGCCGAAAAGGTGGGCGACCAGAACAACAAGATGTCTCGCGTTTGGCAACGCGGCGGGGATTCGAACCCCGAGAACCGATGTAATCTTGTTCGCATTCGCCCGAAAAGGGCGGCGCATTAGGCAACAAGGTTTTGAAGAAATCTATTCATTGCTCTAACCAGCTGAGCTACTCTGCCATTGATGCGGCAGAGACGGGACTTGAACCCGCGACCCATGAGTTATTCACTGTAATTCCTTCGGCATTTGCCTGTTGCGCCATAAGCCGTAAAAGGTGGGCGACCAAATCGGCTGATTGTTTTGCCTGAGCTATGGCGTTGGTACGCCATCGGGATTTGAACCCGAGACCTACGGCATCAGCCGTTGCTCTACCTGTAAACCAACCCGCATTCGCCCGAAAGAGGCGCACGTTGCAACAAGGAATGAAGAAATATTCGTGCTCTACCAACTGAGCTACTCTGCCATTGATGCGACAGAGACGGGACTCGAACCCGCGACCACGAGCGCGATAGGCTGTAATTCCTTCGGCATTTGCATCGTGCTTGCTGGGTATATTGCAAACCCCATGCCAGCCATGCCAAAGCGGCGCAAAATAATGTGTAATAATATGAAAACAAAAAGAATTTATTTTTGGCAGGTTTTTTCAGGCTGCCTCAATAATCTGTAAAAACTAGCCAACAAGCTAGCAAAATAGAATATAATCTTGCCCGCAATCCTGCCTAGCCCTGCTGAGGCAGCCTGCGTAGCGCAGCGGAGTTGCGAAGCTAAAATCATATCTCAAACAAGGAATACCACCATGCCCAAAACCCAAGTCGTCTTCTCCTTTCTCGGCACCGTATTAGACAACGGCTTCGGGCAAGCCCGTTGGCAAAAATGGCGACCCAACATCGCTCTGCACCAACGCGCCGACATCGGCTTCAACCGCATTGAGCTGTTTTACAACGAAAAATACCGCCCGCTTGCCAAGCGCGTGCGCGACGATATTCACGCGCTGCGCCCCAACACGCAAGTTAATCTCATCAACATGGAGCTGGCAAACCCTTGGGATTTCAGCGAAGTCTATACCAAGCTGCACGATTGGGCGGCATCCTATCCCTTTGATACCGAAGCCGAAAATTATTACACCCACATCACCACGGGCACGCACGTTGCGCAAATTTGCCTGTTTTTGCTGGTGGAAAGCCGCCAAATTCCCAGCGTGCTGCTGCAAACCGCGCCGCCGAAAAACCAAAAGCGCAGCATGGCGCAAGGCGATGTGGGCGGCTTGGATGTGATAGACCTAGATTTGGCGCGGTATGACGTGTTAGCCGAGCG
>ERZ772924.613-NODE-613-length-17103-cov-7.536837_pt1 | contig 17103 bp, 12 predicted proteins | sample MGYA00512116_ERZ772924 | MGnify/ENA primary metagenome ERZ772924 (study PRJEB29015, sample SAMEA2737920) | human oral metagenome | biome: human oral; feature: human-associated habitat; material: dental | place: China | collected 2134 ...
TTAAAGGCGAGTTCATAGAAGGCGGCGACGTTTTCTTTGTTGCGCGCGAGAGAGTCGGCGGCCAGCGCGAACGGGGTGCTGGCGGCGAGCAGCGAGGCAAGCAGGTACTTTTTTATATTCACACTCCTGCAACGGTAAAGCGCTGGCGCAAATGCGCTTTCTACTCAACGTCATCGGCGATGGCGACCGCCAGATCGGCGACGCTGATGCCCGCCGGGGCGTCGCCGTCCATCAGCAAATCGTCCTGGCCGAGGCGGTATTTGCCGGTGCGTTCTTCGCTGAAACCGGCTTCCGCGCCGAGGCGGGCGGGCGGCGAGATGAGCGACCAGTTGAGGTCGTCGCGTGCCTGCAAATCGCGCAAGAGTTCGCGCGCGGCGTTGGCGCCGTCGTAAATTTCCTGGGGAAATGCCGGGGTATCAATCAGTTGTACGCCAGGGGCGACGTAAAGGCTGCCCGCACCGCCGACAGCGAGCAGGTACGGCACTTGCGCGGCCTTGGCAGCGGCGAGGATGGCGGCGTAACCGGCGCGGAAATCGCGGGCGATGTGCGGGTTCGTCCAGCCCGGATTGAAGGCGCTGACTACCGCGTCGAATCCGGCGAGCTGCGCGGCAAAATCGGCGGCGGTAACGTCGGCGGCGACGGCGCGCACGTTGGCTGCGGCAAGGACTTTGGCGGGGTTGCGGGCGAACGCAGTGATGTTGTGGCCACGCGCGGCGAGTTCACGGACGACGGCATCGCCTACGTAACCGGTGGCACCAATAACGGCAAGATTCATGGGATACTCCTGAAGTGGTTTTATGAAGGAGCGCTTATTGTAAGCGCGCCGAAAAGCGGCGAGAATCGCCGTTTTCTGAAGTGATTGTGAAGGGGAACTGGATAATGGATGATTTGAAACCGCTGCTGGTCTTCGCCGCCGTCCTCGAACACGGCAGCATGAACGCCGCCGCGCAGGCGCTCGCGATGACGCCTTCGGCCGTCAGCCAGCACATCGCGCGGCTGGAAAATCTACATGGCGTCAAGCTGTTGCACCGCAGTACCCGCCGCGTCAGCCCGACCGACGCGGGTGCCGCCCTCGGTCAATACTGCCGCCGCCTCAATGCGACCCTGCACGATACCCGCCTCGCCCTCGCCAATCTCAAGACCGAGATTGCCGGTGAGGTGCGCCTTGCCGCGCCGACCAGCATGGCGAACGCCGCCGCCTTTCAGCGCGCCCTGCGGCGCATCGGCGACGAACACCCCGCGTTGCGCCTGCAATTGCATTTCGGCGAAGCGCTGGCGGATTTGCGCAGCGGCGCGATTGATATTGCCCTGCGCGGCGGCAATCATGCGCTGGACGCGCCCGACCTCGTCGCGCGCCCTCTCGCCGAGTGGCGTTGGCAGATCTGCGCTGCGCCCGCCTGGCTGGAGCATGCCCCGCCCATCCACACCCCCGCCGATTTGACGCGGCAACGCTGGCTGCACCATCTGCCGCTGCATCTGGAAATACAGCGCGGCGAGGCGCGCTATCTGCTGGATATTGAAGACAGTCTTTACTGCAACCAGCTCGCGGCGGTGCGCGTGCTGTGCGAAGCGGGACTGGGGCTGGCGCTGATACTTGAGGGCGAGGCGGCAGCGGCGCTGGCGTGCGGACGTTTGCAGCGCGTCTTGCCGGAATGGACGCTGCCTGCGGTCAGCATCTACGCCGTCACCCCGCACCGCGTGCAAGCGGCGAAAATCGCAGCGGTGCTGGCGATTCTGCGCGAGACGTTTGCGGGGTGAGTTTGTGTTAGGCGCCGTGGCGGGGCGTTTGTTGCTCTGCGACGTAAGCGCGCCAGCGTTGCAGGCGCGTTTTGCTGGCGGCGGTGAGCAGTTTGTTTTCGTGCAGGATGCGCAGGGCGATGTGGTCGATGGTGTCGAGGTGGGCGGGGTCGCCATCTGCTTCGTAGGCGTGTTTGGCGGCGTCGATGGCGGCAAAATCGCGGCGGATTTGGTGCAGCATCAGCGCCTGTCCGCCCATGACGATGATGATCAGCAGCAGGCAGATGGCGCTGCCGTAGCCGTGTGTCACCTGGTGCAACAGCGCGGCGAGGACGATAAGTCCGCCGACGAGCGGGGTGCAGGGTTTGAGCGGCGTGGGTTCGGGCGCATCAGGCGTCTTCTGTGCCACTGCCGTGCCCCATGCTGTGGATGATGGCGTCGTTGTCGCGCCAGTTTTCTTTGGTTTTGACGTGGTTGCGCAGCATCACTTTTTTTTCCAGCAGCGCTTCCAGCTCTTCCCGCGCGCGCTGGCCGATGAGGCGCAGCGTCTGGCCGCCCTTGCCGATGACGATGCCTTTTTGGCTGTCGCGCTCCACCATGATGGTCGCGTCAATTTCCACCAGGCGGTCGTCTTCCTGGTACTGGTCAATGATGACGCCGAGGGCATAGGGGATTTCCTGGTGCAGGTAGCGGAAGATTTTTTCGCGGATGATTTCGGCGGCCATGAAGCGCATCCCGGCGGTGGTGATGTGGTCTTCCGGGTATATCCACGGCTGTTCGGGTAAAAACGGGATGAGCGCACGCTCCAGCGTGTCCAGATTCTGCCGCTGTTGCGCCGAGACGGGGATGATTGCCCGCCAGTCGCCAAGCGTCTGGATGTGTTCGAGTTCTTTGAGTAGCACGGTTTTGTCGCGCAGGCGGTCGATTTTGTTCGGCACCTGGATGACGGGCTTGTCGCCTTCAGCCAGCGCTTTGGCGATACGCGCGTCTTCGTCGTTCCAGCGCCCGGCCTCGCTGACTTGCAGGATGAGGTCAACGTAGTCCATGCTCTGCCAGGCGGTGCGGTTCATGTGGCGATTGATGGCTTTTTCCCGGCTTTGGTGGATGCCGGGGGTATCGACGAAGATGATTTGGTTCTCGCCCGTGGTGTGGATGCCAAGCAGCGCGTGCCGCGTGGTCTGCGGTTTTTTGCTGGTGATGGCGATTTTCTGGCCGATGAGGTGGTTAATCAGGGTGGATTTGCCGACGTTGGGGCGGCCAACGACGGCGATATGTCCGGCGCGTGTGGTCATGGGGGTTCCTGGGGTTGGTGGATGGCTATAAACGGGCTGGTTCGGGCAGGTCGGTGGCGGTTCTCTCGCGGTCATGCCGGTTGAGGTCGTTGTTGTGCCGCAGCTGTTGTTTGATGTCGTCCCGGCGTGCAAGGGCGGCGTTGATGCTTTGGCGGCGTGCGGCCTGTTGTCTGGCGGGGGTGGTGTTGAGGGTGTTCCAGCTGTGGCTGGAGACGATGTCGCCGCTTTGGGTGCTCTTCCAGGCAAGAAGCGGGGTGCCATCCGGGGCGTAGAGGTTTTCGCCTTCTTCGCAGTAGAAGGCGGCGAAGCAGCTGCCAATGCGCCCATGCTGGTATTCGAGGGCGAGGATGTGGCCGTCGTCGTAGTAGTAGCGCGTGCCTGCGGTGGCGTAGCCGCCGATGCCGTAGAAGCCGTCGTCACTGCCGGGACGGGGTTTTTGCGCGACGAGGCGGCCGTTGCGGTAGTAGCTCAGGTATCCGGCAGGCTGGCCGTCATGGTAGTGCTGGATGGCGTACACGCTGCCGTCCTGGTTGTACCAGACGAGTTTGCTGTCGGCGTTGATGATGAGGGTGGCTTGCGGGTCGCCGTAGCGGTTGAGGATGTAGGGCGCGGTGCGCGGGCGGTCGCTTTTTTTGTAGTAGTCCTGAATGACCAGGCGGCCATCGGCGGTTTCGCCCAAGATTTTGCGGTGGCCATTGTTGGCGGGGATGTTTTTGGCGGAGGGGTAGGGGGTGTAGGTGATGTCGGTTTTGGCGGCTGTGGCGGCGTCGTATGTGCTGGCGGGCTGCGGCAGCAGAGCGGGCGGGGCGTCCATGCTGTCGGGCTCAGGGGCGGCGCTGCTCAAGGTGCGCAGGTTGTAGCCGATGTAGGGGTTGGAAGCGGGGTCGCTGTTCGGTTCGGAGATATGCGGGCTAACCCCACCCCAGCCCTTCCCCACGGAGGGAGGGAGTGGTTCGGCGGCAGCGGGCAGGGTAGCGGCGAGGGCGAGCAGGAGGGGGATGGCGATGTGTTTGTGGTTCATGGGCATTCCTGGTTGGGTGGGGAAAGCAGTCTGCTGGCTGATGATGTATCAGCCCTTGTGCCGCGTCGCGCTGTCTTCGCGCGGTTGCCAGTCCACCGGCTCGCCGCGCAGCAATGTCGCAATCATTTCGCGGGTGATGGCGTTGTTGACCTTGGCAATGGCCGCCATGCGTTCGTTGCCGAAGCGCGGCAGCGCAGGGTCGTAGGCATCTGCCATTTGCTGCACGCCGTGGCGGTCGCGGTGGTAGTAAAACTCGCTGATTTCTTTCGCTTTTGCCGCGTCCATGCCGAGCATTTCCAGCGCGGTGCGTCCCACGCGGATGGCGCCGTCGAAGGTCTCGCGGATGATGGCTGTCGCACCCGCCTGGTAGAGTTCATAGACATGGATACGGTCGTAGGCGCGGGCGATGATGGGCAGGTCGGGATGCGCGCGGCGGACGTGTTCGGTGATGGCGACTGCCTGTTCGCGCTGGTCAATGGCGATAATCAGCAGTTGCGCCTTGTCGATACCGGCGGCGGCGAGCAGCGCCGGTTGGCTGGCGTCGCCGAAGTAGCTTTTGACGCCGAAGCGCGACAGGCCTTCCACGGTTTCCACGTCGTAGTCGATGACGGTGGTGTGGTGGCCGCAGCAGAGCAGGAGGTTGTCCACCAGTTGGCCGACGCGGCCATGACCGAGGATGATGATGGGGTTTTCTTCTTCGATGGTGTCGGCTTCGCGGCTGTGGCCGTCGCCGCTGGCGCGCGGCGCGAGCAGTTTGTCGTAGGCGATGAAGAGCAGCGGCGTCAGCAGCATGGAGAGGGCGACGACCAGCAGCAGCCGTTCGGCGGTGTCCTGCGGCAGGTCGCCGTGCTGCACGGTAAAGGAGAGGAGGACGAAGCCAAATTCGCCCGCTTGCGCCAGCGCCAGGGTAAAGAGCGGCAGGCTGGTACCGCGCAGGCGGAAAACTTTGCCGAGGGCATAAAGCACGCCCGCCTTGACCGCCATTACTGCCACGGTGAGGCTGAGGATGAGCGGAAATTCGCCAAAGAGCAGCTCAAAGTCGATGCCCGCGCCGACGGTGATGAAGAAGAGGCCGAGCAACAGGCCTTTGAACGGCTCCAGCGTGCTTTCCAGCTCGTGCCGGTATTCGCTGTCGGCAAGGACAACGCCCGCGATGAAGGCGCCGAGGGCGGGCGAGAGGCCGATGAGGCTCATCAGCGCGCTGATGCCGACGACGAGCATCAAGGCGGTGGCGGTATAGACTTCGCGCAGGCGGGAGCGGGCGATGTAGCCGAGGAAGGGATGCGAAAGATAGTGGAAACCGAGGATGAGGCCGCCGACGATGGCGAGGATGACGATGGCTTTGAGGTAGCCGGGCAGGCCGTCGAGCAGGGTCAGACTCTCATGACCGCCACCGTGTGCGAGGGCGATTAGTTCCGGAATGGCAATCAGCGGCAGCAGCGCCAGCATCGGGATAACGGCGATGTCCTGAAAGAGCAGCACGGAAAAACTCGCCTGCCCGCCGGGGCTGTTCAGCAGGCCTTTTTCGCCCAGTGTTTGCAGGACGATGGCGGTGGAAGAAAGCGCCAGCACGCAACCGGCGGCGATGGCGACCTGCCACGGCTGGCCGAGCAGCAGGGCGATAACGGCAATGGCGGCGATGGAGCCCAGCACTTGCAGGCCGCCGAGGCCGAGCAGCTTGGCGCGCAGTTTCCACAGCATCGCCGGTTCCAGCTCAAGGCCGACGAGGAAGAGCATCATCACCACGCCAAATTCGGCGACGTGCTGGATGTCGTGCGTTTCGTTGCCGACGAGGCCGAGCGCGGGGCCGATGAGAATCCCGGCGAGCAGGTAGCCAAGCACCGAGCCGAGGCCGAGGCGTTTTGACAGCGGCACGATGAGGACGGCGGCGGCGAGGTAGATGAAGGCGGTGGTAAACAGGGCGGTCATGCAGTCTCCTTGCTTTGATGTCTGGGAAAGCGGGGATTATAGCGGAATGACACCAGGCGGCAGGGAGGCGGATAATGCGGTGACAACGGGCAAGGTATCCGGTGATGACCATTTTGCAGGATTTGCCCGCCAACAGCCGGTTTTCCGGGCAACGTCGCCGCTTCGCCCGCCCCCCGCCCCGTCATCAAAACAGGGGCTTGGTATATAATGCCGCCCCTTTCAACCAGCCCCGAACCGCCCCATGCTTGAGCGCATCCGCAATTTTTCCATCATCGCCCATATCGACCACGGCAAATCCACCCTTTCCGACCGCTTCATCCAAATGTGCGGCGGCTTGTCCGAGCGCGAAATGGAGGCGCAGGTGCTGGATTCGATGGATTTGGAGCGCGAGCGCGGCATTACCATCAAGGCGCAGAGCGTCTCGCTCAACTACACCTCGAAGCGCGACGGACAGACCTACCAGTTCAACTTCATCGACACCCCCGGCCACGTCGATTTCTCTTACGAAGTGTCGCGCTCGCTGTATGCCTGCGAGGGCGCGCTGCTCGTGGTGGACGCGGCGCAGGGCGTGGAGGCGCAGTCGGTCGCGAACTGCTACACCGCCATCGAGCAGAATCTGGAAGTGTTGCCCGTTCTGAACAAGATTGACCTGCCCTCCGCCGAACCGGAGCGGGTGATAGAGGAAATCGAGGAAATCATCGGCCTGGATACCTCGGAAACGCTGAAGGTCAGCGCGAAGACGGGCGAGGGCATCGAGGCGCTGTTGGAGCAAATCATCGAGAAAATCCCCGCGCCAACGGGCGACCCGGACGCGCCGGTAAAGGCGCTTATCATTGATTCGTGGTTTGACAGCTACGTCGGCGTCGTCTCGCTAGTGCGCGTGTTTGACGGCACGCTCAAGGTCAAGCAGAAAATGCGGGTGATGAGCAGCGGCGACGAGCATCTCATCACCAAACTCGGCATCTTCACGCCGAAGGCGCAAGACCGCAGCGAGCTGCGCGCGGGCGAAGTCGGCTTTGTCATCGCCGGCATCAAGGACATCAACGGCGCCCCGGTCGGCGATACGCTCACCGATGCCGCCCGCCCCACCGCCGAACGTCTGCCCGGTTTTCAGAAGGTGCAGCCGCGCGTCTTCGCCGGGCTGTTCCCCGTGGAATCGGACGACTACGAAGACTTGCGCGAGGCACTCGCCAAGCTGCGTTTGAACGACGCTTCGCTCTTTTATGAGCCGGAAACTTCGCAGGCGCTCGGCTTCGGCTTCCGTTGCGGTTTTCTCGGCATGCTGCACATGGAAATCGTACAGGAGCGGCTGGAGCGCGAGTACGACCTCGACCTCATCACCACCGCGCCGACCGTCGTCTATGAAGTCGAAACCACGGCGGGCGAAACGCTGCACATTGATAATCCGAGCAAACTGCCCGCCACCAACCACATCGCGGAAATCCGCGAGCCGATTATCCTCGCCAACATCCTCGTGCCGAAGGACTACCTCGGCGCGGTCATCGGCCTGTGCATCGAAAAACGCGGCGTGCAGAAAGACATGCAGTTCGCCGGACACCAAGTGCAGTTGCGCTTTGAAATGCCGATGAGCGAAGTCGTGCTAGATTTCTTCGACCGCCTCAAATCGGTATCGCGCGGCTTTGCCTCGTTTGACTACGAGTTCCGCCGCTTTGAGCCGGCGAGCCTCGTCCGCTTGGACGTCCTCATCAACGGCGACAAAGTCGATTCCCTCTCCATCATCATCCACCGCGAACACGCCCAATCGCGCGGCCGCGACCTCGTCGAGCGCATGCGCGACCTCATCCCGCGACAAATGTTTGAAGTCGCCATCCAGGCGGCGATTGGCAACCAGGTCATCGCTCGCTCAACCGTCAAGGCCTTGCGCAAAAACGTTCTCGCCAAATGCTACGGCGGCGACGTCACCCGCAAACGCAAACTGCTGGAAAAACAAAAAGCCGGCAAAAAACGGATGAAACAGGTCGGCAGCGTCGAAATCCCGCAAGAAGCCTTCCTCGCCGTCCTCAAAGTCGATAACAACAGCAACTAAGGAACCCCCTCACACATGAACGCCATCCAGCAAATCCTCGCCGGATTCATGACCCATTTTGAGCTCATCCTCACCGTCACCGTCCTCCTCTGCCTCGGCTTCTACATCATCGACAGCTTCAGCTACCGCAAAATGCGCCGCCACCTCTACCGCGTCTTCAAACGCGGCGAAGAGACCCAGGAAGACCGCATCACCTACGCCAACCGCCTCGCCACCATCATCCAGAGCACCAAAGGTGTGCCGCGCCGCCACCAAAAAGCCTTCGACCGCGCGCAGCACAAACTCACCCAGCAGGAGCCGCTCAAAGGCGCCGAACTCTACTGGACCAAGCACCCCGTTTACCCCAAAGAAAAAACCATCGAATTCTTCAGCGGAATGTTCTGGGTGCTGTTCATCGTCTGGTTTATCCGCTCCTTCATGTGGGAGCCGTTCCGCATCCCCTCCGGCTCAATGGAGCCGAACCTCTACGACGGCGACTTCATCCTCACCAGCAAATACAGCTACGGCATCAAACTGCCGGTACTGCGCAGTACCCTCATCCCGACCGGCAGCGTGCAGCGCGGCGACGTCGTCGTCTTCCGCTACCCGAACGACCCCAACCTGCACTACATCAAACGCATCATCGGCCTGCCCGGCGACCACATCCGCTACGACCACGACCACGTCTGGATTAACGACGAAGAACAGCCGCTGCTGCCGACCGGCGAGACGCGCGAAGTGGCGCGCAACTACGGCGAGCACACCTTTCACATCCCCGCCGCCATCTACGAAGAAACGCTGACCGGCTACGGCAACCACCGCGCCCAACTCTACCCCGAAAACCCGAACAACCGCCCCGGCATGGCCGAAGGCAGCCTGACCGTGCCGACGGGACACTACTTCGTCATGGGCGACAACCGCGACGATAGCGAAGACAGCCGCGCCTGGGGCTTTGTGCCCGAAGCGAACCTCGTCGGCAAAGCGACCGTCATCTGGATGAACAGCAACTGCATCCTCGGCAAAGGCGACTGCGACCACATCGGCAAAAGCATCCGCTAATCCGACACCGTAGGGTGGGGCTTGCCCCACCAACAACCCCGCCTTCCCCATCCCCCACAGCTGCCGTAGGTTGGGTTAGCGCGCAGCGCGTAACCCAACACTCCCTTCCCGCAGCTCGCGTAGGGGCGGTTAGGGCAAAGCCCGTAACCGCCCGCCAAACGAAACGGGCGGTCTTTCTCTCTCTGCGCGAGCAATACTTGCCGCTGCACTAACCGCCCCTGCTGGAACTGTTTACATACACCTTGAGCGCTCAAGTGTATGCAAAAAGAAATCCCCCCTCCCCCTGGGAGGGGACGGGGTGGGGTTTGCCCGCATCTCCCGCTATCCAAATAGCCCACCAAACCCGATAACAACAATGCACCCCCTCGAACACGCCCTCAACTACCCCTTCCGCGACCCTGCCCTGCTCACCCGCGCCCTGACCCACCGCAGCCACAGCGCGGCGCACAACGAACGCCTCGAATTCCTCGGCGACGCCCTGCTCGAAACCATCAGCAGCATCTGGATCTACCGCAACCGGGGCAACGTCCCCGAAGGCGGGCTGACCCGCCTGCGCGCCACCATCGTCAGCGGACAGAACCTCGCCGCCATCGCCCGCCGCCTCAACCTCGGCCAATACCTGCACCTCGGCAGTGGCGAACTGAAAAGCGGCGGCGCGCGGCGCGACTCCATCCTTGCCGACGCCGTCGAAGCGCTGATTGCGGCGGTGTACCTCGACAGCGACTACCCCACCTGCGAACGCATTACCCTCGCCCTCATCGCCGACGACCTCACCGCCCTGCCGGAAAGCGCGACCCGCCTCAAAGACGCCAAGACCCAACTGCAAGAATACCTGCAAGGACGCGGCCTGCCGCTGCCGGACTACCAAATCATCAGCGAAACCGGCCCCGAACACGCGCGTGAGTTCCAGATAGAAGCGACCAGCGGCGACTACCGCGCCACCGCGCACGGCAACAGCCGCAAAAAAGCCGAACAGGAAGCCGCCGCCGACCTGCTCGCGCAATATCAGCAGCGGGAATGACTGCCCTCCCCTGCCCCACCCCCGGCTGAAATCACGCGCCATCACTGTCGCAAAAAAACGCGCCCCTTCGGCGCGTTTTTTCTATCGTAAGACTATTCCTGATCCGCTTTGAACTGCGCTTCCCAGAAATCCCGGCTGGTAAACTCGGCATAACTTTTACGATACATTTGCTGCAATTGCTGACGCTGCATCAATAATTGCCACACCGCATTGCAATAGCGCCACAAACAAGCAAAGAACTTGCGTTTGTCATGCTGCAAAAAGAAACCGCGACGGGTCGGTGCATGAACATACAGCACCTTTCTGAAACGGAAGGTTTCCTGCAATCTGCCGCCCCAGCCCTTGAACTGGCGCACATAACCCTTGTGGAAAAAGCACTGCGGCAACAAATGACCATTCAGGGTCAAACGCGATGCCAACCGCCGCCATTTGCCGCCGGGTTGTCCTTCGGGTGAAGCCTGCATATAAACATCAAGCGGAATATCCTGCATTTTCTCCGCCGCCGCCAATGCGCCTATCGTTTTGCGGCGCTCGCTCATATCCATATTGTTGCGCCAATAATCATCACCCTTGCACACATCTTCCATCGCCATAATACTCGCCAGCGCCGTATCATAATGATAGGTGAGCAAATTGCGGGCGGCCATGATGGCGGTAATACGGAGCAAAGTGGAAATACGGTCATCCACAAATCCGTGGAAATATTGCATCAGGTGATAGCGCGTATCCAGATAGGCCGGTACGGGTCCCTGTTTCAGCGCGAAATCGCCCTGCCAGGAAGAAATACCGTTCAGGGTAATGGTATGGAATTGGTGGGCGAGACCAAAGCCGACATCATCGCCGCGCACAAAATAAGGGAAAGCGTAATGTTTAACTTCTGCCAGAGGAAAGGCAAAGAACCACCAACCGCCATAATCAATCTTTTCTTCCAGCTCATTGAACAGCAGATTATCCACCTCGCGCAAATCCAGCCCGCTTTTCAAGCCCTGATAATGCCCCTTGAAACGGGCGCCATTTTCATGCTGGCGATATGGCTCGGCCTCATGCAACATCGCCCCGGCGACACACAGGGCGGGGTCTCGCGCGTATTGCAGCAGCATCAGCGTCCGCTTGATGCCTTCCACATCGCCGGAGGCATCATCATCCATAAAAAGACAATGGGTATAATCGCCCGCGTCTTCCAGTTCCATCAGGCCACGGGTAAAGCCACCGGCGCCGCCCAGATTGCGGTTGGGAATAATGCGAATACCGGTCGCAGGCATATCTTCCGGGAGGACAAGATTGTTGCTGTTATCCACCACGGACAGACTAATTTGCGCGCCATATTCCGGTAACTCCAGCAATTCCTGTTGCAGGCGGCGCAGCGCGGGCAAAACATATTGCTGACGGTTGAAATGGGTAATGACGATACCGAGCTTAATGGAGTGCAAAGGCGCAGTAGTGCTCACAAAGCGGAAATCGGTAATTTCACTGATGCCCAGCGCCTCAATTTCAAAAAAGAGCATGCCGTCATCCAGGCTGTCCCAGAACGGGAGTGGCAAGGTTATTTCCTTTTCATCTTCATGTGCAAGATAGGTTTCATCGAGAATGGTGGTCGTGAAATGCAGGCGGTGCAATTTCCAGCTGATTTTGATGCGGCCGCGGAAGCGAATGGCGAATTGCAGATCTTCAATCACCGTATGGCGCTTCAGTTTGCCAACGCTGATGCTGTTGAAATAAGTATCGGCGCCAATCTTGCCACTCGGCTCCAGGGTAAAACGGGCATCGTGGATATTCAAATCCACGTATTCATTGAGGCGAAAATACAATGCTTCTTCCGTGCAAAGGCCAATTTTCGGAAAGACGCTGTTCTGGATGGTATAGAGCATGAGAAATTACCTGTGGAATGTATGAAGTACCGTTTCCTGAAGGTTCCGCTGCCATGCGCTTGCCGGAAGAACGGCTTTTTATAAAAAGGAACGGGAACGGCGTCGTTAATGTACTGCAAGCCATTCGCCCGGACAAGCTACGGCGGGGTAATCCGGCATGGCGATGGCGGATGCGCCGCTATATCATAGCCGCTTTTAACCCCCCGGATTTCCCATGGAAAACATCTCCATTCGCGGCGCACGCACCCACAACCTGAAAAACATCGACCTTGACCTGCCGCGCGACCGCCTCATCGTCATCACCGGCCTTTCCGGCAGCGGCAAATCCTCGCTCGCCTTCGACACCATCTACGCCGAAGGACAGCGGCGCTACGTCGAATCACTCTCCGCCTACGCGCGCCAGTTCCTCTCCATCATGGACAAGCCGGACGTCGATCACATCGAAGGCCTCTCACCCGCCATTTCCATCGAGCAGAAATCCACCTCGCACAACCCGCGCTCCACCGTCGGCACCATCACCGAAATCCACGACTACCTGCGCCTGCTCTTCGCCCGCGTCGGCATTCCGCGCTGCCCCGACCACGGCATTGAGCTGAACGCGCAGACCGTCAGCCAGATGGTGGACAACATCATGGCGTTCGCGGAAGGCAGCAAATGGATGCTGATTGCGCCGCTGGTGCAGGGGCGCAAGGGCGAGCACACCAAGCTGTTGCAGGATATGCAGCAGCAGGGCTTCGTCCGCGCGCGCATTGACGGCGACATCTACGAGCTGGACGCCCTGCCCGCCATCGACGGGCGGCGCAAACACGACATCGGCATCGTCGTTGACCGCTTCGCCATCCGCGACGGCATCGCGCAGCGCCTCGCCGAGTCACTGGAAACGGCGCTGGCGCTCGCCGACGGCATCGTGCAACTGGTGGCGATGGACGGCGACGCGACGCACACTTTCTCCGCCAAATACGCCTGCCCGGTCTGCGGCTACGCGCTGAGCGAGCTGGAGCCGCGCCTCTTTTCCTTCAACAACCCGCACGGCGCCTGCCCCGAATGCGACGGCCTCGGCGTCAATACCTTCATCGACCCGCGCCGCGTCGTCATGCACCCCTACCTCTCCATCGCCGCAGGCGCCATACGCGGCTGGGATCGGCGCACCCCCTACTTCTACCCGCAAATGCAGGCGCTGGCTGCGCATTACGACTTCGACCTCGAAGAAACCCCCTTTGAAGACCTGCCGGACGCCATCCAGAACCTCATCCTCTACGGCAGCGGCAGCGAAAAAATCCCGATGCCGACCATCGGCGCGGGCGGCGCGGTGCGCTACCGCGAAGCGACCTACGAAGGCATCATCAACACCATGAACCGCCGCTACCTGGAAACCGACAAGGCGCGGGTACGCGACGAAATCAGCCAATTCCTGAACAGCCGCGAATGCCCCGCCTGCCACGGCACCCGCCTGAACCGCGCCGCGCGCCACGTTTACATCGAAGACACCACCCTGCCGGACATCAACCGCTGGTCGGTCGCCGACGCCGCCGCTTGGGCGAACCGCCTCACCCTGCCCGGCGCACGCGGCGAAATCGCGGGCAAAATCCTCAAAGAAATCCGCGAACGCCTCGGCTTTCTGGTGAACGTCGGCCTCAACTACCTGACCCTCGCGCGCAGCGCCGAAACCCTCTCCGGCGGCGAAGCGCAGCGCATCCGCCTTGCCTCACAAATCGGCGCCGGGCTGGTCGGCGTGATGTACGTCCTCGACGAACCCTCCATCGGCCTGCACCAGCGCGACAACGCCCGCCTGCTGGCGAGCCTGCTGCGCCTGCGCGATTTGGGCAACACCATCATCGTCGTCGAGCACGACGAAGACGCCATCCGCGCCGCCGACTACGTCGTCGATATCGGCCCCGGCGCGGGCATCCACGGCGGCCGCATCATCGCCGAAGGTACGCCCGCCGAAATCGAAGCGCACCCCGAATCGCTCACCGGCAAATACCTCTCCGGCCGCGAAACCATCGCCGTCCCGGAAAAACGCACGCCGCGCGACCTCAAACGACAAATCAACCTCATCGGCGCAAGCAGCCACAACCTGAAAAACCTCACCCTCAACCTCCCGGTCGGCCTCCTTACCTGCATCACCGGCGTCTCCGGCAGCGGCAAATCGACGCTGATTAACGAAACGCTGGCCAAAGCCGCCGCCAAACACATCAACCGCGCCGGCGACGACCCCGCCGCCTACGAACGCATCGAAGGCCTCGAACACTTCGACAAAGTCATCAACATCGACCAATCGCCCATCGGCCGCACGCCGCGCTCCAACCCCGCCACCTACACCGGCATCTTCACCGCCATCCGCGAACTCTTTGCCGGCACGCAAGAAGCGCGCGCCCGCGGCTACACGCCGGGGCGGTTCTCCTTTAACGTCAAAGGCGGCAGATGCGAAGCCTGCCAGGGCGACGGCGTCATCAAAGTCGAAATGCACTTTCTGCCGGACATCTTCGTTGCCTGCGACATCTGCCACGGCAAACGCTACAACCGCGAAACCCTAGGCATCACCTACAAAGGCAAAACCATCCACGAAGTGCTGGAAATGGACATCGAAGAAGCCTACACCTTCTTCGACGCCATCCCGGCACTCCAACGCAAACTACAAACCCTGCTCGACGTCGGCCTCTCCTACATCCGCCTCGGACAAAACGCGGTCACCCTCTCCGGCGGCGAAGCACAGCGGGTCAAACTCGCGCGCGAACTCTCCAAACGCGACACCGGCCGCACCCTCTACATCCTGGACGAACCGACCACCGGCCTGCACTTCCACGACGTGCGCCAACTGCTCGACGTCTTGCACCGCCTGCGCGACGGCGGCAACACCATCGTCGTCATCGAGCACAATCTGGACGTCATCAAAACCGCGGACTGGATCGTCGATTTGGGGCCGGAAGGCGGCAGCGGCGGCGGCGAAATCATCGCCACCGGCACGCCGGAAGACGTCGCCGCAAACCCGGCGAGCTACACTGGACAGTTCCTCAAACCGCTGCTGCACGGCTGAAATATACATACACCTTGAGCGCTCAAGTGTATGTAAACGAAAAACCCTTCCCCCGCATAGCGTGTAGGGGCGGTTAGGGCGAAGCCCGTAACCGCCCGCCAAACAAAACGGGCGGTTGCGCTGCGCTAACCGCCCCTACAGGGTTCATTTACATACACATCGAGCGCTCAGGTGTATGTAAACGGATACGGCAACCCAACGCGCTACCGTCGCAACCACCCCCGGATTCCCGCGAAAAATGCGGTCGTACCTTTCGCGGGGCATGGCAAATACGCCTCGCAACGCGCACAAAAAACCGCCGCAGGCAGAAGCGTGCGGCGGTGCGGATACGGATAGCAGATTCAGAAGTTGTAGCGCACGGTCGCCATGCCGGTGGCCGAAGTTTTTTTCTTGACGATGGGGCTGTCGCCTGCCTTGCCGGTGAGGTGCATCACGCCAACATTGGTGCCGGTTGTCCAGTTTTCATCCAGCTGGTGCTCCCAGCCTGCGGTGGCCGAATAACCATAGATACCCGCCTTGGTCTGATGCTGGCGATAACCGCTGCGGGCGGACTGCTCCGGGCTGACGCCGAAATAAGTGCGGTTGTAGTCGCTGCTGCCACCGTGCGCGTTGGCGCCCAGCATGAGGCGGTCGCTCTCGCTGACGGGCAATGTGGAATTGACGCCAAGCGTGTAATCCATGCCACGGTGTTTTTGCCCGGCAACGGGGAGGTTCACGTCGCCGCCGACTGCCAGCTCCGGGGTGATTTCCTGGTTCACGCTGAAGTTGGCGAGCGCGCTGCTTTTGATTTTGCCCATGCCCTTGAGTTTTTTCGAGCCGACTTCAAAGAAGCGGTCGTTTTCAGTACGGCCCGGGTCGGCGCTGATGGCGGCGGCGGCGCTAAACCCGGCATCGCTTTGATACTGCGCACCGAGGCCGCGTTTGTCGAGGAAGAAAGTGCCGTTGGTAATGCTGAACTCCGGGCCGATGACAAAGCGGTAGTCATCCGAACCGAGATAACGCGGCGCGACACCCGCATTCATGCCCAATGAAGCGTGCCAGCTGCCATCGTTGCGGTCGCTATTGTCCTGTGCCTGTACGCCTGCCGCCAGTGCGAGGAGCAGAAGCGGCCATGTTTTTGCGGTTTTCATAATATTTCCCCTGGAAATAACGGGTTATCTGCATCCAACACGGGATGACATAATGGTCTGTTGGTCAAGTTCAGTATATTCCGAAAAAAGCAGCTGCGGTTGATTGGGTTAGGCACAGCGACGGGTTGGGGAACACAGTTGACTACGAACTGATACACCAGCGCAAAATTCATCGCTACCGAATGCTTTATCATCTCAATACCCTAGGCATAAAGGCGATGCGTGAAGAGGAAAAGCCCGCCATTGGCGGGCTTTTTGGTGGGGTCGTGCGGTGCGCCCAGGCGCACCCTATGGTTTTTACACTTCCGCCATTGCCATCAGGCTGGCGTTGCCGCCAGCGGCGGTGGTGTTGGTGCTGCGGCTGTTTTCTTCGTACAGCGGCAGGATGTCCACCCCGCCGCTGGCGTCGATGATTTTCACCAGTGCGCCGTCGCGGGCGGCGAGCGCGGTTTTGAGCGCCACCGGCAGCGGTGCCAACGCCAGTACATGGCGGGCGTGGTCGGATACGGGCTCGTTGCTGACGCGGATGAGGCCGTCGGCGGTTTTTTCAAGGAGCGCCAGCGGGTGTTCTTTGGCGACGTGCAGGTGTCCGCCCGCGATGGCGACCGGGATGAGCGCCGCGAGGCCGCTTTCGAGGTCGCCGCCGTAAAGCGCGATGTGCGGCGGCAGGTGCCAGCGGTTTTCGTTGCGTTCGCCGGTCGGCCCGTTGAGGGTTTGTACGGCGTGGCGCAGGGTGGTTTTTTCTGCCGCGTCAATGGCTGTTTTGAGGCGCGTTTGGGCGGCGCTGTCCAGTCCGCTTTGGGCGATGAGCGCGTGCAGTTTGGGCAATGCGCTTTGGTCGGCAACGCCCGCCTTGTCCGGGGTGGGCGCTTGCCACGCGCCGCCCTGGCTGAGTTTTTGCAGGTAGAACGCGCCGCCCGCTTTCGGCCCGGTGCCGGAGAGGCCGTGGCCGCCGAAGGGCTGCACGCCGACAACGGCGCCGA
>ERZ772924.614-NODE-614-length-17101-cov-18.849935_pt1 | contig 17101 bp, 17 predicted proteins | sample MGYA00512116_ERZ772924 | MGnify/ENA primary metagenome ERZ772924 (study PRJEB29015, sample SAMEA2737920) | human oral metagenome | biome: human oral; feature: human-associated habitat; material: dental | place: China | collected 2134 ...
ATGCCAACGACGAAACCTCGTCTGAAAAAATCGGCGCAGGCGACACCGTAACCTTCAAAGAAGGCAAAAACGTCAAAGTCAGCCGCGACGGTAAGAACATCACCGTAGCGACTTCAGACGACGTATCCTTCAACAAAGTAACTGTCGGCGACAGCGTTCTGACCGACAACGGGTTGACTGTGGGCAACGGCAAAGCAGGTAATCCTGTCAGCCTGACCAAAGACGGTTTGGACAACGGCGGCAATAAAATCGCCAACGTCGCCGCAGGTGAGGCAGATACCGACGCCGTCAACGTTGCCCAGTTGAAAGCCAATTCAGGTCGTGTGGAAAGCGGCAACGACAACATCGTCGTCGAAACCGACAAAACAGGCGGTTCTAATGTTTACAAAGTTTCTACCGCTAAAGACCTGAAGGCTGACAGCTTCACCGCAGGCGAGACCGTTGTGAACAACAGCGGCGTAACCGTCGGCAACAAAGTGGCGCTGGGCAAAGACGGTCTGAAAGCAGGCGATGTTAACATCACCGCCGACGGCATCAACGCAGGCGGTAAGAAAGTGACCGGCGTCGCCGCAGGCACCGTCGCCGCAGGCAGCACCGATGCCGTCAACGGCAGCCAGTTGTATCAAGCTAATCAGGCGATTAACCAGAGCATGACCAACCTTGGCAATTACGTGGTGAACATGGGCAACCAAATCAACCAACGTATCGACAATGTGGAAAGCGACTCCAAAGCCGGTACCGCAGCAGCCATGGCGGTGGCAGGTCTGCCGCAAGCCTACCTGCCGGGTAAGAGCATGATGGCGGTTGCAGGCGGCGTTTACCGCGGTGAAAGCGGTTACGCAGTCGGCTTCTCCAGCATTTCCGACGGCGGCAACTGGATCATCAAAGGTACCGCTACCGGCAACTCGCGCGGCCACTACGGCGCGACTGCAGGTGTCGGTTACCAATGGTAATCCTGATCTAAAGCCTGTTTGAAGGCAAAGCAAAGGTCGTCTGAAAACCCGAAACAGGGTTTTCAGACGACCTTTTTCTATATCGGATTGAATGGGAGGAGGAAGGGTTCCAATATGCTCGGTTTCGCAAACACTCGCTTGACACAAAACGCCAAGATTTGTTTTCAGACGACCTTGCAGCCATGCCCGACTATTTTTTGTGGCAAAATTCAGCCATGTTCCACATGGTCAGTCCGCGTATTTAAACTGAAGAAATTTCAAGCCGGCTGACCAAACAGATTACAAGGAGAAACAGACATGAGCAGCATTTTATCCTCACTGCGCTATCCGCTGATTCAAGCACCGATGGCGTTTGCACATGACACAGAGCTGACTTTGGCTGTCGGCAAAACCGGCGCTTTGGGTTCGTTGGCAGGGGCGATGTATGACGCCGCGGGTTTGGAAAAAGCGTTGGCACGGATGAAGCAGGAAGGCGGAGAACGTCCGTATAACCTCAACTTTTTCGCCCACCGCACGCCGTCTGCCGAACGCGCGCAATACGAGGCATGGTCTGCCGTGTTGCGTCCGTATTTCGAAGCTTACGGGCTGACAGAAAACGACATTCCCAGCGGCGGCGGACGGCAGCCGTTTGATGCCGATGCGTTGGCATGTGTGGAACGTTACCGCCCGCCTGTGGTCAGCTTCCACTTCGGTCTACCCGCGCCCGAATACTTGCAGCGCGTCAAAGCGACGGGTGCGGAAGTGTGGAGCAGCGCGACGACGGTCGAAGAAGCCGTCTGGCTGGAACAAAACGGCGCGGATGTCGTGATTGCCCAAGCGTGGGAGGCGGGCGGTCATCGGGGATGGTTTTTAAACCGCAATCCCGACAGCCAAAGCGGCTTGTTCGCCCTGTTGCCCGCCGTCCGCAAGGCCGTGCGCCTGCCCGTCATAGCCGCAGGCGGCGTTTCCGATGCCGCCGCCATCCGCGCCGCGTTGGGATTGGGCGCGTCCGCAGTGCAGGTCGGAACCGCCTTCCTGCTCGCAGACGAAGCCCTGACCAAACCCGCCCACCGTGCCGCCATCCAAACTGCCCGTCCCGAAGATACCGTGGTAACCAACTTGTTCAGCGGCGGCGCGGCGCGCGGACTTTACAACCGCTTCATACGCGAAGCCGGTCCGATGAATGACGCAGCGCTCCCGTTCCCCTTGGCCGGCGCAGCCGCCGGCGCATTGAAAGCCGCCGCCGAAAAACAAGGCTGCTACGACTTTTCTCCATTTTGGGCAGGGCAAAACGCAGGATTGTGCCGCCCCGGCAGCGCGGCGGAAATCGTTGAGCGGCTGTGTGGTAGCATCGAGCGTTAGGACGGTTTGAGCACAGGCAAGGTGGACGTTGCAAGAAGGTCGTCTGAAAATTGAAAACAGGTTTTCAGACGACCTCATTTTTATCTGTAACCTGCCCCCTCTCCCGTCCGGCGGGAGAGGGCTGGGGAGAGGATGGCTCTACGGGTTGTACGAATTTGATTTGACCTAAAGTCGCAAAGCCACCCCCATCCTAACCTTCCCCCCGCCGGACGGGGGAAGGGACAGATTGCTGTTGCTGCAACGAGTTGCGCAGGGCGGTTTACTGCTTTATTTCTTATCCCCTTTTTCAGGACGCACCCAGCCTTCGATGACGGTTTGGCGGGCGCGGGCGAGGGCGAGTTTGTTGTCTTCGACATTGCGGGTAATCGTGCTGCCTGCGCCTGTCGTCACTTTGTTGCCGAGGGTGACGGGCGCGACTAGGACGCAGTTGGATCCGATACGGACTTCGTCGCCGATGACGGTTTTGTATTTGTTCACGCCGTCGTAGTTGGCAATAATCGTGCCTGCGCCGAAGTTGGTTTTGCTGCCGACTTCGGCGTCGCCGATGTAGGTGAGGTGGTTGGCTTTGGTGCCTTTGCCGATGGCGGCGTTTTTGATTTCGACGAAGTTGCCGACGTGTACGTCGTCTGAAAGGCGGGCTTGCGGACGCAGGCGGGCGTAGGGGCCGATTTGGTTGTTTTGTCCGACTTCGCAGTCTTCGAGGTGGGAGAAGGGGGCGATTTTGCTGTTTGCGCCGATTTTGGCGTTTTTGATGACGCAGTTCGCGCCGATTTCGACGTTGTCGCCGATTTCGATGTCGCCTTCGAGGACGACGTTGACGTCAATCACGACGTCTTGTCCGTGTTTCAGACGACCTCTTAAGTCGAAGCGGGCGGGGTCGCGCAGGGTGACGCCTGCTTTGAGCAATTCTTGCGCCTGTTCGATTTGGAAGATGCGTTCGAGTTCGGCAAGCTGGAGTTTGTTGTTCACGCCGGCGGCGAGGTGGGAGGCGCGCACTTGGACGGGATGGACTTTGATGCCGTCGGCAACGGCTTTGGCGATGAGGTCGGTCAGGTAGTATTCGCCTTGGGCGTTGTTGCTGGAGAGGCTGTTCAGCCAGTTTTCGAGTTTGGCGTTGGGCAGGACGAGGATGCCTGTGTTGATTTCGCGGACGGCTTTTTGGGCGGCGTCGGCGTCTTTTTCTTCGACGATGGCGGTTACGCTGTCTTGGTTGTCGCGGATGATGCGGCCCAAGCCTGTCGGGTCGGCGGGAACGTCGGTTAATAGTCCGACTTCGCTGCCGGCGGCTTCGAGCAGGGTTTCGAGGGTGGAGGTGTCAATCAGGGGAACGTCGCCGTACAACACCAGCGTGCGGCCTTCGGCAGCAAGGTGCGGCAGGGCGGTTTTGACGGCGTGGCCGGTGCCGAGTTGTTCGGTTTGTTCGACCCAGACGACGTCGCGTTTGACGGTGTCCAAAACTTGATCTTTGCCGTGTCCGATGACGACGCAGATGTTTTGCGGACGGAGCGCGGCGGCGGTGTCGATAACGCGCTCGACCATGGGCTTGCCGCCGATGCGGTGCAGCACTTTGGGCATTTTGGAATACATGCGCGTGCCTTTGCCGGCGGCGAGGATGACGATATTGAGGGGTGTGGCGGACATGGGTTTCTTTCGGCGGGGAGTGCGGTTTTTAAAATGGGAAAAGGCCGTCTGAAAAGGCGTTTGGCGCGTGCCTTGCGTTTTCAGACGGCCTTCTGCTTATTTGGGCTGGATTTTTTCCCAATGCGTACCGCGCACTTCTTGATCTTCGGCGGAGCGGGCAGGCAGGATGGCATGCTGTTCGGGGCGGTATTGGTTGTTGCGCATGTTGCGGGAGTAAGTGCCGTCTTCGTAGCTGACGGCGGTGCCGGTCGGGTATTTTTGGCGCAGGGCGGTTTGGCCTTGGCTGTTTTTATAGGTTTCCCAAGAGCAGCCGGTTAATACGGCCATGACGGTAAAGAGGGCGAAGTAGCGCATTTCGTTTTCCTTTCAGGTAAAACGTTATTTTAGCCGATTTGACGCAGACGGCATATACGGCACATTAAGGTGCGTCAAGGCCGTCTGAAATTTTCAGACGGCCTTTATTGTCAGCCGGAAACGGTTTCGGCGGCGGCCGGAGCGGTTTCAACGGCGGGCATTGCCGGTGCGGGTGTCGGTGTTGGTGTTGGTGCGGCCGAAACGGACGGTGCGGCCGGCGGCAGGGCGGGCAGCAGCGGTTCGGGATTGACCGCTTTGCCGTTAATCCGCACTTCGAAGTGGAGTTTGACGCGCTCGGCATCGCTGCTGCCCATGGTGGCGATGGTATCGCCCGCCCGCACGGTCTGGCCTTTTTTGACCAGCAGTTTGTCATTGTGGGCGTAGGCGGTCAGTGTGCCGGGGTTGTGGCTGATGAGGATGAGGTTGCCGTAGCCGCGCACGCCGTTGCCGGCATACATGATTTTTCCGTCGGCCGCGGCTTTCACCGGGTCGCCCGGTTTGCCGTCGAAATCGATGCCTTTGTTGCGGCCGTCGTAGCGTGCCAGGACGGCGTTGTCGGACGGCAGGTTGAATTGCAGCCGTTTGTGCGGAACGGTCTGTTCGCCTGCGGTGCCCGCGCCGCCTTTGCCGCCGGCGTTTTGGCGCACGCGCAGCAGTTGGCCGACGGAGATTTTCGACGGGTCGGACAGGTTGTTCCATTTGGCCAGGACGGCGGGTGTTTGGTTGAAACGCATGGCGATGCGGTTCAGGGTGTCGCCGCTTTGGACGCGGTAGTAGCCGTCGGGCGTGCCGGAGGGGTTGGAGGAGGCGCAGGCGGCCAGCAGGGAGACGGCGGCAGCGCAGGAGAGGGTTTTGAGCGGGGTGAATAATGTTTTCATGGGGGTAAGGATAGCAAAAGCGGCGGGCGTCGTGAATCGGGAAAGCACGGTGCGGGCGGTGCGGCGTTTTCAGACGGCCTGACCGGCGGGGCGGGGAAAACGCGCTTTTGCCGACGGCGGCGGGATGCGCGCCGTTCGGGCTGTGCGGGCCGTGCGGTGCGGCTTTACTTTTTTTTACCCCGAAACGGGTGCCCCGCCGCGTTGAAATTGCGGGCGGCAGGCTGTATTTTGCCGTCTCGCGCAGGATGGATTGCGGTTACGGTTGTAGAGGAAAGGATACGGTTATGCGTTATTTCGGTTTCGGCTTGTTGGGCTTTGGCGTGTTGGAGGTGATGTCCGTCTTTTGGATGGCCGGGAGGATAGGCGGCGGCATGACTTTCGTGCTTATGGTGCTCAGCGCGATGGCCGGTGTGTTTATGCTGCGCCGCATGGGTTTGTCGGGCGTCCTGCTTGCGGCTTCGGCGGCACGCGGCGGCGGGAAGGTGTCGGCCTATCAGATGCTGTGGCCGGTGCGCTATGCCGTGGCCGGGCTTTTGCTGCTCAGTCCGGGCTTTGTGTCCACGGCGGCGGCCGTTTTGCTGATGCTGCCGTTTAAGGGCGGACGGGCGGCGGAGATGGCGCAGGAGCATATGTCGTTTACGGCCTATTCTTCCGGCATGCGCGGCGGCCGCAGCCGCGACGACGATGATGTCATCGAGGGCGAATACAGTACGGTGGACGGCAACGGAAGGCCGTCTGAAAAACCGCTGCTGGAAGACAAACCTCCGCGTTAGACAGATATATTAAGGCCGTCTGAAAATAATCCGCCGCACTTGTTTGCGCGGCAATAATTTTCAGACGGCCTCTTTAATTTTCAGACGGCTGCCCCTATTTGGCGCGGCATTCGTGTATTTATTCAGACAAGAACACTACCATGAGCAATCAAGATTTTTACGCTACATTGGGCGTATCCAGAACTGCGAGCGACGACGAAATCAAAAAAGCCTACCGCAAGCTGGCCATGAAATACCATCCCGACCGCAATCAGGGCGACAAGGAGGCCGAAGAAAAATTTAAAGAAGTTCAGAAAGCCTACGATACCCTGTCCGACAAACAAAAACGGGCGATGTACGACCAATACGGCCATGCCGCGTTCGAACAGGGCGCAGGTGCGGGCGCGGGCGGTTTCGGCGGCGCGCAGGGTTTCGATTTCAGCGATATCTTCAGCCAGATGTTCGGCGGCGGGGGCGGTGCGCGGCAGCAGAATTACCAAGGTGCCGATTTGCAGTATTCGGTGGAAATCAGCCTTGAGGAAGCCGCCAAGGGCGTGAAGAAACGCCTGACCATCCCGACTTACGAAGAATGCGACGTGTGCCACGGCAGCGGCGCCAAGCCCGGCACCTCCGCCACCACCTGTTCCACCTGCCGGGGTTCGGGTACGGTACACATCCGCCAGGCGATTTTCCAAATGCAGCAAACCTGTCCCGCCTGCCACGGCTCGGGCAAGGAAATCAAAGACCCGTGCCTGAAATGCCGTGGCGAGGGCAGGGTGAAGGCCGGCAAAACGGTGGAAGTGGATATTCCGGCCGGTATCGACGACGGCCAGCGCATCCGTCTGAGCGGCGAGGGCGAACCCGGCCGCAACGGCGCGCCGGCGGGCGATTTGTATATCTCCGTGCATGTGAAGGCGCACAAAATTTTCGAACGCAACGGCCTCGACCTGCATTGTGAACTGCCGATCAGCTTTACCGTCGCGGCATTGGGCGGCGAAGTGGAAGTGCCGACTTTGGACGGAAAGGTGAAACTGAATATCCCGAAAGAAACGCAAACCGGCCGCCGCATGCGCGTGAAAGGCAAAGGCATCAAATCGCTGCGCTCCAGCGCGACCGGCGATTTATACTGCCACGTCCTGGTGGAAACGCCGGTCAATCTGACCGACCGCCAGAAAGAGCTGTTGGAAGAATTTGAAAAAATCTCCACCGGCATGGAACGCAGTCAAACGCCGCGCAAAAAATCCTTCTGGGACAAAGTGGGCGACCTCTTCGACTGACCCGTCCGGCCAAACGGCAGGAAAGGCCGTCTGAAAACCGTATTGCCGTTTTCAGACGGCCTTTTTCTCGTATGCGCCGAACCGCCGCAAAGCCGTAGCCTCCAAGCATGGCGGTTTTTCGGCGATACCGTTATATTCCCGTTTTCACATTAAAAGGCGACCGCATGTGGGGAGGTGTTAGTTTTGTCATAGAGTGGTAAGAACAAAAAACGGGGAAAAATTTAATAAAAACAAAAAAATGGCCGAAAACAGGCCGAAAATCGAAATTGCAAAAAAGCGCGAAAAAACTGCCTATTTTTTAGCAGATTCGCGCTTTTTTTGTCACGGAACTATCAGAAAGCTGTCAATTTGGGATACCGCATGCCCATAGGCAGCGGCCGTATATCTCGAAGTAGTGTTCATCTGCTTCGGTCAAGTCAAGGTCAAAGGCAGGGTAAAGCACCTTGTTCGGGTTGTCGCTGATTACCCGAAAAACACCCGGGGCGATTTTTTGAAGTCTTTTTACTTTCAATTCATTGTCTTGTCTGAAAAGATAAATCCCCTCATTAGTGAATTCAGCGGTAGCCTGCCACAGCACCGTTCCCCGGTCGATGATGGTGGGGAACATGCTGTCGCCCTTGATACGCGTGCAGAAGCAGCGTTCGGGCGGGATGCCCAGATATTGGAAGAACGAGGCTCTGAACCACATGGCTTCGGTTTCCACGTCCCACACGATGCTGCCCGCCCCTGCGCTGGCAAACACGCTTGTGTGGTAGCGCACGGGCACGATTTCGGCGGTATCCTGCTTCTCCGACCAGTCGGCATATTCCTTCACCATCTGCCGCATGGATGCGGGCACGGCGGGCAGGCGCGCGTTTTCCCGGCTGTCTGCCCTCTCATTATATATAAGCTTTGCCTCAGACTTCCCGCCGCGGGCGGCCTTTTCTTGCAGCAGTACATCGAGCACGCCTTTTTCTTTTAATTCCTCAATGACATAGTTTGGAATTTCATAAAGCGTTTTAATTCCCTTAGGGCCGCCTTTTCCTGAAACATGCACGCAGCCCCAATTCTCGCGCTTTGCCTTACCGGCTATTCCTCTATCACTCCTTGGCAGTGATTTCAATTCGTACTGTTCAACCAATTCAACCAGTTCATCGATTCCAAATTTCAAGCCCATTTCAGTTCCTAACTTAGTTTGAAAGTACCGAACAAAGTTACGAATTTATATATTTATACAAATCATAGATTTAAGTATTTTCTTGTTCGGAAGTTGCGAATTTAGTTGCGAACAAGTAGTTCGTAACTTATACTGTCCACAACTTGATAAGTCAAATTATAAACGACTTATAAACCGCTCTTTAACAATTTGGACAAAAGCCGAGAAAAGTAGATAAGAAGTAAGAAGCAGTGTTTTAAGACTGCTTAACAGGCCGTCTGAAATACGGACGGCCGATTAAGCTGTTTTTAAAGGAGTATCTATGCATCATGAGCTGATTAAGGCAGAAATCAGAATGAAGGGAAGCACCCTTGCAGAAGTGGCGGCAATGTACGGACTATCTTTGCAAGTAGTTAGTTTGGCTTTAAAAAAACCGAGTTTATCGGGAGAAAAAGCCATTGCCGATTTTTTAAAGAAGCCGTTGCATGAGCTATGGCCTGATCGATGGACGACTGACGGACGAAGAATTCGCCCCCGTTGGGCGCACTTATATATAGAGAAGGGAGTCGCATGAGTAAGTATTCATGTTCGGAACTTCTCGGCTTCAGCATTGACGGATTACCAAGTACCGAACGGGGAATTCAGAAAAAAGCCGACCGCGAAAAATGGCCTTTTGAAGAGGTCAAAGCCAAAGGCGGGCGCGGCGGCGTCAAAAAACTCTACGCCCCGCCCCCCGCCATCCTGAAAAAAATCCAAGCCGTGAAGCTCAATCGGGCGCTGGCAGATACGGGGGTGGAGATAGCGGCCGCCCCTGCCGCCATGCCGCTGCCTGTCACGGTATCCGACCTGCCTGCCTCTCCGGCTGCGGCTGTTCCGGCAGTTTCAGACGGCCTTTCCGCCGCTGCCGCATCTTGGTTATCGAGCACCGCCACCGAGGCGCAGCGCAACTGCGAAGCGGCGCGGATGGCGGTGTTGCGGGAAGTGGAAAAGCTGATGGCGGATACGGGGATGGGTAAAGAAGCCGTGATTACCTCTTTGCTGGTGCAGGCGAAAACGGAAGAGCAGCCGCGGCTGGCCAATATGTTCCGCCTGGCCTGCGACAAACGCGGCGGGTCGGGCGGTTTGCCGAGTGTGCGTACTGTCAAAAGGTGGTTCACACAGCGCGAACGCAACACCCTGCTGCCGCAGATTTCCTCGCCCGATATGAAGATGCCGCCGTGGCTGCCGCTGTTTATGCAGTATTACGGCAGGCCGTCCAAACCGAGTGCGCAGGATGCCTACCGGCTGTTTTTGCCCGCCTTGGCGGCAAATATGCCCGATGTGAAGCCGCCGAGCATGCATCAGGTCTACCGCGCCTTGGACAAAATCGGCAAGGTCACCCGCGAAATCGGCCGCATGGGCGATCGGGAGATTAAGAACATCAAGCCGCATAAGGCGCGCAAGTTCTGGCATCTCAAACCCGCCGCCGTCTACACGGCCGACGGCCACACCTTCGACGCAGAGGTGCTGAATCCGTTAAGCGGCAGGCCGTTCCGCCCCGAAATCACTACGGTGGTAGACGTTGGGACGCGCCGCTGCATGGGCTGGAGCGTGGGGCTGGCGGAAAGCGCGCTGACGGTGTTGGAAGCCCTAAGCCATGCCAGCCGCAGCGCCATCGGCGCGGTGTGGTATGTCGACAACCCAAATGCAAGAAGAGAAGCAATCAAATCCGACCCGGCCTGCCAACCCTAAAACTGACGGCGCAAGACATTCAGGACATTATCAAAGTTACTTCGACCGAAGTGGATTTGCGCGGCGGTGATGTGGCACGGCAGACGGCAGGTGTGGTCGATACCATTCTAAACCGTGCATCCTTGAAAAAGTACGGGGGCAATATCCGCAACGTTATTAACGAAAACAGCCAATTCAGTAAAATTTCCGGAGCCCCGGGGGCTTACGGCAGCGTTCAAGCCGTTCCCGACAAAGTAATCAACGCGCAGGTTAAAGCCGAAGTGCTGAACCACCTGCAAAACCGTGCCAACGGCACAGAATCAACAGTTGGCGGGCATACGCATTACCTGAATCCCAAGGTTTCCGGAAAAAAATCACTGAATACCTGGGGAAACGCCGTAGTGGAGAGCACCAAAAAAAGCGGCCTGGTATTCGGCAAACCGCCGTTCGCCCACTATCACGGCACGCCGCCGAAAGAAAAACCGGCAGGAAAATTCAACGTCAATATTCCTGCATCATTTTTTGACGACACTTGTACGGATTGAGCCGCAAATCTACAATAAGCAGATTGTTCAAACACAACGGATAGCATTATGAAAACCGCTGCTTTCCTTCTGTCCGCCCTGCTCTGCCTGCCCGCGCGGGCAGAGCTGCAACAATGCGACGACAGCGACTTCGTCTGCAACAACCAACGTGTTTTCGTCATTGCCCAAAAGCTCAAACTGATTGAAGCGCGGCTGCGCCGCGAGGATAAAAAAGTATGGGAAAGCGACGGAGCAATGTTTCCATTGGAAGTTGCAGACCGCTGGCGGGATGCGCAGAAACTGTGGGTAAAATTTGCCGAAGCCGACTGCCGCTTCGAGAGCGAGCCCGCCGCCCAGTCGATGGGTTCGGGCTACGGGCGGGCATACTGGCAGTGCATGGCCGAAAGGTATGACCAACGCCTGAAACAGGCCGACGATATGCTTGACCGCTATCATCGGAAATAAAACGCCTGCTGCGAAAAACGGATATCCGCAAAAAGGCCGTCTGAAAGGTTTCAGACGGCCTTTTTGTATCTTTTTCAAACATTGTTCAACGCGGCCAATGTGCCGGCACCGCCGCCGCCAAGAGTGCGGCCGACAGCACCGCGGCGGCGGTCAAAAGCAATTGAAGGACGTTCCGCCCCCGTTTGCGGCGCGGCACAACCGGCATGGTTCGCCGGTTAGCCAGCAGAGACGCGGCAAACAGAAAAAACAAAACGTATCCCATCTTACCCTCCGTAGTGAAGCCCGTCCGCGCGGCCGGCCGCAATCGGACTTTTAATATCCGTGCCAATTTAACAGATTTTAAAAAGGTTGTGCATGTCGGCGGCAAACATCAAAGCGGGTATCGAAATCTCCGCAGAAGTCAAAGGCGAGGAGGTCGTTGCCAAGCTGGCGAAAACCATCGAAGAGGCGGGCATCGACACGGCGGCGCTGACGGAGCGCGGCAAGGAATTGTCGCAAACCTTCGCCCGCCTGGACAAAGCCGCCGCACTGGCGGAGCAGTTTAAAAAACTGAAGACGCAAACCCAAGAGGTCGCCGCAGAGCTGTCCCATGCACAGGCGCAGACCGCGTCACTGGCGCGGGAAATGAAGGCCAACCCGTCAAAGGAGTTGGAAAAGCAGTTTAAGGCCGCCGCCGCCGAAGCAGGCCGTCTGAAACAGCGCAAGGCCGAACTGGCCGTCGAGACACACAACACCCGCAAGGCTTTGGCCGAAGCGGGAATTTCGACAAAAAAACTCGCGCAGGAAGAGCGCAGACTGGCGGCGGAGAGTGAAAAGGCGCGGCAGGATTTGGCCGCCCTGAACGAAGAAGTGCAAAAACTCAAACGGCTGGCCGACGCAAAAATCGCCCTCGGCCTGCATGTCGATGTGCAGGCGAACAAGGAAATGCAGCGCCTCAACCGCTCCTATGCCGAACTGAAACAGAACGGCAGTCTGACCAAACGGGAGTTGAAGGCGGCCACTGCCGCCTACGAGCGCGAGCTGCGCCGCCTTAGTCAGACGATGGACGGCATCCCGTCCAAACAGACCGCCATCTCCTCCTCCGTCGCCGGCATGGGGCGCACCATGCTGGCTGCTGCGGGCGTGGGAGGCGGCATTTATGCGGTGAACGAAGGATTGCGCCGCATTATCGACACACCGCAGTGTCCGCACCCTTCAAACCTTTTTCAGACGGCCTCAAGCTGCTTTATCAGGCAGGATTCCTGCATCCGCGCAACCTGGGCGCGCTCGCCTTCGGTATGCTGCGGCACGGCTTCAACTTCCAAGCCCTGCTTTATCAGGCCGCCCGGCTGCATCCTTTTCAGACGGCCGTCTGCGGCAACGACAGCCGTACTGACTGGCAAACCCTGTACCTCGACAGCCGCCGTTACGCCTCCGTATTGTCCGAATACCCCGCTTGGCGGCAACGGCGGAAAACGGCCGTCCTCTGCCGCAACACGCCCGAATCCGTTGCCGTCTTGAGTGCGCTGTCGGCGGGCGGAATGCCCGTACTCCTGTTCAATGCCGACATGAGCGCCGAACAGCTGCACACGCTGCTTCGGCAATACGATCCCGGACTGCTGCTGACCGACGACGGCCTGTCCGCCAAAGTCGGCGGCCTGCCGTTTGATACCGTATCGTTCGGCGAACTGTCCGCCGCCGCGCAACGCATCGAAACGCCGAAGCCGCTTCCTTGGCGCACCGCGGGCGAAATGCTAGTGCTGACGGGCGGTACGGGCGGCAACAGCCGCATCGTGCGGCGGAAAACCAGCGCGCGCATCAGCGTCCTGCCGATGCTGGTGTTGCTGAAAACGCTGCGGCTCCACCAAAGGCAAAATGTTTACATCGGCCCGCCGTTCTATCACGGCTACGGCATCGCTGCGCTGTATTTTAGCCTTGCTCTGCGCCGCACCATGCTGCTGACCGAACGTTTTGACGCCCGCCGTGCCGCCGAACTGATAACGCGCGAACAGGCGGAAATAGCCGTACTCGTGCCGACCATGCTTTATCGGCTGCTGGATGCCATGCCGCAAAGAGGCCGTCTGAAAACCGTCCTGACCGGCAGCGCGATGCTTTCGGCCGAAGCCGCGCGCCGCACGCTCGGGCAATGGGGAAACGTGCTGTACAACCTGTTCGGCACTACGGAGACAGGCTTCGCCCTGATGGCCGCGCCGGAACAGCTGGCGGCCAAACCCGACAGCATCGGCCGGCCGTTTCCCGGCGTTACCGTCGAAATCCGCCGCGCCGACGGCAGCCTCTGCGGCATCGGCGAAACCGGCAGCCTGTGGCTGAAAACGGGCTGGTCGGCGCAAAGCCGCAACCACGATGTCTGCACCGGCGACCTGGCGAAAGCCGATGCCGACGGCGACATCTTCCTGCAAGGGCGTGCGGACGATATGGCCGTTTGCGGCGGGGAAAACGTCTATCCGCAAGATGTCTGCCGCATGACCGAACAGCATCCGAAAGTCAGGCAGGCGGCCGTGTTGGTTATCGAACACGCCGAATACGGGCAGGCACTGGCACTGTTTGCCGAAGCCGAAAAAGGACTGAACGCGGCAGCATTGCGCCTATGGCTGGCCGGACGGCTGGCGCGCTACCAAATGCCGCAACGCATCGGCATCACCCGCGAACTGCCGATTAGCGAAGCGGGAAAAATCGACCGCCGCCAATTGAACGAATGGCTGTCGGCACATTGCGAACGCGACTTCCTGCTGTGAGAATGCCGTCCGCGCTTTTCTGAACCGCATTTGCCTGCCAGGCTTTGAACCCCCGTTTTCAGACGGCCTCATACCGTTGCCGCCATCACATACCGTCCGCCGACGCGGTTATAATCCGCCCAAACACACAAATCTTCCCCATCATGCGCCAAACCGTCTTTATCGCCGACCTCCACCTCTCCGACGACACGCCCGACCTGAACCGCTTGTTTTTACAGGCCTTGAAAGACTGGCGGGGCAAAGTGGATGCCCTGTATATCCTCGGCGACCTGTTCGAAGTCTGGCTGGGGGACGACATGCCCGACCATGCCGCCGTGCAGGTTGCCAAAGCCCTGCGCGATTTTTCCGCCCATGCACCCGTTTACTTCATCTGCGGCAACCGCGACTTCCTGCTTGGCGCGCATTATGCCGCCGCCGCAGGCATGACCCTGCTGCCCGAAGTCCGGACGCTGAATCTCTACGGCCGGCATTGCCTCATTTCCCACGGTGACGAAATGTGTACCGACGATGCCGCCTACCAACGTTTCCGCCGCATCATCCGCCTGCCGTGGCTGAAAAAAATCCTGCTTGCCCTGCCGCAAAAATGGCGGCGCAAAATCGCCGCCGATATGCGCGCCGCCAGCAAAAGGCGCAAACGCGAAATCGGCCTGAGCCCGATTTCCGACGTTTCCGAATACGGCGTTCAGACGGCCTTAAAGCAATACCCACAAACGGAAATCCTCATCCACGGCCACACCCACCGCCCCACCGTCCACAGCCATACCTTCGGCGGCCGGACCGTCAGCCGCTACGTTTTGCCCGACTGGCACGGGAAAGAGGGCGGATATTTGTCTGTTTCCGAACGGGGCTGTACCCTGCACGGCCTGCCGGCGGAAAAATAAGCGGAAACCGGAAAGGCATTGGGTAAAAAGCCACAGATTCGGCGGCATGATGGAAAAACGGATAAGCAGAACAAAAGCCTGCTTGATAGAGAAGGCGGGTTTGTGGTATAAACCGCGTTTTACTTTTTCAGAAGTTTGGAGTTAAACCATGGCACGAGTTTGTAAAGTGACCGGAAAACGCCCGATGAGTGGCAATAACGTGTCGCACGCCAATAATAAAACCAAACGTCGTTTTTTGCCTAACTTGCAAACACGCCGTTTTTGGGTTGAGAGTGAAAACCGCTGGGTTCGCCTGCGCGTATCCAATGCTGCATTGCGCACCATCGACAAATTGGGCATCGATGTCGTTTTGGCCGATTTGCGTGCACGCGGCGAAGCCTGATTTGAAACAGCCGATTTAAGGAATTACTGCAATGCGCGATAAAATCAAACTGGAATCGAGTGCGGGTACTGGTCATTTCTACACCACTACCAAAAACAAACGCACTATGCCCGGCAAACTGGAAATTAAAAAATTTGATCCCGTTGCCCGCAAACACGTTATCTATAAAGAAACCAAATTGAAATAATCCGGTTTCGAAAGCAGCCGCACCGTATTGCGAATAATTAATTGGCAAGATGGTGCGGTTTTTGTATGGTGAGGCCGTCTGAAAATCGGTAATCCGTTTTCAGACGGCCTTATCTTTGTCTAGAACTGCTGCCGTCTATAGTGAGTAGAGGGTGTTTGTAGAATAGATTTGATACAAAAAGGAAATATGTATGAAAATCAGCGCAAGAAATCAATTGAAAGGTAAAGTCGTTTCAATCGAAACCGGTTCTGTAAACGCCATCATTCACCTCGATATCGGTGGTGGCAATGTGATTTCTTCAACCATCTCCATTGAGTCCGTTAAAGAATTGGATTTGGCTGTAGGCAAAGAAGCTTACGCAATCATTAAAGCCACTTCCGTTATGGTTGGCGTAGAATAATCCGTTCTTCCATAGAGAAAAACAACCGCATTTGGAAAAGTGCGGTTGTTTTTTATGTGTGTCGGCTTTTATGCAAGATATGCTGAAAAATGAACGTGATTTATTGTCAAACCCGCTGTCTTTCAGATTTGTAAAATGAATGTTGTGAAGTTGGATGGACTGCGCTTCAAATTGGAGTCAAACAGCCTCAAACCTGTCGAATTCTTCCAGCAGAATCCGCAAAACCGTCTCCGTCGTTGCCGATTGTACGCGATAGGGCGTTACCGCATATACGTCTATTTCGGGCAGCCGCCAGTCGGGCAGTACGGCTTTCAGACGGCCTGATGCCAAGTCGGCTGCTACGTCGCCATCGAGGAAAATTGCCACGCCCAATCCTGCTTTGACCAGTTCGGTCAATGCGCCCAGCTGGCTGCAATGCAGGCCCTGCCCGATATGTAGTGTGAAAAAATCCGTGCCGCGATGCATGGGCAGGTTGGCCGGTGCGTAATACAGCCAGTCCAGCGCGGCCAAATCCTGAGGCTTTTCAACAATGTGTGCCGCCAAATAGGCGGGAGACGCGCAAATCCGCCATTGTTGGCGGGTAAGGAAACGGGCGACCAGATTTTCGTCGTCCAAAGCATGTTCTCCCCCGCGCAGGGCGATGTCCACCGTATCGCGCTGCAAATCCAGCAGCGAATCGCCGAATAAAAGCAGCGGCCTGATGGCGGGATGTTCCGCCTTCAAACGCCGCAGGCTGTTATGCAGTGCGGGATGGGCGGCGATGCCGGAGGGCAGGGCGATTTTGATTTCGCCGCCGATTTCGGTTTTCACATTTTCCAGCATGGCAAACGCATCGTCCGCACAGGCCAGCAGGCGGGTGCAGGAAGCGGCCAGCGCGCGCCCCGCCTCGGTGGGTGCCATCCTCCGTGTGCTACGGTTAAGCAGTTTTACACCGTATTGACGTTCCAGCCGCCCGATATGTTGGCTGACGGCAGACGGGGTCATGCCCAACGCGGCAGCGGCGGCGTTCATGCTGCCGTGTTCGAGGACGGCGGCGAAAACGAGCAGGGGTTTGATGTCTTGCATTCTTCCATGATGAGGCCGTCTGAAAGTTTGGTTTTAACGAAGTCCAAACGCTTTCAGACGGCCTTATATTTTGATTGTTTAGTTTAACTTCACAATAATAACAGCAAAACGGGGATTGTCAAGCGTTTCAGACGGCCTTACAATGCGCTCATCTAATCAATCACAACTCAACAAGGAGTCAAACATGAAAATCGCAGTTATCGGTGCAACAGGTTATGTCGGCAACGCAGTCGTTCAAGAATTGGCAGGTCGCGGTCATGAAGTAACCGCTTTCGCCCGCAATACAGATAAAGTGTTCCAAGCGCAAAATGTTACCGCTGTCTCCGCAGATGTCAACGCGGCGGACTTCGCCGACAAGCTGGCAGGCTTTGACGCCGTGGTCAGCGCGTTCAATCCCGGCTGGACCAATCCCAATATCGGC
>ERZ772924.615-NODE-615-length-17098-cov-10.238221_pt1 | contig 17098 bp, 18 predicted proteins | sample MGYA00512116_ERZ772924 | MGnify/ENA primary metagenome ERZ772924 (study PRJEB29015, sample SAMEA2737920) | human oral metagenome | biome: human oral; feature: human-associated habitat; material: dental | place: China | collected 2134 ...
GTACTGTCTTCAGCGGCGCGCCTTGTCTGAAACTTTCGGTGAACGGCTATATATCCTGCAATACGCCAGCGAAGGCGTGCGCCCGCTCGGCGGCGGCGTACTGCAACCACTTGCCTGTCTCCGCGATCGTCCGCTGTACGCGCTGACCGCCATCGCCCGCCCGGAACGCTTCTTCAACAGCCTGCGCGCGCAGGGCGCAACCCTTGCCGCGACGCGCAGCCTGCCTGACCACGCCGCCATTCCCGCTGACGCCGCCGCGTTTGCCGAAGACGGCTGGCTGGTCATCAGCGGCAAGGATGCGGTGAAAACCGCTGCCTGGCCGGAGACGCTCAAGGCGCGCACCTTCGTCGCCGATTACCGCGTCATCCTGCTGCCGGAATTATTGCCTGCGCTGCGACGCAAGCTGGGAGTGTGAGCGGATTTACATACACGATAGCGGGAATCGTGTATGTAAATGGCTCATGCTGTTTGCAGATACCATTAACCCGGTCAAGCCATAACCACCTCTGTGCCCAGGATTTTTGGGTCAAGCGACCTGCCGAATTTCAGCACCGCCTGCGCAATGGTGACCACCCTGCACATCAGCGCCACAATAGACTTCCTTCCAAACCATAACTTGCAGGGCAACCCGACAAAAATTCCAAACCTGCCGAGCTGTTGTCTGCTGCCCCCACCCTAACCCTCCCCCACAGGGGGAGGGGACTCATTGGCTGCAAAAATGGCAACAGTTTCATAACTGTCCATATGCGATACGGCAGTAGCTATTTGAATCTGCCGCAGAACGGCTCCCTCCCCCGTGGGGGAGGGCTGGGGTGGGGGCAGGGATACAAATTCTAAAAACGTATACCTTTGCCTGGTTTGGAAAGAGGTCCAATAAAAAACCCGTAAAACCGCCTGCGGGTAACATGGCGTAACCTTGCGCGACCGATGCTTCACAAGGAACACCCATGAATGCCAAACCCCTCCTCCTCGCTGCCCTGCTTGCAGGCTGCGCCAGCACCACCCCGCACAACCTGCAACAAGACCTCGCGCAAAGCGCCGTCCCCGCCGCGTGGATGTTTGAGAGCAGCGACCGCGCCGCAAACACCCACACAGAGTGGTGGCGCGACTACGGCAGCGCCGAACTCGACCAGCTCGTCGCGCGCGGCCTTGCCCACAACCAGAACCTTGCCGCCGCCGGCTTTGCCTGGCAAAAAAGCCGCATCGCACTCGAAAACAGCCAAGCCAACCGCGCCCCCGACTACAGCGGCAGCATCGGCGCGGGCGCGAACCGCAACCTCAGCCAGGGCGGCCGCACCAGCCAGAACTACAGCACCAGCCTCGGCATCAGCTACCAGACCGACCTCTGGGGCAAACTGCGCCTCGCCGAGAGTAACGCCCAATGGGAAAGCGAAGCCAGCGCCGAAGACCTGCTCGCCACCCGCCTCTCCCTCATCGGCGACATCGTCAGTGCCTACCTGCAAATTGCCAACCTCAACGACCAACTGGCGCTGAACGCCGCCTACCGGCAAAACGCCGCACAAACGCTGGAACTCACCCGCACCAAGGTACGCGCGGGCAGCGCCAGCCAGCTTGACCTGCGCCAGGCGGAACAAAACCGCACCAGCCTCGACGCCAGCCGCGACCAACTGCAAAACCAGCGGCAACAGGCCGAGACCACCCTTGCCAGCCTGCTCGGTGCGCCCGTCAGCCGTGTCATCAGCGGCGAGCCGAGCCTGAAAGCCCTCACCGTACCCGCTATCGACAGCGGCATCCCGGCGCATCTGCTCGCGCAGCGCCCCGACCTGCGCGCCGCGCAATACCGCCTGCAACAAAACATCGGCAACATCGCCATCGCCGAGCGCGACTACTACCCCGACCTCAGCCTCGGCGCGAGCCTTGGCACCGGCGCCGACCGCCTGCTGCAACTGCTGCACAACCCCGTCGGCGCACTCACCGCCAACATCACCCTGCCCTTCTTGAACGCCCACAAAAAGGCACTCGCCGCCAAAGAAGCCGAAACCAGCTACCAGCAAAGCCTCGCCAGCTACCGCCAGACGCTTTACCGCGCCCTTGGCGAAACACAAAACGCCATCCTCAACCTCCAGCAAAGCCGCGACGAAGCCGCCAGCCTGCAAACCCGCCTTGCCCAGGCAAAAGACATCGAAAACCTCACCCGCATCCGCTACCAGGCGGGCGCGGCGAGCCTGCAAGACGTGCTGGAAAAAGAAAACGCGACCCGCAGCGTCGAAGAATCGCAGCTTGCCAACCGCTATGAGCAGCTCGCGCGCAGCCTGACCCTGCACCTCGCCTTGGGCGGCAACCTGCAAGACAACGAAAGCGCGCGCCCGCAGCCGTCGCCCGCCAACGCGCCCGTAACACCCCGTCGCTAAAAACCTGTTCAAAATCCCGGTTATCCACACAAATTTGAATTACTACGCCGAATTTCCCCCTCCCCTGCAGGGCGCGCAGCGCCCGCAGCGGGGGAGGGCCGGGGAGGGGGTAGCGATATTATCGACAAACCGAAATTCTGCTTTTTCAATTATTTGCTGCCCTCACCCCTGCCCTCTCTCGCTGCGCGAGCTGTCCCAGTCCCACAGGGAGAGGGAGTATATCGGCGGTTTTACCTGCTCCCGTTCACACAAGAAAACAGGTTTTCCCAGACTATAAACAGGCTCTCAAAGAAACGCATCCAGCACGTTGTTGAGCAGGGCGAAGCCGCGTTCGGTCGTTTTCAGTCGCTGCTCAATGGCGGGCTCAAGCAGTCCCTGCGCGACGAGGCGGTCGAGCGTCGGGCGCACATCGTCCAGCGTCAGCGCGCTACGCTCTGCTAAATACTGCGTCGGTACGCCGTCCTTGAGGCGCAGCGCGTTCATCATAAATTCAAAGGGTTGTTCGTCGCGCGGCACGGTGAAGCGCTGGTCGCGGTAGGGGTTGCCGTCCGCGCCCGCCGCTTTTTGGTACGCCCCCGGCGCGCGGTATTTGCTGCTGCGGGTAATCACGCCGCCGCGCGTCTGTTTGCCGTGTGCGCCCGCGCCGATGCCGAGATAGTCGCCGTATTGCCAGTAGTTGAGATTGTGGCGGCAGGGCTCGCCCGCGCGCCAGGCGGAGGTTTCGTACTGGCGGTAGCCGTGCGCGGTCAAATACGCGCTGCCCGCCTCAAAAATGTCGATTTGCGTGTCCGTGTCCGGCAGGGCAGGCGGGTTGGCGTAAAAGGCGGTGTTTGGCTCCAGCGTGAGCTGGTACCAGCTCAGATGCTCCGGCGCGAGTGCGGTGGCTTGCTGGAGGTCGGCCAGCGCGCCTGCGACGTCTTGCCCCGGCAGGGCGAACATCAAATCGAGGTTGATACGCTGAAATCCCGCTTTTTCGGCGATGGCGACGGCGCGCAAGGCTTCGTCGCGGTTGTGAATGCGCCCCAGCGCCTGCAACTGCGCCGCGTCAAAGCTCTGCACGCCGATGGAAAGGCGGTTCACCCCGGCGGCGCGATAACCGGCGAATTTCGCCTGCTCAAAGGTGCCAGGATTGGCTTCCAGCGTGATTTCGCAGCCATCGGGCAAGGGCGTCAGGCGGTTGATGCCGTCGAGCAGCGCGGCGATGGCGGCGGCGCTGAACAGGCTCGGCGTGCCGCCGCCGATGAAGATGGTTTCAATCGGGCGCGGGTCGAGGTCGTGGGCGAGGTCGTGGGCGAGGTCGGCGAGCAGATGCCTGACGTAGGCGGCTTCGTCAACGGGAGCGCGCAGCGCGTGCGAGTTGAAGTCGCAGTATGGGCATTTGCGCACGCACCAGGGGATGTGGATGTAAAGGCTTTGCGGGATGGGCATTGCTTACAGGTCGGCGACGCGGGCGGGGCGTTTTTCCAGTTGCGGCGTCTCGGTTTTTTGCATGAAGTCGCGCGCCAGGAAAGCGCTGACGGCGGTCTGGTTGTCGCGGCTGACGTGCGCGGCATAGATATCAGGCAGGCGCATGCGCACGTAGTTCAGGCCGTTACCGAGGATGATGTGTCCCCAGTCGGCGGATGCGGGCTCAAGTTGCGGCACGTGCGGCAGGGCGCGGGCAAGCGCGGCGCGGCTGCGGGCGATGTGCGGATGCGGCAGGCTGCCTGCCGGTTGGTGCATGGCGAGGGAGAACGCGCGCACGGCCTGGTTGATGGTGGCGATGCCGTAAGCGGCGCGGGCGCAGCTGCCTCCGCCGCGCAGCACGCGGTCGTCGAGGTAGTGCATGATGATGAGCGTTTCGGTGAGGATGTTGCCGTCGTCGCAATGCAGCGCCGGGATTTGGCTGTAGGGGTTGACGGCGAGGAGGTCAGCCGGGTTTTCCCAGGGCAGGACATAGTGCAGTTGCAGGTTGGTGTGTCCGCTGCGCATTGCTGCGATGAGGGCGAGGCGGGAGTAAGGCGAGGTGGTGCTGAGGTAGAGTTTCATGGGGTTCTCCGGTGTAGTTTGTATGCACGATTGCGGGGAGGGACGGGGGCGCCACGGGTTGTGCCCTGGCGCACCGTTAACGCGACGGTTGGTAATGGTGGGTCAAAACCCGCCCTGCGATTTATACATACAGGGTAGCGGGATTGGTGTATGTGGCGAATTTTCAAACCAGGTGCAAGGGCTGTTCAAAATACACTTGACAAGGTGTCCTCCACTGCAAACATTTGCGCGGGCGGTACTTCTGCTTCGGCGCCCAGTGCCGTTTCAGAAACCTGTCCTTGACCAGGGCAAAAATCTCCGGGTCATCGAGCTTGCGCTTGCGGTGGTAACGTGCCGTGCCTGGCTTGCGCTGCAAGTGTTGCCGTCGCTGTTGCGTTTGAGCGCGCGCGAGATGGTGAACTTGCTCCGCCCCGGCGCGGCGACAATGGCAGTGATGCTCCTGCCCCTGGCTCGTTGAGCCATTATGTATATTCCCGTTCGGTTGGCGCAAGATGGATCCAGGCGCTCATTTGTGCTCTCCTGCAAGGTTTTGAAGTTTCTGCAGTATCGCTTGTGAGCGTCTTTTTTGTAGCCGTTGCACCTGGATTGTAAATTCGCCACATACAGGATAGCGGGAAAGGTGTATGTAAACGGGGCTGGCAGAGGCGTCGTCCGCTTTTGGCGCTGTGGATAAAACGGTGCATAACTCGTGTCATTTGCCAAATTTTGCAATATTCACCGCCGGTTGCGCGCGCGGTGCCGTGGCAGGTGGCTGGTTAAATATCTTCATAAAACAACGGTTTGCAAGACCCCGCGGTAATCAAAGCGCTTTTTTTGCTTGCAGCGGCGCAGGCCGCGCCAGCGCTGGTTTTGTGCATAACCTGTCGGGTGGTGGGGCAACCGTCGCCGCTCGCCCCGGTGGCGGTTATCCCCATTTTTTGTGGACAAGGCAGGGGGCAACGGTAGTGGCGCGCAAATTCTTTTGCTGTTTCGGCAGTTTGGACGCGGCGTGCACGTCAGCGGACGCTGCAAATTTTTTGCGCAGTCCGCCGGTGTGCATGAAAAAGCCCGCCGGGTGCGGGCTTTTGTTTATTCGCCGCGCATGAAATATTTGCCGAGGTCATCAGTCGAAAGCTGCACCCAGGTGGGGCGGCCATGATTGCATTGGCCGCTCGCCGGGGTGGTTTCGATGTCGCGCAACAGTTGGTTCATCTCCGTCAGGGTCAGGCTGTCGTGCGCGCGCACCGCCTTGTGGCAGGAGAGGCGCGAGAGGATTTCGTCCTGCATCCGCTCAATGGCGATGCTCGCCGGGTATTCGCCCAGTTCGTGCAGGAGGTCGCCGACGATTTCGGCGACGGCAGCGTGTTTCAGCAGCGACGGCACGGCGTTGATGTGGATGCGGCTTTCGTCGGCGCTGGCTTCGAGGTCGAAGCCGAGGCGGTGCAGCCAGTCGCGGTGCTGCTCCAGCGTGTCAAGGTGCGCCGGGGTGGCAGCGAGGCTTTGCGGCAACAGCAGCCGCTGTACTTCGGGCTGTTTGGCGCGCAGTTGTGCTTTCAGCCGTTCGTAAAGGATGCGTTCGTGCGCGGCGTGCATATCGACAATGATGAGGCCGCGCGCGTTTTGCGCGAGGATGAAGATGTTGTGGATTTGCCCCAGGGCGTAGCCAAGCGGGTGTTCGCCGGGGGCGTCGCTCACGGACGCGGCGGCGTAATCGTTTTTTGCTGTGGGGGCGGGGGCGTAGCCTTGCTCCCCTCCCCCTGCGGGCGGGTACCCAAGCAAAATGCGACTGCATTTTGCTTGGGGCCCGGCGGAGGGGCTGGGGGTGGGGTTTGTGGTTGCCAATCCGCCATTTGCGGGGGGAACAGGCGGCGCAATCTTTTGCGCCCATTGGTAATAGGCAGCGCTTTCGGCGACGCTGCGGCGCGGCGCGGGGCGGTAGTCGTGGTCGTAGCGCAGCGGCGGTTGTTGTCGCGCGGCGGCGGGCGGTGGTGCCGGGGTTTCGCGCGGCGGCGCGGTTTGCGCGGCGGGGATGTTGCCGCGCAGGGCGTGGTGCAGGCTGCTGTAGAGGAAGTCGTGCGCGAGGCGGCTTTCGCGGAAACGCACTTCGTGTTTCGCCGGATGCGCATTGACGTCGATGAGGTCGGGCGCGATGTCGAGGTAGAGGACGTACACCGGGTGACGGCCGTGGTAGAGCATATCCTGATAGGCCTGACGGATGGCGTGGGCGATGATTTTGTCGCGGATCATGCGGCCATTGATGTAGAAGTATTGGCGGTCGGGCTGGTTGCCGGCGCAGGTCGGCAGGCCAACCCGGCCATAAAGGTGCATTTCGCCGCTGCGGGCGTCGATGGGCAGCGACTGCTCCAGCAGCTCATCGCCGAGGACGCTGGCAATGCGCGCGGCGAGATCGGCGCCGCCGTATGCGCCGAGCAGTTTGCCGTGGTTGTTGAGGCGGATGGTGATGCCGTCGTGGCTTAAGGCGAGGGTTTGCACGAGCTGCTGGATGTGCTGCCGCTCGGTGCGCTCGCTTTTCAGGAATTTTTTCCGCGCCGGGGTGTTGTAAAAGAGGTCGCGGATTTCGATGGTGGTGCCGGGCGGATGCGCCGCCGGGCTGATGGCGTCGCCCAGATGCGGGCTGATGCGCCACGCCTGCGCCTCATTGGCCGCGCGGCTGGTGAGGGTGGTCTTGGCGACGGAGGCGATGCTCGGCAGCGCTTCGCCGCGAAAGCCGAGGGTGGTGACGTGCTCTAGGTCGTCGAGGTTGCGGATTTTGCTGGTGGCGTGGGTGGCGAAGGCGAGCACGAGGTCGTCCGGGTGGATGCCGCAGCCGTTGTCGCGCACGCGGATGAGTTTGCCGCCGCCGTCTTCGATGTCGATGTCGATGTGTGTCGCCCCGGCGTCGATGGCGTTTTCCACGATTTCTTTGACGACGGAGGCGGGGCGCTCGATGACTTCACCGGCGGCGATTTGGTTGATGAGGTGGTTGGGCAGTTGCTGGATGCGGGGCATGGCGGCGACGGGGCAGGGATTCGCGCGCTATTGTTGCTTTTTGCCGGGGAATTGCAATCCCGGCGGGGATGGGGCTGTTTTCGCGCACGTCAGGCGGTTTGTCGTGGCAGCAGGGCGGCGTTACGGCAAATCGAAGCTGAGGGCGGCGTCGCCGCGGGCGGTCGCCTGTTTTTCGGCGAGTCGCTGGCCGCTGACGTTGCCGTCGGCGCTCAAGATGGCGCGGTAGGTCAGTTGCGGGTGCGCGGCGAGGCTTTCGCCGGTCATGCTGTCGCGGTCGGTCAGTTGCAGGGTTTGGGTGAGTGCCGGGGCGGTGGCGCGCACCGCTATCGGCATCCGTTCGCCCGGCAGGCTGGCGCTGATGTAGAGGCGGGCGCTCGCGGGCAGCGTGGCGAGGGTGTCGGGGTGGATGTGGACGGTGATGGTCGGCGCGTTGGCGGCGGGTTCGGCGGTGTCGCCGTCGGCGGGGATGAGGCGGTAGAGCGGGTGGTCGGGTGCGAGTTCGCGGCGCAATTCTGCCCACAGCGGCGCGGCGAGGTCTTTTTTGTCGCTTTGGGTGTAGCCGGCGGCGAGCAGGATTTTCGCCAGCGGGTTTTGCCCGCTTTGGCGGCGGAGGATGGTTTCGACGTCGGCGGGCATGGCTTCGCCGGGGTGGGCAAAGAGGCGGGTTTGCGCGTAGTCGAGGGCGAGCGCGTCGTCGCCCGGATTTAAGCGGCGGGCGCGGGCGTAGATGTCGGCGGCGACGCGGTACTGGTTGTCGCGGGCGTAGCAGCGGGCGAGGGTGGCGAGTTGTCCGGCGTCGTCGCGGTCGATGCGCTGTTGTAGTGCCTGGCAGTAGATGGCGAGACTTTCGGCGGGGATGTTTTCGATGTCGCCGAGGTATTGGCTGCGCTGGAGTACGGGCGCGAGCTGGCGGGTGAGGTCATACCAGCGGCGGTGGTTGGTGGTGTCATTCAGTTGCCAGAGCAGCAGCGCGGCGGCAGCGGCGAGCAGCATCGCCGGGACGTGCCAGCGCGGCGGGCGCGCGGCGCGGGCGGGTTTGCCGTCGCGCAGGTTTTTCAGGGCGTGGTAGAGGCGGTAGTCGTGTTCGTCCTGGTTGGCGGGGTCGGCGGTGTTTTGTTCGCGCCAAGCGGCAATCAGCGCGCGTTGTTCGTTGCGGTTGTCGGCGGTATTGGCTGCGGTATGGCGCTGGCGGGCGCGCAGCAGCGGGGTGAGGGCGGCAAGGGTGAGCAGTAGCGGCGGCAGGTAGTAGTTCATGAGGCTTCTTCAATCCATTGTTGTAGTTGTTGTTTTTCTTCGTCTGTCAGGCGGGCGACGGTCTTGCGGCGGCGTCCGCCGAGCCAAAGGGCAAGCGCGGCGAGCATTGCCAGTGGTGCGCCGCCCCAAAGGATGAGGGTTTGGCTTTTCAGCGGCGGGTCGTAGTGGATGAAGTCGCCGTAGCGTTCTTGTAGCCAGCGGTTGATGTCGCTGTCGCTGGCGCCATCGCGGATGCGCGCGGCGATTTGTTCGCGCAGTTGGCGGGCGAGCGGCGCGTTGGATTCGGCGATGTTGCTGTTTTGGCAGGTGGGACAGCGGATGTTCTGGATGAGGTGCTGGTAGCGGGTGTTATCAACCGGGTCGCTGAAGTCGGGCGCGTCGTTCATCGCGGCGTACAGCGGCAGGGCGAGGGCGGCGAGGAGGGGGAGCAGGGGGCGGGTCATGCTTGTTCGATGTGGGCGTCGATGGTGACGGGGCAGTTCAATGTGTTGGCGATGTAGCAATCGCGGTGGGCGTCATGGTGCAGGGCGAGGGCAAGTGCCGGGTCGGAAGCGGCGCTGATGGTAACGCGCGGTTTGAGGCGGATGGCGGTCATGCGGCCTGCGGCTTCGTTCATTTCGGCTTCGGCGTCGTCGCTGTAGGCGAGGATGGTGATGCCGTGGTCGGCGCAGTGGTGCAGATACCAGAGTTTGTGGCAGGCGGAGGCGGCAGCGAGCAGCAGTTCTTCGGGGTTCCAGCGGGCGGGGTCGCCACGGTAGGCGGGGTCAGCGGAACCGGGGATGTCCGGCTTGCCGGGGGCGCGGTGGATGTGGTTGCGGCTGTAGGCGGTGTAGTGCGCTGTGCCTGCGCCGAGGTTGCCCGTCCATTCTGTGCGGGTGTGGTAGTGGTGGGTTTTGTGGGACATGGGGTCAGGTTTTTGTCCGGGATTCGTAGGCGGGTTAAAGATAAAGATATGGAGGCAGGTTATGTAGTGGTTTGGTTTACCCCCACCCCAGCCCTCCCCCGCTGCGGGCTGCGCCCTGCGGGGGAGGGAGCCGTTCGGTGGTCATTGCGGCTGCGGTGGGGCAAGCCTCACCCTACGGGTTTTTCAGCAGTGCCATGGGGGCGCCTTGGCGTACCAACCCGAATACCATTTACATACACCTTTCCCGCTACCCTGTATGTAAAAACACTATCCGCCATTAAGGTGCGCCTTGGCGCACCTTAATGGCGAATGCCGAGTGTAGTCCTGATTCACCTTGACAGCACATTCGGTTAACCGGTGGGGCAAGCACCACGCTACGGAACCAGACACTCAAGGTATGTAAACGGGATTGGCGGTTGCCGTCAGCAATCTTCGCCCCGCCCTTGTCCCACGGGGGGTTGGCGGATGACCGCAGCGCGAAGTCCGCAACGGGGCAGCGCCCCATGGCATCAGCCCTGGCCGCGCGTCGGCGGCAGCGACCACAGTTTTTCCAGGGCGTAGTGTTCGCGGGTTTCCGGGCGCATCAGGTGGACGATGATGTCGCCCAAATCCACCAGCACCCAGTCGCGGCTGTCTTCGCCTTCCATGCCGAGCGGCGGCCACCCGGCGGCTTTGCTGTCGTCGTGGATTTTGTCGGCCAGGGCGTGCAGGTGGCGGTCGGAGGTGCCGCTGGCGATGATCATGCAGTCGGCAATGTCGGTTTTGCCGGCAAGGTCGATGGTTTCGATGTTGACGGCTTTGAGGCTTTCGAGGCTTTCGAGGACGAGGGTTTTCAGTTCGCTGGCGTTCATGGGGTTCCTTTAGAAGTTGACGAGCGGGTTGTACGGCGGCAGGTAGGCGATGAGCAGGTAGAGGATGCCAAAGTTGGCGACGATGCTTGCCCAGAAGAAGCCGCGGAAGCGTTTTTGGTTGAGTTTGTGGCGCAAGAGTGGCCGCGCGATGAGCGCCCCCGGCCAGCCGCCGAGGAGGCTTGCCAGATGCAGCGCGCTGTTGGGGACGCGTTGCAGGTTTTCTTCGGCGGCGCGTTTGTCGTAGCGGTAGAGGGCGACGGTGAGGATGCTGAGGATGGCGCTGGTGATGCCGAGCGGGATGGAGACGAGGGTGAGGCCGAGGAAGTAGAGGGTGTCGAGCGCGGCGTAGGTGTAGCCTTCGAGTTTTTTCGGCTGGCTGTGTTCGGCGATGTCGTAGATGCTGTCTTCCATGATGGCGTGTTCGTGTTCGCGCAGGAGTACCCGGCTCGCCTGCCAGCCGCCCTTGTTGCCGGGGATGGCGAGCACGGTCACGGCGGTGTCGGCCGCCGGGCGGCGGTGGTGGTAGGCGAAGGTGCTGATGTGGAAGAACAGGTTTTCGTGGCCGGGCATGAGCTGGATGAAGCCGTAGCCTTTTTCGTCGTTCCAGTTGATGATGCGGCCCTGGTAGGGGGTGTTTTCTGCGAGGTCGAGCGGGATGCGCCGTTTTCTGCGGGGGGGTACGTAGCTCATGCGGGTTGTCGTTGTTGGTTGTTTAGCAGGTGCTGTTTGAGGGTTTGCCAGTAGTCGCCGTGTTCGGCGCCTTTGGTGATGCGGTCGAGTTTGGCCGCCAGACGCAGTTGCAGGCGCAGTGCGCGCGGCGGGTGTTTGCCGAGCGCTGCCTGATAGCGGCGCTGCTGGCTGTCGTAGATGTTGTATTGTTGGTAGAGCGCGCCGTGGCGGTGCTGCGGTTCGTTGTGCAGGCCGATGAGCAGGCTGGCGTCGCGCTGCAGGAGCCAGGTAATCAGGGTGGTGTCGCGCGGGTTTTCGGCTTGCAGACGGGCGGCGACGCGGTACGCTTTCGGCCAGTCGCCGCCGAGGATGGCGTCGCTCAGGGCAAAGGTGTTGAACTGGGAGAAGTCGTCAAGAAGGTCGGTCAGCAGGGTTTCGTCGATGATGTTTTCGGCCTGCGGGTGGATGGTGAGGCGTTCGATCGCCTGTTTGGCGGCAAAGAGGTTGCCCTGGCAGTTGGCAATGAGCAGTTCGCAGGCGGCGTCGGTCAGGCGCAGTTTGGCCGCTTGCAGGCGTTGCGCGATTTGTTTGGCAAATTGTGGCGGGTACAGCGTTGTACTCGCGATGGCGAGGTTGCCCTGGCTGAACAGTGCCTTGTACCAGGCGGTGGTGTGCGGTTTTTCCAGGTTGGGGGCGTAGATGATGAGGCGGCTGTGGTCGAGGTGCAGTTCGGCGAGGCGGCGCAGGGTGTCGGCGGTCGCCTTGTCGGCTTTTTTGGCGTCGAGGTGGAGTTCGAGCAGGCGTTTCGGCGCAAACAGCGACGGGGTTTCGAGCTCCTGGATGAGGCTGTCGATGCGGCTGTCGCCGTAGAGGCGTTGGCGTTCGTCGTAACCGTCGGCGGTGGCGCGGGCGCGGGCGGCATCCAGCGCTTCGCTGTTGAGCAGTGCTTCGCTGCCGTGGATGAGGGTGATGGCGGGCAGCGGGTGCTGTTTGAGGTGGCGGGGGGCGTCAGGCGCGGCGAGGTTCATCGGGTGCGGGCGTTGGTGTAGCGGATGAGCTTGTCGGCGTTGTCGCGCGCCAGTTGTTGGTGCGCTTCGTCTTCTTCGGCGCTGCTGCCGAGGTAGGTGTTGCTGCGATAGCGCACGTTGCTGCGGCTGCTGAAGGTTTGTTCGCCCAGTATCGCGCCGTTTTTTTCGAGGCGGATGTGGACGCTGTCGATGAGTTCGATTTCCTGGGTGTCGCCTTTGCCGCCGATGGCGGTACGGATGCGGTCCTGGTCGGTGGGGTCTATCTGGAGGCGCACTGCGGCGGCATCGTTCAGGGTGATGTGTTGTTGTTGCAAGGCGGCTTCCAGGGCGTTCTGGAAGGTGGGGTCGGCGCCGTTTGGCCAGTGCAGGCTGATTTCGCGCAGGTGGCCGTCGCCGCGTTCGCTGCCTTTGAGGTGGAAGCCGCAGGCGGTGAGGGCAAGGGTCAGCAGGGCGAGGAGCAGGCGTCGTTTCATGGCGGGAGTGTGGTGTTCAGGTGGGTGAATGGTAACAGATTTTTGTCGGACGAACGGTTACCCGCGCGCCGCTGCGGGGGGAGAGGCGGGGTTGGGGTGAGCGATATTATTGATGAGCCAAAATTCCAATTTTTCAATTGTTTGCTGCCCTCACCCCAACCCCTCTCCCAGAGGGACTGGAACAGCTCGCGCAGCGAGAGAGGGACTTACTCGCCGAATTGTAAACAGCGCCTAGTCGTTGCGGGTGCGATATAGCCGCAGTTGGCCGTCCTGCCAGCGGTAGAGGTGCGGGCTAACCGGGTTCGCTGTTTTTGCGCTGACTTCTGCGACAAGCGTTTGCAGCTCTTGCAGGTTTTCCGGGCTGTCGTCCTTGACCAAAAGCAGCTCGCCCCGCGACGGTGCGGCGATGACGGCGCTGTGCAGCCAGCTCGGCGGCAGGATTTCGTCGAGAATGAGCAGCAGCGAGACGTCATAGACGCCGTCCAGCACCATGCTGTAGGCGCCGCCTTCGAGGCCGTAGATTTTGCTCTGCCCTTTGCGTTTGCGCAGGTTCTTCACGGCGCGGGTGCGCAGCAGGTCGGGGTTGGCGTAGCCCATCGCCTCCGCTTCGCCGGGCGAGAGGTAGCGCAGTCCGGCATCGCATTCGTAGGTGTAGCAGATGAAAAGGTCGGCGAGGTAGGGCTGGACGATCATCAGCTCTTTCAGCTCTTTTTCCGGCTGGCGCGCGAAGATGCGCCGTTGCAGGTCTTGCAGCCAGCCCGCGCTTTTGATTTGCGGCAGGATGTTTTCCGGGTTGTCCGCCGGCGTCTGCTGCACGTTGTACTCGCTGATGCGCTTGAGTTCAAAGGCAAACAGTTTTTCGCGCTCTTCCGGGTGCTGCTGGTAGTGCTGGTAGAGGCCTTGCAACGACAGGGCCAGCGGTTGCGCGAGGTGGATGTAGAGCAGGGTCAGCTCCGGCTCGCGTTCGTTGAGCTGGATGGAGACGCGCACATGAAACTGGCGGCTGATGGTGGCGGCGAGTTCGCGCGCAAAGGCTTCGGCGGTGAGGAGTTCGGTCATGGCTGATACTCCGGGGCAAGCAGGGCGGTGCAGGTCGCTGGCGGGGTTTTGAGCGGTTTCGGTTTGGGTGGCTGCGGCGGTTTGGGATTCAAGATAGCGTCGCTCTGGTCGGCGACCCATTTGTAAAGGTCGGCATTGCAGCCGTCGCCGGGCGGAATCGCCGCCTGCGTCATGCACTCCGCGCTGCCGGGCGGGCAGTTGAGGCGAACGTGGAAATGCGAGTCGTGGCCAATCCACGGGCGGATTTTGTGCAGCCAGCGGGTGTCGGATTCGCTGTCGCACAGATGTGCCTTGATGACGGGATTGACGAAGATGCGGTTAGTTTCGGGAAAGGTGGCGGCGGCGTGCAGCGCGTCGCGGTAGGCGGCCTGCCACAGGCCGGGGACAAGCGTCCCTGCCGCGCCATCGACCATCGACGGCGGCTCCACGTCCTTGTCCGGCTGGCTGCCCTTTGGCACGGCGTAAAACCAGATGTCCACGTCCAGCCCGTTCTGGTGGCTGCTGTGGCCGAACGGCATTTCGCCGCCGACCGGCTGGCTCAGGTCGCCAATGAGGATTTTGGCGCCGTGTGTGGCGGCGACTTCATGGCCGACGTGGCGTACCAGCTTCAGGGTAATCGGCTGACTGTAAAAGCGGTTGCGCCAGCGGCGGATACTGATGAAGCCGTCGCCTTCGGCTTCAAGCGTCTGCGCGCCGAGCTGGCAGCCGTTGGCGGCGCTGCCAACCGCCTGCGGTGTCGTCCCTTTTGGCGCGCGCACCATACTCCATACATTCACCTTGTCGGGATCCTTCGCGAGCGCCACGGCGGCGCACAAGGCAAGCAAAAGCGTCAAATATTTCATGGTTACAGAAACGAGTGTTACGGTTCGGAAATCATACACGATTTTCGCCGAAACCGCCGGAATCCGCGCCGTTGTTGCGCCGTACTGCGCTTGGAACCTGTTTAGAGTCTGCGGGGGAATTTGAACAGATTCTTAACCATCGGAGCGGGCGCGCAACCTGCGCACCAGCGCCGCAATCGCCGCGTCATCGTCCTCGACCCCGTGAAAAAGACGGTCAAGAATATCGGGATCCTGATACTCCAGCAGCGCGGCGAACGCCTGCTGCTCCGTCGCCGTTGCCGTGGCGTAGTCCTCCTGCAAAAAACCCTGCAACACCAAATCCAGCTCCTTGATACCGCGCCGCGACAGCCACGCCAACCTTGCATCCATCACACACTCCCGGCATAACGCCACAAAACTACCCGCAAAATGCTACAATATCACCGTCCAAACCACAAATATCCACAGGAAACCGCGCGATGAAAGATGACACCCTCATACTGAAAGCCACCGGACCGGACGCCGGGACATTCCTGCAAGAACACCTCGTCTGCGACAAGGACGCCCTCGCACGCGGCTACTGGCACTGCGCCGCCTGCTGCAACCCGCACGACAAAGTGCTGGCCGTACTCTGGCTTATCCCCTGGCCGGACGGCATCCTGCTGCGCCTGCCGCGCTCCGTCGCTGCAGCGGCACTCGCCCAACTGCGCCCACACGCCGGCGCACGCGACATCACCCTCGAAGAAACCGCCCTGCATTTTGCCGCCCTTGCCGGCGACAACCCCGACCCCGAACGCCACATCCACCACGACGACGGCATCGCCCGCCTCGGCGGCATTACCGGACTCATCCCCGTCATCAGCGCACAACCACTGCCAGACGCCCTGCCCGGCGAAGCATGGTATGCCGCCCGCATCCGCGCCGGTATCGCCGAAATCCACGCCGACACCGCCGGACACTACGCGCCGCACACCCTCCACCTCGCGCCCCGCGACCACGCGCCACATCAAAAAAAACCGCAACACCAGCTCGCCACCGCCACCGCGCCCGGCCTTGCCAGCGGTCAGCGCACCCTCTACAACACGCACCACAAACCCGTCGGCACCCTGCTCGATTACGGACACGACACGCACGGCACCGTCGCCCAGGGTGTCATTGACAGCCATTACCTCAACAAACCCCTGCACCTGCGCGACCATGACCAAACCTTGACCTTCCACCCCGTCACCGCCAAAAATGCCTAAAATTCACGGACACCCATAAACCTACAGGAGACACCATGAGCCCCAGCATCATCGTCGCCGCTGCCATCGGCTTCTTTATCGGCGCCGTCCTCGTCTGGATTATCAAAAACACCAACCAGCACCACGCCGAAGACCTGCAAGAAGAAAGCGACACCTTGCGCCAGGAGCACGAAGCGCTGAAAAAAGCCTTCGCCGACTACCGCAACAACGTCAACGGCCACTTCATCCGCACCGCCGACGCCGTCGAACAACTCGCCGACGGCTACAAAAACGTCTATCACCAGCTCAGCAGCGGCGCGCGCGCACTGATGGACAAAGAAACCCTGCAAAAACAAATCGAAAAACGGCAAAACAAAACCATCACCCTCGGCTTCGCCGCAGACAGCGGCGACAGCGCCCCGGCAGCTCCCGCCGCCCAACCGGCAGAAAAACCCGCGCCCGTCCCGCCCAAACCGGTTGCCAAACCCACGCCGGCGGAGCCACCTGCACCATCACCCGACAAAAAACCGTCAGAACCGGCAGCTTCCGAAGCGGGCAAAAGCGAGACCCCGCAAGAAGCGGTCAAACGCCACCTGCAAAACAACCAGGGGAAAACACCATGAAAACAACACACCACGCCTTTGCCCTCCTCGGCGCCACCCTGCTCGCCGCCTGCCAGGCCGACAGCAACCCCGGCAACATCAGCGCCGGAGACAGCCCGCGCAGCGGCAGCCAATGGGTACTCGTCGCCGGCCAGCTCAACGGCAAACCGCTGAACGTCCAGGATGGCACCGTCACCCTCACCCAGGAAAAAGACGCCTTCACCGGCGTCTCCGCCATCAACCACTACCGCGTGCCGGTAAAAATCCGCGGCGGCAACATCGAACACCCCGAACCGCCGACGACCACGCTGATGGCCGGGCCGGTCGAAGCGATGCGCCTCGAAAGCGACTACCTCGAAGCGATGAGCGCGGTCAAACACCTCAAACGCGAGGGCGACAGCCTCACCATCAGTGGCGACAACAGCGAACTGCAATTCCGCCCCGCACCGCCGCAAAGCGCCCGCTAAACCCGTTTTTCATCCACAGAAAACCCCGCCACCGCGGGGTTTTTTGTCGCTTCACGCCGCCCAGAAGTCGCGTGGCGCGTCCAGTACCGGTTTGACGATGCCTGACCGGATGGCGTAGTCGCCGAAGCCTTCGTTTTTTTCGCGGTCGCGCGCCCAGCCGCCAATCCAGCCGTCAAGGATTTCGAGGATTTCCGGCTCGGTGATGTTTTCTTTATAGAGGCGCGGGATGCGCGTGCCTTCGCGGTTGCCGCCCGTGAAGAGGTTGTATCTGCCAATGGCTTTGCCGACGAGGCCGATTTCGGCCAGCATCGCCCGGCCGCAGCCGTTCGGGCAGCCGGTGACGCGCAGGATGATGTGTT